>Ga0114902_1000065_pt1 | contig 88211 bp, 76 predicted proteins | sample MalvireepMed_s12_FD_87291 | JGI IMG/M metagenome (GOLD analysis project Ga0114902, IMG submission 87291) | Marine viral communities from the Global Malaspina Expedition - Malaspina viral metaG DeepMed_s12 | ecosystem: Environmental > Aquatic > Marine > Oceanic | place: Mediterranean Sea... | reverse complement strand
TAAATTTCAGCCACTAATATCACAGGTTTATGCCATTCTATTCCTTGAAGAGATATTCAGTAGGGCGTATACAATGAAAAAATATTAGTGAATCCGTGGCAATTTTTTAAACGTTATAAATTTTAGCTACTAATATCACAGGTTTATGCCATTTCATTCCTTGAAGAGATATTCAGTAGGGCGTATACAATGAAAAAAAATATTAGTAAATCCGTGGCAATTTTTTATACGTTATAAATTTCAGCCACAAATATCACAGATTTATGCATTTCATTCCTTGAAGAGATATTCAGTAGGGCGTATACAATGAAAAAATATTAGTGAATTCGTGGCTGAAATATTTTCAATACGCTATTGTTTTTAGTTCTATGAGTTGAAACTGAATTAAAAAACCGCTAATTTTGAAAAAAAGAAAGTATGCATTTTTTATCGGACGCTATTGAAGATTATGTAACTAATCATTCTGAAGACGAACCAGCAATTTTAAAAGAGCTGGATAGGGAAACAAATTTAAAAACGCTTCAACCAAGAATGCTAAGTGGTCATTTCCAAGGGCGTATTTTAAGTGTTTTATCAAAAATAATAAATCCTAATACAATTCTAGAGATAGGAACCTTTACAGGCTATTCTGCAATTTGTCTTGCTGAAGGATTGGCTAAAGATGGGATGCTACATACAATAGACATTAATGAGGAACTCTATGTTTTTCAGCAAAAATATTTTGAAAAAAGCGGTTTTAAAGACCAAATAAAGCAATATACTGGAGATGCATTGGAGATAATTCCTGAGATAGACGCAAAGTTTGATCTTGTTTTTATTGATGCAGACAAACCAAATTATGTAAACTATTTTGATTTGATTATTGATAAAATGAATTCAGGAGGAGTTATTTTATCCGATAATGTTTTATGGAGTGGGAAGGTTGTGGAAAAATTAAAGAAGGGAGATAAAAGTACCGAAGCTTTATTGGAATACAATAAAAAACTTAAAGAAGATCCACGCATAGAAACTGTATTACTTCCTATTCGAGATGGTTTAACAGTAAGCAGGGTTATTTAATCTCTCATAGAGAGTTTAGTCCAGAGAGCTCCTATATTTTGAGAACGTATAGTTATTTTTAGAAAACCTTTTGGCTTTACTCTAAAGTTGTAACACCCAACGCTTGTGGATTTTATTAAAAGCAAGCGCAATTAAAACCCCTACTAAAGCACCAATTAAAATATCTGAAGGGTAATGAACTCCAACATAGATTCTGCTGAAAGAAAATAGAATTGGCCAGATATAAAATGCATAAATCCATTTGAATCTATGTTTTAAGATAAGTACAAAAAATGTGCAAGCGGCAAAAGAATTTGCAGCATGACCCGAAAAGAAACTATACGACCCTGGTTCAATAAGAATTCTAATGAGTTCTGTAAACTCATCATTTCCACTAGGCCTTGTTCTGGCTATAATTATTTTTACTAAATGAGTAAGTGTACTTGTAGTTAAAATGAGTCCGATGCTCAATAATAATGTTTTGAATAACTGTCTTCTTTTGTAGGCAATTATAATCAAAACTAAAATTAGAAGGTAAAGTGGTAGCCAAGTTACGGGCTGGGTAACAGTTCTCCAAAAAGTATCGTAGTTTTCTACTCCAAGATTGTTTAAAAAAATTAACAAATCCCGGTCGTACTCCAGGAGTTTTTCAAACATTAAAGTTTACGTTTTACAGAACCTGAAAAATCTTCTATTTCGTCTCTTACTTGACCGATTTCCTTTTGAATATCTTTAGTAAAACTAGTATCGACTCCATTTTTGTCTGCACTTTTTTGGATCTCAGACTTTACTTCATTTGTAGCATCTTTAAGCTGACGCATACCTTTTCCTAGTCCTCTGGCAATTTCGGGAAGCTTATCGGCACCAAAAATCATCACTACTAAGAATAGGATGAATACAATCTCTGCTCCGCTAATAAATAAAAACATATTCCTTGCTTTTTTAATCCTTCATGAGCTTAGCCCAAGACGGTTGATTGACTTTTTGTCAACACAAATATAATGAAGTTTATTTCCAAATAAGAAAACATTTAACTAATCAAATTAAATTATTCAGCATAAGGATTTTTGTATTCTTTTCCTTCTAGAATATTTAACATATCTTTTTCTAATGTTTCGATAGTATATTCTACAATTCTATTTATTTCTTTTCCATCTTTATAAAAGATAAAAGTAGGCACATTTGTAATGTTTAAGCCTTCTTCTAAATTTTCAGGAGTGGTTTTCTCTCGAGTCATGGTTATTAAGGTGAGGTTTTTATACGCATAGTCCGCTTCATCCATTATTTTAAAAAAGTGAGGAACCTCTCTTTGACTATCGCTACACCATGTTCCCATAAAAATTTTAATCTCTAGATTTTTTACTAGTGGTTTAAGGGAATTTATAATTTCTGGAGCTACTTTATATTCATTATAAGTGTTTACAAACCATTCGTTGTGAGGCTCTTTTTCAAGGTCTTCTCTTGTGTGGTACCCTACAAGAATATCGTCTTTGGCTTTCTCAACTTCAGATTTTTTTGTAGTTGTTTCTGTAGGATTTTCTTTAGATTTTTTTGCTTTTGTACCACAGGAAAAAGTGAAAACAATTACGGATAGCAATAAAATAATTTTTCTCATATGTTTTTTGTGTTTATTCTTTTTTAAAGAAAAGGAGGATTACTATAAAAAAAACAGTCTTTTCGAAGTATAGCTTTTAAGTTTGAAAAGACTGTTTGTGTTGTTGTTTTAAACCAAAGAGTGTCTTGTCATTGCTTCTGGTTGTTCAATTCCCATTAGCTTTAAAATTGTAGGAGCAATATCTCCTAAAACACCATCATTAATTTCTTTTAGTTCTTCATCTACCAAAATTAGTGGTACTGGATTTGTTGTGTGCGCTGTATTTGGACTCCCATCTGGATTGACCATAGTATCGCAATTTCCATGATCGGCAATTACAATAGTTGTGTAGCCATTTTCTGTAGCTGTAGTAACAACATCTTTAGCACATTCATCTACAGTTTCACATGCTTTTATTGCTGCTTTCATAATACCAGTATGTCCAACCATATCTGGATTTGCAAAGTTTAAGCATACAAAATCTACTTCTCCTTTTTTAAGTTCAGGAACAATGCTATCTCGAATTTCATATGCGCTCATTTCTGGTTTTAAATCGTAAGTAGCAACTTTTGGAGAAGGGCAAAGTAGTCTTTTTTCGTTAGTAAAAGGTTCTTCCCTACCTCCATTGAAAAAGAATGTTACGTGTGGATATTTTTCAGTTTCGGCAATTCTAATTTGGTTTTTACCTGCTTTAGAAATAGTTTCTCCAAGGGTGTCTATAATATTATCTTTATTGTAAACTACATGTACATTTTTAAATGTTTCATCATAATTTGTCATCGTAACAAAATACACGTCTAACTTGTGCATATTCTGCTCATGAAAATCTTGCTGCGTTAATGCTTGAGATAATTGGCGACCTCTATCTGTTCGGAAATTAAAGAATATTACCACATCTCCTTCTTCTACTTTTGCAATGGCTTTATTATTTGCATCTTGGAGAGATATTGGTTTAATAAACTCATCTGTTACTCCATTGTCGTAACTTTCTTGCATGGCTTCAAGCGCATTTTTGTAAGGAGCGCCTTCACCATTTACAATTAAATCGTAAGCTAGTTTAACACGTTCCCAACGTTTATCTCTGTCCATAGCGTAATAACGACCAATAACAGATGCTAACCTAGCGTTAGTTTTAGCGCAGTGCTTTTGGATTTCTTCAATAAACCCTTTTCCGCTTTGTGGGTCAACATCACGTCCGTCTGTAAAAGCATGTACAAAAACATCTTTTAATCCGTAAGCATTGGTAGCATCCAAAAGCCCTTCTAAATGTTTTATGTGCGAGTGTACACCACCATCACTTAAAAGTCCTAAGAAATGAACTTTTTTATTATTTTCTTTAGCATATTTAAACGCCTTTTGTAACTCTTCTTCTTGAGCCAATGTATTTTTTTCAATAGCCATATTGATTTTGGCTAAATCTTGATATACAATTCTACCAGCCCCTAAATTCATGTGGCCAACTTCACTATTTCCCATTTGTCCTTCTGGAAGACCAACATTCATCCCGTCGGTTAGAAGGTTTGCATTTGGATATTTTTTATATAAAGAATCTATAAAAGGGGTGTTTGCATTTTCGATTGCTGAAATTTTTGGATCAGGAGATTTTCCCCAACCATCCAAAATCATTAGTATAACTTTCTTATTCATGTCTAATTATTGTTTTCATTCAAAGATACTACTATAAAGTTTTTCTTGAAAAAACATCTATTGCTTTCTTTTAAAAGAAATTAAACCGTCAGAAAATAACTTTAAAACAACATTTATGTAACACTTTGTACATAAATAAGTTAAACAAAAGTTAAAGCAGGGATTGGAGTGAAACATTCTTATTTTACACACGTCTCTTTTATATAACCAGTAAATTTTATAATTATGAAAAAGCTAGCATTTTTATCAGCTTTACTCTTAGCAGTAGGAGTAACATTTGCAAACACATCAAAAAACGAAAAAGATCTAGAAACAACTCATCAGGTTTCTGTAATTACAAAATCGCCTAAAGTTTCTCCATTTTGTATGTCTATTGTAAAAGGAGATTTTGACACTGTAAAAAAACTTATCGATTTAGGGGCAGATGTTAACGCCAAATCTAATGGATTAACACCTGCAATGTATGCCGCTAAATTTAATAGAGTGGATATTTTACAGTTGCTTATTACTAGAGAGGCAAATTTAAAGGCAAAATGTTCTGAAAAAGGGTTAACAGCAATGGATTATGCTGAGCTTTCTAATGCTCAGGATGCTAAAGCTGTACTTGAAAAAGCATTGAATTCTTAACATCTAAACTTGATTTGATTTAAGAAATTTAATTTGATTTAGCGATCAAAAAATCCCGCCAATGGCGGGGTTTTTTTTAATACTTTCCATGCTAATCTAAATTAACATCCTAAGTTTTTTCCAACAAATTATATCGGAAATCCAGTAAACAATCGGTAAAAGAATGCGTAAATAACTACTAAAAGTATCGCAAAGCAAAACCATGAGAAAACTTTTAAAAATGTAGCAACGTATCCATTCTTTAATTCTGAAAAAGAACTAACATAAAGTTCTTTAAGGAGTAAAAGTGTTGTCATACAAAATATTTAAAACTAATTAATAAATAATTTTAGCTTTAAATAGATTATTGCAAAGTTAGAGTGTAGGGACTAAAGCTGATTTATAGAACTCTTTTTTACGAGTTCATACCCTAAATCTAGAAATAATTTTAACAAGAAAAAAAGTGTTAAAGTGAAGAAACGATAAGAAACCGTATTTTTAGTTAAAACGCAAGTTTATAGCGTTTTATACATGTCTATAGCTTCTTGTATTTTCTGAATTCTATTTTCTGGGTCTGGATGTGTGCTTTGAAATTCAGGAACATTATTTGGTCCGGCTGCGCTTTTTAGAATCTCCATAACTCCAATCATTTCTTCAGGTTTATAACCTGCTTGAATCATAAATTTCACGCCTAAGTTGTCGCTCTCCAATTCATCATCACGTCCGTATTTCATGTTTACTACATTGGCAATAACAGCCGCCATTTGTGTGGCCGACTGACTCTCACTTCCTACAGCAACACCGCTTAAGATTCCTTGTGTAAGCCCTTGTTTAGAAATTCTATCCGCAGAATGTCGTCCTACAACATGTCCAATTTCATGTCCTAAAACTCCTGCAAGCTGATCCTCATTTTCCAATTGAGAAAACAAAGCATAGGTAATAAATACCTGTCCGCCTGGAAGCGCAAAGGCATTAATAGTATTTGGATCGGCTAATAAATGAAAATCAAATTGATACGGACTTTCGGAAGCAACACTATTAGTTACTAATTTTTCCCCAACAGCATCTACCATTGCTTGGTATTTGTTGTCTGGATACAGCCCACCATGTTGTTGTGCCATTTGTGGGGCACTTTGCAAACCAATAGCAATTTCCTCTTCTGGAGTAAGAGAGATATGTTGATCTTTCCCCGTATATGGGTTTTTATCCGAAGAAGCACAATACTTTATTATTGCAAATAATGCAATTGCAAGCCCTATAAAAAGTTTAATTCTACTTTTTCCACGCATGATTTTAATGATAAGTATAGAAGATAGCGATTAAAATTACGAAAAAAAGTCACTTCTAAATAAGTTTTTAAGCGTATTATTAGGATATTATTTTAACGCAGGATTAATGTCCATCACGTTGTTCTTTAGGTAGTTATTCATGAAATTTTCCGATAAATACTCACTGCCCAATAAGTTATCCGATTTTAAAATGGCAATAATATCTAAATTTTGATACGCCTCAAGCATCGGTTTAGAAATTGCTTTGTAACTATAATGCCAAGGCTCATATTTAAAACCTTTTCTATTTGGATTGTCTGTATAAACTATATAAAATCCGTAGGTATTTGCATTTTTATCGAGCCATTCTTTCAACTTACAAAAAGGACCAATGCCATGGAATTTATCAGGATCCAAAACATCTCCATTTACTCTTTTATTACCGTCTATAATATCAATATCCGTTCCCCAATGATGTCTCGAAGTTCCAGGAATTGTAGAATATTCAATAATTTTACTAATCGCATTCTCAGGAGTTAATCCGCTGTTAATATTACTTTTATACTTGCGTTCATAGATTGCTTTTTGACGCGCAAAATTTCGGTATCCCGACACAACTCTTAGGTTAATTCCGTCTTTTTGAGCAGCAGTTTTCATTCTTAAAAAAGCATCGTAGGCCTCTTTCTGTAAGCCAATTCCATCTCCAAATAATACTGGACTTCCTTTACCTATTAATAGTGCTTCGCTGTATTTTTCTTGAGCATTTCCTTTGGTAAATAGTAATAAACTAATTAATAGAATATTTAGAATGGAGTTGTTTTTCATTATAAAAATAGTTTTTTGGAGCACTTTTTAATGCCTTATTTATTATTGTTGTTTCCTGCTTTCGCCACTACACGGTAGTTGGCTCAATCAGGGCTAGGAAGTTTCGCTTGGGTTACTTTTGTAAAGATACTAAACCAATTGTGTCCTATTTATTGATGTTGTCTATTTTTTTTATCAATAAAAAATTATTGTTGTGCTATAAAAGTTTACGGAATTTATTGGGCTCCATTTATATCAAGGTTCAAATTGGGTTTTCAAAATAGTCTCCTTGCTATTAATAGGAATGAATAAAAAAGGATTTTAGTAATGTTTTTTCTTAAAGAGAAACGGTCTTGTATTTTTACTCGGACATTAATCCCTCATAGAGGGTCTAATTCCCCAGAGCCTGCGCTGAGTTTACCGAAGGGCTCTGCATTGAAATGAATTAAATTTGTTTCCTTTGAATACCTTGTGGGCTTGCCCCGAGGTAGTTGATTGATAAAAAAATGAACAACATTATTTAGGGTAGAATTAATACAAAACCTAGTTGTGTTCTTTTAAACTTCGTCCTTCCAAATTAAGTCGTTATTTTTGCGAAAACCTCAAGATTATGCAATTTGAAAATACAGCGGAGTTTGCAAAAAAATTGGATGCACAAGATAAATTGGCTTCTTATAAAGACGAATTTATTTTTCCAGTAATTAACGAAAAAGAAGTAATTTATTTTACAGGAAACTCTTTAGGACTTCAGCCAAAAAGAAGTCAGAAATACGTAAACGAAATTATGAACGATTGGGGCGGACTCGCTGTAGAAGGTCATTTTAAAGCAGAAAAACCTTGGTGGGATTATCATGAACGTTTGGCTGCTCCTCTAGCAAAAGTAGTAGGTGCAAAACCAGAAGAAGTAACCGTAATGAATACCCTAACGGTAAATCTTCATTTATTAATGGTTTCTTTTTACAGACCTTCAGCAAAGAGATTTAAAATAATATGTGAAGAAAAAGCTTTTCCATCAGATCAATATATGTTGGCTAGTCAAGTGCGTTTTCATGGTTTTAATCCAGAAGAGGCTATTGTAGAAGTAAAAAAGAGAGACGGAGAAAACCATTGGCATCTTGAAGATATTTTAAAAACAATAGAAGAAGTAGGAGATGAACTTGCGTTAGTGTTAATTGGTGGGGTTAATTATTACAACGGGCAAGTTTTTGACATTAAAACTATTACCGAAGCAGGACAAAAGCAAGGTGCATTTGTAGGTTGGGATTTGGCACATGCAGCAGGAAATATAAAGTTACAATTACATAATTGGGGAGTGGATTTTGCTGCTTGGTGCAGTTATAAATACATGAATAGTGGGCCAGGGAATGCATCTGGAATTTTTGTGAATGAAAAATATTTAGATAGAAAAGACATTCCTCGTTTTGAAGGTTGGTGGGGAACAAAAAAGGAAACACGTTTTTTAATGGAGCCAGAGTTTGAGCCTATGCCAAACGCAGAAGCATGGCAAATTAGTAATGCACCAGTATTAAGTATGGCGCCTTATTTGGCATCACTTTCTTTATTTGATGAGGTAAATATGGATTTGCTTATAGAGAAAAGTAAGTTGCTAACTGCATATTTAGAATTTGTTTTGCATGAAATTGATGTTGAACTTGGAGAAACTACCATTTTTGAAATTATAACTCCTAAAGATCGCGGGTGTCAATTATCGGTATTTTTACATGGACAAGGGAAGGCGCTCTTTGATTATTTAATGAAAAATGGAGTGATAACCGATTGGAGAGAACCAAATGTAATTAGATTAGCACCAACTCCTTTTTATAATTCGTTTGAAGAAATGTATCGTTTCGGACAAATATTAAAACAAGGGATTTTAGAGAATTAAAAATAAATTTATCTATATAAAAAGAGGTCTAAAAAGCATCTAAACTCTAAATGTCATCCAGCTTGTCGAAGGATTTTTTTTGAGTGTTAGTTGTTTAAACTTCGACAAGCTCAGTTCAACAGCTTCAAGCTTAGTTTTACAACTAAGAATTGCTTTTTAGACCTCTTCTATTTTGAAGTACTTTTTTTTGACAATAGCTTAAGACATTGGAATCTCCATTAAAAGCAATTTTGCATCTGTATTAGCAACAATAGTTAATAATTCTACTTCTTGGATTCCTAAAGCATCTCGTCGGTTTAATTTTTCTTCATTTATAGAAACATCCCCTTCTAGAATAAAAGCATAAACCCCGTTTTTAGGATTGTGTAATTTGTACTCCAATTCTTTTTCAGCATCCATTTCTGTTATATTAAACCAAGCATCTTGGTTTATAGTTACCCCAGCATCATCACTATTAGGAGAAACTATTTGCTGAAATTTATTTTTTCTATCTTCTAGTTTTAAACTTATTTGATCGTAAAAAGGCGTTACATTTCTTTTTTTAGGCATTAACCAAATTTGTAGAAGCTTTACTTCTTTATCACGATTTTTATTATACTCACTATGCACAACTCCAGTTCCAGCCGACATAGATTGTACGTCTCCTTCTCGAATTACTTCTTTATTCCCCATACTATCTTCATGCTCTAAGTCGCCATAAAGCGGGATAGTTATAATCTCCATATTATCGTGAGGGTGTTTACCAAAGCCCATTCCCGGTGCAATAGTATCATCGTTTAAAACACGTAAAACTCCAAAATTCATACGTTGAGGATCAAAGTAATTAGCAAAACTAAAGCTATGGTAAGCATTTAACCAACCATGATTTGCGTGTCCTCTAGTGTTGGCTTTATAAAGTGTAGTTTTCATCTCTTTTTAATTATATTTATATGTTTGGTTAGACGTTAATAAGCGACTTTTCTTACAAGTAGAATATTGTTAACAAAGTACTTTTATTAGTGTTTAAATTCAATATTAAATGAATTTATTACAATTAATTTCAAGTAATAAAAATACCTCGCACCCGCTAAGGTGTTTGCTTCTCTAAATACTGAAAAACATTAGTGAATCCGTGGCAACAATTTTCAGTTTCTATAGTTTTGGACACTGATACACGGATGGTATTTGTAGCTTCTTAACTCTAAATACTAAGTACTATGTGCTGAAAAATATTAGTGAATCCGTGGCAACAATTATCAGTTTCTATAGTTTTGGACACCGATACACGGAATGGTATTTGTAGCTTCTTAACTCTAAATACTAAGTACTATGTGCTGAAAAATATTAGTGAATTCGTGGCAACAATTTTCAGTTTCTATAGTTTTGGACACTGATACACGGAATGGTATTTGTAGCTTCTTAACTCTAAGTACTATCTGTGTACTGAAAAACATTAGTGAATCCGTGGCAACAATTTTCAGTTTCTATAGTTTTGGACACCGATACACGGATGGTATTTGTAGCTTCTTAACTCTAAATACTAAGTACTATGTGCTGAAAAATATTAGTGAATTCGTGGCAACAATTTTCAGTTTCTATAGTTTTGAACACCGATACACGGATAGTATTTGTAGCTTCTTAACTCTAAGTACTATCTATGTGCTGAAAAATATTAGTGAATTCGTGGCAACAATTTTCAGTTTCTATAGTTTTGGACACCGATACACGGATGGTATTTGTAGCTTCTTAACTCTAAATACTATCTATGTACTGAAAAACATTAGTGAATCCGTGGCAACAATTTTCAGTTTCTATAGTTTTGGACACTGATACACGGATGGTATTTGTAGCTTCTTAACTCTAAGTACTATCTGTGTACTGAAAAACATTAGTGAATTCGTGGCAAACAAAAAAACTCTTAATACTAAGTACTAGATACTAATATTTATTAATTCGGGGCAAACTGAATTTTATTACTCGGGTTTAGTTTTTAGCAACTTTTACTTCAATATTTGTAAAATATAGTTTAAAAACACCATTTTCATTTTGATGCATGGTGGCAATTTTTATCCCATTAAAATCTTTATAATCTTCCCAAGTAGTCATCATACATTTTGAGGTGCTATTATCCTCACGATATATCCATTCTTTTACTTCGTTATTCTTATCTACATAAAAATCGTAGGCATCTCCGGGAGTATATCCTCCTTGATTGGTGTAAGTAATTGTAGTTTTTTGCAAAGAATCTTTACTAATAGGAGCTATTTCCATTATAGGTTCTTCATAATCAATCCCATCATCCCAAACTAGTTTGAAAGGAGCGAGTAACCAATAAACATCGTTAATAAAATTTTTATCGGCTGCTAGTTCAGCATCACTTAAAATCTGACTCCTTTTAAAAGTTAAAGCTTCCCCGTTTTTTATAAGAGTTATTTCATCCGTTTTCGGTTTCCATTCCCAGCTTCTTTCAAAATGGGCGGTATCTCTATCTACATTAAATGTAAATTTTATTTCTTCAACATTCTTCCATTTTTCAAAGCCATTGGCATAAGCTATTTCTTCTAAAGGATTTAAAGTTTTTGGATTGACTTCTTTTTTCTTGCAGCTTAATGCAAGAACTAAAATAGAGAAGAGTAGGAGTATTTGTTTCATAGGGGTTTCAATTTTTATATAAAAATAGGCATTTTTTTTAATCCATTATAGCGTATTTAACTCTTGGATGTTCTGCACTAAAATCATTTAAAGCTATTTTGCTAAATTTCTTCTTAACCTACTCAAACTTTCTGGTTTAATTCCTAAATAGTTTGCAATAAGGTAATTTGGAACTCTTTGTTCAATATTTGGGTAACTTTTTAAAAAATCAAGATACCGTTCTGCACTATTTTTATCTAAAGCTCCAAGGATTCGATCTTCCATTGATAAAAAGGCATTAGTGAGTTTAATTCTAAAAAAACGATTAAACTTTGGCACTTGTACAAATAGTTCTTCTAAATCCGACTTAGTTATTTTTAAAAGCTTGGTGTCTTCAATACATTCTATATAAAGACTAGATTTTTCTTGCCTGTAAAAAGCTTTGAAATCGCTTATCCACCAATCTTCTATAGCAAATTGTATAATGTGTTCTTGACCTTGTTCATCAAGTTCATAAGCTTTTAAACAACCTTCAACTACAAAGTATTGTGCATCTACTGCTTCATTTGCCTCAATTAGATTTTCTTTTTTATTGAGAGACAACGGTGTTAACAAACTGAAAAAAAATGATTTTTCTTCAGCAGTTAAGTTTATATATTCTGATACGTGTTTGTAAATAGATGCTTGCATAAACACAAAAATAGGAGATAACCGTGCAAAATATATTAAAAAGGGAAAAAAGATTAGTAAGAATATATCTATAAATAAAAAGCCTCTCGATATAAAAACGAGAGGCTTTTTCCCTAAACTAATACCTACTACTATGTAATGATTACTTTATATACGGAGCAAATTTGAGTTTGGATCTTTTAAAAGTATTTTTTTTATTTTTTATGGTCTTCTTCCAGTTGCAAGTCGGTAAAGTATACCTATAATAGCCAATACCAGTAAGATATGGATTAAACTTCCAACAGCTTCTCCAAAGCCAAAATAACCAACTAACCATCCAATAATTAAAATAACAACGATTAACCAAATAATATCTCTCATAATTTTTATTTTTTTATTTCACTAATTTCTTACAAATTAGCAAAGGTTGATTTGTAGGTTTAAGTTAATCAAATGATTGCTTCTTGTAAGACGAATTAACATTGTTTAACGCGTAATTTGCTGTTATTAAGTTTTTTATAGGATTTTGTAAAAAGAAAAACCCCTGCTTTAGGCAAGGGTTCATTGAAATATATATAGACGCTTAAAGCGGTATTTTAAATCCTTTATTGAGGGTTTTATTCCCCAAAGCCTGTCCAGAGTTTACCGAAGGGCTCAACGTCGAAATGGGTTAAATTATTTTTTCTTTGAATACCTCGTAGGCTTGCCCTGAGATAGCTGATTTCAACTCATCATATATACGCCCATAAAAACAGTATAGATTTTTTGTTGCTGTTAAAAAAAAGCAAAAAAAAAGTAGAAGTTTTAACTCCTACTTTTTAATAAGTTGCAAATAAAATTACTCGATAATCGAGATTTAAACCTCGAAAACTATTTAAAATGTCTTATTTCTTTTCTTCTAATAACATTTTATAGTACATTGAAGTAGTTTATTCATCGGGTGTAAGCTTGTTAACCCGTTCTTGGTACTCATTCATAGCTTCTCTAACCATGTCTACATTGTCGGAAGCTCTTTGATGTGCATCTTCCATTACTTTTTCAAGTTTTGGATCTGGATGCTGAAATAAATCTGTTATTACATGATTAATTTTATCAATGCTACTTTCTTGGGTGTTTTTAATATCTTCCAATTTTGAAAGTATTTTTCGCATTCTCTCCAATTTATTTTCACTCATAATTTAATGTTTTAAACTACTATAAGATACGGATTATTTTTTAAAACATTAATTATCAGTTTATTTTAATCCCTCATTGAGGGTTTAATTCCCTAGAGCCTGTCCACAGTTTACCGAAGGGCTCTGCATCGAAATGGATTTAATTTGTTTATTTTGAATTCCTCGTAGACTTGCCTCGAGGTAGTTGATTATTTATAAGTTGGATAATCTGTATAACCTTTTGCTCCTGGAGTGTAAAAAGTATCTTGATCCCAATCTGCAATTGGAGCGTTTAAAGCAAAACGTTCTGGTAAATCTGGATTTGATATAAATGGTTTTCCATAGGCAACTAAATCTGCATTTCCTTCTTCTAACACTTTATTCCCTCGCTCTTGATTAAAGTTAGTATTAATCATTAACGTTCCGTTGTATAATGGACGGTAATGTTTAGCAATTTCAGAAACTAAAAAAGGAATTTCAGAAACATCGGTAAAGGGTTCCGATAAATGTAAATAAGCCAAATTGTAATCATTCAACTTCTCTACAATATAGTCAAAAGTTGGAATGGTTTCTTCATCTGCAGTCATTCCAAAGACTCCATTTAAGGATGGATTTAATCGTATTCCTATTCTATTTTCTGGGAAAACCGTCTTTATTTCTTCTAAAACTTCAAAAAAGAATCTTGTTTTATTTACTATGTTTCCACCATAGTCATCAGTTCTTTTATTAGAACTGTTATTAAAAAACTGATGGAATAAATAGCCATTTGACGAATGAATCTCCACCCCATCAAAACCTGCTTCTTTAGCATTTATAGCTGCTTGTTTGAAATCGGCAATTGTTTTTTCAATATCTTCTTGCGTCATTTCTTTTGGAGCAACGGTATCTTTAAATCCTTCTGGAGTATACACTTTATCATTTGGATTTACAGCGCTTGGCGCTAAAGGAAGCGCTCCATTATGAAAATAAGGATGAGACATCCTACCTACATGCCATAGCTGGGCATATATTTTTCCGTCTTTATTATGAACTGCTTTTGTAACTTTTTTCCAACCTTCTACTTGTGCTTTTGAGTGGATGCCAGGCGTATTTATATAACCAACAGCTTCTTTAGATACTTGAGTTCCTTCAGAAATTATTAATCCTGCGCTTGCTCTTTGCTCATAATAGGTAGCCATTAAATCTGTTGGAGCATTTTCAGAGTTGTCTGCCCTGGAGCGCGTCATTGGCGCCATTATAATTTTATTTTTTAAAGTAAAAGCTCCTAAATTATAACTTTCTAATAAAGGCTGATTTGTTTTCATAGGTTTATATTTTTTTATTTTTATAATTGAAATTTGAATCCCTCATTGAGGGTTTAATTCCCCAGAGCCTGTCCTGAGTTTACCGAAGGGCTCTACGTCGAATTGTCTTTTATTTCTTCTAATTAATACTTCATAAGCTTATTATGAGGTAACTAATTTCAAATATAAGTACAGATAGCACTTGTTGTTATTGACATAGGTTAATAAAACGGTATAATTTGTTAACTTTGTGAAGAATCCCGCATAAGCGGGACTTTTTATATTTTATATCCACATGCAAACGCCAAAAAAGATTGCGATTACCGGAAGCGGACTCGTAGGAAGTTTATTAGCTATTTATTTACAAAAAAAAGGACATCAGGTTGACGTGTTTGATAGACGACCAGATATTAGAACGATGGAGTTTTCTGGGAGGTCTATTAACTTGGCTATGTCTACGCGTGGATGGAAAGCGTTAGAAACCATAGGAATTGATGCTCCCATCAAAGAAATAGCTATTCCAATGGATAAAAGAGCAATTCATACGCCTAATAAACCAGTATATTTTCAATATTATGGAAAAGAAGGTGAAGCTATTTATTCTATTTCTAGAGGGATATTAAATAAAAAAATGATTGATTTAGCTGAAGAGGCTGGTGTAAATTTTGTTTTTAATTCTAAAGTGTGGGATGTTTCTCTTTCCGACGCTATTATTTATACCGGAGAAACAGAAAAAGGGGAGTGGGAAGCACATCCATATGATATAGTTTTTGGAGCTGATGGTGCTTTTTCTAGAATCCGACATAAAATGCAACGGCGTAGTATGTTTAATTACAGTCAGCATTTTTTAAAAACAGGGTATAAAGAGTTGAGTATTCCTGCAAATCCAGATGGAACTCATAAATTAAATGATAATTCTCTTCATATCTGGCCCAGAGGCGAGTTTATGCTTATAGCGCTCCCTAATTTGGATGGAAGTTTTACGTGTACATTATTTATGCCAATTGAGGGAGAAATTTCTTTTGAAGGTTTAGATACCGAAGAAAAGTTAGAAGCTTTTTTTATAAAGCATTTTGAAGATGCTGTGGATGTAATTCCAGATTTAATAAAAGATTTTTTTAAAAACCCAACAAGCTCTTTGGTAACTATTAAGTGTGAGCCTTGGAGTTATTGGGATAAAGTAGCCTTAATTGGAGATGCAGCTCATGCTATTGTACCGTTTTATGGACAAGGAATGAATGCTGGTTTTGAAGATATTACTGTTTTAAATGAGCTTATTGAAAAGTATGGGGATGATTGGCATACTATTTTTAATGAATATGAAGCTTCTCGAAAACCCAATACTGATGCAATTGCAGAATTGAGTTATAGGAATTTTGTAGAAATGAGTTCTAAAACTGCTGATGAAAACTTCTTGTTGAGAAAGAAAATAGAAAAGCATTTTTCTGATAAGCATCCAGAAAAATGGATGCCTTTGTACAGTAGGGTTACTTTTTCTGAACATCCTTATTCTGAAGCGCTTCGTGTGGGAGATTTTCAGAAGGAAATTATGGATGAAATTATGAAAATGGAAAACATCAAAGAAAAATGGGATAGTGAAGAGATAGAGAATGCTATCTTAGAAAAATTATCAAAATAATGAGTCTTATAAACTACAATAATAGGGTTTTTAAAGCCATTTCAAATTCTGAAAACGGACAAACATCCAAAGAAACTATTTTTTATTACAAACAAGAAGGAAATATTCTAACAGCTACATATAGTGGAGGAGTAATTTTAAAAGGGCATTTAATTGGTCTCGTAAATGAAGCTGGAGTGATAGATATGCGTTATCATCAAATTGATATCAATGGAGATATAAAAACTGGTAAATGTATCTCAATGCCAGAGGTTTTAGAAAATGGACGTATAAAGCTTCATGAAAGTTGGGAATGGACTTCTGATGATTTTTCTAAAGGAACATCTGTAATTGAGGAGGTGATTTAAGGATTCTAAAACCGTTAAATTCTATTTAATTAGCCTTGAAAACTCTAATATTTTCAATACATTTAATAAGAGATATTAATTATTTAAGAATAATAGAAATTAACGTATCTTGATATTTTAATTTTAAAACTATGGAAATTCTCGTAATTGGTGCTACAGGAAGAACAGGTCGGCATATTGTAAAGTTGGCAGTTAATGAAGGGCATCGTGTAACTGTTTTTGTTCGTTCTCCAGAAAAACTGGATAGACCTCAAACAGGAGTGAAAGTAGTTCATGGAGATGCTCTAGATGAGGTTGCTATAAAAAACCTTATTTGTAATAATAATTTTGAGGCAGTGGTTATAGCTGTTGGAGCGGATAGTCTCAAGTGCTCGTCGGTACGTACTGAAAGCACCAAAAATATAATAGCAGCTTTAGAGGCTCGAAATAGTAACGCCCGTGTGTGGATAATGAGTTCTGCGGGGGTTAACGAGAGTATAGATCAATTAGGTTTTCTAAGTAAAGCGTTTGCAAAAACAATATTGAAAGGGCATATTTTTGACCATTCTAATCAGGAAAAATTAGTGAGAGGGAGTGCTTTACCTTATACAATAATTAGACCTATGGGGCTGAAAGATGAAACTTTTGAAACCCCTAATTATATTGTTTTAGAGAAAGGAAGAGTTCCTACAAATCATATTTCTAGACTTGATGTTGCTCATTTTATTATTGATAATATAAATAATCCAGCATATTTAGGAAAAGCAGTTACTCTCTGCGATGCTCCAGAAAAAGTATAGTCTTATTGATATCCTGAAGCTTGTAATGAGAAAAGCTCGGCGTATAAACTCTCGTTATTCATTAAAGCTTCATGTGTTCCAATTTCATGAACCTTCCCATCTTTCAAAACTAAAATAGTATCTGCCATTCTTACGGTACTAAATCGATGGGAGATAATAATGCTTGTTTTTCCTTTTGTAAGTCCTATAAAGCGTTCAAATACATCAAACTCTGCTTTTGCATCGAGGGCAGAGGTAGGTTCGTCTAAAATTAAAACATCGGCGTCTTTCATATAAGCTCTAGCGAGTGCTATTTTTTGCCATTGTCCGCCAGATAATTCTTGCCCTTTATTAAATCGTTTTCCTAATTGCTGATTGTATCCTTTTTTGAGTTCACTAACTACCTCCGAAGCTAAGCTTTGTACCGCAGCTTTTTCTATACGGTCTTGATTTTCAATTTCATCAATTTTCCCTACTGCAATATTTTCTTTAACGGTAAATTCATACTTAAAGAAATCTTGAAATATTACTCCAAATATTTTTTGATACTCGTCTTTATTAAATCTTTTTATGTCAATACCATCTAAATAAATTGTTCCAGATGTTGGCTCGTAAAAGCGTAAAAATAATTTTATTAAAGTAGTTTTTCCCGCTCCATTTTGTCCCACAAAAGCCATTTTTTCACCTGCCTTTAGTTTAAATGAAATTCCTTTTAAAACATATTCTTTATTTCCAGGGTATTTAAAGCTTACATCTTCTAAAACAAAACCTTCTTTAATAGTGGAAGGAATCGGAATTTCATTAGAAGTATCTTCTTTTACTTCAATATCGATAAAATCAAAATAGTCTTTTAAGTATAAAGCACTTTGAGAAATTCTGGTAAAGCGAGTGAAAAACCCTTGTAAGTTATTTCGTAATCTATTAAAAGATCCACTTAAAAAAGTAAGTTCTCCAATAGATATATTTCCAGTTAAAACCCTATAAATAATAAGAATGTATGCAGAATAGTAGGAGAGAACCCCTAATAGATTAAATAGTGCTCCATAGGTACTTCTTTTAACAGCCAACTTCTTATTAAGCTCGTAATACTCGTCGGATAAAACTTTAAATCTGTTGGCTACATAGTCTGTTAAACCAAAAAGCTTGATTTCTTTTGCAGTTTTGTCATTAGCTCCTACAAAACGTAAATAATCTAATTCTCGGCGTTCGGAAGTCCAACTTCTAGCCAGGGAATAGCTTTGAGAGCTAAATTTTATTTCATTAATAAAAGAAGGGATAATACTCAAAATAAGAATGGCAATAAGAATAGGCTCAAAATAAATAAGTCCCGCAATTAAAGAAATCATACTAATAACACTTTGTACTTGTGTTAGTATGTTGGACATGAGGTTAACGCGACTTGTAGTTTGGGTGCGGGCACGCTCCAGTTTGTCATAAAAATCGGGATCTTCAAGCTGACTAATGCCTATTTCGTTGGTTTTTTTGATAATGGTTACCGAAGACTTATTGGCATATAAATCGCCTAACAAACTATCTGTTAAAGTTATTAGCCTGCTTATTAAATCGGATATTAAAGCCACAAATAATTCTAAAGCAACATATTTCCATAGGAGCGAATAGTCTTTTTCTGGCGTATTTATTTGTAAGATAATCTCATCAATGATAAGTTTTCCCACCCAAAGTAAAATAACAGGAGCAAAGGCATTAAGGAGTCTTGCAAATGTATTTATGGAATACATAACCCTACTTGTTTTCCATATTTCTGATGAAAAACGAGGAATGTACTTAAAAGCATTAAAAGAATCTCTAATGGAGGTTTTTTCCTTTTTTTTATCTTTTAAAGATTCTAGTTTTCTAGGCAATTTTAAACTGTTTAAATATTATGAAATCTACTAAAGAGATAGCTAGTCTAAATATACAAAAGTTGAAGGATAAAAAAAGCCTCGCAAATTTGCGAGGCTTAAATTATATATCTTAGTGTTTTAAATAGAAGCAAAAAGATCTTCCATTTTTTGTTTTTCTTCTTCGGCAAGTGTTGGGTCTACCAAAATTCTACCACTGTGCTCATCTGTAATAATTTTTTTACGAGATGCAATTTCCATTTGTACTTGTGGTGGAATTGTAAAGAAAGAACCTCCAGAAGCACCACGTTCAATAGCTACAACAGCTAATCCGTTTTTAACACTTCCACGGATTCTTTTGTAAGCAGAAAGTAGTCTTTCTTCAATAAGGTCTTCATAAGAGAGACTCTTGTCCATTAAAGTTTTTTCCTCTTTTTCAGTTTCCTTCAAGATGTCATCAAGCTCTCCTTTTTTGTGCTTTAAGTGATTTTCTCTTTCAGATAAACGCTCTTTAGATTGATTAATCACCTCTTTTTTCTGCTCAATTTGAGCTTTGAATTCTTTGATGTGTTTTTCAGCCAATTCAATTTCTAATTCCTGAAATTCAATTTCTTTAGATAAAGAGTTGAACTCTCTATTATTACGAACATTCTTTTGTTGCTCGGTATATTTTTTAATAGAAGATTTAGACTCCTCAATAAGGTTTTTCTTATTGGCAATCTCTTGAGTGATTTCTTCAAGATTCCCGTTGAGTTTATCTAAACGTGTTCTTAAACCTTCTACTTCATCCTCTAAATCTTCAACCTCTAAAGGTAATTCACCACGAACATTTCTTATTTCATCGATTCTAGAATCGATAAGTTGCAAATCGTATAAGGTTCTTAACTTTTCTTCTACTGTTGCTTCTATTTTCTTTGCCATATTTTTTATAAATACTTGACGGGATTTGTATTACAAACTGATAAAACGACTGCAAAATTAGTGAATTTTTTTGTAAGATACTCAACTAAAAGATTTTTTGTGAACTGTTCGGTTTCATAATGACCAATATCGGCTATAATTATCTTGTTTTCAGCCTTGTAAAAGTCGTGATATTTTACATCGCCTGTAATGTAAATATCAGCTCCAGCCATGACGGCATTGGGAATTGCAAATGCTCCACTACCACCCAAAACAGCTACTTTTTTTATTTTCTTATCAATTAGTTTAGAATGCCTTACACACCCCGTTTGCATACGTTCTTTTACGAATTTAAGAAATTCTATTGGATTTTGTGCAGTTTCCAACTCTCCAATCATCCCAATACCAATGTGTTGGTTTGTATTTTCAAGGGTTGTAACTTCATAAGCTACCTCTTCATAAGGATGATTTGCAAATAGTGTATTTAAAATTTTACTTTCTAAATGCTTTGGAAATGTAATTCCAATTTGAGTTTCTTCTTCAAAATGTGTAATTCCCTTTTCTCCAATTACTGGATTTGAAGCTTCATTTCCTTTAAAACTCCCTTTGCCTTGAATATTAAAACTACAATGGTCGTAATTTCCAATAGAACCTCCGCCTACATTAAAAAGAGCTTCTCGTAATTTGTCTGCACTATTTGTTGGAATAAATGTAATTAGTTTCTTAATAGTACTTTTCTGCGGAATTAAAACTTTTTTATTTTTCAGTCCTAGTACATCACAAATCTTTGCGTTTACACCAACAAAACTATTGTCTAATGCAGTATGTGGGGAATAAATGGAAATATTATTTTTAATAGCTTTTAATACCACGCGCTCTACATAATTCTTTCCCGTTATTTTTTTTAATCCGCTAAAAATAATTGGATGAAAACTAACAATAAGATTACAATTTTTCTCAATAGCCTCATCAACAACTTCTTCAAGTGTGTCTAAACACACTAAAACACCTGTTATTTTTTCGGTTTTATCGCCTATAAGCAATCCTACATTGTCAAAATCTTCAGCATAAGGAAGTGGCGCAATTTCTTCTATGGCATTAATTACATCTTGAATAAGCATACAGTCATTTTTTTTCAAAGATAAAATATTCTAATTTCGCTTTATGCGAAGATGGAGAAAATTGCTCTTACCGGTTTCATGGATATATGGAGCTATCATTTTTTTAAGGAACTACTTATTTGATATTCAGTTTTTCAAATCGGTAAGTTACGATTTTCCTGTTATTTGTATCGGGAATGTTAGTGTTGGGGGTACTGGAAAAACTCCAATGACAGAATATATTGCTACACTTCTTCGTAAAAAATATAAAACAGCCATTTTAAGTAGGGGTTATAAACGTGCTTCTAAAGGTTTTGTTTTAGCAAATGAAAATATTTCTGTTGAAAAAATTGGAGACGAACCTTTTCAATATTTTAAGAAATTGAAAGGGGTTGCTGTTGCTGTAGATGAAGATAGACGCCATGGAATTTCTGAATTAAAGGAAGTTTTACATCCTGAAGTTATACTTTTAGATGATGCTTTTCAACACCGAAAAGTGAAGGCTGGATTAAATATTCTTTTAACCATGCATAACGATTTGTATACTAACGATTTTTTGCTCCCAGCTGGGAATCTCCGAGATTTGAAATCGCAGGCTAAAAGAGCGGACGTTATTCTAGTAACTAAATGTCCGTTAGATTTTTCTTCGGAAAATCAACAACAAATAATTCAGCAATTAAAGGTACAACCTAATCAGAAAGTATTTTTTACGGGGATTAATTATAAAAATGAAGTATTTTCTAATACAAGTTCACTTTTAGTTGATACGCTTAAAGAGAAGGAAATTACAGTAGTTACAGGAATTGCACATCCAGAACCTTTTTTGAAGCATTTGTCTGAAAAAGGATTAAGTTTTAAACATTGTAAATATCCAGATCATCACAATTTCTCAGCTTCTGAAATTGAAGGTTTAAAAGAAAAAGACTTCGTCTTAACTACAGAAAAAGATTTTGTAAGATTGGAAAAACAGCTGGATAATGTTTATTATATGCCAATTGAAACTACATTTTTAAATAATCAAGAAATATTTGATACTCTTGTTTTGGACTTTGTGGCTACAAATTCTTAAACTTGATTAGTGGTTTTTAAAATTGAAGCGCCAATAATTTTATAGAATAAATCTGGCTTAAAAGGTTTTGTAATAATATCATTACAGCCGTAACTAAAGAAATCGTCTGTACTTTCATCAATAGTTAATGCCGTTAACGCAATAATAGGGATATTTTTATCGAATTTTCTAATTTCTTCGGTAGCTTTTAATCCGCTAATTCCTGGCATATGGATGTCCATTAAAATAAGATCATATGTGTTTTCTTTAGCTAATTTAATAGCATCATATCCATTGTCTGCAACATCACAATTAATACCTTTCTTGGCTAGCATTTTTTTAGTAATAACTTGATTGATTTTATTGTCTTCAACTATCAAAAAGTATAAATCTTTTAAAATAGCTTCTTCAAGATCTTCAGATCCTACCTCTATAATTTCGGAAGGATCTGGGGTGGTAAATTCAAGACTAAAATAAAATGAACTTCCCATTCCAATTTCACTTTTCACATTTATGTCGCTATTGAATAAGCTTAATAAACTTCTTACAATGGTTAATCCTAATCCTGTACCTCCATATTTTCTATTAATCTGAATAGAACCTTGAGAAAAACTTTCAAAAATATTTTGCTGCATCTCTTCAGAAATGCCTATTCCTTCATCATTTACTTCAAAATGAATTTTATATCTTCCCTTGTCAGAATTTAGAAGTTTAGCATTTACAATAACTTTTCCGTTTTCAGTAAATTTTAAAGCATTTCCAACTAAATTGATTAAGATTTGAGAAAGTTTAAGTGGGTCTCCAATAAGTTTTTTAGGGATGCCCTGGTCAATATTTAGGATAATTACATTCTTGTTCTCTTTGGCGGTTTGCCTTAGGGAATAAATAACATCTTCGAGGGTTTTATTAAAATCGAAAATTATTTTTTCGGCAACTAGCTTATTAGCGTCTATTTTATTAATTTGTAAGATGTCATTAATAAAATCCAAGAGGTATTCTCCAGAAAACTTCAATGATTTTAGATGTTCTTTTTGACTTGCTTTAGGATCTTCTTCTAATAGTAAATGTGTCAATCCAGTTACGGCATAGAGAGGGGTGCGCAATTCGTGACTAACAGTAGATAAGAATTGACCTTTAGCTCGCATGGCTTTTTCGGCATCTTCTTTTGCTATTTGTAACTCTTTATTTTTTTTCAGTAATAAATCGTTTGTTTTAAATTTTATTTGATTGTTTCTGTATAATGAAATTGTTAAAAGAGAAATAATAATTAACAATGCAGAACTTAAAACAGAGGTGAGTTTGGAGATGTTTACTTTTTGTTGTTGTTCAATTTCATCTTGACTCATTCTTGCAATTACATTGTTTAAAAATTGCGCTTCGTTAGTATGAGCAGCTTCATTTTGCTTTCTTAAAATATCTGCCCCGAAATATTTTTCTTTTATGCTATCTGCTTTTTTGTAATATAAAAGAGCCGCATAATAATCTTCTTTTTTATTAGCAATTTGATATTTTAATAAATTGGTTCCAAGTAGAACTTCTGGGAATTTATGGCGTGCAGCAATTCTTAGAACATTATCTAGTAAAATCCCCGCACTTTCGTAGTTACTGTCCTTCGCATAAATATTTGCTAAAACTAATTGTGAAGCAGCAGAGAGGTAATGTTTTTCGTATTTATGATCTGGAGGAATCATTTTTTGAAAAATGGATTTTGCCTTGTTGTATTCTCCTAATTCATTGTGGGTAAGCCCTTCGTAGAAAAGGACACTGTTTAGTAAGCTTTTATCATTATAGTCAACAGCTTCTAAAGCTTCGTTTATGAGTGTATATGCTTTAGTCTTATCTTGATCTTTCGCAGCTAAATAGGCTTCTAAAATTGCAGTAAGCGCTCTACCGTCATTATATTTATATAAACTGAGAACTTCTCTAGCTTCTTTTAAATAAATTCCTGGATTTATAGGTTTCTTGTATTGAATGTTTAGTCTTGCAGAAAGATTGTAGAAATCTACAATAGATTCAATATTATCAGAGCTAGCAGCTAGCTGAAGTCCTTTTTCTATATCTGATAGAGCCTTTTCATAATCGCCATTATTTTTATACTCATATACTCTTTTTGTGATAGATTCAAGACTATCTTTAAAGGCAATATTAGTCTGTGCACCTATAGAAATAGATGACATTAAAAAAAAGATTATGAGGGCTACAAAGCGCATAATTACAATTAGTGCTATGCAGTAAATATAATTATTTCTATTTAATAAGCTGAATTAAATCGACAATCCGACTGCTATATCCGTATTCATTATCATACCACCCAATGATTTTTACCATTTTTCCGATAACCGATGTCATTTGCGAATCGAAAGTGCAAGAGTATGGACTGTTTATAATATCTACAGACACAATAGGGTCTTCTGTGTAGTCTAAAATATTTTTTAAACTGCTATTGGAAGCATCTTTAAAAGCATTATTTACTGCTTCAATGGAAGTTTCTTTTTTAACATTAAAGGTAATATCTGTTAAAGAACCGTCTGGTACGGGAACTCTTATTCCACAACCTCCTATAGTATCACTAAGTTCTGGAAAAATACTTGTTAAGGCTTTAGCCGCGCCTGTTGTTGTAGGAACAATAGATTGACCTGCAGCACGCGCACGCCGTAAATCACGATGGGGTTGATCGTGCAGGCTTTGATCGGATGTGTAGGAATGTACGGTAGTAATATATGCTTGCTCAATGCCACAAAGTTCTTTTATAACTTTAATCATTGGCGCTGCATTATTGGTGGTGCAAGAGGCATTGGAGATAATATCTTCTGTGCCATCCAAAATGTTTTCATTCACTCCTAGCACTACCATTTTTATAGAATCGTCACTTGGAGGAACAGCTAAAATTACCTTTTTAGCTCCTCCAATAATATGATGCTGTAATTGTTCTCTAGATTTAAATTTTCCAGTAGCTTCAATAACAAAATCAACATTAAAAGGTTTCCAATTAATTGCAGTTAAAGTATTGCAATTTAATAGGGGAAAAGATTTTCCGTCTACAATTATGTGGTCTCTATTGTGTTGAATGTCTTTTTTTAAAACACCATGAATACTATCATATTTAAGTAAATGACTTAATGTATGCGTGTCTGCTAAATCATTTATAGCTACAACTTCTATTTCAGAATTTTCTAAAAGTAATCTGAAAACAGTGCGGCCAATTCTTCCGAAACCGTTTATGGCGATTCTAATTTTTTTCAAGATAATTTATTCAATCCCACTAAGGTGGGTTTATCCCTACTATTGATGAGGGTGTGATTAAAAAAGCCGCCTTTTAAAGCGGCGTCATTTTTATAATATGTGTTTATGTGCTTTGTAAGAAGATCTTACCAAAGCTCCACTTTCTACATGTCTAAATCCTAGGTCTAATCCTATTTCTTCATATTTTTTAAATTGATCAGGAGTAACAAACTGTTTTACAGGTAAGTGTTTTTTTGAAGGCTGTAAATATTGTCCAATAGTTACTACATCTACATCAGCTTTTCTAAGGTCGTGTAGGGTTTCAATAACTTCTTCTTCTTTTTCGCCTAAACCAAGCATAATACCCGATTTGGTTCTATTAATTCCTTGATCTTTTAAATATTTTAAAACAGCCAAGCTACGGTCGTATTTTGCTTGAATTCTAACCTCACGTGTTAGTCTTCTTACAGTTTCCATGTTGTGAGAAACCACTTCAGGAGAAACTTCAACAATACGATCTATATTTCTTTCTACTCCTTGGAAATCTGGAATTAGTGTCTCTAATGTGGTAGTAGGATTCATTCTACGGATAGATTTTACAGTTTCTGCCCATATAATAGATCCCATATCTTTTAAGTCGTCTCTATCTACAGAAGTAATTACAGCATGTTTAATGCTCATAATTTTTATAGAACGTGCTACTTTTTCTGGTTCTTCCCAATCTACAGTTTCTGGTCGTCCAGTTTTTACACCACAAAACCCACAAGAACGTGTACAAACATTCCCTAAGATCATAAAAGTAGCAGTACCTTCTCCCCAGCATTCCCCCATATTTGGGCAACTACCAGAAGTACAAATAGTATGAAGGTTGTACTTGTCTACTAAACCTCTTAATTCTGTATATTTTTTTCCGGTCGGCAGTTTTACTCGTAACCATTTAGGTTTCCCTTTTCTAGGTGGAGCAATGCTACTTGCAGTATCTACACTCATATCGAAATTTTAGACTACAAAGATACAAAGTTAAGTTTGAAAATTAAGTTAATCTGTCATCAACTAATAGGATAAGATTTTCTACTTTTTTTAAAGTGATAAAAGATACCAAATCGAAAATCCTATTAAAAAAATAATCCCAGCCCAACTTAAAACATGCATCGACTTACTGGGTCTCCATTTTTTAGGCATATGTTTAGAAGTAACTAATTTATAGTTTATAATGGCGTAAAAAGGAGCGGTAACAAACGATAAAATAGTAGCAATATCAATAAGCATTTTCATTTCTGATAAAAGAAAAAGTAAAATGCAAATTGTTCCAAGAGCCAAAATTATTATCCAACTTGCAAAGTGGTACTTTCCATCAATATTAAATAGTAGGGTAGTGCTTTTTGCCATAGCTCTTGGAGAAGCATCCAACGTGGTTAAGGTTGTGCTAAACATTGCGGTAAATGCAGCAATGGCAATAATATAATAAGTATATGTTCCTAGGGTTTCTGTGTACATGTTTATAAACTGAAATGCAAATTGTGTTGCACCACTATTAAAGCTTTCATTGGCGCTATGCATTACTAAAGCACCAAGACTTAAAAAGAAAATTCCTAAAATAATGGTGCTGAGGTACCCAATATTAAAATCGGTTATAGAGCGTTTAGTTTTGTATGTTTTTTCCATTTTCTTTTTTTCTAGCGCCCATAAGGAATGCCAAACAGAAACATCTAGAGGAGCGGGCATCCAGCCCATAAAAGCAATAATGAAGGCAAGGCCTGCAGTTTCTGTAGGAATAACTTGAGAAAAACTAAGGTGTGCTGTAGATTTTGATGAGGCTATAAAAATGGCAATTACAGTACAAATGGTTAGGGTTGTAATAATAATTTTCATCAAATTATCTAATAACTTATATTTTCCAAGCATTAAAATAACCATACATATAAGAGTAATAATAATACTCCATATAATTGGGTTGGTAGTAATTCCGAATAAATTAGAGGCCAATCCAGCGGTAACAATGGTTACTGCCGTTTGAATGGTAAACATAGTAGTGAAATTCAGGATAAAATAAAGAAGTAAAACTCCCTTTCCTAATTTTCTGTAGCCATCTAAAAGACTCTCTCCAGTGGCCATGGCATACCGAGGCCCGTATTGAAAAAATGGATATTTAAATAAATGAACTAATAGTAATGCCCAAAGTAGGCCATAGCCATAATCGGCTCCTGCTCTGGTAGATTGGACTAAATGGGACACCCCAATTGCTGCACCAGCAAATAAAAGTCCAGGGCCTAATTTTTTAATAAAGCGTATCACTTTTAAGTTAGTCTAGTTAATTAGGCAGTGAAAGTATAAAAAAATTATTTCTTTTTCTGATGAATAATTTCAGCAAGTAATTTTTTTGCTCTGAGGAGTTTAACCTTTACATTATTAAGAGGCTCGTCTAATTCTTGAGCAATTTCGGTGTATGATAATTCTTGGAAGTATCTTAAATTAATAACCTGTTGATAATGTGGTTTTAATTTTTTTATATGCTGAAGTAAAGTAGCTAGGTTTTGTTCGGTAATTAAATTGTCTTCCGCAGTAGGAGTGTCATCTGCTAGATTGTAGATGCTACTTTCTTCTTGTAGAATTGTTTTATGATTCAGTTCGGATTTCTTCTTGCGAATAAGATCAATATGAATGTTTTTGGAAATGGTAATTAACCATGTTTTAAATTCAAAATCGCTATTGTAAGTGTCTATTTTATCAAACGCTTTTGAGAAGGTGCGAATTGTAATATCTTCCGCTTCATTCTCATTTCTAGTTCGTAATAATTGAAAGCTATACACATCAACCCAAAAATTATCAAGAAGAAAGCTGAACGACTTTTGGTCCCCTTCTTTTGCGCGAAGAATAGATTCTTGAATGTGTTGTGCGGTTACTGGCAATATAATTTTTGTTTTTTTTATTTACTCGATAATCGAGATTTGAATCCCTTATTGAGGGTTTTATTCCCCAAAGCCTGTCCAGTGTTTACCGAAGGGCTCTATGTCGGTAGGGATTAAATTATTTTCTTTTGAATACCTCATGGGCTTTCCCCGAGATAGTTTCCTAAAGATAATAAATAGAAAACAGTATAAAGAATTTAAATGTAGATTCTTACACTTTTAGTAGTTTCTATTTATTAAGAAAGAAAATATCAAAAAAAATTAATTATGCTGAGGTTCTGCTTTGCAGTCTTGCTCATCTGGCATCTTACCACAAAAACTACAAGCTTCTCCTTCTTTGTTTAAAAAAGGCGACTGACTAGCGCATGTTCCAGCAAATTTACCGTCTTTTTTACCCCATATTTTTATAGCAATTCCAGCGAATGCTAAACCTAATAATACTATGCTAATTAATAAAAGTTTCATTTTTGACGCTTTCTTTTTATTGTTTAGACGTAAAAGACTCGAAAAAATTTCATAATGGCCTTTTAAATCCTTCATAGAGGGTTTAAGTTCCCAAAGCCCGCTCTGATTTTCTCCGAAGGGCTCTGCACCAAATGAGTCAATTTATTTCTTTTGAATACCTCGTGGACTTGCCTCGAGGCTGTTAATTTGGTGCAAAGTTACAAAACATCAAAATAAATAGTTACAAAGCTTTCATAAAAAATAAAGCCTCAGCAGTTACGCTGAGGCTTTAAATAAATTTAGTTAGCTTGATTTGTAATCTTTATTTTTCTTCTTCTTCAATTTTTATATTGGCAACTTCACTATCAATAGAAGCAAAGTCATTATTACCTTTAGACTCAATAGTTATTTTGTAATTAGTAGCATTGTCTTGAAAAGGGAGTGCCATTAATTTTCGGTCTGCTTTTTCCAAAACTCCTAAGCTTACCATTTCTCCATTTACTTCAGCCCACATTTTAAACTCTTTGTCTTCTGGAAGGTCGGGCATGGAAACAACGTTTATAGCAGAAATTCTTTCTTTAGAATTGATGTATGCTACAGATCTTAAATTTTTTGCTCTTTCATTTCCGTGGATAACATATTTACGAGTTTCAGGATCATTTAAAACGGCGTATTTACTTTTTATGTTTTCTAATTTAGAATTTGTTGTAACAATGTCTTTCTTTAAATTCTCAATTTGGCTAGCTACTGTATTTTTTTCATTGGAAAGCAATTTGTTTTGCTTCCAAAGGGTAATTGTTGTAGCTCCAAAAAGGAAGGTAGTAATACATGCAGCTATAAAATACCATGGAATGGATTTTTTAGTTGAATTATCACTCTCTATGTCACTTTTTATTTCATCTAAAACAGCCTCTTTTATGTTTAAAGGAGCTTGTTTTGCATGTGCTTTAGCGTATAATTCTAAATTATCTTGTAATGTATTGTATTCCTTTTCTACTTCTGGGTAAGTATCTAAATAGTGTTCTACACGAACTTCTTCTTCATAACTTGTTTCGCCAACTAAATAGCGTTCCAACAAGTCGCTTTCTAAAAATATTTTTACTTCGTTTTTCATGGCTTTCACTTAATTATCAAATAAAACAAAATTGACAACATAGCAGGGTCATATATACGTCTTAGTTCTCTAAGACCAATCTTAAGTCTAGACTTTATAGTCCCTAAAGGAATGTCTAATGCTTCACTGGCTTCTTGTTGAGTCATGCCTTGGAAAAATAAGGCTTCCATAACTATTTGATATTTGTCGTCAAGTGAGCCTAAATGCTTCTTTATATCAATGTGCTCAGGGTTTACACTATCAACTCCTAAATTATATACGTCTGAAACTTCGATTTGGATCTCTTGATCGCGTTTTAAATTCAAACTTCTTATTTTATCAATGGCTGTATTTCGAGTAATGCGAAACATCCACGTAAAAAGCTTAGACTTTTTTGCATCGTAAGTGTCTATTTTCTTCCAAATCTTCATTAAACTTATTTGTAAAACGTCCTTGGCAAGATCTTCGTCTTTAGTTATTTTTAAAGCAACACCAAAGAGCGTGTCTCCATAATATTCATATAAAAGGGACATTCCTTTTTCCTCTTTTTTTTCAAGGAGGGTTATAATATTTTTTTCAAGAAGTTGACTCATGCGATTTTATGCTTATAACATATAAATAGAAATTGCCATTGAAGTTTTATAAATTTCGATGGGGTGACCAAATTTATTAATTTAAACGATAAAAAGTACGTGTACGTATATTTTTCTATTTACGTTTAATAAATATTTACTTCTGGTTCTATATTGATATTGAATTTTTCTTTAACCGATTGTTGGATGCTAAGCGCTAGTTCCCATAGTTCTTTTCCGCTTGCATTTCCGTAATTAACTATCACCAAGGCTTGGTTTTTATGGACTCCAGCATCTCCAAATCTTTTTCCTTTAAATCCACATTGTTCTATTAACCAACCTGCTGGAATTTTAATTTCGTTAGCTGAAACTACATAATGGGGCATCATTGGATTGGTTGCCAATAAATTTTCAAATTGTGCCTTATTAATTATTGGATTTTTAAAGAAACTACCGCTATTTCCTAATTCTTTTGGGTCTGGAAGTTTACTTTTTCTAATACTTATAACCGCATTAGAGATGTCTGTAATTGTTGGATGTGTTACTTTCTTATTTTTTAATTCTGCCTCAATAGCACCATAAGAAATATTGAGTTTATGGTCTGTATTGGTAAGCTTAAAAGTAACCGAAGTTATAATATATTCCCCCTTATTTCTCTTGAAGTAAGAATCTCGATATCCAAAATTGCATTCCTCTTTAGAAAATGGTTTAACTTCCAAGGTTTTAGTATTTAAAGCCTCACAAGAATAAAATACATCTTTTAATTCTACTCCATAAGCCCCAATATTTTGAATAGGAGCTGTACCTACATTACCAGGAATTAATGATAAATTCTCTACGCCACCCAAATTTTGACTGAGTGCCCAGAGTACAAATTCATGCCAGTTTTCTCCAGCTTTAACCTTAACAAGGGTAGTATTACCATTTTCAGAAATAATTTCTTTCCCTTTAAGATTAATATTTACCACTAAATCATCAACATCTTTTGTAAGAAGCATATTACTGCCTCCTCCAAGAATAAACTTAGTTGGGTATTCTTTTAATAAGAACACCTCTTTAAGTTCTTTCAAAGAGGAAACAGCAATAAAATTTTTTGCCTTTACATCAATTCCAAAAGTATTGTATGGTTTTAATGAGATGTTATGAAGAATGGCATCTTGTTTATGCATTGTATTTTTTTAGAGCTTCTTTTAAAATAGTAACTGCTTTTACAAGGTTTTCTTTCTTTAAAACATAAGCAATTCTAACTTGGTCGTACCCAATTCCAGGAGTTGAATAAAAACCTGCAGCAGGAGCAACCATAACAGTTTCGCCATTTAGTTCAAATTCCTCTAAAAGCCATTGTGCAAATTCATCAGTGTTTTTTACTGGTAATTTGGCTATACAGTAAAATGCACCTTGAGGTTTTGCTACTGTTACACCTTCTATTTTATGTAATTCAGAAATTAATAAATCTCTTCTTTCAACATATTCTTCAATAACTTCGTCAAAATAACTTTGAGGAGTTTCTAGCGCTGCTTCACTAGCTATTAAAGCAAAAGAAGGCGGAGATAATCTAGCCTGAGCAAATTTTAATGCAGTATTTATTACTTCTTTATTTCTTGTAATTAAACATCCTATTCTAGCGCCACACATGCTGTAGCGTTTAGATACAGAATCAATAACAATAGCATTATTTTCTAATCCTTCTTCTTGTAGGATTGAGTAATGCTCTGCACCATCATATGCAAACTCACGGTATACTTCATCGGCAATTAAAAATAAATCGTGTTTTCTTACAATAGAAGCTAATTTTTTAATTTCTTCTTTAGAGTACATATATCCTGTTGGATTTCCAGGATTACAAATTAAAATAGCCTTTGTTTTAGGAGTAATTAATTTTTCAAAATCCTCAATTGGAGGAAGCGCAAAATTATTGTCAATTTTAGAAACTACCGGAACTACTTTTACTCCAGATGCAGTTGCAAAACCATTATAGTTTGCATAAAAAGGTTCAGGAATAATAATTTCATCATCGGTATCTGTAATAGAGCCCATGCTAAACATTAGTGCTTCTGAACCTCCAGTAGTAATAATAATTTCTTTCGGATCAACATTTATATCACGTCCAGCGTAATATTTAGCTAATTTAGTTCTATACTCCTCAGAACCTTCACTTCTGCTATATTCTAGTATCTCTAGCGTATTATTTTTAACAGCATCAAGAGCTACTTGAGGTGTTTTAATATCGGGCTGACCAATATTTAAATGAAATACATTGATTCCTCTCTTCTTAGCATCTTCAGCATAAGGAACTAACTTTCTTATAGGGGATTCAGGCATTTTTCGGCCTTTGTCAGAAATTATAGGCATAACTCAAATTTTATATCGTGCAAATTTGCAAAATATATTTTATAAATCGTTACATATACAACGTTCTTCTTGATATTACAAAATGTTAAATTATGATTAAAACTGAAGTTTTTTTAGTAATTTTAAAGGAACGAGCAAGTAAAGCTTGTCGTTATGGCTACTTTAAAGAAACATATTGTATGTGGATTACTGTTTGCTGTTTGCTTTTTTTCTTATGCACAAGGAGGATTTAGTTTAAGAGAAGATGAGAAATTTGAAAAAGTCAAATTTGATTTTGTAAATAACCTAATTGTGTTACCAGTAAAAGTAAATGGTGTGGAATTGTCATTTATTTTAGACACAGGAGTTAATAAACCTATCCTTTTTAATATCACAGATAGTGATTCCGTAGAAATTAAAAATACCAAAGAAATTATTCTTCGAGGTCTGGGAGGCGGACAGCCTATAAAAGCATTGCATTCTAAAGGAAATGTTTTTAAACTTGGAGACGTCTATAATTATAATCAAGATTTTTATTTAATTACCGATAGCGGACTAAACTTTTCTCCTCAAATGGGGTATAAAGTACATGGAATTATTGGGTACGATTTACTGAAAAACTTTGTGGTTGAAGTAGATTATAGTGCAAAGAAAATGAAGTTTTATAATCCTGATTCCTATAATTATAAAAGATGTAATAAGTGCGAAACTTTACCTTTAACACTTGAAGGGAGTAAAGCCTATGTGTATGCCAATGTTAAGCAATATACTGCTATAGACGAGAAAAAAGTAAAACTGTTAATAGATAGCGGAAGTTCTGATGCGCTATGGCTTTTTGAGAATACTGAGGGTGAGATTTCTGGACCTCTTAAGTTTTTTGATGATTTTTTAGGATATGGATTAAGTGGTAAAGTACATGGGAAACGTGCTAGAGTACAGCGGTTTACATTAGGAGAATTTGAATTAAAAGAAGCTAAAGTGGCATACCCTGATGCTGTTTCTATACAATATATAACTTCTATGCGCGATAGAAATGGCTCCATAGGTTCAGAGATATTAAGGAGATTTGATCTGGTTTTTGATTATACAAATGAGCAAATTACTTTTAAACGAAATGGAAATTTTAAAGATCCTTTTAAATATAATATGAGCGGAATTGAGCTTCAGCATAACGGACTAAGAATGGTTAAAGCATTAGTAAGAAATGAAGAAGGATATGCTAAAAATGAAAGTAACAATCAAGGGGTTAAAATATACCTTCAAAAACAATATAATTTTGAATTACATCCTGCGCTTGAAATAGCCGAAATTAGAGATGGTAGTCCAGCAGCCATAGTAGGTTTGAGAGAAGGAGATGTTATTTTACAGGTTAATAAAAAGAATGTGCACAATTATTCTTTGCAACAAGTAAGCGAAATGATGAATGAAAGGGTTGGTAAAACTGTTTATGTAACGGTTGAGAGGAGTGGTTCTACCTTAAAATTTAATTTTAAACTTCAAAAAGTATTATAAATTCAACTTAATTAAAATAAAAAAAGCGATTCCCAAACGGGAATCGCTTTCTATTTTCATTTAAAAAATTTATTTTCCTGTACTATTTGCAACTACAGTTCCTTTAATTTTTAAAGCCACTGTAGGGGTTTCAGCATTGGATTGAACAGTAATAGTTTTTCTAATTGGTCCAACACGGTTAGTATCATATTTAACCTCAATAACTCCAGTGTCTCCAGGAGCTATAGGGTCTTTTGGTTTTTTTGGAATAGTACAGCCACAACTTGAACGTACATTAGAAATAACTAAAGGAACAGCCCCTGTGTTTGTAAATTCAAATACACGAACTCCATCACTTCCTTTTGTAATCTCACCATAGTCAATCACATCGTTCTTAAATTCTATTTTTGCAGTTTTGTCTTGAGCGGTGGCAGTAAAACCAATTACTCCAACAAATAAAAGCATTAGTAATTTTTTCATTGTTTTCAGATTTAAGTGAATATCAAATTTACTTACTTTTAACCACCCCGCAAAATTTATCGATTATCTTTTATAATCTTGCGGATATAGCTACTTTTGCAGTCTTAATCCAAAAAGTGTTCCAAAATATGAATATTCCATCAAAGTATGATGCCAAATCGGTTGAGAGTAAGTGGTATGACTACTGGACGAAAAATGAATTTTTTCGCTCAGAGCCAGATGAAAGAGAGCCATATACCATTGTAATTCCGCCACCAAACGTCACTGGAGTATTGCATATGGGACATATGTTGAATAACACTATTCAGGATGTGTTGATTAGAAAAGCACGTTTAAAAGGCTTAAACGCTTGCTGGGTGCCAGGTACAGACCATGCATCAATTGCTACGGAAGCTAAAGTAGTAGCAAAATTGAAGGAGCAAGGAATTAATAAATCCGATCTAACTCGAGAAGAATTTCTAAAACATGCTTGGGATTGGACAGATGAGTATGGAGGTGTAATTTTAGATCAGCTTAAAAAACTTGGATGTTCATGCGATTGGGATCGTACAAAATTTACAATGGATGACGATATGTCGGCTTCTGTAATTAAAGTTTTTGTCGATTTATTTGAAAAAGGAATGATTTACCGTGGATATCGTATGGTAAATTGGGATCCAGAGGCTAAAACTACACTTTCTGATGAAGAGGTTATTTATGAAGAACGCCAAGGACTCCTTTATTATTTAAAATATACTATTGTAGATGGAGATGGTTCCCTACCTTCGGAGGAGGCGGGGGAGGTTGTAACAATTGCAACTACGCGTCCAGAAACTATTTTGGGAGATACTGCTATTTGTATTAACCCTAAGGATGAGCGTTATTCACATTTAAAAGGTAAAAAGGCAATTGTGCCTTTAACCAACCGTGTAATTCCTATTATTGAAGATGAATATGTTGATATTGAATTCGGAACAGGATGTTTAAAAGTAACTCCTGCTCATGATGAAAATGATAAGAATTTAGGTGAAAAACACAAATTGGAAGTAATCGATATTTTTAATGAGGATGCTACTTTAAATAGTAATGGACTTCATTACGAAGGGAAAGATCGATTTGTGGTTCGAAAAGAAATTTCAAAAGAATTAGAAGAAAAAGGATTTTTAGTAAAAACTGAAAATCATATGAATAAAGTAGGGACTTCGGAACGTACAAAAGCGGTAATTGAACCTCGTTTGTCCGATCAGTGGTTTTTAAAAATGGAAGATTTGGTAAAACCTGCTTTGGATGCAGTTTTAACTGATAAAGAAATTCAACTTTTTCCTTCAAAATTTGAAAATACCTACCGTCATTGGTTAGAAAATATCCGAGACTGGAATATTTCTCGTCAGCTTTGGTGGGGGCATCAAATACCAGCATATTATTTTGGTGATGGGGAAAACGATTTTGTAGTTGCAGAAAGTATTGAAGAGGCACTAACAAAAGCTAAAGAAAAATCGGGGAACACAAATTTAACGGTAGCCAATTTGAAGCAAGACGAAGACTCGTTAGATACTTGGTTTTCTTCATGGTTATGGCCAATTAGTGTTTTTAACGGAATTATGGAGCCTGAAAATAAAGAAATTGAATATTATTACCCAACTAACGATTTGGTAACTGGGCCAGATATTCTATTCTTTTGGGTTGCAAGAATGATTTTTGCTGGTTACGAATTCCGCGATCAAAAACCATTTACCAATGTATATTTAACTGGATTGGTAAGAGATAAACAGCGTCGAAAAATGTCGAAGTCTTTAGGGAATTCGCCAGATGCTTTAAAATTAATTGAAGAGTTTGGTGCAGATGGAGTTCGAGTTGGATTGTTGTTGAGCTCTGCTGCTGGAAACGACTTATTGTTTGATGAAAGCTTATGCCAGCAAGGAAAAAACTTTGCCAATAAAATATGGAATGCCTTCCGTTTGGTTAAAGGTTGGGAAGTTGCCGATATTGAGCAGCCAGCATATGCTTCAACTGCAATTAATTGGTACAAAAATAAATTTCAGCATACATTAATAAATATTGAAGAACAGTTTTCTAAATATAGAATATCTGATGCTTTAATGGCAACATATAAGCTTGTTTGGGACGATTTCTGCTCTTGGTTACTAGAAATGGTGAAACCAGCATATCAACAGCCTATAGATGCAAAAACTTATAAAGAGATAATTGCTTTATTTGAAGAAAATTTAAAACTCTTACATCCATTTATGCCATTCTTATCTGAAGAAATATGGCAACTTATGGCAGAGCGTTCTCCTAAGGAAGCATTGATTGTAGCAAAATGGCCTGAAGTTTCTAAAGCAGATGAAAAGGTAATTGCTGATTTTGAATTTGCTGCTGAAGTGATTTCGGGAATAAGAACCATTAGAAAAGAAAAAAATATTGCTTTTAAGAATGAGATTTCTTTATCTGTAATGAATAATGATGGGGTTTTAAAAACATTCGATTCTATTATTAAGAAGTTAGGAAATATAGAGGAACTTTCTTACGTAACAGAAAAAGTGGACGGAGCTTTATCTTTTAGAGTAAAATCTAATGAGTATTTTATTCCAGTAAGCGGTGCTATTGATGTGGAAGAAGAGATAAAGAAAATAGAGGAGGAGCTAAAATATACAGAAGGTTTCTTAAAATCTGTTCAGAAAAAATTATCTAACGAACGTTTTGTAGGAAGTGCTCCAGAAAAAGTAGTAGCGATAGAAAAGCAAAAAGAAGCAGATGCGCTTGCTAAAATTGAAACGCTAAAAGAAAGTTTAAAGAGTTTGAAGTAGAAAAGTATTTCAATCCCTCATTGAGGGTTTTATTATCCGAAGCCTGCCTTGAGTTTGCCGAAGGGTTCTACGTCGAAATGGGTTAAATTATTTTCCTTTGAATACCTCGTAGGCTTGCCTTGAGGTAGTTGATTTTATAATAGTAAAAAGCCTCAGAATTATTTTATTGTTGTTCGATAAAAAAAGTTAAGATGAGTTCATTAAGAAAAAACGAATAAAAAGAGGAGTTTAGTAATGTTATTTCCAGGACAAACTCATACTTTTTATTTAGCTTTCGTTAAAGTAGTATTAATGGCTAGCGCAACTAAATCCCTTATCCGCAGAATAGTGGCCGAAAGCTCTGAAATCAGGAGTGTAGCGACGCAGCGTTTCGGTTACGGTTTTCCGAGCTCGTTGTCGAAAAAATTCATTGGATAAGGTGCCTTTTTCTTTGTTTCGTTTCTTTTGGGCGAGCAAAAGAAACGAAAAGCATAAAGTCACTGATTGTTGGATTGATATTAGAGCTAGCAAATAATCAATATAGTTCTAAACTAAAGCCTTTTATTCCTACTTATTTTTATGTGAAAGCAATTTTTAAGTTCATTGAAAATAAAAAAAGTGTCAAAATTTGAAATTTAAGATTGATTCAAATGGATCTTTACTGAATTTCACTTTGTTTTGCAAAGTGTGAGTTTGCCCTGTTTAACTTTTTACTTTATAAACTTTTATCTTTGTACTGTTTTATTAAAGCGAAGCGGTCTTGTATTTTAACTCAGGCATTAATGTTTTAATACTTAAAATATTCTTTTACTAAAGCAACATAATGTTCTTTGGCTTGGTCTTCGGTGAGTCCTCGGGCTTGAAAAAGTGCGTTTGCTTTGAAAGCATTTATTATAGATCTCCTGCTACTTGGGGGTTCGCTATTTTGAGTAGCTTTTTTGTAATAGGCATATAGGCGCAACAAAAAATCGGCTGGAAATAAATTTTCATAGCTGTTTACTCGCTCTACAGCCTCTTCAAATTCTTTATGTAGTTCTTCAGAAGTCATTTGTTAATTTGCAATTATATCAACACCACCTTTAACTTTTTGGTTTAAAGCTACTTTAATGTCAGTGCCCAAGGGTAAAAATAAATCTACTCTAGAACCAAATTTTATAAATCCTGCATCGGTTCCTTGAACCACTTCGTCTCCTTCTTTTGCATAATTTACAATACGTTTAGCAAGCGCTCCAGCAATTTGTCTGTAAAGAACTTCTCCATAAGAAGCATTCTTAACAACTACAGTAGTTCTTTCATTTTCTTCGGATGCTTTGGGGTGCCATGCAACCAAAAACTTTCCAGGATGGTATTTGCTATATTTTACAATTCCACTTAATGCGTAGCGAGTTACATGAACATTAATAGGGGACATAAATATGGAAACTTGAATTCGTTTGTCTTTAAAATATTCTTTTTCAAATACCTCTTCAATCACCACCACTTTTCCATCTACAGGTGCGATGATATTTTCATCTGTAATTTGTGTTGTGCGTTTAGGATTCCTAAAAAATTGAAGGATCAAAACTAAAATGAAAAGAAAAACAACTTGAATAAGAGTTTTTAGCCAATAAATGTCAATATAAAATTGAGCTATAATAATGGCTGCTGCAACAAGAATAAAGGTAATCGCAATGATTTTATGACCCTCTTTATGAAACATAATGAAAAATTTGAAGTGTTAAATATGCAAATGGAGCAGCAAATATTAAGCTGTCAAGTCTGTCTAATAATCCGCCATGTCCAGGTAAAATAGCGCCGCTATCTTTTACGCCAGCCAAACGTTTAAATTTGGATTCTACTAAGTCTCCAATAGATCCAGTTACCACCACAACAATGGCTAAGATTAACCATTGTTGTAAATTAAGTTCCTCGCTATAGCAATATAAAACATACGCTGCAACTAAGGCAAATAGTAATCCGCCAACAAAACCTTCGATAGTTTTTTTAGGGGAAACACTTGGGAAAAGCTTATTTCTTCCGATACTCTTGCCTACTAAATAAGCAAAAGAATCGTTTACCCATATCAATATAAAAATACCAATTATTAAAGACTTAGCAAAATGCTGAGCTTGGTATGGAATCATGGTTAAAAAGATACATCCTCCACCTATATAACAAAGAGTGATAATAAATTTTTGGGTATTTGAATAATCTAATTTTCGTTTAGAGTAAAGTCGTCCAATTAAAACAATATTAACTGCAATGCAAATAACGAGAAGTATGATTCTAAGTATTTCTTGTTGATCTATTTCGCCTAAGAGATATATAAAAACCCACCAAAAAGCTAAAAAAGCTAGAAAGATATAATAACCACTTAGTCTAATAATTTTTTTGAATTCATAAATACAAGTAATTCCAAAAATTAGAAAGAGGAAATCAAAAGCATCATTACTAAGAAATACTGCTGCTAATAGTAAAAAAACATAGAGAATACCTGTTAAGGCACGTTTAAGAAGTTCTTTCACACAGTTAGGTTTAAGTTGTTTATATTGTTGCTCTTTTAATAAGGATTATAAATCCTCAAGAAGCAGCAAATATAAGTTTTTTGAACTACTTCCGTAAGTAAGAAAATCATTTTCTTCTTTTATGCTAAAGTGCTTAATAGTAGTTATGTTTGTGGGAATCTGATTTTTATTTTTATTCTTAATGCCTCTTAATCCTTCTCCAATTGTGTCTACAAGCTGACTTGTAGTGGCGAAGATTATAAAATTATCAGGTAAATCGTTTAATTTACTTTCTTTTATTTGATTAGAAGAGATAAGAATTGCACCGTTGTCTGCAACTAAATTCTCACAAGGAGATAATAGTAGTGTTGCATTCTGACACGTATTGCTTTTGCTGAAATTATATTTTTGAAATGTAGTGCTTAATTTAGAATCAATGCAACAAACTTGTTCTTGTGTCCAATTATTTTCAGAAAGGATGCTATTAAAACAATCGTAAATTTCTTCAATAGAGTCACAATACAAGAATTTACCACCATTTTTTTTGAAATTGATTGTAAATTTTTCGTCTGTTGGAAGCTTTATTTCTGGCATAAACTTTCCTCTTTGATCAGTTCCTGTACCAGAAGCTTCCTGTTTTTGTTTTGATCCGAAAAGTTTTTTAAATAAGCTCATTCTTAATTTAATGGGGGAGTTATTTTATTGTTTATGCTATTAATATATAAAAGTATGAAATTATTAACTATAACGTAGAAAACGGGGGTAAATTTTATAAACTACCCCCGTTTGTATAAATTAATTTTCTAGTAACTTTTTTTCTGGACCTTCTTCAAGGTCTCTTCCAAAAGGTCTTTTTCCGAAAATTCGTTCTAAATCGTCTTTAAAAATCACCTCTTTCTCAAGCAAGTGTTCTGCTAGCTCTGTTAATTTATCTTTATTGTCTTCTAAAAGTTTTACAGCTCTTACGTATTGAGCTTCAATAATTTTAGAGATTTCTTTATCGATAAGTTGAGCAGTTTCCTCACTATAAGGTTTTGAGAAATTATAGTCTGTTTGTCCGCTTGAATCATAATAAGTTAAATTTCCTATTTTTTCATTCAATCCGTAAATAGTAACCATAGCTCTAGCTTGCTTAGTTACCTTCTCAAGGTCGCTAAGAGCGCCTGTAGAAATTCTGTCGAACATTACTTTTTCTGCAGCTCTTCCTCCTAAAGCGGCACACATTTCGTCTGCCATTTGTTCAGGATGAACAATTAAGCGCTCTTCTGGTAAATACCATGCGGCACCTAAGCTTTGTCCTCTAGGAACAATAGTAACTTTTACAAGGGGAGCGGCGTGTTCTAACATCCAACTAACTGTTGCGTGTCCAGCTTCGTGGAATGCAATAGTTTTTTTCTCGGTTGGAGTAATAATTTTATTTTTCTTTTCTAAACCTCCTACAATTCTATCTACTGCATCTAAGAAAGATTGTTTGTCTACTGCTTTTTTGCCATTTCTAGCAGCAATTAGAGCAGCTTCATTACAAACATTTGCAATATCAGCTCCTGAGAAGCCAGGAGTTTGTTTAGCTAAAAACTCTGGATCTAAAGCTTCAGAAGTTTTAATAGGTCGTAAATGAACTTCAAAAATCTCTTTACGCTCACGAACGTCTGGTAGGTCTACATATATTTGGCGGTCAAAACGACCAGCTCTCATTAATGCTTTATCTAAAATATCTGCACGGTTGGTAGCGGCCAAAACAATTACATTAGTATTGGTTCCAAAACCATCCATTTCGGTTAGCAATTGATTTAGAGTGTTTTCACGCTCATCATTACTACCAGTCATATTATTTTTTCCTCTAGCTCTTCCGATTGCATCAATCTCATCAATAAAGATAATTGCCGGAGATTTATCTTTAGCTTGTTTAAATAAATCACGAACTCTAGAAGCCCCAACTCCTACAAACATTTCCACAAAATCCGAACCAGATAAAGAGAAAAAAGGAACCTTTGCTTCTCCAGCTACTGCTTTTGCTAATAAGGTTTTACCTGTACCAGGAGAACCTACTAATAAAGCACCTTTTGGGATTTTACCTCCTAGCGAAGTATATTTTTCAGGGTTTTTAAGGAAATCTACAATTTCTTGCACTTCCTCTTTTGCACCTTCCAATCCAGCTACGTCTTTAAACGTTACTTTCATATCTGTTTTTTCGTCAAACAAGCGTGCTTTAGATTTTCCAATATTAAATATTTGTCCGCCAGCACCACCTGCGCCTCCACCAGACATTCTTCTCATAAGGAATAACCAGATACCAATTATTAGTACAAATGGTAATAGCGAAAGTAGTAAATCGCCAAAAGCGTTAGATTCTGTATCATATCCTACGGATGTTGATAAGTTATCTTCGGTGATGGTTTTTTTAATATCATTCTCAAAATTCTGAAGATCTCCATAGTTTAATATGTATTGAGGAACTTGAGAAGTAGAGGGGATGATGGATTTATCCGCTGTTTTTTTATGAATCTCTTTATCTTGAGCTTCTTTTGTTAGATAGACTCTTGCCTGTCTAATGTTTGTAATAATTTCAACTTTACTAACATCTCCATCTTTAAGGAATTCTTGCAATTTTGCAGGAGTAATATCTGGGGGTGTTTGCCAGCTACTACCTCCAGAGAAAAACTGTAGACCGATGATGAAAACTAAAATAGCTCCGTAAATCCAGTACGAACTGAATTTAGGTTTTTTAGGGCTTGAATTGTTGTTATTTTCTTTTGCCATTAATTTTTTCTTATTCAACCCAAATATGGGTATTATATTTCGTTAATAACGAAAAATGTTTACTTTTAATTCACCTTAATAATTGTGAAAACTCTAGAAAGCTAAATTGCTTAGTTTGAGATTGCGGTTACTTTTGCGTCTCCCCATAATCCTTCGATATCGTAATATTCTCTTACATGTTTTTGGAAAACATGCACCACTACATTTACATAGTCCATAAGCACCCATTCGGCATTGTCTGTACCTTCTATGTGCCAAGGCTTGTCTTTAATTTCGCGACTAACAATTTTTTGTATGGAATTTACGATGGCATTTACTTGAGTGTTCGAAGTACCATTACAGATTATAAAGTAATCACAAACCGTATTCTCAATATCTCTTAGGTCTAAAATATTTACGTCATTACCCTTAACCTCTTCAATTCCTTTTAAGATAAATGTTATTAATTGATCTGTGCTACTATTCGTTTTTGCCATTAAAAATTTTTATTTTCACAAAGTTATTATTTTTTTAGTTTTTGAACTATTCAAATTAACATAACATTACATATTTAATGTAGTTATTTCTATGAATTTAATCAAACTTGATGCCATCGATTCTACAAATTCTTTTTTAAGACGCTTAGCAGCGCATAAAGAATTGGAAGATTACACTATTGTTACTACCGAAAAACAAAATGAAGGAAGGGGTCAAATGGGGACGCAATGGGTGTCCGAACCGGGGAAAAACCTTACTTTTAGTGTATATAAGAAAATTAATTGCTTGCAAAAAGAGGAGCAATTTTACCTGAGTATGGCTATCTCTTTAGCTATTTATGATGCATTAACTTATTTTGGAATTCCACATTTAAAAATAAAATGGCCTAACGACATTTTGTCAGCAAATAGTAAAATATGCGGTATTTTAATTGAAAGTATCATTAAAAAGGGAGAAATGAGTGCTTCCATTATTGGTATTGGTCTTAATTTGAATCAAACAAACTTTGATGGCGTAACCAATGCTTCTTCTTTAAAATGCTTAACTGGGGTGTTTTATAATAAGGAAGAGGTATTGTTAAAAATAATAGAGCATATTAAAAAATATGAAGAGTGGGTTATTAACCGACAGTTATTTAAAATAAAAGAAACCTTTGAGAGTCAGCTTTTTCGTAAAGATAAACCTTCTACGTTTAAACTTAAAAATGGAGATTTAATAATGGGGTTTATAAAAGGAGTAGCCAATAATGGCTGTTTAATAGTATTATTGGAAGATGAAGTTTTAAAAGAATTTGATTTAAAAGAGTTGAAGTTGCTTTATTAAAAGAAGTTTTTAGTTGTCTTTGATGTAAATTTCTCTCACTTTTTTAAATAAATCAGAGGAATATACAAAACTAGTAACCGCTTCATTATCGGTTCTAAATATTTCTTTATTGGTTCCTTCCCATTCTTTTAACCCATCTTTTAGGAATACAATTTTTTCGCCAATTTCCATAACAGAATTCATGTCATGCGTATTAATTACTGTTGTGATATCAAATTCTTGAGTAATTTCTTGAATTAATTGGTCAATAATAATAGCTGTTTTCGGATCTAAACCAGAATTGGGTTCATCACAAAAAAGATATTTCGGGCGATTTACAATTGCGCGAGCAATAGCAACACGTTTCTGCATTCCACCAGAGATTTCAGAAGGTAATTTTTTGTGTGCATCTATTAATCGTACTCTTTCTAAGACTTCGTCAACACGATCTTTCATTTCATTTCTTGGAAACTTTGAAAACATTCTAAGCGGAAACATTACATTTTCTTCTACCGTCATCGAATCAAAAAGTGCACTTCCTTGAAATACCATGCCCATTTCTTGTCTAAGATCTGTTTTTTGGTCGTCGTCCAATTCAGAATAAATACGGTCATTATAAATAATATTACCTTGATTTGGTTGATGAAGACCTAATAAACATTTCAAAAAAACAGTTTTTCCAGATCCACTTTGCCCGATAATAAGATTTGTTTTTCCCTTATCAAAGCATGTGGAAATCCCTTTTAATACTTCAGTGTCCCCAAAAGATTTATGTACATTCTCTACTTTTATCATTATCCAAGCAACATTTGAGTTAATAAATAATTCGCAATAATAATGGCTACACTGGTCCACACAAAAGAGGAAGTACTCGCTTTTCCTACTTCTAAAGCTCCTCCTTTCATGTAATAACCATAAAACGAAGGGATTGTAGCTAGAATAAAGGCAAAAACAATAGTTTTAATAAAAGCATAAACTACATGGAAAGTATCAAAATCTACTTGTAGACCTCTTATAAATTCGGCACTCGTACTATATCCTCCAAAAACTACAGCCATCCAACCTCCTAAAATCCCCATATACATTGCAATTGCAATTACAAATGGATAGAGTAGCAGTGCTATAATTTTAGGAAACACCAAATAGTTTAAAGAGTTTACCCCCATAACTTCTAGGGCATCAATTTGTTCTGTAACACGCATAGTTCCAATACTGGAAGTAATATAAGAACCTACTTTTCCTGCCATAATTATAGAGGTAAAGGTAGGTGCAAACTCTAGAATAACCGATTGCCGAGTTGTAAAACCAATAAGATATTTAGGAATTAAAGGGTTGTCTATATTTAAAGCTGTTTGTATTGCAACAACACCTCCAATGAAGAACGAAATAAAAATTATAATACCTAAAGACCCATAAATTAAATCGTCAATCTCTTTATAAATAAGTCTTTTAAGGATGCTCCACTTTGTAGGTCTGCTAAAAACTTCTTTTAGCATTATAAAATACCGACCAATATTTTCAAGGTATATCATGTATCAATTATCGAACAGCTAAAGTAAAAAAATAAAATCACATCTCTTTTAACCTACATTTAAAGTTCTAAAAAAATTAAATGAGTAATTTTGGCAAAATAGATATTTTATGCAAAGTTACAAAGCTTAAAAAAGGCTATAAAATATGCTATTAAATTAAAGATATAATTTATATAGACACATGAAAAACACCTATTTATTCGGGTTACTATTTTTTAGTTTCGTTACGTTACAAGCACAAAAAAAATCAGAAGATCAACCTTTTACAAAACCAAAAGTGGTTGTAGGAATTGTTGTTGATCAAATGCGTTATGATTATTTAAATCGTTTTTGGGATAAATATCAGGATGGCGGTTTTAAAAGAATGATAAATGAGGGATTTAATTGTAAGAATAATCATTTTAATTACATTCCTACTAAAACTGCGGCAGGACATGCCTCTGTTTATACAGGGTCAACACCAAAAACGCATGGAATTATAGGGAACGATTGGTATGATAAAAACGAAGACAGGTCGGTTTACTGTACGGAAGATGCTACCGTAAATTCTTTAGGAACAGTTACCGATGCTGGTAAAATGTCTCCGCGTAGAATGTTGTCTAGCACCATGACAGACCAATTGAAGTTAGCAACTGCTTCTAAAGGAAAAGTTATAGGAGTTTCTTTAAAAGATAGAGGTTCTATACTACCTGCTGGTCATGCTGCGGATGCTGCTTATTGGTTTCAAGGAAAAGAGGAAGGACATTGGGTAACTAGTACTTATTATATGGAGGAGCTCCCAAAATGGGTTGAGAAATTTAATAAGTCTAAGGCTGCCGAGAACTATAAAAAAGCTTGGAAGCCACTTTACGATATAGATACTTATACCGAAAGTATTGAGGACGACAATATATATGAAGGTGCTTTTTCAGGAGAAAAAACGCCCACTTTTCCACATGATTTACCTAAGATTTGGAATGAAAATGGAAAATTTGACTTGTTAAAAGGTGTTCCTTTCGGGAATTCTTTAACAGTAGATTTTGCAGAAGCAGCAATTGAAGGGGAAGATATAGGGAAAGATAATATTACAGATTTTATTGCAATAAGTTTCTCTGCTACCGATTATGTAGGACACCGTTTTGGGGTAAGCGCTAAAGAAACTGAAGATACATATTTGAGATTGGATCAAGATTTAGCACGTCTTTTTACTTATTTGGATAAAGAAGTAGGGAAAGGCGAGTATACCGTATTTCTAACAGCAGATCATGCGGCTGTAGAAGTACCAAGTTATTTGGAAAGTATGGAAATTCCAGGAGGGTATTTTAGTAAAAAGGAGTTTTTCGATCCGCTTAACGCTTTTCTAAAAGCAAAATTTGGAAGTGATAAATTGATAAAGAATTTCTCTAATGAACAGTTGTTTTTAGATCAAGATGTTGTTAAAGCACTAGGTGTTAGCGCTACAGAAATTGAAGAAGCAATTGTTAACGAGGTTAAGAATTACGAGAATGTTGCAGAAGCATATACAGGGACTGCCATGAGAAATCAAGAATTTACCAAAGGTTTGGCAAGTAATTTACAAATGGGTTACAATTTTAATAGATCTGGAGATGTATTACTTGTTTTAAGTCCGGGGTATATTCCTTCGTCTTCCCGTACAGGAACTACACACGGGTCGGGTTATGCCTACGATACGCACACTCCATTGTTGTTTTTTGGTAAAGGAATTAACCATGGTGAAACAGTAAAACGCACTGAAATTCCAGATATAGCAAACACTATTTGTTCGTTATTGGGAATTGCATTTCCAAGTGGAAAAAGTGGAGAACCAATTCAAGAAGTTATAAAATAGTTTTTAGGAGCTATTTCCCGCTTTTTGCTATATCTTTTTTATGAAAAATAAAAAAGGATGTCGCTTCAATCGGGGCTAAAGTATAGAAACTCCAAGGGTTTAAATGCCTTTGGAGTTTTTTTAATCCTTTATAAAGAGGCTGATTTCCTAAAGCCTGTTCTGAGTTTATCAAAGGGCTCTGTGTCGAAATGAATTAAAATTGTTTCTTTTGAATATTTCGAGGTTTACTCCGAGGTAGTTATTTCTTAATGAGAATTTAAAAAAGTTTTTTCTTAATGTTTTTTATGCGGTAATCTCTTATAAAAGCACCTTCTTTTTCAGAAACAATAAAAGGAGTTTTGTTCTTTTTCGCATCAAAAAAGCCCTTCATATTGTCAATAAAAGTTTGTGACTTTTTTTGCTTGAGAGCCATTTTTAAGGAAGCTATTGCGGTAATAAAAAAACCATAGCGCATGGTATACATGGCTTTTCCTTGTAGCAATTTTGCTTTTTTATTGTAAGATTTCCCTGTAGGGCGTAGGTGTTTTACTTTTAAATTACTATCTGTAAAAATAGCAAACCCATGGTGTTTTGCTAGCAATTCATCTACAGTATCCCAGCCCATTGCGCATTTTAAATATCCTATAGCATTAAAGCAAGATTTTGTATACGCTTTAAAAGCTCCCCGAACATGATTTTTATCCATAGGGTGGTTTAATTTCCATGTTCCATTATCATCCTTTTCATACACAAATCCTCCAGCAATTCCTATGTTTTCTTGTTCTCTGAATATGGTAGCTATTCTTTCAAAATAATTCTCTGGTAGAATGAGGTCGGCGTCCAATTTTACTATAAAATCATAAGATTCATCCAATAACAAAAAACCTTTATTAAAAGCATTAATAACTTTGCTTCCAGGCATGTGTTCGGAAGTAGAGGTGGTGTTTAATTTTTCAATAAAAGGATATTCCGTAGCAAAAGAATTGATAATAGCTTCGGTGTTATCTGTAGAATTATCATTCACTACAATAACTTTTTTAGGAAGTAGGGTTTGTGTTACCAAACTATTTAAAGTGAGCTTTATAAACGCTTCTTCATTGTGCGCAGGGATAACAACGTAATAATCCATAGAAAGATTTTAGTTATTTTTTTCTTTCAGCATATACAATATAATACCTATTTGTAAAGTAGCGTAGTAAGGGTCTAAACCCTATTTTTTTTACGGGATTAGTCCATTTATCTCGTTTTTTAATCTCCCATCCTGCTTTTTCTAAAAGCCAATCAAACTGCCAGTCTTCAAATTCATGGTAATGTCTATCCCACATATCGGTTTTACTGCGGTAAGCAGGAGAAAACCATAAACGTAAGGGAACGGATGCTACTAATTTAGCTGCTTTTATATTCTTTAAAACATTGTATGGTGCAATTAAATGCTCAAAAATTTCGAAGGCAGTTACCACTTCTGCATCGCTATTTACTACATTAGTAAAATCTGTATCTAAATCCTCTCCCTTTGTATTTTTTATAACGTAACCCCGTTGTTGCATTAAATCGCTAAACGGATTAGCAACCCCTAAGTCGAGAATACTAGCAGGTTTAGGAACGGAGGATTCTAAAAATTCTATAGTTTTTTTATAGCGTTTATTCGGGAAATTATTTTCGTACATTCTATTGCTTTGCTTTAGGTTTTTAGACATAATCACCTATACTCCTGCAAATATAGTAATCCGTTTTAATACATCTATTGTTTGGTAATTTATAACTAAAGGCTATTAGTTACTTAAATTTTATAGGTAATTGCATTGATATTCATTCCTGCTCCAACACTGGCAAACATTACAATATCCCCAGTATTAACTTCTTGATTTTCTATCATTCCCTTTTTTACAGAATCGAATAAGGTAGGAATTGTAGCTACAGAACTATTTCCTAGTTCATGGATATTCATGGGCATTATGCCTTCAGGAATCGTTTTGTTATAGAGTCTGTAAAAACGTTTTAAGATAGCTTCATCCATTTTTTCATTTGCCTGATGAATAAATATTTTCTTAACGTCTTCAATAGCTGTGTTGCTTTGGTCTAAACAATCTTTCATTGCTTGAGGAACGTGAGTTACGGCAAATTCATAAATTTTTCTACCATACATTTTTATATATTTTGTACTATCGGCAGTTTGATTGTATGATTTTCCGAAGAATAAATAATCGGCTTCATTATAGGCATAGGTGGCAGAAAGATGGGAGAGAATTCCGGTGTTATTAGGAGTGGCTTCTAGAATGGTAGCTCCAGCACCATCAGAATAAATCATAGAATCCCGGTCGTGTATATCAATTACTCTAGAGAGTGTTTCTGCTCCAATAACCAGACATTTTTTTGCCATTCCTGCTTTTATAAATGCTTGCGCTTGTACTACGCCTTCAATCCAGCCAGGGCAACCAAAAAGTACATCATAGGCTACGCATCTAGGGTTTTTTATCTTTAGGGATTGCTTTACTCGAGATGCAATACTTGGTACAGCATCGCTTTGTGTAGTGCCATGCTTTATATCTCCAAAATTATGAGCTACAATAATATAATCAATCGTTTCTTTATCGGTTTTTGCATCTTCGATAGCTTTTTCGGCAGCAAAAAATGCAATATCGGAGGTTGCATAATTGTCTTTTACATACCTTCTATTCTCAATACCTGTAATGGCTTTGAATTTTTCAATAATCACTTCATTTGAATAATTAATAGGACTTCCGTCGGTATTTAAAAATTCAAATTTTGAAAACGAGCTATTTGTCGTCACTTGGGTAGGAATATAACATCCAGTTCCAGTAATCTTTACATTCATTGAGAATCAGTTTTATCAAATATACAATGTATTAACATAAGATACTATGCATGCATAATTTATTTTACGATGTTCATTAGACTTAAAGGTATTGAAATATTGTTTTTTATAACAAAAAAAAGCCTTTCAAATAAATGAAAGGCCTTCTGAATGTATAATGTTTATGGGCTTTTTCTATGCCTCAATATAATCTTCAATAGGAGCACATGTACACATTAAATTACGATCTCCATAGGCTTCATCAACACGTCTAACGGTTGGCCAGAATTTATTATCGGTAATATAATCTATTGGAAATGCTGCTTCTTCTCTTGAATAAGGGAAATCCCATTCTGAGGCAGTTAGCATTTTTAATGTGTGCGGTGCATTTTTTAAAACGTTATTTGTTTCTCCTTCTTCTAGTGCTTCAATTTCTTTTGTAATAGAAATTAAGGCGTCACAAAAACGATCTAATTCTGCTAGGTTCTCACTTTCTGTAGGCTCAATCATCATTGTTCCTGCTACAGGGAATGATACTGTAGGTGCGTGGAAACCATAATCAATAAGTCTCTTTGCAATATCAGTTACTTCTACTCCTTTTGCTTTAAAAGGGCGACAATCGATAATCATTTCGTGTGCTGCTCTCCCTTTTTCTCCCGTATAAAGTACATCAAAAGAACCGCTTAATCGATTCTTAATATAGTTTGCATTTAAAATTGCCATACTAGTAGCTTGTTTTAAACCTTTAGCTCCTAACATTTTTATATATCCGTAGGAAATTAAACAAACTAATGAGCTTCCCCATGGGGCTGCTGAAATTGCATCAATAGCATTTTCTCCGCCAGTTTTGATTACTGGATTTGAAGGTAAAAACTGAACTAAATGTTCTGCAACACAAATAGGACCAACTCCAGGACCACCACCACCGTGAGGAATGGCAAATGTTTTATGAAGATTTAAGTGGCATACATCTGCGCCAATTGTTGCAGGATTTGTTAAACCTACTTGTGCATTCATGTTGGCACCATCCATATATACTTGTCCGCCGTTATCGTGGATAAGTTGTGTTATTTCTTTAATAGAGGATTCAAAAACTCCGTGCGTAGAAGGGTATGTTACCATTAAAGCAGCAAGTTCTTCTTTATGCTTTTCAGCTTTTTCACGTAAATCTTCAATATCAATATTTCCTTTTTCATCTGTTTTAGTTACTACTACTTTCATTCCTGCTAAAACTGCAGATGCCGGATTAGTACCGTGTGCAGATGCTGGAATTAAACAGATGTTTCTATGCTCTTGGTTACGCGATTTATGATAAGCCCGAATTACTAAAAGTCCGGCATATTCCCCTTGAGCTCCAGAGTTAGGTTGTAGTGAAGTTCCTGTAAAACCTGTTATTACATTTAATTGCTCCTCTAGAGTTTTTAAAACTTCTTGATAACCTTGCGCTTGCTCTATAGGTACAAATGGATGGATATTTCCCCACTCATCCCAACTTATAGGAAGCATTTCTGAAGCAGCATTTAGCTTCATGGTACAAGAACCTAAGGAAATCATAGAGTGATTTAAAGCTAAATCTTTACGCTCTAATTTTTTAATGTAACGCATCAAAGCAGTTTCTGAATGATACGAGTTGAATACTTCATTCTCTAAAAACGGAGAAACACGAGTACTTCCGTTAAGAATACTAGAGTTTTCAACTAAATGATCAATCTTAACAGTATTTTTTCCTGCTGCATCAGCAAAAATTTGAACTATTCTATTTAAATCGTTAAGCGTAGTAGCTTCGTTTAATGAAATAGCAACTTTATCGCCATCAACATATAAAAAGTTTACGTTTTCTAATTCAGCAATTGGTTTTACATGATGCCCATCTGCTTTTATTAAAATAGTATCAAAGTACGATTCGTTTAATTGCTCATACCCTAAACTTGATAAAGCGTTAGAGAGTGTAATAGTTGAATTATGGACTTTATCTGCAATATATTTTAATCCTTTTGGTCCGTGGTAAACAGCATACATTCCAGCCATAACAGCTAGTAAAACTTGTGCTGTACAAATGTTAGATGTTGCTTTGTCTCTTTTAATATGTTGCTCTCTAGTTTGGAGCGCCATACGTAAAGCACGGTTTCCATCGGTATCTTTAGTAACTCCAATAATTCTACCTGGAATGTTACGTTTGTATGCTTCTTTTGTTGCAAAAAAAGCAGCGTGTGGACCACCATAGCCTAACGGAATACCAAAACGTTGCGTTGTTCCAACAACAACTTCTGCTCCGAATTCTCCTGGAGGGGTTAAGTTTACCAAACTTAAAATATCTGCTGCAAAGGCTACTTTTATGTTATTGTTATTTGCTTTTGAAACAAATTCGGAATAATTAAAAACAGCTCCATGTTTTCCTGGGTATTGTAAAAAAGCTCCAAAAAATTCTTCTGAAAAATCAAAAGAAGTATGGTTGCCTACAACTAATTCTATTTCTAATGGCGTGGCATGAGATTTTAAAACAGAAAGCGTTTGAGGTAAAATTTCATCAGAAACAAAGAACTTATTTATTTCCTTTTTTTTCTGATCTCTACTTCTCGCACCAAATAACATCGACATGGCTTCTGCTGCAGCCGTTCCTTCATCTAATAAAGAAGCATTTGCTAATTCCATTCCAGTAAGATCGCATATCATAGTTTGGAAGTTTAATAAGGCTTCCAATCTACCTTGAGCAATTTCTGCTTGGTAAGGTGTGTATGCAGTATACCAGCCTGGATTTTCAAGAATATTTCTCTTGATAACAGATGGCGTAATTGACTCATGGTAACCAAGGCCAATGTATGTTTTAAATACTTTATTTTTAGTTGCCAGTTGTTTTAGATGCGCTAAATACTCATACTCTGTCATTGCTTCCGGAAGGTTTAAGTCCGACTTTAATCGGATACCATCTGGAAATGTCTCATACAGGAGCTCATCCATATTTTTAACACCAACTGTTTTGAACATAGTGTTTAAATCATCTTCTTGGGGGCCAATATGGCGGGTAACAAAAGAATCTGTTTTCATTATAACCGTCTAAAAATGTTTTAATTTGCGCAAAAGTACATATTATATTGGTTTAAAAAAGTACTTTTAAAACGGCTTTAACGAAAGTTTATAAACAGACTGTTAACTAAACCCTTTTTATATAGTTATTTTGTTGATATGAAACTACTTAAACAGGTTTTTGATTTTTATTTGGACTCAAGTATTCATGTGGCTTTGGCGGTTTATGCATTAGCTAGAATAACAATGTATAATTTTAATATACCTTATGATGAGGTTATAGCTTTAGCACTTTTTTTTGGTACCATTGTAGAGTATAGTTTTATAAAGTATAGTCCGCTTGCAAAACATTATGTTTTTGTGACCGAAAAATACATTAGAACTATTCAAATATTTAGTGGTGTTTGTTTTTTAGTAGCAATGTATTATGTTTTTCAGTTGAATTATAAAACACTCATTGCTGCTTCTGTGTTGGTGATTTTAGCTTTTTTATATGTGGTTCCAGCAATTTCAAGAGAAAGAAATTTTAGAAGTTTAAAAGGGGTGAAAATTTATATTGTAGGGATTACATGGTCTGTATCTACAGTTGTTTTACCTCTTTTAAATAATGAAGTAGCTATTTCTACGGATGCGTATTTAGAGTTGCTTCAGCGTTTTGTATTTATTATAGTGCTAATGATTCCTTTTGAGATTAGAGATTTAAAAACCGATGAAGATTGGTTGAGAACCCTCCCTCAGGTATTGGGCGTTAAGGGGGTGAAAATTTTAGGAATAATTTTAATAGTTGCTTTTTGTGGACTTAGCTATTTAATGAAGGATATGTCTAGCAAAAGTCATTTAATAGAAATTATAATAAGCTTTTTACTACTTTTTGCAGTGTTATTTTCAAAAAAAGAACAGGCATCTTACTATTCTAGTTTTTTTGTGGAAAGTATTTCAATTGTATGGTGGTTACTCCTTATTTATGCTTGAGATTGAGAAGTATTTATTTTTTCCTTCATCTCATTTTTTTTCTGTGTATCCAAAGTTTTAATTTCAGCTTCCTGGCAAAGTTTAGTTAAGTTAACATTACGTTTGCTGTAGGACTTTGTAGCCTTACACCATAAAATGCGTAAATTTAATTTTAACTTCTCTAAAAATGTAGCCTCACCATATTGCATTTTATCGCAAATGTGTTTTGCTTCTTCACAAGATATAAGAAGATTATTTTTTTTAGTACTCATTTTTTAAACCAATTATTTTCTAAACAGTCCATTAAATTTGTTCTTGCTCGATGAACTATTACCCATAAATTAGACGCAGAGATATTTAATTCTTTACAAATATCTTCTGTATCCATGCCTTGAATTGTTTTTTTTATAAAAACATCTGCCTGTTTTTTAGGGAGTTTCATTAAGCATTCTTGTATTGCCATTCCTAACTCCTTATTTTGTAAAGCGTCTTCAGCATTAATATCAAAAGGGTCTGCAACAGTGTCCTCAAGCCAATCGCCTTCTTGATCTTCACGATTGGAATAGCCCATTTTAACTTCAGCTTTTCCTTTAGTAGAATTTATTTTTCGATAATGATCAATAATTTTTCTTTTAAGAATAGAAATGAGCCAAGTACGCTCGGCGGCCTCACCTTTGAAGTTTTTAGCAGATTTTAATCCTGCCAAAAAGGTTTCTTGTACCAAATCTTCAGCAACAATAGTGTCGTTCACTCGTGTTATGGTGTAATTATAAAGATAGTCGGCATATTCGTCTACCCACTTCGAAGGATCTAGTTTGTTTTTAGGCACGCTAAATTTAATTTACTTCAAAAATAGGATAAAAACTTTAATAAACACTTTTGTGGATTTACATTTTAAATTTTAACCACAATACACGGATGTATCATTCCTTAACGATTAAAGAAACAAGACTGCTTCGATATAAGGGAAAAGACTAAATTTTAACTTTTATAAAATAAGTAGTTTAATAAATTTCTATTTACTTTTATCGGGGAACAATCAAAAAAAACATTTGTGAATTTGTGGCAAACAGAATTTCAGGATGCATACAAACTATGTACTTTTAAATTTAGTTGCTCAGTGGAGGGATTATTTTGATGTTTCATATAGTCATTAAAAACAATTTAAAATAAGCACATGAAAAAAGAATTTTTATTTTTTTTATTGATGATACTCGTTCAGGTTGCTTACGGACAAGTAAAGAACAAAAGTATTATTGAGTTTAAAGAGGTTGCTTCTGAAGGTTTTGTATTAATAGACGTAAGAACGCCAGAAGAGTACGCACAAGGATTTATAGGTGGAGCAATAAATATGGATATGAAAAATGAAAGTTTTGTTTCTAATATTCAGCAAATAGATAAAAATAAAAAAGTATATCTCTATTGTAAAGCAGGCGGGAGAAGTGCCAAAGCTTCTAAAGTTTTAGATTCTTTAGGCTATAAAAATATTATTAATCTTGAGGGTGGATTTGATGCTTGGAAAGAGGAAGGAAATGTATTTGTAGAACAGTAAAGGGTATTTTATATAAAAATAAAGAGGGTGTGTATATAAAATAAAGAGGGTGTGTATAAAGTATTGTGCTATTATTTTGTCAGTCTGAGCTTGTCGAAGACAGTTTGCGCCTAGGAGCATATAAACTTCGATAAGCTCAGTTTGACAACTTCAAAATACTTTATACACACCCTCTTTTTAGTGTTTTGTTAAGAGTTTATTTATAAGACTTCACAAAACAAGTTGTCATCGGTTTTAGAAACCTTAACTACTTTGTGTTTTGTAAGTCCTTTTATGGTTTTGTCCCATTTTTTATTACTCAATCCAGATTGCTCTTTTAGATCGTTAAGAGGCATTTTAGTTTCTTTTTTCAGTAAATCAAAAACTAATTTTTCATCTTCACTCAAAGCTACTTCTGCTTTTTTCTCTGGACGCATTTGTGGGAAGAAAAGCACTTCTTGGATAGAAGAGTTGTTGGTTAAAAGCATAACCAAACGGTCTATTCCAATCCCGATTCCAGATGTTGGAGGCATTCCGTATTCCAATGCACGTAGAAAATCTTGATCTATAAACATTGCCTCGTCATCTCCTTTTTCAGAAAGTTTTAATTGCTCTTCAAAACGCTCTCTTTGATCTATTGGATCGTTTAACTCTGAATATGCATTAGCTAATTCTTTCCCGTTTACCATTAATTCAAAACGTTCTGTTAAAGCAGGATTGCTTCGGTGTTCTTTGGTAAGCGGACTCATCTCTTTTGGGTAGTCGGTAATAAATGTTGGCTGGATGTAATTGTGTTCGCATTTTTCGCCAAAAATCTCATCTATTAATTTCCCAATTCCCATAGTCTCATCCACAGGAATATCAAGTTTTGTACATACCTCTCGAAGCTCTTCTTCATTCATTCCAGCTACATCAAAACCAGTATGGTCTTTAATAGCTTGTAAAATTGGAACACGAGGGTAGGGTGCTTTAAAATTAATTTCGTTAGCGCCTACTTTGGCAATAGCAGTTCCATTGGCATCGGTAGCAACTTTCTCAAGTAACTCTTCTGTCATGTTCATCATCCAGTTGTAGTCTTTGTAAGAAACATATAATTCCATTACAGTAAACTCTGGGTTGTGAGTTTTATCCATCCCTTCGTTACGGAAATCTTTTGCAAACTCATAAACCCCATCAAAGCCACCAACAATAAGTCTTTTTAAATACAGCTCATTGGCAACACGTAAATAAAGAGGAATGTTTAAAGCGTTGTGGTGTGTAACAAAAGGTCTAGCGGTAGCCCCTCCAGGAATTGATTGTAAGATTGGAGTTTCTACTTCTATATAATCTCGCGAATTAAAAAACTCACGCATACTTGTTGTGATTTTTGTACGCTTTAAAAAAGTTTCTTTTACATGCGGATTTACAATTAAATCTACATAACGTTGACGGTAGCGAAGCTCTGGGTCATTAAATTCATCAAATACTTTTCCTTCACTATCAACTTTAGGTAAAGGTAATGGGCGTAACGATTTATTTAAAACCGTAAAGTTTTTAACCATAACGGTCATTTCTCCTACTTGCGTTTTAAATAGTGTCCCTTCAATACCAATAATATCACCAATGTCGAGTAATTTTTTGTAAACATCGTTGTACAATGTTTTGTCTTCTCCTTGGCAAATTTCATCTCTATTAAAGTACAATTGAATACGACCTTCAGAGTCTTGTAATTCGGCAAAAGAAGCTTTTCCTTGAATACGTCTACTCATTAAACGCCCCGCAAGTACCACCTTTTTATCTTCTTCAAAATTCTGTTTGACCTTTTTAGAAGTGTGGTCTACCGGATATAAATCGGCAGGATATGGGTTAATGCCTAATTCTCGTAGCTTTCCAAGCTTTTCTCTTCGAATAATTTCCTGTTCTGAAAGTTGCATAATTTATGTTGTCATTTTAAGCCTGCAAAGATAGGGAGTATTTAACAATCTATCAATCAATTTATACTATTTGGGCGGGTTGCTTATCGCAACCGCACTTTCCGCAGTACATGGTACTTTGCTTCAATTGCTCCCGCAAGGCTTTAGTTATGTTCAAATTTATATTTCTTTAGAACGGATGTAACAAAATCAATAGTTGTGCGTCGTATAAGTAAGAAGAATATAATTGTCATCTTATATTTGCCCTGCTTTTGGGATTAATCAACCTAAAAGTTAGAATTAAAATAGCGCTCCTAGAGCGTAATTTCATCAATCAAAAAAAATATAAAAAATGAGTATTTGGAGAGTCTTACTTTCAATTTTTTTTCCACCATTAGCAGTTCTAGATAAGGGTTGTGGCTCTATAATTATTGTTTTCTTATTAACTCTCTGCGGTTGGATTCCGGGTGTTATTGCTGCATTGGTAATTTTAAATAATCCTAATAGATAGTATTTAATAGGAAGTTGTTTCTGTATTGGTTACTAAGTAAATCTGTATCTTTGTAGCATGAATAAGAATGTTAACTTACAAGATTTAGGATTAAAGGATTATAAAGAAACTTGGGATTATCAAGAGTCGATTTTTAAAGATATTTTAGATATAAAAATTAAAAACCGACGAGAAAACACCGAATTGCCTACTCCTAATTATTTCCTATTTGTAGAGCATCCACATGTTTTTACACTTGGAAAAAGTGGCGATATGACTAATTTGCTTTTAAATGAAACACAATTAAAAGAAAAAGGAGCTTCTTTTTATAAAATAAATAGAGGAGGAGATATAACATATCACGGTCCAGGTCAAATTGTAGGCTATCCAATTTTAGATTTAGATAATTTTTTTACTGATATTCATAAATACCTTCGTTTTTTAGAAGAAGTAATTATTCTTACGTTAGACGAATATGGTATTGTTGCTACCCGAAGCGATGGAGAAACAGGGGTTTGGATAGATGCTGGAACTCCTTTTGCTAGAAAAATTTGTGCTATGGGAGTTCGTGCTTCTCGATGGGTTACTATGCATGGATTTGCATTAAATGTAAATGCCAATTTGGGATATTTTGATAATATTATCCCTTGTGGGATTAGAGGGAAAGGAGTTACTTCTCTCAATGTGGAACTAGGAAAAGCTACCGTTAATGAAACCGAAGTAAAACAAAAAATACAGAAACACTTTCAAGATCTATTTGAAGCTACTTTTGTGGAGAAATAAGAAAGAAGTCGGGAGGTTAAATAATTTAAAGATTGAAAGATTGAAGGATTGAAAGATTGAAAGATTGAAAAGTCGGGAGTTGGAAGACAGAATGCAGTGTTCAATGTTCAGTAGGCGTACATTTTCAATCAAGAGTCAGGAATCAAGAGACAAGAAAAAATGCAAAAAAATGACAAGAATAAAGAGAAGGGAATATAGATTTTGTATTCTTATTCTTTTGAGAATCTTTAGTTTACCAGAAATAATAAAGAATTCGACAATTTACACAATCACAACTTTGTTGCTTTGAGTTAAAAGTTACAAGGGAAAAACTGGATAAAGCCTACATTTTGCTGAACACTCCCGACTTCGGACTTCGGACTTCCGACTTTTTATTTCCACATTTTCAAATCATCATATTGACACATTTACAAATTTGAACCTTTGCCTCTACAACCAACGGAACTAATTAATCTTATAACAGATTATCGAGTTTTTATCGCCTACGGTAACCATTTCTAACTTTTTATCATTATCTATATCTGCTAAATCGATGGCAGAATCTCCATAGACAGGGAAGTTTTCCACTTGTTTTGCATTACTGTCAAATAAATAAACCTTATGTGTTTGTTTGTCGGTTACGGTAACATAAATTTTATCGTTGATATAAAAGATTTCCGGTTTAGTGTAGATTCCAAAATCTAGCGTAGCTTTATTGTTTTTAATGGTTAAAATATTTTCAGAAATAGTAGCTAACGTATTAGCAGTTGCATCAATTAAATGGTTTTCTTTTAGTCCTAATTCAATTTTATTTAATCCACCTTTTTGGTCTACCTGAATTAAATCTCCAGAAGAATTGGTAGTTGTAAACTTCTTATCATATAAATAAACTTCATTTCCAGAAAAATCTATGGATCCTCTAACACGAATCCTCAAATCTCCTGTGCGGTGAAGAATATCTAATTTTCCATCATTTTCTTGGAGGATAATGTAATCTTTATTTCCAATACGAATATGTTTCGGACTATTAATAATAGTGTTTTCGGTTTCATCTAAAATAAAACCAGTAACCACTTTTCCGTAGCGGTCGTACATTTCTATTTTTTTACCCATTACCACCACAAAACGATAATCCTTATTATTACTATAGTCAAAAACAGCTAGCGGTTGTGTAATGGTGTTTTTAAAATCTATAGGAAATGGAGAAACCTCATTCCCATTTCTATCTAGAATCATCATTTTATCGGTTGTATTAAAGGCAAGTTGTAAGCGTCCATTTCTGTATAAATCAACCTGAGATATTTCGCCAATAATTTTACCGCTCAATTCTTTTTTCCATAAAACTTTTCCGTCTGTGCCAATTAAATAAAGGTTGTTTTTTACATCTTGCACAACAATTTCTTTCTTTTTGGTATGATGATTTATTACAAACTGCGGATTCGTAGCAATATCTGCATCTAAAGTAGTACTATATAACTGTGTAATAATATTAGAACCAACGGTAGAGGTGTTTGCTTTTTTTAATAACGCATGGAAGTGTGCAAAATCTCCTTCAGCAATATATTGAAAGGCAATAAATTTATAATCTTTAAAAGATTTTTTAGCTACCGATGCTTTAAAGTCCTCACTTAAAATAGCGCTGTCATTTTTTAGTTTTTCAAGATTCCCAATAATTAAAACAGAAGATTCATCTGCCAATTCGCTACGTAAATTTTTATAAGATGGAAGTTGAGAAAGCGTAGCACTATTTTGATAATTTGAAATAATATCTTCTAATAGGTTTATCGACTCAGCAAAAACATAAAAGTCGTCCACTTTGGCAACATAATTTGTACTAACCCCTTTTGTAATTTTCGAAAAGTGAGTCTTAATTAAGTCTGTTTTATTTATTTCCCAAATATTATAATCTCTGTATGAAGTTTCTTCTTTTACAAATTTCTGAAGACGGTCTTCAAAATCAATATTATCTGAAGTTGTAAAAGCAAATATTTTTGTTTGCTGAAACCCAATTTCTATCATTTCTGTAGCCTTATGAAAAAGAGAATCGCTCATTTGCTTCATTTCAGACTCATTTCCATTAATTGCAGGGTATGCTATAAAATAGGTAGCATTTATAGGAACAATTTCTGAAGCAAAGCTAGTAGAGGGAGTTGTATGTTTAAAAACATTTAAAGTGTTGTTGAGGGAGTCATTCGCTACAGCAATTCCGTTTAACTTGATATAATCTTGAGCGATGCTGGTATCAAAAGAAGTCCAATCGTTAAATTCCGTGAGATTGTTAGCTAGGCTTTCGGAAAGCACTCTTTTAAAAAAGCTAGCTCCTTTTTTATGATTAATAAAAATATTAGCAGGAACATTGTTTTGAGCTACTTGATATAATTTAGAAAGCTTTGGATTAGCTTTTAGGTGGTCTGAGTTTCTAATGATGTTTTCAATAATTAGACGAGAAGAAGAACCTATAAAGTGATTCCCAACATTGGTACTAAATAATTTCTTTCCTCCAATACTCAGTATTTTGATGGAAGCCCCTTCATAAGTAATGGTTTCTATTTTACGATTAACTGTAGAATCAATACTGAATAAGTTATTATGATTTTTACTTATAAAGGTGTAGTTAAACTCTTCTTTTCCAATTTCATTAAAAGCAAGAATAGAAGTGCTTTTAGGATTAATATATTTTAAGGTAGCTACTAAGGAGGCAGAATTCTTATAAGAAGTACTTTCTTGAAGCAACTTGAGAAAGTCGTTATTAATTATTTCACTTTTAAAAGCTTGATAGTCGTTTATTTTAATAACAGCGGTAGCATGTCTTGGAGTATATAAAACTAAATCTTCCGTTTGAACGGTTTCTTTTTTTGCACAAGAAAGGGTTATAAGTAGCGATAAAAATAGAATCTTAACAACAAACTTCATGGATACTTTAATTTTTTAGCAAAAATAGAGTTTAACGATAAAAAAAGTACAAAAATATGTTAAGACTTGATTTTTTGGATTTATAAAAAAAACTTTTTCTGACTAATTTTTTTGATAATCAGACATTATTGTAAGTTTTTTCTTTTAATAATGAAGAAATATGAATAATTATGTTGTGTAAAATCTTTTAAATACGTAATATTTTATATGCATTTTTTTGTTTTTATTAAGAAAAAATTATGATATTGTAAGACGCTAAATTCAAATTAATTAAATATGAGATCAAAGTTTACTTGGATGCTAACGTTTTTTATGGCGTTAGTTTTACAGTTCTCCTATGCGCAGGAGAAGACAATTACAGGTATGGTGACAGACCAAGATGGTTTGCCGTTACCTGGAGCAAATGTAACTGTTAAGGGTACGTCCACAGGTACTCAAACAGATTTTGATGGAAATTATTCAATTTCTACAGCTGTGGGGAGTAAATTAGTTTATTCGTATGTTGGTCAGAAAACTGTTGAGAAAACAGTTGGAGCAGCAAGTACAATCAACGTAGTTTTAGAGCAAGATGCTCAGGCACTAGATGAGGTAGTTGTATTAGGATATGCTACTTCTAGTAAAGCCGAATTAACAGGATCAACTGTTCAAGTTGATGCTGCAGATATTGAGCAAGTTCCAGTAGCCTCTGTAGATCAGGTGTTACAAGGTAAAGTTGCTGGTTTAGTAATGAATAACTCTTCTGGTACACCAGGTTCTACTGCAGATATCCGTATTAGAGGTGTTAGTTCTATAACAGCAGGGAATAATCCATTATATGTTATTGATGGGGTTCCGGTTGTAAACTCTGATAATACAGGAAACCAGTCCTCTGGTTCTTCATTGTCTCCTTTAGCAAGTATCAGTAGTAACAATATTGAAAGTATTACAGTACTTAAAGATGCTTCTGCTACTGCTGCTTATGGTGCACGTGGTGCTAATGGGGTTATTGTAATTACTACTAAAAAAGGTAGAGAAGGAAAAACAGCTATTAGTTTTAACACTTCATATGGTTTTTCTAATGATGCTGTAGATGGACCAGATGTATTAACTGGAGCAGAAAGAGAAATGTTGTTTTATGAATCTTTATATAATACTTATGGTGTTAGTCAAGGTTTTTCTAGAGATGGAGCACAACAATTTTATGAGAATAATTTAGGTGTCTTTGGTTCTGCTTATTATGATTGGAATCAAGCAGGTCGTCAAGAAGCAAATTGGGACGAAGTAGTAACAAATAAAGATGCAGCTTTTAGAGAGTATAACCTTTCAGCTAGTGGAGGTAATGAAAATCATAATTTCTATGCTTCATTAGGATATTTTAATCAAGAAGCAACTGTTATTGGTTCTGAATTTGAAAGAATTTCTGGACAGTTAAATTTTCAGAAATCATTAAATAGCAAATTAAAGTTTTCAACAAACAATAGTGCATCACATTCTTATCAAGATGGATTGTTAGAAACGAGTTCATATTTCTCTTCGCCTAGAACAGTTAAGTTTTTCGCTCCTCCAATAGAGCAACCATATGATGAAGATGGAGAAATCAACTTAAATACAACATTGCCTAACCCGTTATGGATTGCGCAAGAAGACATTGATGATTCTCAGTTAGTTAGAATTTTATCTAATAACTCATTAGAATGGGAAACACCTATAGAGAATTTAAGATTTACTACACGTACAAATATTGATTATCAAGTATATAACTATAAACGTTACCGTAATAGAATTGATGGTGATGGAGCTAGTACAAATGGCTATGGTTGGCAATCTCATAGTAGTAGAGCTAACTATGTATTCCAGAACTATTTAGATTATACTTGGAATGTGTCAGATGAGCATTCTATTGACTTTAAAGCATTACAAGAGTATCAAAAAAATAGATATTATTATTTAGAGGCAGATGGAGATTCATTCTCTGATGATGGTTTAACTAATTTAAATTCATCTGGTAATCCAACTACTGCTAATTCTTATTTTACAGATTGGTCAATTGCTTCTTATATGGCTCTTATGCATTATAGTGGTTTTAATGGACGTTATGTTTTTGATGCTACCTATAGAAGAGAAGGAAACTCTCGTTTCGCCGATGATAATAGATGGGGTAATTTCTGGTCTGTTGGTGGAGCTTGGAACATTCATAGAGAGGCTTTTCTTGCAGATAGTAATGTAATAAGTAATTTAAAATTAAGAGCTTCTTATGGGGTTACTGGTAACGCTAATATTGGACTGAATTTGTATCAATCGTTATTAAATTACGATTCAGATTATGCAGGTACTGGAGCTTCTTATCCAGGAACCTTTGGGAATAATGATCTTTCTTGGGAGACTTCACATACTTATGACATCGGAACAGATTTAGGGTTTTTTAATAACAGAATTACAGCTAATGTAGGTTACTATTACAGAGAGTCCAAAGATTTATTGTTGTCTGTTCCACTTTCATTAACAACTAGTTTTACAAGTCAGACTCAAAACGTTGGTAGAATGGAGAATAAAGGTTTAGAATTAGAAGTAAACTTTGATATTATCCGCTCAGAAAATTTCAATTTATCTCTTGGAGGTAATATGGCAACTAACGAGAATAAAGTATTGGAAACTGCTTTAGATGGAACAGGAGAGCCAATTAATATCACTACAGGAACGCGTAGAGTTGAGGCTGGACATCCAGTTTATGGATGGTATATGGTGTCTTATGCAGGAGTTAATCCAGATACTGGAGTTGACGAGTGGTATACAGATGGTGAAGGGAGTGCTACAACAACAAGTTGGTCTCAAGCTAATCAAGTATGGCAAGGAGAAAGTGCTTTACCAACACTTACAGCAGGTTTGAACTTGCATATTGATGCCTATGGTTTCTTCTTAGACGCTAATGGATATTATGCAGGTGGACACAAAGTATTTGAAGATTGGACACGTTATACCAATGGTACAGATAGATATTCTTTAGATCTATATAATGGTGTTGACGCATTGCTTGATAGATGGCAAGAGCCAGGAGATGTAGCTAGATACCCTAAAATGGAGTACACTGCTAAACCATGGCAAAATAGTAATAAGTTTTTATATGAAGGAGATTTTATCCGTCTTAGGAATTTGACTTTTGGTTATGACTTTAATCAAAAAATTACTGAAACTATTGGAATAGATGGATTAAGATTATTTTTAAGAGGAACTAATCTTTACACATGGGTGAAAGATGATCGTTTAAAATACGATCCAGAGACAGCAGCAGATGGATTTACAAGTTTGACCACACCACCTGTTAAATCATTCATTTTTGGATTAAACGTTAAATTTTAAAAAATTATGAAGAGAATTAATTTTATATATAAAGTAGCATTTGTAGCGGTATCCCTAGTTGGGTTAAACTCGTGTACTACAGATGACTTAGATCCTTCTACCGAACAGAATAAACCTGTAGAAGGGGGAATAACTACGGTAAGTAACCTTGAAGGAATTATTAAAGGAGCTTATAGTGCAATGACCTCAAGTGAATATTATGGTAGAGACTATATCATAACAAATGAGGTAAGAACAGATAACTGTTTTGCTAATGGTAGTTCTGGGCGTTTTACTACAGAAGCTCAAATGGCATATAATGAGAACAATGATTATATCTGGGATAATGCTTATGATGTGATAGCATCTGCAAATATTGTTATTAATCAGGATGTTAGTGTGCTTGAAGGGGATTTAGATTATGCAAAACACCTTCAAGGTCAAGCATATACCCTTAGAGCTTTAGCGCATTTCGATTTGTTGAAATCATATGGTCAAATGCATGCTGGAGGAACTCTTGGTGTTCCTTATATAACTGAATTTAAAGGAGAAGATTTATATCCTAGTAGAAATACAATTGAAGAAAACAAAACAGCAATTGCAGCAGATTTTCAAGCTGGATTTGATATGATGAGCACTGCTTATAATGATTCTTCAAAAGAATTCTTAAATAAATATGCTGCAAAAGCTTTACAATCTAGATTTAATGTATATTTTGGAATGTGGCCAGAAGCTAAGACCGCAGCAGAAGCTGTAATTAACTCAAAGTTATATTCAGTTTTATCTGCTAGTGATTTTGTAGGATCTTGGACACAAGATGGATCTTCAAATTCAATCTTTGAATTAGCTTATAGTGCAACAGATAACCAAGGAATTAATGGACTTGCTTATATCTATAGATTAGGTCCAGCAGGTAGTTATGGAGATATTCAGGTTATTGATGAGGTTGCAACCCTTTTTGAAGATACAGATGTTAGAGGACTCTTACCAGATGACGATGATGAGCCGACAGGGATTTTAGGATATGAAGATAATATGTTGAGAAACATAGGGAAGTATCCAGACAATAGGGGGTATGATAATGTTCCTGTAATTCGTTATGAAGAAGTAATCCTTAACTATGCTGAGGCATTATTAGAAACAGGTGGAGATGCTTTAACGCAATTAAATATGATTCCTTCAAATAGAGGGGCTACTCCTTATACTTCTGCAACAAAGGAAAACATCCTTTTGGAGAGAAGAAAAGAATTGATGTTTGAAGGTTTTCGTTTTGATGATTTTGTACGAAATGGAATGGGAGTGGAGAAAGTTTCACCTCAACAAAATTTATTAAGTACAGTTCCTTATGGGGATTATAGATTAGCATACCCTATCACAAATGCAGAAACAAATGCTAACTCTAATATTGTTCAAAATGACCAATATTAAATAAACTTTTTATTTGAATTAATTGCTAATTAATTCCAAACCCACCAGATTCACTGGTGGGTTTTTTTTACTTCTACTTTTTTTCTCTTCCCACAGTTTTGTAATCATTACTTCTAGGTAGGTGTAGTCTGTCTTATAATTTAAGTAAGTTGATACGTGTTATATTCTATATTTTGTAGAATATTTGTTTTTATTTAAGAAATATTTCACATATTAGTGCACGCTAAATTCAAATTAATTAAAATATGAGATCAAAATTTACTTGGATGCTAACGCTATTTATTGCGTTAGTTTTACAGTTTTCCTATGCGCAGGAAAAAACTATTACAGGGGTGGTATCAGACCAAGATGGTTTGCCATTGCCTGGAGCAAATGTTACCGTTAAAGGTACAACCAACGGTACTCAAACAGATTTTGATGGCTATTATTCTATCGATGTTTCTGTAGGTAAGGTAGTAGTGTATTCTTTTATTGGACAAAAAACAGTTGAAAAAACTGTTAGTTCACAAAATGTTTTAAACATAACTTTAGAGCAGGATGCACAAGCATTGGATGAGGTAATAGTGACTGGACAAGGTGCAGGGATACTAAGAAAGAGATTGTCTACAACAGTAGATGTTGTTGATGCAGAGACTATAGATCGTTTGCCTTCAGGTCAAATAGATCAAATCTTGCAATCTAATACGCCTAGTGCACAAATCAGAATTAGTTCGGGTCAACCAGGAACAGCAGCGATCATAAGAACTAGAGGTCCTATTAGTGCCGCATCTTCTTCAACACCAGTTGTTATTGTAGATGGAATCAGGGTAGATAATTTAAATTCAAATGCAGAGTTAGGTTTGGACACTGGTGGAGCTAATGTATCTGCCTTAGCAGATATACCTGTTGAGTCAATTGAAAAAATTGAATATATTAAAGGTGGTGCGGCAACAACATTATATGGAGCTGATGCTGCTAATGGGGTTATCCAGATAATTACAAAAAAAGGAAAAGCAGGAAAGTCAACGTTTTATTATGAGAATAGATTAGGAGTGATTTCTGGAACAAAAGATTATCTTAAATATGATAGAACAGGAGAAGCGTTATTTAGTGAAGGATTGTCAATTGAACATAAAGTAGGTGTTTATGGAGGTACTGAAAAATTCACTTATAATTTTACAGGAAGCTTATATGAAGATGATTCATTTACAGATGTAAACCAACAAGTTAAACGGAATTTAGCATTTGGGTTTAGCGCCCAAATTACTGATAAGCTTAAGTATCAAGGTTCTTTTTCTTATGTAGGCTTTGATTCTACACTGGATTATAATGCTAATACGTCCTTTGGAAGATTTTCAAATGCTGAAGGAGGTTCATATGGTAATCTAGATGAGCTTCCTGAAGAAGAGTGGCAGTCTCGTTTGGAGAATTTAGATGAAATAGCACCACTTGTTGATATAACTAGGGTTATAAATAGGTTTACTGCATCCAACAAGTTTACTTATGATATTACAAGCAAACTTCAAACAAATGCAACATTTGGTGTAGATCAACGAAGCTCCGTAGATCAAGCTATTCAAAGTAATGAATTACAAATAGTTTTGGGAAGTAAAAATCCAGGAACTACAGATCAAGCGGAAATGGATAGATCATTGAGGTCTTCATTTACAGTTACTGCGGATTTAAACTTTACGCATAAAGCGAATACAGAAAATTTTTCTTTTGTCACTATATTGGGAACTCAGTTTTTTAGATCATCAGATAAACAAAATTTAATATCAGGTACTGGAGGTGTTGATGGAACTTCATCTATTAATAATTTTGCTACAAAAACAGCCGAGGACTTTGTGTTGGAGAATGCTAATTACGGATTGTATTTTTTAGAAAATATTGGTGTATATAATGTTGCTTATTTAGAGTTCGGAGGTAGATTGGATAAAAATACATCAGCTGGAAAAAATACTAATGCAATCTTTTTGCCAAAAATTGGGCTGACTTATAACATCTCAGATCATGATTTTTATAGAAATAGCAGTATATCAAATGCTATATCTAATATAAAATTAAGAGCAAATTATGGAGAGGCAACTAATTTTGCTGAGCCATTTTCTCAAGACAAGACTTTTGCATTAGAATCGTTTTTAAACGTACTGGCATTTAGATTTGATAATCCGGGGAATCCTTACCTAAAGTCCGAAATTGTTAAGACATATGAATTTGGATTGGAATTAGGTTTTTTAGACAATAGGATTAATATTGGAGCAACAAGATATGTAGCAAAAACAGAAGATGCTTTATTTACTCCTGGAGCACCGCCTTCTTCAGGGCAACTCAATCAAATACAGAACATAGGGGAAATAGAAAATAAAGGGTGGGAATTTGCATTAAACACAGCAATTCTAAAAAATGAGAATCACAAGTTAGATTTAAATCTTTCCTATAATTACAACCGAAATAAAGTGGTAAGTTCTGGTGGAAGTGCACCCTTTAATGTAGGAGGTTTTACTGTTGTTGGTTCTTGGATCGAAGAAGGTCAAAGCTTGGGTTATTTAAGAGGAAATGCAGCATATGAACAATCAGATGGGACTTTTGAATTTGTAGCAAATGAGAATTTAGGAGATACTTTTGCTCCTAGCTTTGGATCAATGAGTTTGAATTATAGTTATAAAAATTTCAACTTCTTTGCTACCGGAGATTATCAATTTGGAGGGAAGATTGTAGACTTAAGTTTTTTATTAAGAGTATTAGGAGGAGTTGATTATGAAGGGATTCCAGATGCTTTAGCTGGACAAACTAGCCCTTTTAATTATGTCAATTATGTAACTTTTGATAATGATTTCTTGAAGATAAGAAACATTGGTGCTTCATACAGGTTTGGAGAGCTCTTAAAGCCATTTTCTGATATGATCTTTGGTCTTTCAGTAACGAATCCATTTAATTGGATAGCTGGAAATTTTGACCCTGAAGTAACAGGATCTGGTATTGGAGATCAAAATGCATTTTCTAGTGGGGGATTTGCTTATGGAACTGAGTCAGCACCAAGAATTTTTATGACATCACTTAAATTTCAATTCTAAATAAAGATAAAATGAAAAAAACAATATATATAGTTTTATTAATAGCTTTTACTTTGAGTAGTTGCTCAGATAATTTTAATGAGGCAGTAGATTTTACAGATATAGAAAATCCTAACCTTTTAGAAACCTCTATTGTGGGACAGCCTAATTCCTCAAAGATTTGGTTGACAGGACTGGAGAGAGAAACATCTCTTGCTTATAACGAGATTATAATATTAGCTGAATTAGGATCAGATAATTATATAAATACAGAGACTTTTTTCAATCAATTTCTAGATAATATAGATATTAGAGTGGAAGATCCTGATATTAGAGATACACAATATAGAATTGCCAGATTAAGAGAATCTGCACTATTTGGTTTAGAAACTGTCGGTCCTGCGGATTCTGAATATGCAACAATAACAGAAGCTGAATATAATTTCTATGAAGGTTTATCATATATGCTGGCTGGGATGTACTTTTCAGCTTTACCTCAAGAAGAATTAGGGGTTGCTGTTAGCTCGGTAGAAAATTATAATTCTGCAATTAATTCTTTCAATAAGGCAATTACTATAAATCCAGACATCCCATATTACTATATGGCTATGGCTAGAGTATATTATTATCTAGGTAATAAATCAGCTGCTGTTGATGCAGCAAAAAAAGCTCTAACTCTTGATAATAGTTTTATTAAAGCGGCAAAATATGACCAAGATGACGGGCCTTCTAATACTATGGAAAGTGCATTATTTGATAGATCTACTTTTGATGACTTACAACCTTTACCAACACTGGATTTTTTAGATCCTAAATATTCTTTTTTGTCTAGTGGAGAAGATCCAGCAGTTAATTTTTTAAAAGCAGAAGAAGCCTATCTTATTCTAGCTGAGGCGAATTTATCTACAGATATTGGAATGGCGAAACAAAACTTAAAAAATTTGTTGATGCTAATAGCTACAAGAGAGGTGAGAACTTTTAGCGATACTATTGAGGATCGAACACAAGATGAACCTGGCTCTAGACCAGATACAACCTCAGTAGTTGTAAATGGGAGAGAGGGGCTTGTTCTTTATCGTAAAGGAGAGCAAATCAGTGTGCCATCTGTATCAGGAACTTCTCTAACTGATGAAGAAATCAATATGGCGAGCACAGAAGATGAATTACTTAAATTGATATACAGAACAAGGCAGGAAGTTTTTATAGCTGAAGGGATACGTTTTGTTGATATGGGTGTGAAATTGGTTATACATGAAAATGAAATTTTACAAAACCCAAATATTAATGCTGGAGATCCTTCAACAGTTCCAGTAATTCCGTCATTCATATCTAGTGTAGTTAATGATTTGGATGCCATTACTTATGACCGAACATCGGGTATGGCAATGACAGCTATAGATTTAAATGATATATTGGTTCAAAACAAAACATCTTCAGAGGTAATTCCTTTTTATTAAAATACTAAAAAGAGAATTAATTTTTTGTTCAATAAATTCAATACAAAAACCCACCAACTTAGGTGGGTTTTTTTATAAATCTAATTTTAGTTGCTCTGGTAATAATCTAAAAGAAAGACGATGGTATTTTGTAGTACCATATTTTTTTATGGCTTCTCGGTGCTCTTTAGTTGGATAACCTTTATTTTTTTTCCAATTGTACATCGGGTATTCTTCATGGATTTCTTCCATATAAGCATCGCGGTAAGTTTTTGCAAGGATGGAAGCTGCAGCAATACTTAAATATTTACTATCGCCTTTAATAATACATTCATATGGAATATCTTTAAAAGGTTTAAATCTATTTCCGTCTACAATAATATGTTCAATCTCACTATTTAGTTTATCTAGTGCATTATGCATGGCCAAAATAGATGCATTTAAAATATTTATTTCATCAATTTTAATAGGATAAATATGAGCAACGCCAAAACAAGTAGCTCCTTCTTCAATTATTGGTTTTAAGATACTCCGTTTTAATGCTGTTAATTGTTTGGAGTCGTTAATAATTTTATTTTTAAAATTTTCAGGAAGAATAACTGCAGCAGCTGTTACTGGTCCTGCAAGGCATCCACGTCCAGCTTCGTCAGTTCCAGCTTCTAAAGAGAATTCACTATACGATTTATACATTTTAATCGTTATTTAGTAGCCTATATATGGCTAATTCAAAAAAGTCAAAGTTAAAAATAGATACGGTATTTTGTCTTTTTTCAGTGTAAAAATAATAAATCCACTTATATGGATTTCGTTCAAATAATATACCTTTGTTTTTAAATCAAAATGGATGAGATATTTTAATTTTTTGTTTTTCTTTTTAGTATTATGTCTTGGAGTGGCAAATGCTCAAGTTGAACAAGAATCTAATGTTGTTAAGGATACTACAATTGTTCTTACTAAAAAGGGAAATCCAACTAAAAAGAAAGGTGATGATTTTCCTATTGAAGATTATAAAATAATCTCCTATGCAAGAGATACTACCACTTTTGATACAACCCTAACCATTTATAAGGAATACAAATATAATTACCTTAGAAAAGACGATTTTGAGTTGCTCCCTTTTGCAAATGTTGGTCAGACATACAATATATTAGGGGCAGCTACCAAGGAGAAGAGTTTCTATCCAAGAATGGGAGAAGAAGCTAAGCATAATAATTATATGGAAGTTAGTGATATTGATTATTACCGAGTGCCAACTCCTACTACAGAGCTTTTTTATAAAACAGTAATGGAGCAAGGGCAAATTCTAGATGCATTAATTACCTTAAATACCTCTCCACAGCTAAATATGTCTATTGCCTATAAAGGGATGCGCTCTTTAGGGAAATATCAACATATTTTATCAAGTACTGGAAATTTTAGATTTACAACTAATTATCAAACTAAAAGTGGACGTTATTTATTGAGAGGCCATTATACTTCTCAAGATATTTTAAATGAAGAAAATGGCGGACTGGGAGTTCCAGAGCAGTTTACTTCTGGAGACGATGAGTTTACAGATCGTTCTAGAATTGATGTAAGATTTGAAGATGCAGAAAACTTCTTATTAGGGAAAAGATATTTTTTGGACCATGAGTTTTTTCTGTTTAAAGAAAAAGATTCTTTAAGAAATTACGGACTTTCCGTTGGACATCAATTAAATTATGAAACTAAAACGTACGAATTTAGACAGACTACAGCTAATTCATATTTTGGTGAATCTTACCAAGCATCTAATTTAGAGGATAGAGCTAAGCTAAAAACTTTTAACAATCAGCTTAATTTAAATTATAATAATAAAATAATAGGGCAAGCAACTTTCCTAGTAAACTATTATAAATACAATTATTATTTTAATAGTTTGGTGGTAAACGACAGCGCTACAATTACAAATCAACTACGAGATAATGAAATCTCCATTGGAGGAAAATTTAAAAAGCAAATTGGAGGTTTTTCTTTAGGGGGAGATTTTACGCAGAATATTGTAGGAGACTTAGGTGGAACTACATTTAATGCTGAAATGAATTACCAAATTACCGATGATATTGATGTAGATGCTAGTTTACATGCTTCGTCTCGTATGCCAAACTTTAATTTTTTATTGTATCAAAGTGATTATAAAGATTATAATTGGCAAAATACTGACACTTTTGAAAAGCAAAAATTAAGCACCATTCAAGGAACTCTTAATTCTAAAAAGTGGGGAAGTCTTAGTGTTGCTTATACTGTAAGAGATAAATATGCCTATTTTGAAGAAAATTTAGATACTGGAGATTCAATTTCTTCTGTTTTAGATGATGTACAAAGGGTTACGCCAACTCAATTTGATGGTTCTATAAATTCAATAAAAGTAAAATTGAGTAACGATTTACATTTTTTGCGTAAATGGGGACTAGCAAATACAATTATGTATCAAAATGTGAGTCAGAGTGAAGACATTATTAATGTACCGCAAATTGTAACTAGAAACACACTTTATTACTCAAATCATCTTTTCAAGAAAGCTCTTTATTTACAGGTAGGAGTTACTGCCAAATATTTTAGTGAATATTATATGAATTCATACAGTCCTGTTCTTGGGGAATTATTAATTCAGAATAGAGAAAAAATAGGAGGGTATCCAATGATGGATTTCTTTATAAATGCAAAAGTTCGTCGTACTCGTATTTATTTAAAAGCAGAACATTTTAACTCTCCCTTTGGAGATAATAATTATTATACAGCGCCAAATTATCCGTATCGAGATTTTATCGTTCGTTTTGGAGTGGTTTGGAATTTCTTTACATAAAAGCTATTTTTCAAGGAGACGCATAACTTTAGTGCGTATAACTTTTTAATTGAATTGAAATGACGATAGATAATTTTTCAAAGGATTTTCCTTTAATTAGTCAATATACTTATGCTAATACGGCAGCTTCCGGACTTATGTATGAAAGTTTGATGGAATGGCGACAAGGACATGATATTGATTTTCTTATTGGAGGGAGTAAGTTTAGAGAGTCTTTAGATGTTCAGCTTGCTGAAATTCGTACTGCAGTTGCCAGTTTTTTCGATTCAGAGTTTGAAAATACACTTTTAACACCAAATTTTTCTTTTGCACTAAAAGTGTTTATCAATGGAATTGATAAAGACAAAAGTGTATTGCTTTTGGAAGACGACTATCCCTCTGTAAATTGGCCTTTTAGTAGCAGTGGTTTTAAATCTGTTTCTTTTGCTGAAGTAAATCAGCATTTAGAGCAAAATATAAAAGAAGCATTTGCAAAGCAGCAACCAGATATTTTTGCATTTAGTATTGTTCAATATCTAAATGGAATCAAATTAGATTTAAATTTTATAAAAGATCTAAAGAAAGAATATCCTGACACTATTTTTGTTGCAGATGGAACCCAATATAGTGGTACCGAGAAGTTTTCTTTTAAAGAATCTGGGATTGATGTTTTTGGTGGTAGCGGTTATAAATGGATGTTGTCAGGTTATGGTAATGGTTATATGCTCTTTAATAAAGAAATAGTTTCTCAACTATATCCTGTTTCAGTAGAATTTGAACCGCAAAAAGAAGCTTTTCAGAAGGGAAAAAATCATTTAATGTGTCATTTTGAACCTGGACATATAGACACCTTAAACTTTGGAAGTTTATTATATTCTATAGAACAATTTAATGAAATTGGAATGGATGCTATTGAAGCTCATTTAGCGTCATTGGCAAAACATGCTAAAGAGAAATTTACTGGTTTAGAGTTGCTTTCGGAAACAGTTACAGAGAGAAAAGAACATTCTACAATTTTTAATTTAAAGGTTACTCCTAAAATAATGGAGGCTCTAAAAGAGAGAAATGTGTTGTTTTCCTTACGTGGTTCTGGAATAAGAGTAAGTTTTCATATTTACAATACAATAAAGGATATTGATAAAATAGCAAATATCCTTAAACATAAATAGTTCTTTTTCTTTATTTTTATATAGTAAATTTTACATATTTCATTATTTCGTTAAGACTGTTTTATTAAAACGATAAATGTTTGGATGCTAGTTGTTTATTATGATTTAAATGTATTCTTTTGATACAAATTAATCATTAAATTTTATCAACTATGTCAATTTCAAAACAATATTTAAAGTCTAGACCAGTTTGTAAGGTAACTTTTGTAGTTTCTGCAGCAGAAGCGAATGAGGTGATAGTTGTAGGAGATTTTAACGAATGGAATCCAGAAGCAACAGCCTTAAAAAAACTAAAAAACGGTAATTTTAAAGGTACATGCGAAATTCCAAAAGATAACTCCTACGAATTCCGATATATTATAGATGGAAATTACACAAACGAACAAGAAGCAGATGGATTTCAATGGAATGATTTTGCTGGTACAGAAAACGCTATTTTATACGTATAAATAAACTACCTTAAAATCCTGTCTAAGCAAAAGGCTCAAGTCAAAAAGTTGTGGGATTTTAAAGATTGGAGGGTAAGCCCATAAAATAAATTTAATTTATTTGGAAGCAGTGTTCTTTAATGAGTAAGGATACTACTTAAGAGCTTGAAATCTCTTTGAAGGGTTAAATACGTTTTATTAGAATAGTACTAAAATCTATATAGAAATTTTCAATGGTGTTTAAATCGTAATTATCTTCCACGGAAATAATAGCACCATTCCAATTTCCTAATACCCAATTCCCATTTTTTAAATTAGGTAATTGAGCGTAATTAATAGTGTTGTTGCTCCAAGCATACGCATAGTAATATGGAAGTTTGTTGACCTCCGTATCTGCAATAGCGTATCCTAAACCTATACCTTTTTCTTTATCAATATTTATAAGCATTCCTGTGTCAAAATGGTGTGGCCAAACATATATTGTGGTGGCATTATTATAGTTACTTTTTAGTTTTTCTAAGGCACGCTGTGCTATATTGCGTTCTTCTATTAACTGAAAAATAATTTTTTCATCATCAGTATCTAAAGCAACAAACGTATCAAAGTCTGTTTCTAGTTTAAATCCTAAGTTATAATGGAAGTTACCTGCCGATAATCCGTAATCTGAAATAGTTTCGCGGATCCAAGAATCAATACCGCTGTGAGTAAGACCAAGTAAATCGAGTTCTTTATATTCACTTTCTCGATAGATTCTCAATACTATATCTTTGTAATTTAACTCAATATAAAAATCTTTTACTTTTTGAGATTGGAGAGCACTTTTTTCAATGGACCATATAAGTGCAGACTGACTATCATCTTCTTTTTTAGTAAGAAAACTGTTGGAAAAAGCAGCTAGGTATTGAGATAAATGATGAAATTTGTTTTGAATAGTATTTATGTGGAATTGATCCATAGTTTTATGCTTTTATGGTTAGTAAGAAATCTTTAAAAAGATTTTCAGAATCGACATACTGATCTATAACTTTTAAATTAGCTTGCTCGGCAAGCCAATTTACAGTAAGATCATCATATTTTTGAGAAATCTCTGTATGGATGGTTTCCCATGCTTTAAAATTTATTTCTAAATCTATTTTCTGAAGCCTAACTTTTAAATCTTCTTTTGCAACTAAATAGCTTTTTGCAGTCCCAGTCTCAGGGTCGTAAGTTTCCCAATGTAAGAATTTATCAAGATCAAAATCGGCATTCATTTCTCTGTTTATCCGCAGCAATAAATTCTTATTAAAAGCTTCAGTTATTCCAGTTTTATCACTGTAAGCATCTATAATTTGTTGAGGGTTTTTCTTTATATCAAACCCCATAAATAGCAAATCTCCTTTATTCATGCTTGCTTGAATATTTTGTAAGAATTCAATAGCTTTTTCATGTACCAAGTTTCCAATGTTTGATCCTAAAACTAAAATCACTTTTTTACGACTCTTATATTCAGCTAAACGATTTAAAACTTTAAAATACATTCCTTCTTGTGGAATTACTTTTAAATTTGGGAGTTCATTTTCTAGAGACTCTTTTAATTCTTTTAACGCATACTTGCTAATATCAATGGGTTGATAAGAGAAATTAAATTTATTTTTATCTAAATAACGTAACAGAACTTTTGTTTTTTTGCCATCTCCAGCTCCTAATTCTATTATATCAAAACCATTTTCATCATTAAAAGCTGCGGCTATTTTTTCAGTATAACTTTCAATAATACTGTATTCTGCATCTGTTAAATAATATTCTGGCATATTCATTATCTGCTGAAATATTTTATCCCCTTTTTCATCATAAAAATATTTAGAAGATAACTTTTTAGGATATGAGGTTAGACCCTTGTAAACGTCTTCTTCAAAGGCATTTGTATATATTGTTGGCATAGTTTTTCTAGATATAGTTTATCTTTTGGCAAGTCTAATTCCAGTAAATTGCCATCTTAAATGCGGATGAAAAAAGTTTCGATATGTATAACGAGTATGATCTTTGGAAGTTACCACAGATCCACCTCTAAGTACTTTTTGATTTACCATAAACTTGCCATTATACTCACCTAAAGCTCCTGCTGCTTTTTTGTAGTAAGGATAGGGGAGGTAAGCGCTTTCTGTCCACTCCCATCGTTTCCCCCAGTCAAAATAATCTTGAGCAACCTCCCATTCAAATTCTGTTGGCAAGCGTAATCCTCTCCATTCAGCATATGCAAAAGCTTCGTAGTAAGAAACGTGTGTTATGGGAGCTTCAAGGTTAATTGGTTTTAATCCTTTAAAGGTGTATTGATGCCATTCGTTATCAATTTTATGCCAATATAGAGGTGCTTTTATAGTGTTAGCTCGAATCCAATCCCAGCCTTCGGCATGCCAAAAATTAAAGTTGTTATATCCACCATCATTTATAAATTCAAGGTATTCTTCGTTGGTAATAAGTTTGTTTGAGATTTTATAGTTATGGAGAAAAACCTTATGTTTTCCTAATTCATTATCAAAACAAAAATCGTTTGTAGCGTGACCAATTTCATAAGTGCCTTCTGGAATTTTAATCCACTTAGATTTCTGTTTTTCAATTAGATTTTCTTCAAAAGTTTCAGAATAATGTGGTAAAAGCGGATTGTTTCCTAAAATATACTTTATATCTGTAAACAGTAATTCCTGATGTTGTTTTTCATGATGGATTCCTATGGTTACCAAACTGCTAATTTCTTCTGTTAAATTATCATCTAAAAATTCAGAGAGACAATTGGTAACATAATCTCGATATTTATAAACCTCTTCTACAGATGGACGTGTAAGATTGCCACGGTCTGTTCTTAAAATTTTATCACCTACACTTTCGTAATAGCTGTTAAATATATAGCTAAATTGCGAATCAAATTCTTTATAATCAGGATTGTATTGTTTTAAAATAAACTCTTCAAAAAACCATGTTGTATGTCCTAAATGCCATTTTGGAGGAGATACATTTTCAATAGGTTGCACAACATAATCTTCTTGAGTTAATGGTGCACAAATTTCTTCCGTAGCGATTCTTGTTTGAAGAAAATTGCTAATAATTTCATTGGTTATTAACATTTAGTAACTTTTTCCTTTGTTTTTTTATTAAAAATAAGGATTTTAACGTATGCATTGCAAGATGCTTAGTTAAAAGTTGTTAAAAACTAATTTAACGATTAAAAAATGAATGTAATTTTAGAATTACACCGCAACAGCTCCTTTAATATGCGGATGGTACTCGTAATTTTCTAAAGTAAAATCTTCAAACTTAAAGCTAAAAATATCTTTTACTTCGGGGTTAAGCTTCATTGTAGGCAAGGGTTTTGGCTCTCTAGATAGCTGTAGTTCCAATTGCTCTAAATGGTTGTTGTAGATATGAGCATCTCCAAAAGTATGGATAAAATCGCCAGCTTTATAACCACAAACTTGTGCCATCATCATTGTAAATAAAGCATAAGAAGCTATGTTGAAGGGCACCCCTAAAAAAATATCGGCACTTCGTTGGTATAATTGGCAAGAAAGTTTTCCATCGGCAACATAAAACTGAAAAAAAGCATGGCAGGGAGGTAAAGCCGCCTTTCCATTAGCAACATTTTCAGAAAACGAAACAGAAGTATCTGGCAAAACACTTGGGTTCCAAGCGGAAACTAACATCCTTCTACTATTTGGATTGTTTTTTAAAGTCTCCACAACCTCCTTTATTTGGTCTATTTCTTCACTGTTCCAATTTCTCCATTGATGACCGTAAACGGGACCTAAATCTCCATTTTCGTCTGCCCATTCGTTCCAAATACGTACCCCATTATCTTGTAAGTATTTTACATTTGTATCGCCATTTAGAAACCATAACAGTTCATAAATAATAGATTTTAAATGCAGTTTTTTGGTTGTTACCATAGGGAAACCTTCACTTAAATCGAAACGCATTTGGTAGCCAAAAACACTTTTGGTTCCCGTTCCTGTTCTATCTCCTTTTTCATTTCCGTTTGCTAATACGTGCTTAACAAGGTCGTGGTACTGCTTCATTTGTTATATAATCTAAGTAAGAATTTTCTGGGCGTTCCCCAACAAAAAGGTTGGGGCGGGCTTTTCGCGGTACACGGTACCTTGCTTCAATCCCTAACGCAAACTTTTACGAAAATAGAAAAAGCCTCTCAATAATTAATGTAGGAACTTCTTAATTTATTAAAAGGTTATTAACGGTTTTGGGTCTTGAGATTAATGAGCCAGAAGTCAGAAGTCGGTCCTGAGTTTTTTCGTACTTTGGGCTTTGCAGCTCTACAAATTCGCAATTTCGCCTCTTAAAGAGTTACGATTTTACAAGGTTACGTTGTTGCGAAGAAAGAAATCGCTAACTGAGTACTGAACACTCCTGACTTCGGACTTTGCAGCTCTACAAATTCGCAATTTCGCTTCTTAAAAAAGCTATGAAGTTACGTTGTCATGAAGAAATATACAGAGCACTACCTACTGAATTTGCTTCTTTACCTCTTCACAACTTTGCAACACATTTGGACTTACCCAATAATCATTCCAGCAATTGTGGCCGATAATAATGAGGCAATAGAACCTCCAATAACGGCTTTCATTCCAAATTCTGATAAATTTTTACGTTGCCCTGGTGCTAATGAACCAATTCCGCCAATTTGAATTCCAATAGAAGCAAAATTTGCAAATCCACATAACATATAGGTAGCCATAATAACAGATTTATTGTAAGTAAAATGTGTAAGGCTTGTTATGTCTTTTAAGCTAGCCAATTGTACGTACCCTACAAACTCACTAGCTGCAAGTTTAATACCCAGTAATTGCCCCATAAGCATCATATCTTCTTTAGCAACCCCAATTAACCACATAAGAGGAGCAAAAATAAAACCTAAAATAGATTCCAATGAAAATGATTCATAAGGCGTATTATCAGCTAAAACGGTATTTAAAGTTGTAAGATCTCCAATCCAGCCTAAAACATAGTTTATCATTGCAATAAACGCAATAAAAACTAAAAGCATAGCGCCAACATTGGCGGCTAATTTTAAACCTTCGGTGGTACCATTTGCTATGGCATCAAGTATGTTGGAACCAATTTTATCGGTAGAAACTTCTACATCTGTATTAACTTTTTCCTGTTGTGGATATAGCATTTTTGAAATTACTATTGCTCCTGGAGCTGCCATTACTGAGGCTGCTAACAAATGTTTTGCAAATTGAAGTCTAAGTTCTGGGTCATCGCCCCCTAAAAATCCAATATAGGCAGCTAACACACCACCAGCAACAGTAGCCATTCCACCAACCATAACAAGTAAGATTTCAGAACGAGTCATGCGCTCTAAATATGCCTTAATCATTAGTGGAGCTTCTGTTTGTCCTAAAAAAATATTTCCAGCAACCGATAAACTTTCGGCTCCAGAAATTCCTAATAATTTAGAAAGCACAATTGCCATCCCTTTTACTACTATTTGAATAACCCCTAAATAGAATAAAACAGAGGTAAGTGCCGAAAAGAATACAATAGTTGGAAGCACTTGAAATAAGAAAATAAATCCGAAACTGTCGGCATTCATTAAATCTCCTAGCAGAAATTCACTCCCTGCGGCTGTAAAATCTAGGATTAAAACAAAAATACTACCAATCCATTCAAAAGTATTTTGGACAAAAGAAATTTCTAAAACCCCAATAGCTAGTATTAATTGAGCTGCGAGTCCTATTCCTACTGTTTTCCAATTAATAGCTTTTCTGTTGCTGCTAAACAAAAAAGCTATGAATAGTAAAGATGCCATTCCTAATACACCTCTCCATAAGCTGTTAAAGCTAAAGCCTTGGTTTGGAATTAATTCTTGGTATTCTTGTTCAGAAACAAGAACATTATCTTGAGAAGGAGTTGCTATTAGTTGGTAGGAGTTTGTTTTATTTCCAAAAACCAAAGTAGAATCTGTTAGTTCGATTACTTTATACCTTTCTAAACTATCGGTTGGAGCATCAAAATAAAATATGAGATTGTTATTCTGAAAGATATAACTCCCTTTATAGTTGTTGTTTTTTTGAGTGAAATTAAAGTCGCCTTCATTGAAATTCAATTTACTTATTGCAGATTTTGAAGTGGTATTTTCAGAAGAAGACCATTTTTTTTCAATGTCTTGTGCTACCAATGTACCGGTAAAACAAATTGCTAATAGTAGTAATAGTATTTTTTTCAACACGTTTTTATTTGTATCCTTATTTTAGGTAAATTTCTTTAAAATAACATTTATAATACTACTGTTATTTCCCTTATTAGGTGTTTAGCTTGGCGGGTTAATTCTGTTTTTTGTCTTAATTAGTTTTTTTAAAACTTAATTGTTTTCTCTTTTAGAAATTTCATCTCTAATTTTAGCAGCCTTCTCATAATCTTCATTAGCAACAGCACCGTCGAGCATGGTGTATAATTCTTGAAGAGAATATGTTTTATAGGATGTATCACTAGCTTTTGGAGCAGATTCTCCACTTAAAATTTCATCAACAATAATGCTTTCTTTTTCTTCCTCTCCTTCTTCTTTAGGCGAAAATTTGAGAAAAATTCCAGCTTTATCTAAAATGTTTTTATAGGTAAATATAGGTGCGTTAAAACGTAATGCTAGGGCAATAGCATCGCTTGTTCTGGCATCTATTATTTCTTCAATTTTATCGCGTTCACAAATAATGCTCGAATAAAAAACACCATCCACCAATTTATGAATAATAACCTGTTTAACAACAATTTCAAAGCGATCTGCAAAGCTCTTAAATAAGTCGTGTGTTAAAGGTCTTGGTGGTTTTATTTCTTTTTCAAGCGCTATGGCAATTGATTGTGCTTCAAAGGCACCAATTACAATAGGGAGCTTTCTTTCTCCTTCCACTTCATTTAATATCAAAGCGTAAGCTCCATTTTGGGTCTGACTATATGAAATCCCCTTTATGTTTAATTTTACTAAACTCATACATCATTTAAAATAGCAAAGGCTGTCTAAACAATGGGCAAATCCCAAAATTTAGACAGCCCTTTAGGGGCACAATTTAACAAAAATTATGCGTTATTCGCTTTAAATTCTTTCAATTTTTCGATTAACTGAGGAACCACTTCGAAAGCATCCCCTACAACCCCGTAGTCTGCAGCCTTAAAGAAGGGAGCTTCTGGGTCATTATTAATAACCACTTTTACTTTTGAAGCATTAATCCCTGCCAAATGTTGTATAGCTCCAGATATTCCTACAGCAATATAAAGATTGGCAGCTACTGGTTTCCCTGTTTGTCCAACATGTTCTCCATGTGGACGCCATCCCATATCGGAAACTGGTTTTGAACAAGCAGTTGCAGCACCTAGAACATCGGCTAATTCTTCAATCATTCCCCAATTTTCAGGCCCTTTTAATCCACGACCAGCAGATACTACAATTTCAGCATCAGCAATAGTTACTTTTCCAGTTACTTTGTCTACAGAAGTTACTTCCGTAGAGAAATCTCCTTCATTTAATTCAGGAGTAAAATCTTCCGTAGTAGCTGCAGCATCACTTTCTTTTAAACCGAAAGCATTTTTAGATAATCCTACTAATTTTACATCTGTAGAAATTTCTGTAATATTGAATGCTTTATTGGTAAAAGCGGTGCGTTTTACTTTAAAAGGACTTTCACTTTCTGGTAATGCAACAACATTTGAGGCATATCCTGCATTGAGATTAATAGCTAAAATAGGTGCTAAAAATTTAGCATTTGCACTAGAACTTATTACAATTACCTTGCTATTTTCTTTAGCAGCAGCTTGTTTTAAAACATCAGCATATGCTTTTGCATTAAAATTATTTAATTTATCGTTTGTAACGGTTAAAACTTTTTCAACCCCGTATTTTCCTAATTCAGCGGTATCGGTTGCATTTACAGTTACAGCAGTAACGCTGGTTCCAAGCATATCGGCAACGCCTTTTGCGTAAGAAGCAACTTCTAGAGCTGTTTTTTTAAGTTTTCCGTTTTCCGTTTCAGTATAAACAAGAACAGACATATGTTTTTAGTTAAAAGTTAAAAAGTTAAAAAGTTAAAAAGTTAAAAAGTTGAAGGTTGAAAAAGTTGAAAGTTTAGTATTTCTCTATGTAGAAAGAAATTTAATTTCTATTCAACTACCTACTTTTATCTTTTTACTTTGTATTTTGTTATATTACTTTAGCTTCGTTATGTAAAAGACTTACTAGTTCGTCCAAATTGTCTGGAGCTACTAATTTTATAGCGCCTTTAGCAGCGGGTTTTTCAAAGGCTACAGCCTTTGTGCTTATGCTAGCGTCTACTGGCTCAACAACATTAAGGGCTTTTTTACGGGCCATCATAATACCTCTCATATTAGGTATTTTTAGGTCGCTTTCTTCCACAAGACCTTTTTGTCCTCCAATAACTAATGGGAATGTAGTTTTTAAGGTTTCTTTTCCACCGTCAATTTCTCGAATTGCTGTTGCATTTTCTCCTTCAACCTCTAAACTGATACAATTATTTACAAAATTAGCATCAATTAAGGTAGCTAGCATTCCAGGAACCATTCCTCCATTATAGTCGATAGATTCTCTTCCTGCAATTATTAAATCAAAATCTTTAGCAACATTGGCTAATTGTTTTGCAACAAAAAAACCATCGGTTGGGTTTGTATTTATTCTTATGGCTTCATCTGCACCAATAGCTAATGCTTTTCTCAGTGTAGGTTCGGTCTCTGTTCCTCCAACATTCACTACTGTTACGGTAGCTCCTTGTTTTTCTTTGAACCACATGGCACGTGTTAATCCAAACTCGTCATTCGGATTTATAACAAATTGCACACCATTTGTATCAAACTTTGAATCTCCGTCAGTAAAATTTATTTTTGACGTAGTGTCTGGTACGTGGCTTATACACACTAATATCTTCATATTTTAGGTAATTTTTTGTGATTTTACTATATGTGTTACGAAGATACTGATAATTTACAAAATATGCTATGCATGCATAATATTTTTTTATTAAAATCTTATGGAGATAGTTCTCATAGAATTACTATTTTTGCTATGCTTAAATAAAATAGACTTTAATAATATCAAATAAAATAGATGAAAACAATTCAGTTTAGAGAAGCGGTATGCGAGGCAATGAGCGAGGAGATGCGTAGAGATGAATCGATTTACCTTATGGGGGAAGAGGTTGCAGAATACAATGGTGCATACAAGGCTTCTAAAGGGATGTTAGACGAATTTGGTCCTGAGCGCGTATTGGACACACCAATTTCTGAACTTGGTTTTGCTGGAATCGGTGTTGGTTCTGCAATGAATGGAAATAGACCAATTATTGAGTTTATGACCTTTAACTTTGCTTTGGTAGGGATTGACCAGATTATTAATAACGCAGCAAAAATCCGCCAGATGTCGGGTGGGCAATTAAATTGTCCAATCGTTTTTCGTGGTCCTACAGCTTCTGCTGGTCAGTTAGGAGCAACACACTCTCAGGCTTTTGAAAGTTGGTTTGCTAACTGTCCTGGTTTAAAAGTAGTAGTTCCATCAAATCCAAACGATGCAAAAGGGTTATTAAAGGCAGCTATTAGAGATGATGATCCAGTTATTTTTATGGAATCTGAACAGATGTATGGAGATAAAGGAGAAGTTCCAGAAGGAGATTATACTATTCCATTAGGAGTTGCAGATATAAAAAGAGAAGGAAGTGATGTTACCATTGTTTCTTTTGGGAAAATTATTAAAGAAGCATACAAAGCTGCAGACGAATTAGAAAAAGATGGCATTAGTTGTGAAATTATCGACCTTAGAACTGTAAGACCGATGGATCATGAAACTATTTTGAAATCTGTTAAGAAAACAAATCGTTTGGTTATTCTTGAAGAGGCTTGGCCTTTCGGAAATATCGCTACAGAGATAACGTATCAAGTTCAATCACAAGCATTTGATTATTTAGATGCACCAATTATTAAAATTAATACAGCAGATACACCTGCTCCTTATTCTCCTGTTCTTTTAGAAGAATGGTTGCCAAATGCAGGGGATGTTGTGAAGGCTGTAAAAAAAGTTTTATACAAATAAGCGAAATTTTTCGTTAATATAACTTCACTGACTATCTTTAGCCAGTGAAGTTTTTTTATTTATATGAAGTACATACTATCCCTATTTATAATATTTTTTTCAATTACAGTAGCTGCTCAAACTAAAGTGAGCGGTATTGTTGTAGACAGTGAAGGGATAGAAATTCCTTACGCAAATGTAATGTTCCCAAATTCTTCTGAAGGGACTATTACTAATGAAGAAGGACGTTTTTATTTAGAATCCGACTCTACCTATGATATTTTGTCGGTTACTTTAATTGGGTACGCCTCAGAGGAAATAAAATTAGAAAAGAAAGTAAACTACGATTTAAAAGTAGTATTAAATGAAGGGGAGGAGCTAGATGAAGTAGTGCTTTATGTAGGAAAGCAGCCTAAAAAGGGGAATCCAGCCATCGAAATTCTTAAAAAAGTATGGGCAAAAAAACGTCAAAACGGAATTTATCTTTTCGATCAATATAAATATGATAAATACGAAAAAATAGAATTCGACTTTAATACTATCGACAGTGCTTTTATGAGCAAAAATATTTTCAAAGGGATGGAATTTATTTTTGATCAAGTAGATACTTCAAATGTTACCGGGAAAACATACCTCCCAATCTTTATAAATGAGGCCGTTTCGGAAGTTTATGGAGATAATAAAATGAACGAAAAGGTTGAAAGATTAGTCGGAAATAAAAATTCTGGATTCAATACAAATCAAAGCGTAATATCTTTTGTAAAAGACCTTTATGCAGATTATAATATTTACAATAACTATATAAAACTTTTTAATAAAAGTTTTGTGAGTCCGCTTTCAAAAACGGGAGTAGATGTGTATAATTATGTGCTAACCGATAGTTCTTATGTAGATAATAAATGGTGCTATAACATTGTTTATTATCCTCGAAGAAAAAATGAAATGACCTTTAAAGGGAATTTTTGGGTAAACGATACCACATTTGCAGTAAAAGATATAAATATGCAAGTCTCAAAAAGCGCCAATGTAAACTGGGTGAAGGAGCTTTATATTGAACAAGAGTTTGAGGTGTTAAGCGACTCTGTTTTTCTGCTGAAAAGAGATTATTTATTGAGCGATTTTAGTTTGCGTAAAAAGGAAGAGTCTCGTGGACTATACGGAAAAAGAACTACTGTTTACAATAATTATGAGTTTGATAAAGAGAAACCTAAAAGTTTTTATAATAAACGGGTAGATCCATATAATGAATTAATTTATAATCGAGATAGTACTTTTTGGGATCAAAATCGTTTAGAAAGTTTAAATGATGACGAAAAGGGAGTTTACAAAATGTTAGACACCTTAAAAACAGTTCCAAAATTTAAACGTTTATACGATTTAACAACCATTTTAGTTTCTGGATATGTAGAAATACCAAAACTTAATCTGGATTTCGGACCTATATATTCCAGTTTTGGGTATAACGAAGCAGAAGGAATACGCCTGAGGGCAGGAGGAAGAACGTACTTCGGACCAAACGACCCATGGCGATTGCAAGGGTATACAGCCTACGGTTTTAAAGATAAAAAGTTTAAATACGGGTTTTCAGGAAAGTGGCTTTTAGATAGAAAAAACCGACTCATAATCTCTGGTGGGACTAGAAGAGATGTAGAGCAACTCGGAACAAGTTTAACATCTTCTTCCGATGTTTTAGGAAGAAGTTTTGCTTCTTCAGCAATTTTTACCGCAGGAAGTAATAATACGTTAACCGATTTAAATCTTACTACTTTCGGAATAGAATATGAGCCTGTAAAAAATTTAGTTTTAAAAACAGAAACCAATTTTAGAACCTTGCGTTCTGCTTTACCAGAAGATTTTAATTTAGATTATGTAGATCCAGACGCTCCAGGAGGAATCTCTAGTGAGACCAAGCAGTATGATGTTAATGTTTCTCTTGATTTTACCCCAGGAAGAAAAACTACAGGCTATGGAGTAGAGAGAAGTAATGTAAACAGTAATTTTGCACGTTTATATTTGGTATATACAGCAGGCCTAAAAGGCTTTTTAGAGAGTGATTTTAATTACGAGAAACTTCAGTTTTATTACCGTCAACCATTTCAATTAGGCGGTATAGGTCGTACTATAACCACAGTAGAAGCTGGGAAAACTTTTGGGGAAGTTCCGTTGAGTTTATTAAGCCCAATTCCTGGTAACCAAACGTATTTTTCTATATTTAATACCTTTCCTAACCTTAATTTCTACGAATTTGTAACCGATACGTATGTGTCTGGGCAGATAGAACATAATTTTAATGGTCGTTTATTTTCAAAAATTCCATTTCTTAAAAAATTAGATCTACGAGAAATTGTTGGTTTAAGAGCTGTTTGGGGAGAGATTTCTGATGCAAATATTGCTTTAAGCGCACCCGCAGGTGCAATTCTTCGTGCCCCAACAGATGAGGTGTATTACGAATACTCTTTTGGAATAGCCAATATCTTTAAAATTATCCGCATCGATTTTAACTTCCGAGGGAATTACTTAGATATTCCAGATGCCCGTCCTTTCTCAATTACTGGGAATTTGGAGTTTGTGTTTTAATCCACGTAGTGGTTTTTTGGTGTTTAAAACTGCTTTTTGTCGATTATATTTCCTTTTTATCTTGTTGTTATCGAATATATGTTTTATATTTGAGAAAATATCAACGTTTAGCTAAAATCTTGAACCATGAGAAAACTACCCTCTATCCCCTCCCCCCCTACAAATATTGGCTAAAACACTATTTTTTTTACTTTTACTAGTTTTTTTTTTTCGTTTTTCACACGGAGAAT
>Ga0114902_1000041_pt1 | contig 116778 bp, 96 predicted proteins | sample MalvireepMed_s12_FD_87291 | JGI IMG/M metagenome (GOLD analysis project Ga0114902, IMG submission 87291) | Marine viral communities from the Global Malaspina Expedition - Malaspina viral metaG DeepMed_s12 | ecosystem: Environmental > Aquatic > Marine > Oceanic | place: Mediterranean Sea... | reverse complement strand
TTTAAAACCTTGAGGATTTTGTCGTAATTTGCTTGAAAGTTGTGCATATAAATTATAGTGTGGTTACTACAATTTACTGCATTTTAGCAGTTTGCACAACTTTTTCTAAATGCACAACGGGTGAATATAGATTTTTTGCATTCTTGACTCTTGATTGAAAAAGAGAGGAGTCCGAAGTCGGAAGTCCGAAGTAAAAAGTTATGCTGTTACAAAGAAAAAAACTGCTTACGGAGCACTTTTCTTTATATTGAAAAATTTAAAGATTGAAGGATTGAAAAAGAAAGAAGTCGGAAGTCCGAAGTCAGAAAAAAAGGAAATATTTTTAAACTATAAACTAACAAATCAACTATTCAACAGCTCCAGAAGCTTCATCATAGTTTTCCAATTTCTGGTGGTGGCTTGTAAATTGAGTTTCTTTTCAATAAACGGATTAGCAATTTTTGCTTTTCCGTAGCCATTTTTATAGCAGAAATAAAGAGTATTATTTTTCAGAATAAACAATTCATCTGAGGTCTCAAAAGTTTTTAAGGTTTCTAGTTTTTCTGGATTTGGAGTTTCATTTAAAAAAGTAATATAGAGTTTGGTAATTTCTTCAGTTTCTATAAACGGATTGTTCTCGATAATTGTTAAGAAAGTTTCTTTCGGAATTATAAAGCAACTCACAGCAAATCCAAAATGTACTTTTATAGCTTCTTCAGCGGTATGTTTAAGCTTTGAAATATTAGTTTCTTCCGCAGAAAAAATAACATTTCCACTTTGGATATAGGTGGCTATATTTTGAAAATCGAGTTCTTGAAGAACAACTTTTAGGTCGGTCATTTTTACTTTTCGATGACCGCCAACATTGATTCCTCGCAGTAATAAAACAAAAGCTTGCATAGTTTTTTATATCAGAAATGAGATTAAAGGTATTGAAAATAAAAAACCTCAAAGATTAAATAATCCTTGAGGTTTATTGTTATGTTAGGGATTATTGTTTTAATCCAAACCGCCTCTTCTAGTAGGTTCTCTTTGACTAGGCCATTCTTGAGGTTTTCCAGTTTCATCATCAATAGGTAAAACACTTTTTTCTGTTGATGTTTTTTCAGGATCTTCACTAGCCATATAAGTTAAAATAGCAGTTAGAATTACATTGTTCTGAACATCATCAAAAACAATTTTATCATAAGTATCTCTATTGGTATGCCATGTATAATTCCAATAAGACCAGCTTAAAGAGCTTAACGAAAATGCAGGTGCACCAGCGGCTACAAAAGAAGCATAATCAGAACCTCCTCTAGAAGGAGTGCCTGGAAAATGAGTTTCGATATGTTTTGAAACGTCTTTAGGAACAGCATTAAGCCACTTTCCTAAATAATCATACGAATGCAAAAATCCTTGTCCAGAAAGATTTACAACCCTACCGGTTCCATTATCCTGATTAAATACAGCTTGCACATTTTTTACAATCTCCGGATGGTCTTCTACAAAAGAACGAGAGCCATTCAATCCTTGTTCCTCACTTCCCCATAGTCCGATAATAATAGTACGCTTTGGATTAGGATACATTTTCTTTAAAACTCTCGCAGTTTCCATCATGGTAATGGTTCCAGTACCGTTATCGGTTGCTCCAGTTCCTCCATCCCACGAATCGAAATGAGCAGAAAGAATAACATATTCTTCTGGCTTTTCGGTTCCTTTAATTGTTGCAATGGTATTAAAAGTAGGAACTACGCCAAGGTCTTTGGCTTCTGCTACTATTTTAAGTTGAGGTTTTGCTCCATGTTCTACCATTCTGTAAAGCATTCCGTAGTCTTCTAAAGCAATATCTACCATTGGAATTTTTTTAGTACGAGCACTAAAAATTTTATTAACTCCAAAACCTTTAGACCAATAGGATTGTGCAATTCCAGCAGCGCCAGCTTTTTCTATTGCTTCTGGAAGTGTTCTAGAAGTATAACCCGTTTTTCTCATGTTATCTCGCCATGCTTTGTCTAAAGAATCGCGTTCTGCTTTCATTTTTTCAAAAGATTCTGGGGTAGCATATTCTTCCCAATTATCGTCTGGTCTTCCTGTAATCTGGTTCATAGAAACCATTACAATTTTTCCTTTTACAGATTTTAGCCATTTATCAAAAGCCAAGGAATCTTTTACTGTAGGAAGAACTATTAATTCTGCTGTAACTCCTTTGCTAGAAGTACCAGGATTCCAAGCAAGCTGTGTGCCTTCAATAGTTTTTACACGCGGATAGACCATGTCAATATGAGTAATTCCTCGTTCCCAGCCTTTCCATTCGCCCCATTTTTCATTTTCTGCAGCAATACCCCAAGAATCAAATTTCTTAACGGCCCAGTCATGCGCTTGTTCCATCTGTGGAGTTCCCACTAAACGCGGACCAATGCCATCCATAAGCTCATAAGCCAATTCTTTTAATTGCGAATTTTGAGAAGCTTCATTTACAATGTTCTCAATAACTTCTTTATCGGTTTGTGCATTTACAACACTGGTAATGATAAAGAATGCGGATAGTAGGTTTATTTTTTTAATCATGTTCTATAGGTTATTTTTTAAATTCTTTTAATGCAGCTTTGTTAGGTAATTCTTTATAACCCATATTGTAAAGGGTAAATCCAAAAATATCTGCATATTGGTCTATTGTTTTGCTTACTGGAGTTCCAGCTCCGTGTCCAGCGTTGGTTTCAATTCTAATAAGCACAGGATTGTTTCCACTTTGTTTTTCTTGTAATTCTGCCGCAAATTTAAAACTATGAGCAGGTACTACGCGGTCGTCATGGTCTCCCGTTGTTATTAGCGTTGCTGGATAAGCAGTTCCTTCTTTTACATTATGAACAGGCGAATATGCTTTTAGGTATTCAAACATTTCTTTATCGTCTTCGGCAGTACCATAATCGTACGCCCAACCTGCACCCGCAGTAAATGTATGGTAACGAAGCATATCTAAAACTCCTACAGCTGGTAAAGCTACTTTCATTAAATCTGGACGCTGTGTCATGGTTGCGCCAACCAATAATCCTCCATTAGAACCTCCACGGATTGCTAAATAATCTGATGAAGTATAATTTTCTTTGATGAGGTATTCTCCCGCTGCAATAAAGTCGTCAAAAACATTTTGTTTCTGAAGTTTTGTTCCAGCATCATGCCATTTTTTACCGTATTCTCCACCACCGCGTAAGTTTGGAACTGCATACACACCACCTTGTTCTAACCAAACAGCCATAGCCGTACTAAATGAAGGTGTTAAGCTGATGTTGAATCCGCCGTAACCATAAAGAATAGTTGGGTTTTTTCCGTTAAGCTCGATTCCTTTTTTATAGGTAATAAGCATAGGAACTTTTGTACCATCTTTTGAAGTATAAAAAACTTGTTTTGACTCGAAATCGTTGCTATTAAAATCTATTTCTGGAGTCCAATAAACTTCAGACTCTCCTGTTTCAGGATTGTATTTATAAGTACTTCCTGGGGTGTTGTAATTGGTAAAAGAATAATAGATTACATCGTCTTCCTTTTTACTTCCAAAACCACCAACACTTCCAATACCTGGTAATTTAACATCTCGAACTAATTTCCCGTCGTAATCATATTGCTTTACTTGAGAAACGGCATCCACCATATATTCCGCAAAGAAATAACCACTTCCCGTATTCGGACTCAAAACATGTTCTGTTTCTGGAATAAAATCTTCCCAATTTTCTGGACTCGGATTAGAAGCATCTACAGTAACTATTTTTTTGTTTGGAGCGTTTAAATTGGTTACCAAATAAAGTTTAGAACCTACATTTTCTATTACATAAGTATCACTTTCTGTAGTTTCGATGATGGGAATTAAAGGAGCGTTCTTTTTATTGAGGTCTTTAATAAATAGCTTGTTTCCAGAGGTGGAAATAGATGCACTAATTAATAAATAATTATTGTCCTCGGTAACGTTTCCACCAACATAACGGTGTTTCTCGGCTTCTGTCCCTCCAAATATAAGCTGATCGTCTTTTTGAGGAGTTCCTAATTTATGATAGTACAATTTATGCTGATCTGTTTTTGCTGAAAGTTCACTTCCTTTTGGCTTGTCGTAGCTCGAATAAAAGAAGCCTTCGTCTCCTTTCCAAGAGAGGCCGCTAAACTTTACATCAACAATAGTATCTTCTACAATTTCTTTAGTTTTAGCATCTTTTATAATTACTTTTCTCCAATCGCTTCCTCCTTCAGAGATTGAGTAAGCAGCTAGATTTCCACTTTTAGAAAAACTTAAACCGCCTAAAGAAGTAGTTCCGTCTTCAGAAAAAGTATTTGGATCTAAAAATACTTCTTCGTTTCCTTCTTCTCCTTTTTTGCGGTACACTACATATTGATTCTGTAGTCCATCATTTTTGTAGTAATACGTATAATCTCCTTCTTTAAAAGGGGCAGAAATTTTCTCGAAATTCCATAGTTTTTCTAATCGTCCTTTTAACTGATTTCTAAAAGGGATTTTTTCCAGATACCCAAAAGTTACTTCATTTTCATTTTTTACCCAAGTAGCAGTTTCTTCAGAGCGGTCGTCTTCCAACCAACGGTATGGGTCTTTTACTTCGGTACCGAAATAGGTGTTTACGGTATCTACTTTTTTAGTAGCAGGATATTTCAATGTTAAATCTTTTTTGTTTTCGGTAGTATCACAAGAGGTTAAAACCCCAGCAATCACTACGCAAGTGATGAGTTTCTTCATTATTTATTGATTAGTAATTAGCGAGGATAATTTAAAGAAAAAGCCCTTGATAGCTTACTATCAAGGGCTTTTTTAACATATTTTTATGGTATCCTTATTACACCAATTTATTTTCTACCAAATACTCAGCAATTTGTACTGCGTTTGTTGCAGCACCTTTACGAAGGTTATCGGCTACAATCCACATATTAAGGGTGTTAGGTTGCGACTCATCTCTTCGGATTCTTCCTACAAACACATCGTCTTTATCATGCGCATAAATTGGCATTGGATATGTATTTGTATCTGGATTATCCTGTACTACAACCCCAGGAGTATCGTTTAAAACTCTTCGGATATCTGCTAAAGTAAAATCTTTTTCAAATTGAACATTTACAGCTTCAGAGTGTCCCCCAGAAGTAGGAATTCTAACTGCTGTTGCAGATACAGCAAATGTTTTATCGCTTAATATTTTTTGTGGCTCGCGGGCTAATTTCATTTCCTCTTTTGTGTATCCATTTTCTTCAAAAACATCACAATGAGGTAAGGCATTTCTGTTAATTGGATAAGGGTAAGCCATTTCTCCTTCTACACCAGCCAACTCGTTTTCCAACTGTTTAACAGCTTTTACACCCGTACCAGAAATAGATTGGTAGGTAGAAACTACCACACGCTTCATTCGGTATTGTTTGTGTAGTGGTGCTAATGCCATTACTAACTGAATAGTAGAGCAGTTAGGGTTCGCAATTATTTTGTCTTCTTTTGTAAGCTCATTTGCATTAATTTCTGGAACTACTAATTTCTTTGTAGGATCCATACGCCAAGCCGAAGAATTATCGATAACGGTAACCCCAGCTTCTGCAAATTTTGGTGCCCATTCTAATGAAGTTCCACCACCGGCAGAGAAAATGGCGATGTCTGGTTTTGCAGCCACAGCATCTTCTAGACCTATTACTTTATATGTTTTATCTTTAAAAGAAAGTTCTTTTCCTACAGATCGCTCTGATGCAACTAATAATAATTCTGTAATAGGGAAATTACGTTCCTCTAAAACTTTAAGCATTACTTCTCCAACCATTCCGGTTGCTCCTACAACGGCTATTTTCATGTGTTTATTTTTATTGTTTTTAACGGTAACATGGAACATCTAAAATAATCATTCTACAGGATGTCTACATTTAGACATGGATGTTTCATCTTTATCGTATTAATGTAAAGTTTATTGCTGGTAAACTTGTTTCTTCTTCAATTATGTAAGGCAAAAGTAATTAATATTCACAGTTGTACAACCTAAAAAAAGAAAATTCAAAAAAATATAACAGATTGTTATAAAAATAACTTTTTAGAAATTGTATTTCAAAAAAAAGAAGAAATTGAGTAGGCAAAGAGAAAATGTACTATATTTATTGAATTCCTCATAGAGGTTTTTATTCCCCAGAGCCTGTGCTGAGTTTACCGTAGGGCTCTACGTCTAAATGGATTAAATTATTTTCCTTTGAATCCCTCGTAGGCTTACCTCGAGGTAGTTGATTTGGTAGATAAATATATCAGTTATCAAATGGATGAGCCTTATATAGAACGTTTTGATGAGGTATTTCCTTATATGATTAAAAATAAACTAAATGAATAAAATATTTTTCTATATAATTATTTTCCAACTTTGTAGCTGTACTATTAGTAATAGCGGGGAGAATGCTGTTGTAGTTGATAAAAAAACTCAGGATTCCATTATCAAGATGTATGCTGCAGAATGTGCACATGCTTATAACTACAATCTTGATATGAAAAAATGGCAAGATTGTTTGGATAAGGGTTTGGCGGTAGATAGCACGATTGCATATTTATGGCAACAAAAAGCAATGCCTTATTTTAAAGCAAGAAAATATGAGGTAGGGATGGAATATATTGATAAGGCAGTAAAATACAATCCAAAACGATATTTAGGCTATCGGGCATTTATAAAATGCATTTTTGCTAAAACGTATCGTGATGCTATTGTAGACTTTGAAAAAGCTAAAGAGTTAGAAGGAAACAATTATGTAATGGATCATACTTACAATTTCTATATAGCACTATCTTTATTACAATTAAATGAATTTCAAAAGGCAGAAAAAATTTTTAAAGACGATATTTTTAACCAAAAAGAGCAATGGGGAGAAGGACATTACTTAGATTTATTTTATTACGGAATTTCTTTATATGAACAAGATAAGTGGGAAGAAGCAATTGTACAGTTTGATAAGTCTTTATTGCAATACAAGGAGTTTGCAGATGTCAAGTTTTTTAAAGCCACTTGCTTGTTTAAATTAGAGAAAATAGAGGAAGCGAGCGCGCTTTATGCAGAAGCAAATTTAGACGCAGAAAATGGATTTTCGATAAATGAAGACAATAGTATTTACGAAACATATCCATACCAAAGGAGATGGAAGTAGTAATTTTTTATAGCCTACAGTAGTCCTTTATAATATAACAGTACTAAAAAAACCACCTGTTTATAAGGTGGTTTAAGTTAGACTACATGTGTAGCGGTTTTGTCTCAATTAATGAGCTATATTATTTAGTGTTTTGCTTTTTAAGCTCGTCTCTAATTTCTGCTAACAATTCTTCGGTAGTAGGTCCAGCAGGTGCTGCAGGCGTTTCTTCTTCTTTCTTTTTAGTTTTTTCGTATGCTTTTAATACCATAAAAATACAGAAACCTATAATTACAAAATCCATTATTGTTTGGATAAACATACCATAATTAATGGTTACGGCTTCTGTTACGACTTCTTCCCCGTTTAAAATAGCATCTTTTAAAACAATTTTAAGTTCAGTAAATTTTACACCCCCAAGAAGCATTCCTATGGGAGGCATTAAAATATCTTTTGTAAAAGAAGTAACAATTTTTCCGAAGGCACCACCTACAATTACGGCGGTAGCCAAGTTTACGATATCGCCTTTTAGTAAGAAAGCTTTAAAATCTTTAAAAAATCCCATATATGTTTTTGTGTTAATCCCTCATAGAGGGTCTAATTCCCCGACGCTCTGCGTCGAAATGAATTAAATTTGTTTCCTTTGAATACCTTGTGAGTTTGCCCCGAGGTAGTTAATTTAGTCATTAAATAAAGATATAAAAAAAATGATAAAGTTTTTAGTCGATAAATAATGAAAAAATTGAGTGCTAAATATTATTTATAGAGAATGTAATTCTTTACAAATACCTAATAAACAATTTTACGTCTTATCCTTTGGGAAATGGCAGTTAGGATTTCGTAAGAAATTGTTCCAGCGGTAGCAGCAAATTCACTAGCCGTTGGGTTTTCTCCAAAAACAACAACTTCGTCTCCTTCTTTACACGCTACATTAGTAACGTCTATCATAAGCATATCCATACATACATTACCAATAATAGGGCATTTTTTTCCGTGTACTGTTAAAAAACCTTTTCCCTTTCCATAGTGTCTGCCAATTCCATCGGCGTGTCCTAAAGGAATCGTTGCTGTTTTCATAGTTGTCTTTGCAATATGCCCCTTATTGTAGCCTATGCTTTGGTTAGGTGTAATGCTATGAATTTGAGAAATCACACTTTTTAAAGCAACTACAGGTTTAAAGTCTTCTTTAAAACGAGCATCATTTCCAAAACCATAAAGACCAATACCACTTCTTACCATGTCAAATTGAGCTATGTCGGCATAATTTAATATGCCAGAAGTATTTAGAATATGGAGTAAGGGTTTATAATTTAATAGCGAAAGTAAACGATTTGTTATTTCTTTAAACGAAGTAATTTGCTGAAGTGTAAATGCTTTTTCTGTCAAATCTTCCGAAGCTCCTAAATGCGAAAATACGGAGGCAACCTTTATATTTTCATTGTTAATCAAATGGTTTTCTAAGGTAGAAATGTCTTCCGCAGAAAAACCAAGCCTATTGAGTCCAGTGTTAAATTTTAGATGCACAGGATATTCTTTTTCCTTTTCCGAAGCTATTAAAAAGGCATCAAAAACGTACTTGTTATAAAGGCTAGGTTCTAATTTATAAGCAATAAGCTCTGGAAAATGTATAGGGAGCGGGTGCAAAACTAAAATAGGCTTGGTAACGCCAGCTTTTCTTAATGCAATTCCTTCATCGGTATAAGCCACCGCAAAATAATCCACTTGAAGTTTTTCTAGAAAAAGGGCTAATTGTTCGGCGTCACTTCCGTAGGCATATGCTTTTACAACCGCCATAAACTTGGTAGACGGTTTTATTTTAGACTTTAAAAAAGATAAATTATTTTGTAATGCTGGGAGATTAATTTCTAGGGTTGTTTCCTGAATTTTCGTCATCATCAATATTTTTTCCACTTTCTTTTGAAAGTAATTCAACAGGATCTTTTACTTCTATTTTTTGTACTTTTTCTCTCAGCATAGCTTTAAAAAAAGCAGCTCTACTTAAAGGTTCATACTCTTCTGTTTCTCCAAGTAATACTAATTTATCATTAGTAGATTTTCTAAAACTGTAATTAGCAAGATTTCCTGTTCGGGTACAAATGGCGTGTACTTTGGTAACATACTCGGCAGTAGCCATTAAAGCAGGCATGGGGCCAAATGGATTTCCTTTAAAATCCATGTCCAATCCAGCTACCACTACTCTTATGCCTTTATTGGCAAGATCGTTACATACCGATACAATTTCATCATCAAAAAATTGAGCTTCATCAATACCAACAACATCGCAACCATCTGCTAATAAACGGATATTAGCTGCGGCAGGAACGGGCGTAGAACGGATTTCATTAGCATCATGAGAAACCACCATTTCATCATCATAACGAACATCTACCGCTGGTTTAAAAATTTCTACTCTTTGCCTTGCAAATTGGGCACGTTTTAGCCTACGGATAAGCTCTTCGGTTTTACCGGAAAACATGGATCCGCAGATGACTTCTATCCAGCCAAATTGCTCTTTATGATTTACTGTATTTTCGAGAAACATTTTGTAATTTTCTGTACTGAAAAGAAAAGAGATTTCTTTTCTAGAAAAACTAAACAAACTTAAGCAAATATTTAAAGCTGGATTTAGTATTGGAGAAATAATATCAACAAAAGTGAACTTTTTTTTAAGAAACCTGTTTAAGCAAGCTCACTGTTATAAGGAACATCAGTTTTAGTTTTAAAAGAAAATTAATAGAGAAATAGTAAAAAAATAGCTATCTTTTATGCGTATTTGGTAGTAATAAACTTAAAACCAAGCAAGTTGGTGTTTATTGAAAAGTTTTAAACTTTAGAGAACAATAGTATGAAGAAGAAATTAGAAGAAGAATTAGTTAGTATAGCGCACAGGATTTTAAAATTAAAAGGAAGAGAAAATCTTGATGCTTTGCAAAGTGAGGCTCAAAAATTATATGAGAAGTTGACATTGTTAAAGTATGTTGAAGATCATTTTGGAGAATTACAGTCAACTACTGGAAGAAGTGAAGTAGCCGATAAGTTTGAAATCCTTGCAAATTCTGTTTTAAAGGGAAATTCTGATGTGCCAGAATCAAACCCAAATGAACATGAGGATGAAATTATGACGCCTGTTATAAACACTATTAGAGATATTGTACAAGAAATGCCAGAAGAAGAAACACTAGATGACATCTTATCTGGAATAACACCAAACCCTACATTTGTAAAACGCGATATGGATTTGGTAACACCAAAGGTGAGTAACGGAAATACTGCAGTTGCAGAAAAAAGAGCCCGCTCTTTAAATGAACAATTAAAAGGAGGTTTTGCCATTGGTTTGAATGATAAATTGGCATTTATAAAACATTTATTTAACGGCAGTAATGAAGATTACATTAGAGTGATTTCTCAAATTAATACGATGGATTCTTTTGAAGAAGCCCATGGTTTTATAACTGAAATGATAAAACCCGATTATGAAAATTGGGAGGGAAAAGAAACTTATGAAAATCGTTTTTTAGAGATTATCGAGAAAAAATTTTCTTGAAAACTTTAAATTATTAAGCTTAATTAATTATGAAAATAAAGCTAATTTTATATTGGATAGTAACAGGACTTCTGTCCTTATTTCTTGCATTTGCCGTTTTTAATTACCTCACAAAATTTGAAATGGTACAGGAGATGCTTCAATCGTACAATTACCCATCGTACCTTATTTATGTGTTGATTATTGGTAAAGTTCTCGGGATTATAGCGCTGTTAGTGCCCGTAAAGGGAGTGCTAAAAGAATGGGCGTATGCAGGCTTATTTTATAATTTTATTTTAGCATTTTTAGTACATTATGCCGCAAATGATGGTGAAGGTGGTGGTGCAGTTATTGCTTTGGTTTTATTGATTATATCTTATTTTTTAGGGAAGCAAGTTCGCCCATGGATTATTAGGGGGTAAAAGTATTTAGGCTAATTTCCTTTTTTTACCTTTGCTACAAACTATAGTATGTCTAAATTATACATTGTACCTACGCCTATTGGGAATCTCGAAGATATAACCTTAAGAGCTATTAGCGTATTAAAAGAAGTGGATCTTATTCTTGCAGAAGATACCCGTACTAGTGGAAAACTTTTAAAACACCTAAATGTGCAAACGCATATGCAAAGTCACCATATGCACAATGAGCATAAAATGGTGGAAGGCATATGCCAGAAAATTCTAAGTGGAACATCGGTAGCATTAATTAGTGATGCAGGAACTCCTGCAATTTCCGACCCAGGCTTTTTATTAACCCGATCTTGTATAGAAAAAGGAATAGAAGTGGATTGTTTACCAGGTGCTACTGCTTTTGTGCCCGCAATTGTTAATAGTGGACTCCCAAACGATAAGTTTGTTTTTGAGGGTTTTCTTCCTGTAAAAAAAGGGCGCCAAACACGATTAAAATTTTTAGCTGAAGAAACAAGAACGATGGTTTTTTATGAGTCGCCTCACAAACTACTAAAAACCCTAAACGATTTTTCTACCTATTTTGAAGAAGAAAGACAAGCTTCTGTTTCTAGAGAAATAACAAAACTACATGAAGAAACTTTAAGAGGAACCTTAAAAGAACTGATTCAGCATTTTGAAGAAACTGCCCCTAGAGGTGAGTTTGTTTTAGTAGTAGCTGGAAAGAAATAGGTTTTTTCTGAGGAAAATGGTTTTCTTTTAGTTAATTGTTTTATCATATTTGAGAAAAATTGAATTTGATGGCAAAAATTAGAATAGAAAGAAATTCTGAATGGAATAATAAGGCTCGTGCAATCGGAATTTATATCGACGGAAAAAAAGTTGGAACCATAAATGACGGAGAAACTCAAGAATATCAAGTTGATAATGGAAAGCACGAAATTTTTATGAAAATAGATTGGTGCAGAAGTCCAAAGATTAATTTGGATATAACCGAAAACGAAACAAAAATTTTAAAATTGAGTGGATTTAAATATGGCGCGTGGATTTATTCAATTTTATTCGGAATAATATTAATCTATTTCATTGGAAAATACGCTTTAAATATTAATTTGAACTTTTTAATTTGGATTATGGTAATCGGATTTCTATATCCAATTTATTTCATAACAATCGGAAAAAATAGATATTTAATATTAACTGAAAAAGATAATAAAAACGTGTTACAATAGCATATATAGTTTATGGCATATTTTGTGTTAAACCGAAAAATTATAGAAAGCTTAAAAGTTCAACCGAATGGCGAGCGGTTTTATCCCGCCACAAACCATATGCGCAAACCATTACATACAAGCTGAAAAATGAAAACTCAAGAACACAAAATCAAATTGTATGAAAGTCTATTCATTTTATATAAATGTAAAAATTCAACCGACCTCATTTGGGAAAAAATAAATCAAGATAAATCAGTTTTAAAAGGAGCTAATTTCTCAGACTCACCTTTACTTTACCATATAATTCTAGAAGTTGTTAGCTTTCAAGAAGAGTATAGGAATTTTAGTTCGAAAACTCTAATTGAGTACTCCGAACGAGTTAATCAAGTGAGGGCAATTAATAAAAGCATCATTAAAAAAATAAATAAATGGGACTTACTTAGCTTTAGAAATAATATTGTTGCTCATCCATGGAGAAAAGAAGGTAAATTCATAATACCTGACTCAATCGAATATAATATACCGAGAAATATGTTCGAATTTCAACTATTAATTAATTATTTGAGTTATGCATGGAAAATGATAGAATCGGAATTTTCTAAAGAATTCGAATCCGCCATAGATTATATGCTGACAATTACAATTAATAGAAAACCAAAGCCTGATTATAAAAATATAAACGAAGAACAATTAAAACTTGCAGAAGATGTAAATAGAATTTGCAGAAAATTCGATAAGAACTATACTTTGAAAGTGTTTTTATATGATTTTGACAAGTAAAAAATGCAGCTACAATTTATATAAAAAATGACGGTTTAATCGCTTGAACAAGGGTAATTAGTAAAATAAATGAAAAGTTACATATTAGACGAAGCTGAAGACCTTTTGATTTGGAAAAAGGAACTAAAGAAAGAGACAAATATGAATTCGAGCTAAATCTTGAGTCATAGAAGTATGATTAAATTTAAACATACAGCTCTAAAAAATGATCATTTTATTTAAATAAAACAGTCCAAGAAAAACAATTATACCTAGCTCAATCTAATTAAAATATTTATTAATTGATGCAAAAGTTACTTCAAGAAATAAGTCAATGTCAAGTTTGTGCGGAATACCTTCCGTTAGAGCCAAGGCCTGTTTTAAGGGTTACAAAAAAATCTAAAATTTTAATTATTGGTCAGGCACCAGGATTAAAGGTTCATACAAGTGGGATTGATTGGGATGATCAAAGTGGAAAGAAATTAAGAACTTGGCTTGGAGTAGATAACTATACTTTTTATAATTCAGATAATTTTGGAATTCTCCCAATGGGATTTTGTTACCCTGGAAAAGCAAAAAGCGGAGATTTACCGCCTCGACCAGAATGCAAACCTCAGTGGCATGATAAAGTAGTAAAACAATTGGAATCTGTAGAACTCACTATTTTGGTGGGACAATATGCTCAAAAAAGTTATTTAAAAGACAGGTTTGAAAAGAATCTTACTGAAACAGTAAGAAAATACAATGAATTTCTACCAGAATTCCTTCCTATTCCACATCCATCTCCTACTAATAGATTTTGGATAGCAAAAAATAAATGGTTTGAAACCGATGTAATACCTATTCTTCAGCAGAAAGTAAAAGAAATTTTAAAATAAAAAGTACACGAAGTCCTTAAATGAATGTAGTGTCTTCAAAAGAGAATGTGTATTTTTGAAGTCTCCAAGACAAATAACTATAACTCATACTTTGGCAATGCCCTTTGGGAAGCTTAGGGCAAGCTTTTGAGAAATTAACTCTTGAAGAAATCCATAAGAAAGTCGAATTAAAATAATAAAAATGGGAGCTACAAATACCGTAATTACTACATGGAAAAAGAACATGCAATTTCATTCAACAAATCCAGCAGGCGATTTAATTATTGATGCTAGTCCTGAAGATGGTGGAAATGGCGATGGACTAAGGCCTAAGGCGTTAATGCTTTCTGCATTGGCAGGATGTTCTGGGTTGGATGTAGCTTCATTAATTAAGAAAATGAAATTGGAAGTAGACGATTTCAGAATAGATATTATTGCAGAACTTACCGATGAGCATCCTAAATATTATCATAAAGTAAAAGTAGAATATCACTTTTATGGAGCTGCTTTAGATGAAAAAAAATTACAGAGAGCAGTAGATCTTTCCGTAGAAAAATATTGTGGTGTAATGGAAATGTTTCGTCAATTTGCAGCAATGGAAATTGAAACTACGTTTCATTCAGCATAAAATATTTTACTAAAATAAACTACCTCATAGTAAACTCTGGAGGCAATAATTATTGATTGTTGAGTAAAACATATATATTTTTAAATGACTCGTTGGACTGTAAAAGCATCACATAATAAAGAAGCTATTAACTCACTTTCAGAAACATTGGGAGTGGATACTGTTATTGCTAGTTTACTTTTACAAAGAGAAATTACAAATTATGAAGAGGCAAAAAAGTTTTTTCGCCCTTCTTTGAGTCATTTACACGATCCTTTTTTGATGAAGGATATGGAAAAAGCGGTATCTAGAATTGAAAAGGCAATTGCCGAAGGAGAGAATATTTTAGTGTATGGAGATTATGATGTGGATGGAACTACGGCAGTTTCTTTGATGTCGTCTTATCTTTTAGAAGCATATCCAAATGTGGCAACATATATTCCAGATAGGTATAATGAAGGATATGGTGTTTCTTATCAAGGAATTGATTTTGCAGATGACAATGGCTTTACCTTAATTATAGCACTAGATTGTGGCATTAAAGCTGTAGATAAAGTAGCTTATGCCAAAGAAAAGGGAATCGATTTTATAATTTGCGATCACCATAGACCAGGCGATGTAATTCCAGATGCGGTAGCTATTTTAGACCCTAAACAAGACGATTGTAACTATCCATACGACGAACTTTGTGGTTGTGGAGTTGGGTTTAAATTAATCCAGGCTTTGGGTACAAAAGCTGGAAAAACAATCCTTGATTTTATTCCGTATTTAGATTTGGTGGCTACTGCTATTGGTGCCGATATTGTGCCTATAACTGGAGAAAATAGAGTGCTGGCTTATTTTGGATTAAAGGTTATAAATGACAATCCCAGAGCTGGAATTAAAGCAATTATCTCCAAACACCTTAAAAAGAAATTAACTATTACCGATGTTGTTTTTGTAATAGCTCCTCGGATAAATGCAGCTGGAAGAATGAAACATGGGTTGCATGCAGTGCAACTTTTAACAGAGAAAGATTTTGAAACAGCGCAAAGTTTTGCTGAAGAAATAGATATTTTTAATTCGGATAGAAAAAGCTTAGATAAAGAAATAACGAAAGAAGCGCTTCAGCAAATTATAGATAATAAAGAAGAAGATAAATTTACTTCGGTAGTTTATAATGAAGGTTGGCATAAAGGTGTTATCGGAATTGTAGCTTCAAGACTTATAGAAACTCATTATAGACCTACTTTAGTATTTACAAAAAGTGGCGAAAAACTTGCTGCTTCAGCCCGTTCGGTAAAAGGTTTTGATGTTTATAATGCTATTGAAGCTTGTGAAGATTGTTTGGAGCAATTTGGAGGACACAAATATGCGGCAGGGCTTACTTTAAAGCCGCAGCAATATGAAGCTTTTAAAACAAAGTTTGAGAAAGTAGTTTCGGAAACTATTGACACAAAACTTTTAACTCCTGAAATCATTATTGATAGCGAGCTTAATTTAGACCAAATTACACCTAAGTTTTATCGTATTTTAAAACAATTTGCTCCATTTGGTCCAGGGAATTTATCGCCATTGTTTCTTACCCAAAATTTAAAAGATACAGGATATAGCAAATGTGTGGGACAAGATGATGCACATTTAAAAATAAGCGTATCTCAAAATGGAAGTCCTTCTATTAATGGAATTGGTTTTAATCTTGGAGATAAAATAGCAAGGATTAAAAACCAACAAACATTTTCTGCTGTGTATGCTATTGATGAAAATGAATGGAATGGAACTATTTCCCTTCAACTTAAATTAAAAGACATCAAATAAGAGCAATCTAATTTTATCTTTTTCTGCTTATCATTTAACTTCAATTTATAGTATTTTACATATTTCAGTATTAGTTTTAAAAGAAGAAATAGGATTTGCATAATTACGATTAAATTCTATATCTTTAGAAGAAGTTATGTTTATAATTGTAAGGAATTGATAGTTACTTCGACTATTATTAAGTATCAAATAAGTCGAGATACCAAAATTTCATTAAGAACATTTTTAACCAATAAAGAAAGGACACTACAGTATGTTAACTTGGAAAGACGTTATTAATTTTTCTGTAAAAGGGAATCCAAAGCCAGACAGGCGTGTTGAAAAAACAGAGGCAGAATGGAAAGAAATACTCACATCAGAACAATATAGAATAACACGTTTAAAAGGCACGGAAATGGCACATTCGGGTGCTTTATGTTCTATTTATGATGCTGGACAGTATAATTGTGTATGTTGTGATACACCTTTGTTTGATTCTACCATAAAATACGATTCGAGTTCTGGTTGGCCAAGTTTTACACAACCAATAAAAGAGAATGCTATTAAATATATAAAAGATAGCTCCTTTGGAATGGTACGTGTAGAAGTTTTGTGTAATACTTGCGATGCGCATCAGGGACATGTTTTTCCAGATGGTCCAGAACCAAGTGGATTACGATATTGTATAAATTCAGTATCAATTAAATTAGAAAGGAAAGAAAATGACAACTAAAAAATTAGAATTAGCAACAATAGGTGGCGGATGTTTTTGGTGTATTGAAGCAGTTTTTCAAGAAGTTGCAGGGGTAGAAAAAGTTGTTTCTGGTTATACAGGGGGTAATGCTCCTGGAAAACCTACTTACCGAGAGGTATGTTCTGGACTTACAGGGCATGCGGAGGTAATACAGATAAGCTTTGACCCACAAGTTATTTCTTATGATGATTTGTTAGTTATTTTTATGACAAGTCATGATCCAACAACCATGAATCGTCAAGGAGCAGATGTTGGTTCTCAATACCGTTCGGTTATTTATTATCATAATGAGGAACAAAAGAAAATTGCCGAAGAAGTAGCAAAGCAAATAGCACCTTATTATGAAGATGAGATTGTTACAGAAATTAGTCCGATAGGAGCGTTTTTTGAAGCGGAGGAGTATCATCAAGATTACTATAAAAATAATCAAACACAAGGTTATTGCAGTGCTGTAATAACTCCAAAATTGACAAAATTACGTAAAATGCATGCCGATAAATTAAAAAAGGCGGCTTCGTAATTTTTAGTACTAATACCTCATAAGCATATTTTATATTGAGGGAATTTACTTAGATTATTTAACATTTTGAGCACCTAAGAGTTTATCTTTTAGGTGCTTTTTATTCCAAATAAGTGTAATCATTTTAAAAAGAAAGGGAATGAATAATGAGCAATCAAAATGAAGACAAAACAATATTTAATGCTCCAGCATTTGATGTAAATTTATGGATAGATGCTGATGGAAATAAAACAAATCCCATTGAGTTGTCCGATTTTCAAGGAAAATTCAAAGTAATATATTGTTTTCAAAGTTGGTGCCCAGGCTGTCATAGTCAGGGACTTCCAGCCTTACAGAAAATGGTAGAAGCATTAAAAAACAAGGATGAGGTAGAATTTTTAGCCATTCAAACCGTTTTTGAAGGACATGATGCTAATACTTTTGAAAAAATGGTAGAAACGCAGGCTAAATACAATTTAAAGATTCCTTTTGGACATGATCCTGGAGATGAGACTACAGGAAATCGTTCTAAAATCCTAATTAATTACCAAACGGGGGGAACACCTTGGTTTATTTTTATTGATAAGCATGATAAGGTAGTTTTTGCAGACTTTCATTTAAATGTGGAGAATGCGATTGAATTTTTAAAAACAGTTTAATGAAAAAAAATATTCCTATAATTAAATTATACGGAGCAGAAGGTTGTCATAAAACGCGCTACTACCAATTATTGTTGGAAGCGCGTGGACTTCCTTTTCAATTTTTGGATGTAGAAAAAAATGAAGATTATGCTGAGGAACTAAGAAGTTTGTATGAATCTGGGAAATTAAATTTTCCAACAATTACAATTGGATCAAAAAAGTTGAGAAATCCTAATAAAGAGGAACTCAATAAATGGATTAATAAGCTAATACCGTCAATTTTGGATGTACAACATGATAAAGTAAATAATGCGTATCTTTTAGCTATTAATGAGGAAATAGCAAAAGTTGAATATCAACTTAAAAATGGTAAAATGTATTTAATTCATTCTGAAGTTCCGATACAATTAAGAGGTAGAGGAATAGGAAAAGAATTGGTAGAAAAAACATTTGAAAAATTAACTAAAGAAGGTTATAAAGCAGTTGCTGTTTGTTCTTATGTTAAAGCTGTAGCTAAGAGAAGTGATAAATGGAAAGAAATAATAGAATTTTAAGAAAGTGAATACTATACAACTAAACATACAAGATACTTTTAATAAAGAACTCCCAGCAGACCCTATTTTAGAAAATTCAAGAAGGCAAGTTAAAGAAGCTTTCTTTTCATATGTTACTCCCAAAAAAACGACAGCGCCAGCGTTACTCCATGTGTCGGATGCTATGTTGCAAGCGCTTGGGATATCTGAGGAGGAAAAAAAATCGGATGCCTTTTTAAAAATTTTTACTGGAAATGAGGTGTTGGATAACACCAAGCCTTATGCTATGTGCTATGGCGGACATCAATTTGGGAATTGGGCAGGACAACTTGGAGATGGTCGCGCTATTAACCTTGGAGAAGTAGTTCACAATAATAAGCGGTGGGCAATCCAATTAAAAGGCGCTGGAGAAACGCCATATTCTAGATCTGCTGACGGACTTGCAGTATTGCGTTCTTCAATTCGAGAATATTTGTGTAGCGAAGCAATGTTTCATTTAGGAGTTCCAACTACAAGAGCCTTGTCTCTTGCGCTTACTGGAGATGAGGTATTAAGAGATGTGCTTTATAATGGAAATCCAGCTTATGAAAAAGGGGCTGTAGTTTGTAGGGTTGCACCTTCATTTATACGATTCGGGAATTTTGAAATTTTTGCAGCAAGGGGAGATCATGAGAATTTAAAAAAGCTAGCCGACTATACCATAAAACATTTTTATCCGTATTTAGGTACTCCTTCAAAAGAGGTTTATATTCAGTTTTTTAAAGAAGTAGCAATCCAAACTTTAGAAACGGTTTTGCATTGGCAACGAGTTGGCTTTGTACACGGAGTTCTTAATACAGATAATATGTCTATTCTAGGTCTTACCATAGATTATGGGCCTTATGGTTGGCTTGAAGGATTTGATTTTGGATGGACGCCCAATACAACAGATGCTACTAATAAAAGATACCGTTTTGGAAATCAACCAAATATTGGACTTTGGAATTTGTATCAGTTGGCAAATGCTATTTATCCGTTAATTGATGAAGTAGAAGGGTTAGAAAAAATACTAAACGACTATAAGGTAGATTTTGAAGAAAAGTCTTTAGAGATGATACGAAGTAAGCTTGGATTAGAGCAAAACGAGGAGGAAGATTCTCGCTTAATTCTTCAATTAGAAGAAAATTTAGAATTATCAGAAACAGACGTGACGATTTTTTTCAGAAATTTGAGTAAATTTACGAAAGAAAAAAATGGGAGTGGGGTAGACATAGTAAAAGAGGCTTTTTATTCTTCGGAAGAAATTCAAGGAGAAATTCTTGAAAAATGGAACACTTGGTTTACTTTTTATAGAAACCGATTGAAAAAAGAGCGCTTATCTGATGAAGCTAGAAAAGAGAAAATGAATAATGTAAACCCTAAATATGTATTGAGAAATTATATGGCTCAACTAGCAATAGAGAGTGCCGATAAAGGCAATTATTCTTTGATAGAAGAGTTATATCAATTACTAAAAAAACCGTATAATGAACAACCAGACAATGAGAAATGGTTTGTTAAACGCCCTGAATGGGCACGCCATAAAGTAGGTTGTTCCATGTTATCGTGTAGTTCTTAACCAAAAATAAAAAAATGAAAACAACCGTATTAACACTATTACTAATAGTTATGACCAATGCTGAAGGAATTGCTCAAAAAGGAAATCAATGGGTAGATAAGGTATATAGTATTAGAGGGAATTGGAGCGTTCAGAAAGAAAATAAAGAGATGTACTTTGTACTTGGAGGGGATTTTTACACCTTGGCTGGTCCAGATTTAAAGTTATATCTCTCTCAAAAAGAGATGAGTGAAATTAACAACAGAGATGCTATCGACAAAGAAGGAGGCGTTTATGTTGCAAGTTTAAAGTCGAATAAAGGGGCGCAGAAGTATAAATTTCCGCCAGATGTAAATATGGCAGACTATAAATCTTTGGTAATACATTGTCAGAAATTTTCAGTTGTTTGGGGAGGTATTGATTTAATGGATGAAGAGTGATACTTGAAAAAATAAAAAATTTACCTCTTGGTTATTCTGAAGTTGAATATCAACAGAAAAAATATGGAGTAACTAGAGCCGATTTTAATGATGGTAAAAGCATTAAAATCTATGCTAAAGAGCTTGGAGGAAATGATTTTATTAGTTTGAATTATTATATAACAAGTAAATCTGAAAATTTAAAACCTTGTGAAATGCCTGAACAAAAAGTGATTCATTTTTTAAATAATTATAAAGGGTAGAAATTAAAAAACAATAATAATTAAAATGAAATACAGAGCAAGTTGGAATGGAGAAATTTTAGCTGAAAGTAGTGAGATTAAAGAGATAGAAGGAAATAAATATTTTCCTCAGAATAGTCTTAACAAACAATTTTTTAAGGAAACAGAAACACATACTACTTGTTCTTGGAAAGGAAAAGCATCTTATTTTAATATTGATGTAGCTGGTAAGACTAATAAAATGGCTGCATGGTATTATCCAAATCCAACGCCATTGGCAAAAGAAATTAAAGATTATGTAGCCTTTTGGAAAGGGGTAGAAATAACAGAAGAAGGATAGTAAATGAATGAAATAGCACTTAGCGGGAGCTGTTATTGGTGTATGGAAGCTATTTACCAGTCGCTTGTAGGAGTGAAAAAAGTAGCGCAGGGGTTTGTAGCTTCAAAAGAGTATAAAGACCAATTTTCTGAGGCTATTATTGTTCATTTTATTCCAGATGAAATTTCTTTAAAAACGCTTATAGAAATTCACTTACATACCCATAAAAGCACTGTTAATCATAGTTGGAGAGATGCTTATAAATCTGCAATCTATACTTTTTCAGAAGAGCAGAAAGATAAATCGATGGAGGTTTTAGAGTTGTTACAGAAAGAATTTTCAGAAGAAATAATTACCAAGGTATATAGTTTTGAAAGCTTTAAACCTTCTGAAGAAATGTTTCATAATTATTATTTCAGTAATCCAGAAAAGCCGTTTTGTAAAAGCTACATCAATCCTAAATTGAAAAAGTTATTAAAAGAATTTTCTGAATTTACAAATAAAGAAAAGTTAGAAAGCACTTTATAAAACTGATATATGCAAAGCCTTATTGAGGGATTTATTATAGCCAAAATAAATGCTTCCACAAAAGAAGATGAATAAAGCGAAGGCTTTTTAAGAGGTAGTGCTTGAGTGCTTAATTATGTAATATTCTAAAAAATAAATGTTTAACTTAATTTTATTCGTGTGAAAAATTCAAAGCTAGATATTATTAATAAAAAGGGATATAAGTTACAAGCTTATTTAGAGCTTCCTGCAAACCAAAAACCTAATTATTATGCAATTTTTGCGCATTGTTTTACATGTAACAGCAGTTTTGGTGCAGTACGTAATATAAGTAGGTCGCTTACAAATTTTGGCTTTGGAGTAATACGTTTTGATTTTACGGGTTTAGGGCGAAGTGAAGGAGAGTTTGCGGAAAGTCACTTTTCTGCAAATGTTGATGATTTGCTGGCTGTGAATCAGTTTGTAAAAGAAAATTATGCCGAACCTTCACTATTGGTAGGTCATTCTCTTGGAGGGGCAGCGGTTTTAGTGGCTGCATCTATGTTGGATTCGGTAAAAGCGGTAGCAACTATTGGAGCACCAGCTTCGATTTCCCATGTTAAGCAGTTGTTTTCTCATCAAATTGAAGACATAGAAAAGAAAGGAGATATTGAAGTAAACATTGGAGGGAGACCTTTTACAATTGATAAGGATTTTGTGGAAGATTTTGATAAGAAAAACCTTCCAGAAATTGTAAAATCCTTAAGAAAGCCTTTATTAATTATGCATGCTCCTTTTGATAAGAAGGTTGGGATTGAGAATGCACAAGAATTGTATCATAATGCAATGCATCCAAAAAGTTTTATCAGTTTAGATGATGCAGATCATCTTTTGTCGGAGACGAAAGATAGTGAGTATGCAGGAAATATAATTGGAATGTGGACACAACGTTATTTCTCTTCAGAAGAAAATAAAATGTTAAGTCCAAATGGCGAGCAATTAGTAGCTCATTTAAACTTAAAAGAAGATAATTTCACTACTAATATACAGACAAAAAATCACGCCTTTATTGCAGATGAACCCCAAAGTTTTGGTGGAGATGATTTTGGGCCAGGCCCCTACGATTATTTAAGCGCTGGATTGGCTGCTTGCACAACCATGACGATAAAACTTTATGCAGAAAGGAAAGGATGGCCGCTGGATGAAGTATTTGTATATATAACACATTCAAAAAAACACAGCGACGATTTAAAGGTAGATGTAGAAAAACCTGGACGGATTGATTATTTGTCCAAGAAATTAAAATTTGTAGGAAATTTGGATGAAACCCAACGGAATAAATTAAAAGAAATCGCCTCGAAATGTCCTGTTCATAGAACATTACAGAATGAAGTGATTATTGAAACAGAAGAAATTAAAAATCAATAAAAAATGAAAGAAAGTATTGTTGATAGTGTAAAAAGGTATTTTAAGAGTAAAGAAAATAATGATTCTGTAGGGAAATCTCCAGAAGGAATTTGCCCAAACTGTTGGGGAAGCCAAGAATGGGAAGGGCAGTTTTATGAGCTTATGAGAGCCAAAGACGTAAACCCACTTCATGATAATTATAATAATTTCATCAAAGAATTTGTTACTCAACATATAAGTGGTATTATTTTGGACGAACACTCGTATACATGTGTTACATGCCAAATAAAGTATGATTAATGAGTGGAAATAAGACAAAAATAGGTTTAGGTTTAGCAGCGCTTGGACGTCCAGAATATATTAATGTAAATAATTCGGTTGTAGATAATAAGTCAGAAAAAGCTTTTAAAAATAATGCATTTGAAGTTTTAGATCAAGCTTATAAATTGGGAATTCGTTATTTTGATACTGCTCCTTCTTACGGAAAGGGAGAAGCTTTTTTGTATGAATGGAATGTTAAACACGGCTACACAGATGTTGTTTTGGGTACTAAATGGGGCTATACATATATGGCAGACTGGGAACTTGGATATGCTGGAAAACATGAAATTAAAGAACATTCTTTATCAAAATTAACCGAGCAATGGGAAGTTTCTAAAGTGTTATTACCACAGCTTAAGTATTATCAAATACATTCCGCTACCTTAGAAAGTGGGGTTTTATTCAATAAGGACGTTCTAGTTAAGCTTTCTAAATTAAAAAGAGAATTTGGATTAAAAATAGGCTTAACATCTAGCGGAATTAATCAATCTGAAGTTATAAAAACTGCATTAAGTTTAGAGATAGATGGTATAGAATTATTCGATAGCTTTCAAGTAACATATAATATATTTGAACAGAGTGTTTTCAATATTTTAAAGGACGCAATAAAGAAACAAAAAACTGTTATTATAAAAGAAGCTTTGGCCAATGGAAGAGTTTTTAAGAATGAGAGTTATCCACATTATTCTGATTTATATGAGCTTTTAAAAACACTTTCTAAAAAATATAATGTAGGGTTGGATGCCATTGCTTTGCGTTATGTTATGGATAGTATAGAACCTTCCATTGTTTTGAGCGGAGCCTCTTCTAAGTCTCAATTAATAGATAATTTGAAAGCATATACTTTTGAATTATCTGAAGCGGAAATTGCACTATTAACTAAGCATAAAATTGCTGTAAATGAATATTGGGAGGAAAGAGCTAAGTTAGATTGGCATTAAGAATGAATTACCGATTAACCCATTCTTTTATAATTTTATTAATTTCACCGCTTTCCTTTAGTCTTAATATTTCAATATCAATCTGTTTTTTTAATGCATTTGCTTCAGGAAAAGCAAAGCCATAATGTTGAGGTAAAATACCCTTTTTACTTAAAAGAAACCCTTCTTTTTTACTATTCTTAAAGATGTGTTCTAAGGGTACAATATCATAAACTAATGCATCTACATCACCATTTATTAATTTTTTATAACCTTCCTTGGCATTTGTTACAATTACCGTTTCTCCTCCAAAGATATTAATATTGTCTATTAACTTTTGATTGGATGGCACGGCAACTTTTTTACTTTCAAGATGTGTAAGAGAAGTAATAGTTTTTCCTTCCTTGGATGTAATAGAGAGTGTTGTAGCAATTCCAGCCACAAAAGAAGTAGCCATAATAAGAGATATAATCATCCAGCTTCCTATAATAAACCTACCTAAAATGGTTTTTGGAGCATAATCACCATATCCAACAGTTGTCATCGTTACAATAGCAAGCCAAATACCAGTTCCTATTCCTTTTATAGCGCTATCACCATACTCTGCTCCCATATGTTTTCCTTCGGCAAGCCAGAATAATATTCCAACAATGGTAAGTACCAATAGCAAACCAAGCACGGCATACAAAAAAGTTGTACTAAAAAATGGCTGAATACGTTCCCAAAAAGTTAAATCTAGTACAGGAGCTAGAATAGCCATTTCTGTATCAAAATAAGGCTGAGAGAAAGTAGCATGTTGAGCCCGATTAGAATTAATGGTTATTGGGCCAATAAAAATATCAATTTTATTGTTTTTTACTGCAAGTAAGCCAGAATCAATTGTTTTGTATGGATATAGCTTATATTTAAAATCCTCATTAAATGCTATTTCTCGCCACACATCTACAATTATTCCTTTTGGAGTTTCATTAGTATATACAAAAGGCTCAGACCCACCATAACCAACCCGTAAAATACTGTCGTTAACCGATTGTGGATATAAGTTAAGAATGCTTATAGCGGATAAAAGTAAAAAGAAGAGAAAGCGCATTGTAGTTTTATTTTATTCAAAAGTATAAAATTCCTTGGGATGCAGAAAAAAATCTACTGATTTAGATTGTAATTAGAGATAATTATAAATTAAATAACTATTGAATATTTTGGATTAGAGAGTCAATTTCTTTTATAATAAGTTGTTGTTTTGTCCATGGAATAAAATGATTTTCATTTGGAAGTGTTATGGAATTTAGGAGTGTTTTTGGAAAATAATCCTCAACATATTCCATGTTTTTATAGGGAGCTAAAAAATCCTTTTTTCCATGTAGTATAAGCACAGGAACTGGTATTTTTTTCCATAAACTTTCCATAGTTTTTAATTCTTCGGCATGAGCATATTTTTCATCGGCTGCTACTACAAAAGCTCTTGGGACTAACCAACGGGTAGCTTTCCATTTGGCAAAATTTCCAACCCAAAAATATTCTTCTGAATTTGGATCTATTGCTGGAGAAAGCATAACTATGTCTTTTATTTTATTATTTTTTAATGCTGAGAGTGCAGCAATTGGTCCTCCATAAGAATGTCCTACAACAATTACATTTTTCAAATCTAAAGCCTGGATTATTTCATCTACAATTAAGGCTTGTTTTTCTATGGAGGGAAGCGACTTTCCAAAACCAGAATAGCCATAACCGGGACGATCGAACGTAATTAGTTTGGCGTTTTTTAATAAGGAAGAATCTTTTAGATACCCATAAAAAGCGTTTCCAGAGCCTGGAGCCCCATGAATAAATAAGACTGTATTTTTTTTAGAATTTCCTGTTTGAATAACCCTTACTTTAGAAGAAATTATGTTTGAAGGGATGTATTTTATAGAAGCAGAAACTTCCGATTTTTTAAAAAAACGTAGTGTTTCTTTATCGGATGTTCTAAATTGAAAAAAGAAATGAGAAAAAACACATAAAACAACCACAAACAGCGCAAAGAGAAAACGCTTTCTTTTTAAAGGGTGTTTTTTATGGTTATTTCTGTATATCATAAGTTTTTAGTCGGAGTTCGGTTCCGTCAAATTCTGCGTAGGTATAATAATGTATCCAGTCTCCTAAATTTACATATTTACTATTGTTATTCAAATCTATTTCAAGAGGTAAGTGTCGGTGTCCAAATACAAAATAATCGCGGTATTCACTTTCTAGTTTTCGTTTGCAATATTGCACAAGCCATTCATTCTCTTCGCCTAAAAATTTAATATCCTCATCTCCAGAAATAAGTTTGTTTTTTACCGACAGATATTGTGCTAATTTAACACCTAGATCTGGATGTAGCCATCTAAAAAACCATTTAGCAACAGGATTAGTAAATACTTTTTTCATGCGTTTGTACCCTTTGTCGCCTGGGCCTAGACCATCTCCGTGACCGATGAAAATTTTTTTATTGTTAAAAGTAAATTCTTGAGGAGTATGATAAACAGGAATATTGAGTTCTTCTTCAAAATAACCATCCATCCATAAATCGTGGTTACCAACAAAATAATAGATTGGGATTCCGGCATCTGTAATCTCTGCTAGTTTTCCAAAAGTTCTAGAAAACCCTTTTGGAATTACTGTTTTATATTCAAACCAAAAGTCGAATAAGTCTCCTAATAAAAAAATAGCTGCTGCATCTTGCTTTACTTCGTCGAGCCAAGCAACAAATTTTTTTTCACGGATTGCACTTTCTTTTCGAGTAGGTGCTCCTAAGTGGTTATCTGATGCGAAATATACTTTTTTACCTTCAGGAATATTCATTCTTTGTATTTAAAGATGTAAAGATAGAAAAATTGTTTTTGCGTTAGGGGTTGAAGCAAGCTACCGTGTAGCGCGGAAAACCCGACCCTTTTGGGGTAACGCCCTAGTTATTATCTGTAGCGTACCATTCGGCAAACGAGGTTTCTGTTTCTTGTAGTTTTAAGGAGTGCAGTTGGATATGCTCAGGAAGTCTTTTTTTAATTTTTTCAGCAAAATCTATGACCATATTTTCACTTGTAGGTTGATAATCAACCAAAATAACATTGTGTCCACGAGTAGAGAGTTCTTGCGCTAATTCTACGTGAGGAGTGTTTTTATTAAATACGGTAGCATGGTCAAAAACATCAACAATATCTTCTTTAACTATTTTTTTTAGATCTCCAAAATCTATCACCATTCCTAATTTAACATTGGCAGTATCGGTTATTGGAGTACCAATAACTGTAACAGAAAGTTTATAGCTATGCCCATGTACGTTTCTGCATTTGCCATCATAGCCATATAGGGCGTGCCCAGTTTCAAAGTTAAATTGTTTAGTTATACGTATGTTGCTCATTACCTTTGGTTCTTTATGCAAAGATAGGGAGTTTTTATGGGTTTTGTTTTTTATCGGTTACGGATGTTCATAGAAAATTTACCACATAATGTTATCGATTACATATATTCATTAAAATCAGTATAAGCATTAATTATTTAGCTTTAAAAACGTTTATTTCGTATAATATTGGCGCTATTTTTATGTGAATATTAAAAAAATGCTATCAAAATTTGGAAATTTGTAATTTATAAATATATTTGTGCAATCGATTACATGAAATTGTGCTTTACTGCAATCAAAACTTATAGTCAAATAGACTATTTTTTCATAAAACGGTAAGGATGGAATTTTTGAAGTCGAATAAATAAACTAGCTAACCAAAAAATAACTTTTATGACAAACCTAAACTTTTTAAGTTGCTACAGCTCTTCGTTGAGTTTAAGCAATGTTCAAAGTCCTCCTAAAGAATGGTGGTGTTTTTCAATACTGCTTTTTTTTATGTTTTTTACTACAACGATTGCGTCCCAAGAGCTTAATGTAATTGGGCAAGTAAGTGCAGCAGATATTTCTGGCCCTTTACCTGGCGTTACAGTTATTGAAAAAGGAACCAGTAATGGGGTAGCCACAGATTTTGATGGGAATTATAATATTACAGTTTCTAACCCTAGTGCTACCTTAATTTTTTCATACATCGGCTATATTACCAAAGAAGTAGCGGTGAATGATCAGTCGGAAATTAATGTTAGTTTAGAAGCCGACGTTAATCAATTAGATGAAGTTGTTTTGATTGATTATGGTTACGGAAAAGTAAAGAGGCAAGATATGACAGGGTCCGTAGCGACCATGTCTGCCAAAGAAATTTCTAAGATTCCAGTTTCTAGTGCAGCTGAAGCACTCTCGGGAAGACTTCCAGGAGTAAATGTAACCACAGCCGATGGAGAGCCTGGAGCAGATATTAAAATTAGAGTTCGTGGAGGTGGATCTATTACCCAAGATAACTCTCCATTATATGTTGTGGATGGATTTATTGTAAGTAGTATTAACGATATTCCGCCAAACGATATTGCAAATATAGATGTACTTAAAGATGCAGCAGCAACTGCTGTTTATGGAGCGCAAGCTTCTAATGGAGTTATTGTAATTACTACAAAATCTCCTATTGCTGGGAAAGTTTCTATTTCTTATAACAATTTCTTTCAATTTAATACACTTCCAGAAGATAGACGTTATGAGGTGTTATCTCCTTATGAATATGTGCTGGCAAATTATGAGTATGCTAAACTACAAGGACAATCATCTGTTGATAATTTTGAAAAGTATTTTGGAAAATATGATGATATAGAATTGTATAAATCTAAGCCAGGAACCGATTGGCAAGATGAACTTTTTGGAGGATCGCGTTTATCTCAATATCACAATATCGCAATTAGCGGGGGTACAGATATGACCAAAATGAGATTGAGTGTTTCTAGAAATGACGATGAAGGACTTTTAACAGGTTCTGCATATGAGAGAACAGCAGTTAACTTTAAATTGAACCAGAAATTAGCAGATCCACTACGCTTAGATGTGTCTACCAGAATTACAAACTCTGTTATAGATGGAGCAGGAACATCTAACAATGCGCAATTAAAAATTAAAGATGCAGTGCAAGCAAGACCTGTAAATGGTATTGCAGATGAATTGGAAATAGATTTAAATCAACCTAATAATGATGACGATTACCAGCAGTTCTTATTGAGTTTAGTAGATCCTACAGAACTTGTTAAACAGGATTGGCGTAAAAGAACGGAAAATAGTTATGTATTGAATGCAGGTTTGACATGGTCTATTTTTTCTGATTTAGACTTTAAAACAACTTTTACAACCGAAAAGAAATTTAGAGAAGACCTTCGTTTTTATGGTCCTTTAACAGGAGAATCTTTTAACAATGGTGGGAGTATGCCTTTGGGACAAAAAGATAATAGGGAGAACGATTCTTATAGATGGTTAAATACTTTGAACTATAAAAAGAATTGGGGAGAAGATTATAAATTAGATTTCTTATTAGGTTTTGAAATGTCTTCTGCGGGAGGAAAAAGAAGCTTTATTCGTGCAGAAGATTTTAGACTTTCTATTACTCCAGAAGAGTTGTTTGCAAACATGGCTTTTGGTCGTGTAGATAGATTATTAACCTCAGAAGATACCGATGTAAATAGGCGTTCTTTATTTGGAAGATTAGATTTCCAACTTCAAGATAAATATATCTGGACACTTACTTTTAGAGGGGATGAATCGAGTCGTTTTGCAAAAGATAACCGTTTAGGGATTTTTCCAGCATTGGCATTTGCTTGGAAATTAAAGAATGAAGATTTCTTAAAAAATGCTGATTTTATAGACGAATTAAAACTGAGAATTACCTACGGAGAAACAGGGAACGACAGAATCGACCCAACAGCTACACAATTCTTATTTGGCGCAACAACCAACAGAGGTCCTGGTTTTGGAAATATAGATAATGTGTATTACACACCTAGTAGTGATGTGCTTTATAATCCAGATTTAAAATGGGAAACTACTGTTACCAATAATATAGGGTTGGATTTTGCCTTCTTTAATAGTCGTTTAAGAGGTAGTTTTGATTACTACAAAAACGAAACAAGGGATTTACTATTAGAATCTGCTATTCCAAATAATACAGGTTTTGAAAATCAATGGGATAATGTTGGTTCTACTTCAAATCAAGGGGTTGAGCTTGGTCTTAATTCCTATATTATTGAGAATACAGATTTTAGTTTATCGGCTAATTTTAATATTGGAGCTAATACCTTTAAAATAGAATCTTTAGATGGAACCAATGAGCGTTTCTTTAGATCAAATTGGGCAAGTACCGATTTAAATAATATCAACGATTATTACTTACAAGTAGGAGGTAAAGTTGGAGATATCTACGGATATGTAACCGATGGAATGTATACCGTAAACGATTTTGAAAGTTATGATGAAGCTTCTGGAGATTACATTTTAAAAGACGGAATAGCTTCTTCTGGAGGTGTTGTAGGAAATACAAACATTCGTCCAGGATTCTTAAAATTGAAAGATCTTGATGGAAATGGAGAGATTAATGCAGACGATAGACAAGTTATAGGTAATGCATTGCCAGACTTCCAAGGAGGTTTTGGAGTGAATGCCCGTTACAAAGGGTTTGATGTATCTATATTTTTTAATTATCAATATGGAAATGATGTTTATAACACAGGAAAAATTCAATATAACCAATTCCGAAGAGTTACTTACGGTAATATGTTGAATACCATGAATTCTGACAATCGTTTTACGTATATCGATATAGACGGACAATATACCGGAACACCAGGAGGTGTAGTAACAGATTTAAATCAGTTACAGCAATTAAATGGCGATAAAGATATTTGGTCTCATGCCAGTCATGGTATCGCAGGAGCAGTTGTTCATTCATGGGCAATAGAAGACGGTTCTTTCCTTAGATTAAACAACCTAACATTTGGGTATAATTTCCCAAAACAATGGATTTCTAAAGTGGGTTTAAGTCAATTTAGACTTTTTGCTACCGGAAGAAACTTACATATCTGGACAAATTATTCAGGTTATGATCCTGAAGTGAGCTCATCGGGCGGAGGATTAACTCCTGGAGTAGATTATTCTTCTTTTCCTAGAAGCCGTTCGTATACTATAGGTCTTAACTTAACTTTTTAATGGTCAATAAAATGAAAAATATATATAATTCAGCTAAAATAATAATTGCCTCATTATCATTGACACTAGTTACAAGTGCGTGTAGTGACGATTTTATGGAGCCAGATTCGATTTCTACCTTCGATAATAATTACATTTATTCCAATGTAGACGATGCCAGAAATGGTGTTAATGCCATATATTCTTACTTTAATCAAGACGCATTTCGTTCGAGATTATCCAACAATATGGCTGGAAATACAGATATAGAACATCAATCTGGTTGGAACAGTAATGGAGATAGATACCAAATATGGAATTTAGATGCATTACCTAGTAACCGAGATTTAGACATTGTATGGACAAATGCTTATAGAGCCATTAGAGATGCTAATATTTCTATTGAAGGTATTACAGCTAGCGGAAATTTGGAGAATGAGGATGAAACTGTTCGAAAAACAATGAATCAATTGCTAGGAGAGGCTTATACTTTAAGAGCTTATTGGTATAGTATGTTAATTTACTATTTTGGAGATGTACCTTATGTAGTTGCTGCACCAGTAGCTGGCGATAATTTTAATTTGCCAAAAACCGACCGAAATGAAATTCTAAGTGGTGAGATTCAAAATCTTATCGAAGTAGAAGAAAACATGCTTTGGGCAGACGAAACTCGTTATGGAGTAGAACAAGTTAACAGAGAATATACTTTGGCAATGATTGCGAGATTGGCATTGCAAAGAGGAGGTTATTATTTAAAGCCAGATTTGTCGCAAGCTAGAGGGAGTAATTATCAAGAATATTATACCATTGCGAGAGATTATGCTAAAAAGTTAATCGACCTTAAAGATAGACCATTACCGACAGATTTTCGTCAGATTTTCTTAAACAACGTTACCTTTCAAACTCCAGTAAATAGTGAAGTTTTATTTGAAGTTCCTTTTTCTCTTAACAGTGGAGATGTAGGTTGGAATATTGGAATTGAAGTAGAAGGAGGTCCAACATCTTCTCACAATTATGGTTCAGGAAACAACTATATGGCAATGCCTGTTACCTATTATTTTTCGTTTGATACGTTAGATGTTAGAAGAGATGTTACCTGTGGTTTATACAGAATAAATACAGACTTTGAACCTGAATTTATAGATGGACCAATGAATATTTCCCAAGGAAAATGGGGACGTCATTTATTGGAAACGCCACCTGGAGCTTCAACGGCAAAAAGTACGGGTATTAACTGGCCAATGATGCGTTATGCAGATGTACTTTTAATGTACGCAGAAGCAGAAAACGAATTAAATGGGCCAACAATGGAAGCGCAAAATGCACTTAGAAGAGTTCGTCAAAGAGCTTTTGAGGATGCCGATTGGGCTGAAAAAGTAGATCAGTATTTAACGAGTGTTTCCTCAAGTAAAGATTCATTTTTTGAAGCAATTGTAAACGAGCGTGCATGGGAATTTGGAGGAGAAATGATTCGTAAATATGAGTTAATCCGTTGGGGAATTTACTCTGAAAAAATGTCGGAAACTGTTGAAGGACTTAAACAATTAGCAGACGAAGCATATAATGGAACCACAGATTTACCAGATTATATGTATTGGAAATTAGATGAAGAAGGGAAATTTACCATCTTAAATAGAAACTCAAGAGTAGTTGCTCCACCAGACGAAACATGGAATCAAGTTCCTTTTTTACTTGATTTACATGATGATACCACTACATATGACGAATGGATTTTACGCGACTGGGAAAATTATATAAACGGTCCTAATCCAGGAGTGGCAAGATATATTTTTCCAATTCCAACCATAGCCGTAGAGAACAGTCAAGGAACATTGCAAAATGATGGTTACGGATTCTAAATCAACTTAAAAAAGGAACAAATGAAAAACAATAAAAGCATATTTAATATAAAATCGTTGTTAGGCTTATTGCTGTGCATCACCCTTTTTAATGCCTGTGATAAAGACGACGATAAAAGTTTTGAGCAAACAAGACTTTTTAGACCAGTACTTAATGAAGATTTGTTTTCTGAAGGAAATACCATTATTGTAAATATGGGAAAACTTAAAGAAGCAGAGTCTTATACATTAGAAGTTAGTAGAGATACCTTTACAACTATAGAATATACTATTCAAGCAGATACTAATTATGTAGAAATAAATAAAACATTAGTTGGAGAAGATTTGTTTTGGAATACACTTTATCAAGTAAGAGCAACTGCTCATGCTTCCGATCCTCAGTACGATAGTAAATTGTCGGATTTAGGGAATGTAAGAACACAGCGTTTTCCAACTATTTTAAATATCCCTGAAGCTTATGATGTTACCGATGTGGCTGCAAGAGTAACATGGACACCTGCGGGGGCAGCGGTTACGGGAATTAAAGTTTTTGCTGCGGAAGACTTAAAACTTCAAGAACCTTTATTTGAAGAGACTCCAGTTTCTTCAGAAGAGAATGATAATGGGGAAGGTTTTGTAGAAGGCTTGAGTCCGGAAACAGCATATCAAATTGCAATTTATAGCGGAGAAGATATCCGTGGTTGGGTAAATTACACTACAAAAGTTGCAGATATAGATGCTTCCGATCCTAATGTAATAGACATTAGAGAAAATGAAAGTGCTAGTGCAGTTGCAGATGCAGTTGCGGCCGCACCAGATGGAGCAACTATATTAGTAAAACGTGGAGTAACGTATGATTTACCAGGAGACAATTTAACAAAGTCTATCACTATTCAAGCAGCGTATGGTTTTGGAGAACAAAAGGCAAAATTATACACTACTGGAAACTGGAATATTGAAGGTAATTCTAATATTGACCATATCCGTTTTGTAGACCTTGAGTTGAGAGGAGAAGATTTTTCAGGAGATTATATTTTCAATCCAAATACAGATAATATTTATGTTAGAGAAGTAAGTTTTGAAAATTGTCAAATTGGAACTTTAAGAGGAATAATGCGTATTAGGGGTACTGTAGAGATAGATAATTTCATTATTAATAATAGTGTAGTGGACAGTATTGGTAATTACGGAATTATTACTGCCGATACTAATCCTGCGGATGCTGGAGAAACACCAACGGCTAGATTTAATAACATAACTTTTAGCAACAGTACTTTTAACAAAGTAGATACAGGAGTTCAGTCTAGAAACAACTCTCAATCTTTGGTTATTGAAAGCTGTACGTTTGCAAACTTTATCAATACGGGAGCTAGATTCTTACGTTACCGAGGAGGTGATGGAAATAATAATGTAGCTAATGGAATTCAGATAAGGAATTCAATATTCGGACATTCTTGGGATCAATCTGGTGAGGGTGTATATGGAATTCAAGGAGTTGGAGAAGGATTAGAAAGCACCAATTTTGAGTTATTAAATATTTATAGTACGTCAAACTTCTCCTTCAATGAAGGAAAAGAAATTCCAGGATTTCCTGTAGGAAACTATTCTGGTACTCAAGACGATTTATGGAAAGATGTAGATAATAACGATTTCAATTTTAAAGATACAGGATTCTCTGGGAAATATAATTCTGGAGATCCTAGATGGAGAGCACAATTATAATAATTAGTTTGTTTTAGTTAGTATGCAAATTCAACTAAAGGCTAGCACCTCAAATAGGCATAGAATGGTGCTAGCTTTGGTTGTTTTTATTAATTGAAATACTATTATTTATTAGTAAATAACTTTATTTTAAAATAATACATATAAGCACATGAAATATAAAGCAAGTTTATATTCCTTTTTTATTTTATTGATTACCTGCTTTATGAGTTGTTCTAATAGCGACGGAACAGGAATAAATCATGATGACGATACAGTACCAGAAAACTCCTCCGTAGAAAAGCCACCCCAAGTTGAAGAAGAAGCATATGCTTTTCCAGGGGCTGAGGGATTTGGTAGGAATACAACAGGAGGGAGAGGAGGAAAAGTACTTTTTGTAACTAATTTAAATGATAGTGGTGAAGGTAGTTTTAGAAAAGCCATAGAAACAGCAGGCTCTCGATATATTCTTTTTAAGGTTTCTGGAAATATAAGTTTAAAATCGAGGTTAGTTATTGAAAATGGAGATCTTACTATAGCAGGACAAACAGCTCCTGGTGATGGAATTACTATTAAAGATTATCCCGTTTTAATTAAAGCAGACAATGTAATCATTAGGTTTCTGCGTTTTCGAATGGGAGACGAAGGGCAGCAACAGGCAGATGGATTAGAAGCACGCTTTCAAAAAAATATTATTGTAGATCATTGCTCTATCAGTTGGAGTACCGACGAAACGGCAACTTTCTATGCAAATGAAAACACAACGCTTCAATGGTGCTTTGTAACGGAGAGTTTAAGAAACTCTGTTCATGAAAAAGGAGCACATGGTTATGGAGGTATTTGGGGTGGTAAAAAAGCATCTTTTCATCATAATTTACTAGCACATCATGATAGTCGCAATCCGCGTTTGGGAGAGCAAGCTGGGAAAGCCTTTGCATTAACAGATTTGGTGGATTTAAGGAATAACGTTATTTATAATTGGGGAAATAATAGTGCTTATGGAGGGGAAGCTATGAATGTTAATATTGTAAATTGTTACTATAAACCAGGACCTGCAACCGCAAAAAGAGATAGAATAATAGCTATAGATAAAAATAAAAATACAGATACCGAAGTGTATGATATTTGGGGGAAATTTTACATTTCTGGAAATTATATGGAGGGGAGTAAAGTTGTAACTCAAGATAATTGGAATTATGGAGTTTACAATCAGATCCATCATAGCTATGGAGAGGTTTCAGAAGAAGAAAAACAAGCAATGAGACTTCCTTCTCCCTTAGATGTTGAGAATAACGTTACTACACATACAGCTCAAGATGCATATAAAAGAGTTCTAGAATTTGGGGGTTCTTCTTTAGTTAGAGATGAAATAGACCAAAGAATAGTTAAAGAAGTAGAAGCTGGAAATTATACCTATGAAGGATCTAATGGAAGTTCAAAAGGAATTATAGATTCTCAAAATGATGTTGGAGGTTGGCCAGAACTTAAAAGTGAAACGCCACCACAAGATTCTTCTAAAGATGGAATGCCAGATGATTGGAAGATTGAAATGAAGCTTAATCCCGAGGCTAATAATCCTAACGGAAATGAATTGAGTACTGCTTATGACAATATAGAAGTTTATATAAATAGTCTTGTAGCATTGATTACCGAACAGCAAAACAAATAATTAAATGTTTTATCAGAAAAAAATAACATTTCTTTTCTCACTTTTTTTAGTTGTAAGCGCTTTCTTAAGCGCTCAACAATTGGCATTTCCAAATGCTGAAGGTTTTGGTCGCTATGCAACAGGTGGGCGTGGCGGACAAGTTTATGTGGTTACAAACCTTAACGACGATGGAGAAGGAAGTTTGCGGAAGGGAATTGTGAAAAATGGTCCCCGAACTATTGTTTTTAATGTTTCAGGGACTATAAATTTAAAGTCAGATTTAGATATTAACAAAGGAGATCTTACCATTCTTGGACAAACGGCTCCTGGCGATGGAATTACAATAAAAGGATATCCTGTAAGTGTAAAAGCAGACAATGTTATTATTAGATATTTAAGGTTTAGAATGGGCGATGTGTATGGAGTAGAAGACGATGCATTTGGAGGGCGAGGTTTCGAAAATGCCATTATTGATCATTGTTCTATAAGTTGGTCTACCGATGAAAATGCATCATTTTATCATACCAAAAACTTCACCATGCAATGGTGTATTATTTCCGAGGCATTAAATCGTTCTATTCATAAAAAAGGAGCGCATGGATATGGCGGAATTTGGGGTGGACAAAATGTCTCTTTTCATCATAATTTAATTGCAAGTAATAGTAGTCGGAATCCTAGATTTAGCGGTTCTTCATCAACCCCAAATACAAAAGATGAGTTTGTTGATTTTAGAAATAACGTCATTTATAATTGGAAACTAGACAATACCTATGGGGGTGAAAAAGGGCGTTATAATATCATTAATAATTATTATAAACCAGGACCTGCAACCGAAAAATCAAAAACTAATAGAATTGTAAATCCCTATAAGCCTTATGGTAAATTTTATGTAGAAGGTAATTTTTTAGAAGGGAACTCCGAAATTTCAGAAGATAATTGGAAAGGTCTTTTAGTTGATGATTTAGACGAAGTAAAACTTTCTTCAGAAGAAAAAATAACTAATGTAAACACACAAACAGCAACAGAATCTTATGCCTCGGTATTGAAAAATGCAGGAGCAAGCAAGGTTAGAGATGCTGTAGATAAAAGAATTATTTCTGAAGTTAAAAAAGGAATAGCTACTTATAAAAATGGAATCATTGACTCCCAAAAAGATGTAGGAGGCTGGCCAACTTTAAAAGAGGTTTCAATAGAAAATGATAAGGACGAAGATGGAATTCCAGACGATTGGGAGCTTAAGAATAATTTAAAACCTACTATTAAGGATTCACATATAATTGCTAAAAGTGAATATAGTAATATGGAAGTTTATGCAAATTCTCTTCTTAAAAAAAGGGAGTTTGATTATATAGTAAGTCTAGACGGTACAGGAGATTTTACCTCAGTTCAAGCAGCAATAGATGAGGTGCCAAATTTCAGAAAAAAACAAACACGTATTTTTATTAAAAATGGAGTCTATAAAGAAAAATTAGTACTCCCAGCTTCTAAAACTAATGTTGCTTTTATTGGAGAAGATAAAGAAAATACTATATTGACATTCAACGATTATGCAAGTAAGCACAATGCTTTTGGAGAAGAAATGGGAACAACAGGCTCTACTTCTTTCTTTGTTTTTGGAGACGACTTCTATGCTGAAAATATTACTTTTGAAAATAGCGCTGGACCTGTTGGGCAAGCAGTTGCAGTTCGTGTAGATGGGGATAGAGTGTATTTTAATAATTGCAAGTTTTTAGGAAATCAAGATACGCTTTACTTACATGGAAAAGAGAGTCGTCAATACTATAAAGATTGCTATATAGAGGGAACGGTGGATTATATATTCGGTTGGGCTACCGCTTTTTTTGAGAACTGTACAATTATGAGTAAAGACCATGGATATGTTACAGCTGCTTCTACAGAAAAGAGTGCTAATTACGGAATGGTGTTTTACAATTGTAAGCTTTTAAGCAAAGCCGAAGAACACTCGTTTTATTTAGGAAGGCCTTGGCGAGATTATGCGCAAACCATTTGGATTAATTGTTATATGGAAAACCATATAAAACCAGAGGGCTGGCATAATTGGAATAAGCCACAAGCCGAAAAAACTACTTTCTATGCTGAATACAATACTACAGGTCCAGGAGCGTCTAATAAGCGTGTACCATGGGCAAAACAATTAACAGCTTCGGATATTAAAAAATATACTAAAGAAGAAGTTTTAAAAGGAAACGATAACTGGAATCCAAACTAAATAAGAATAATAATCATTAACGCATGAAACTAAACAATCTATTTTTAAGTCTTATTGTAATTTTTACTTGCTTTTCTTGTAAAGAAGAGCCGAAGAAAGCTACTGCTGAATTACAAGACCCAGCCGATAAAATTATCAGTCAAATTGTTGTGCCTAACTTTCCTGATAAAAATTTCAATATTAAAGATTACGGAGCAGTAAACGATGGGGAAACAAATAATTCAAAAGCTATTAAAGATGCTATAAAAGCATGTAATGATGCTGGAGGAGGAAAAGTAATTGTTCCTAAAGGAAAGTATGTTACAGGGCCAATTCATTTATTAAGTAATGTGAATTTTCATTTAGAGGAAGGAGCAGAAATACTTTTTACAAAAGATAAAAAAGCTTATTTGCCTGTAGTTCACACTTCTTATGAAGGGGTGGAATTGATGAATTACTCTCCATTAATCTATGCATATAAACAAAAAAATATTGCAGTAACAGGAAAAGGAACTTTTAACGGACAAGCAGGGAAAGATAATTGGTGGCCTTGGTGTGGAGCAGAGCGTTACGGTCATATTGAAGGAGAGCCTCAGCAAAAAGATTCTGTAAATCTTCCGAGACTTCGAAAAATGAATGAAGCTGGAACTCCTGTTGCAGAACGTGTTTTTGGAGAAGGTTATCAATTGCGACCTACATTTTTTGAGCCATTTGAATGTGAAAATATTTTAGTTAAGGATGTTACGTTTACCAATGCGCCTTTTTGGGTTATGCATCCTATAAAATCTGTAAACATTACGGTGGATGGAGTTACGGTTCGTAGTCATGGACCAAATAACGACGGTTGCGACCCAGAGTATTCTAAAAATGTTCATATAAAAAATTGCTTATTTGATACAGGAGATGATTGTATTGCCATTAAATCGGGAAGAAACGATGATGGTAGACGTGTAAACATACCAAGTGAAAATATTGTGGTTGAAAACTGTGAAATGAAAGATGGTCATGGTGGTGTAGTAATGGGAAGCGAAATTTCTGCGGGCGTACGAAATGTATATGTTAGAAACTGTAAAATGGATAGTCCTAATTTAGATAGAGCTATCAGAATAAAAACAAATACTCTTAGAGGAGGTTTTGTGGAAAATGTTTTTGTAAAAAATATTGAAGTAGGTCAAGTAAAAGAAGCTTTTTTAAAGGTAAATACACACTACGGAATTTATGCTAATCAAGAAGGAGATTATATGCCTTCTATTAAAAATATTCATATTGAAGATGTAAAAGTAGACAATGGTGGGAAGTACGGAATTTTAGTGCGAGGCAGAGAAGCGTTACCAGTTAAAAATATTACGTTTAAAAATGTGGTAATAAATAAGGCAGCTACTCCTATGCTTATTGAACATTCAGAACCGATTCAATTTACAAATACATCAATTAACGGAAAACAATATTAAACACTTATTTTACAAGAATGAATTTACGCCAATCAAAACTATTTTTTATTTTATCTCTACTAGTAAGTTTTTCCTACGGACAAAACCCAGACAATTATAAGTCTAAAGTGTGGGTTGCAGACCAAGGAGATGGAACTTATAAAAATCCAATTCTGTATGCCGATTATTCAGATCCAGATGTGGTACGTGTGGGAGACGATTATTTTATGACTGCCTCCAGCTTTAACTGTGCGCCTGGATTGCCCATTTTACACTCTAAGGATATGGTAAATTGGAAGCTAATTAATTATGCGTTGCCCGAGCAAGTTCCAGTAGACCATTTTTCGGTTCCGCAACACGGTAATGGAGTTTGGGCGCCAAGTATTCGTTACCATAACAATGAAGTTTATATTTATTGGGGAGATCCAGATTTTGGAATTTATATGGTAAAGACCAAAGATCCTTTTGGAGAATGGGAGGCACCAGTATTAGTAATGGAAGCTAAAGGAGCAATTGATCCTAGTCCGCTTTGGGATGATAATGGAAAAGCATATATAGTACACGCTTGGGCTGGGAGTCGTGCTGGGGTAAAAAGTTTGTTGACGGTTCATGAAATGAATGCTGATGGAACCAAAGTTCTCGATAGTGGAAAACATGTTTTTGATGGTCATGAAAATCATCCTACTGTTGAAGGGTCTAAATTTTATAAGAGAAATGGATATTATTACATTTTTGCGCCTGCGGGAGGAGTTGCTACAGGATGGCAGCTTATTTTGAGGTCTAAAGATGTATATGGGCCTTATGAGGAGAAAGTCGTATTAGAACAAGGAAGTACTAAAATTAATGGGCCACATCAAGGAGCGTGGGTGGATACTCCAAATGGAGAATCATGGTTTTATCATTTTCAAGACGTAGATGCTTATGGTAGGATTGTGCATTTACAACCCATGAGTTGGAAAAACGATTGGCCAGTAATGGGAGAAGATTACGATAAAAACGGAATTGGAGAGCCAGTTGCAATACACAAAAAACCTAATGTTGGAAAATCTTATTCTATAGTTACTCCAGTTGAGACTGATGAGTTTGATATGGACGAATTAGGATTACAATGGCAATGGCAAGCAAATCCAAATGTACTTTGGAACGCACAATTTAGAAATACCGATTATTTAAGACTTTTCTCTATAAAAGTTCCAGAAGAGAGTCCTAATTTATGGATGGTTCCAAATTTATTATTACAAAAATTTCCAGCTCCAAATTTTTCAGCATCCACAAAGGTTAAATTGTTTCCAGAAGAGGCAGAGAGTGGTAAAAGCGCTGGACTTATAATTATGGGGATGGATTATGCAACCCTTACCATTTCATTAGATAAAGAGGGGTATTATATTACCCAAACAGAAGCTTTAGGAGCCATTAAAGGAAATGCAGAAAATGAAAATGCTAAAGAGCGAATCAAAAGTAATGAGGTTTATTTTAAAGTAACGGTTACAGCTCCAGATGCAACGTGTCAGTTTAGCTATAGCGAAAATGGAAGAAATTATAAAAAGATAGGAAAACCTTTTAAGGCACAACCAGGAAAATGGATTGGTGCCAAAGTAGGGATATTTAGTGTGAGTACTCAAGAAGCAAAACGTGGTGGGTATGCAGATTTTGATTGGTTTAAAGTGGAGCCTAATGAAAACTAAGTTTTATACGTTATTATTATTTTTATGTATTACCATTGGGAATGCTCAAAGCAATCATGTTTTATGGTATGATGAGCCTGCCGATAATTGGAATGAAGCGCTGCCCATAGGAAATGGGAGAATTGGCGCTATGTTATATGGAGGTGAAAAAGTTGATCAAATTCAGCTAAACGAAGAAACTGTTTGGGCTGGTAGCCCAGGAAATAATATTGCTAAAGATTATTATCAAGATGTAGAGTCTATTAGAGAACTACTATTTAATGGAAAATATACAGAAGCTCAACAAAAAGCTTTAGAAGTTTTTCCTAAAAATACTCCAGACAATACTAACTACGGAATGCCATACCAAACAGTAGGAAATATTAAATTGGCATTTAAAAACCATAATAAAATTTCCAATTTCCGAAGAGAATTAAATATTGAAAATGCTGTAGCAAAAGTTAGTTATTTGGCCGATGGAGTTCAATACAATAGACAGTATTTTGTTTCATATCCAGATCAGGTTATGGCAATTCATCTCCAAGCAAATAAATCAGAGAAATTGAATTTTGATATTGAAATTCAAAGTGCTCAAAAGCATGTAGCTTCTATTGAAAATAACATACTTCATTTAAAAGGCGTTAGTGAAACCCGTGAAAATAAACCAGGAAAAGTAAAGTTTAGTACACTAATTTATCCTAAGATAATTGGAGAAGGAAAAATAGTAAGCAGGGAAGGAAAACTTAGTGTAGAAAAAGCCCAAGAAGTACTACTTTTTATAAGTATAGGTACAAACTTTAAAAAGTACAACGATTTATCTAATGCCGAAGACGAAGTTGCTTTAAAGTTTTTAAATAATGTTAAAAATAAATCTATAGAAGCATTGTTAGAATCCCATATTGAAGATTATCAGGACTTATTTAAGCGAGTAGATTTAAAATTAGGAAAAGAAAACTTGAGCAACCTAACTACAGATGAAAGGTTGAAAACATTTTCTAAAAATCATGATTTATCTTTGATTTCCTTATACTTTCAATTTGGACGGTATTTATTAATTTCGAGTTCTAGAGAAGGCGGGCAGCCAGCAAACCTGCAAGGAATTTGGAATAATAAATTATCGCCGCCATGGGACAGTAAATACACAGTAAATATTAATACTGAAATGAATTATTGGCCAGCAGAAGTTACTAACTTATCAGAACTTCATGCTCCTTTATTTTCAATGCTAGAAGATTTATCGGAAACGGGGAAGGAAAGTGCTCATAAAATGTATCATGCTAGAGGATGGAATATGCATCATAACACAGATATATGGCGAATTTCTGGAATTGTAGACGGAGGTTTTTATGGATTTTGGCCAATGGGAGGCGCATGGTTAAGTCAGCATTTATGGCAGCATTTTTTATTTACAGGAGATATAAATTTTTTAAAAAAGTATTATCCAATTTTAAAAGAAACAGCACTTTTTTATGTTGATGTTTTACAAAAAGAACCTAAAAATGGATGGCTTGTAGTAACGCCTTCCATCTCTCCAGAAAATAAATACATCGATGGTGTAGGGGTAACTTATGGTACAACTATGGATAATCAATTGGTTTTTGATGTTTTTAATAATGTCATTACTGCAGCAAAAACTTTAAATATAGATGCCGATTTTATTAAGGTGGTTGAAGAGAAGAAGTCAAAATTACCGCCTATGCAAATAGGAAAACACGCTCAATTACAAGAGTGGATTGAAGATTGGGATAACCCTAATAATAAACATAGGCATATCTCTCATTTATACGGGTTGTATCCATCGGCTCAAATATCTCCTTTTAAAAATCCAGAACTATTTCAGGCGTCAAGAAGTACATTAAATCAGCGAGGCGATAAATCTACAGGGTGGTCTATGGGTTGGAAAGTAAATTTTTGGGCAAGAATGCTAAATGGAAATCGTGCTTATAAATTAATACAAGAACAACTTACCATGGTGGAAGATGGAACCACTTCTGGAGGAACCTATCCTAATTTATTTGATGCGCATCCTCCTTTTCAGATTGATGGTAATTTTGGTTGTACAGCGGGGATTGCAGAGATGTTAATTCAATCTCATGATGAGGCATTATTTCTCTTACCTGCATTGCCATCCGATTGGGATAAAGGAAGTGTAAAAGGACTTATGGCGAGAGGTGGTTTTGAAGTAGATTTAAATTGGACTCATAACAAACTTGTATCGGTAAAAGTTAAGTCTAAACTTGGTGGGAATTTGCGTATTCGTACAAAAGAAGTTTTGCTTGATGCTTCTGGGAAGGAATTACCAAAAGCATTGGGAGAAAATAAAAATTTGTTTTATCAAAATCCGTCAATAAAAGACGTTATTATTTCAAAAGACGCACAATTAGAAGACGAAGAGGAGTATAATTTTTATTTGTACGAGATTCCTACAAAAAAAGGAACTTCTTATAGTTTTATAACCAAAGAATAATTTAATCCCATAGAGGGTTTAAGTCCCTAGGTCTTGTCCTGAGTTTGCCTAAAGACTCTGTGTAGAAATAAGTAAAAGGAGCTGAATAAATCGAAGGTTTTTAAAATAGACTCCTAGCTATTAATAAAAATGAATTAAAAGAGGGTTTTAGTAATGTTGTTTCTTTAAACTACTTGTTTTATGGCAGTTAAGATTTAGTCTTTTTTCTTATAGTGAAGCGGTCTTGTATTTTTACTAGGACATTAATGATTTAAAATTAAAATGTATAACATAAATATATTCTTGTGAAGAACAAATTTCAAAATACTTATACTTTCAAAATGCATATTCTAATATGTATATTATTAAGTTTTACCATAGGAATGTCTCAAGAAATTGAGCCTGTCCCCTCTTCGATTTATGAAAATGTAGCTATTGAGATGTCAAAAGTGCCGTTGGTTTCTTTTCCAAAATTAACTGTTAGTATTGAAAAATATGGTGCCGTTGCTGGAGGGTTGGAGAAGAATACACAAGCTATAGAAAAGGCAATTAGTGAGGTGTCTAAAAAGGGAGGTGGAACTGTTAAAATCCCGAGAGGTATTTGGTTAACAGGCCCTATTACATTAAAGAGTAATATTAATCTTCATTTAGAAGATGGTGCTTTGTTGTTATTCAGTAAAAATTTTGAAGATTATCCTTTGATTGATACCAGTTTTGAAGGCTTAAATACCATGCGCTGTATCTCTCCAATAAATGCAATGAATGTTGAGAATATTGCAATTACAGGGAAAGGTGTTATTGATGGAAATGGAGATGCGTGGAGACCTGTAAAGAAGGGAAAAATGACTTCAAAGCAATGGGATAATTTAGTAGCTTCTGGAGGAGTGCTTTCTGAAGACGGGAAAATATGGTTTCCAACAAAAAGCTCTAAAAAAGGATTTGATAGCAGAGAATATTTTAATGTGCCTAATCTTACAAAAAAAGAAGACTTAGAATCGGTGAAAGATTTTCTTCGTCCAGTAATGGTAAGCATTGTAAATTGTAATAAAGTGTTATTAGATGGGCCAACATTTCAGAATTCTCCTGCTTGGAATATTCATCCATTAATGAGTGAGAATGTAATTATAAGAAATCTTAAGGTAAGAAATCCTTGGTACAGTCAAAATGGAGATGGATTAGATTTAGAATCTTGTAAAAATGTTTTAATCTACAATAATACTTTTGATGTTGGAGACGATGCCATTTGCATTAAATCTGGTAAAGATAAAGACGGTCGAGATAGAGGCATTCCTACTGAAAATGTTATTGTTAAAAATAATACCGTTTATCATGCTCATGGAGGGTTTGTAATAGGGAGTGAAATGTCTGGAGGTGTAAAAAATATACATGTATCTAATTGTAATTTTATTGGAACCGATGTTGGTTTGCGTTTTAAAAGTACTCGTGGAAGAGGGGGAGTGGTAGAAAACATCTATATATCTGACATTAATATGATAAATATTCCTACGGAAGCTATTCGCTTTAATATGTTTTATAGCGGAAACGCTCCTATTTTAGAAGAAAATCAAAAAGCAGAAGATGAACAAAGAGACGAACAAAAGGTTGCTGTAACTGAAGAAACTCCTGTTTTTAAAAATATTTATATGAAAAACATCATAGCAACAAATTCAGGAAAAGCAGCTTTTTTTATGGGACTTCCAGAGAAAAGTTTAGAAAATGTAACCTTAGAAAATGCGATGCTTGAAGCTGATGAAGGAATTACGGTAATTGATACTCGTGGTCTTCAGCTAAAAAATGTAAAAGTGATTAGCAAGAAAACAGAAGCGCTTATCATTTATAATTCTAATGATATTGTTGTTGAAGGTTTTACTTTTTCTGATAATGGTAAAAAGGCCGTTAAGGTTTTAGGTACAACTTCTTCTGAGATTAAATTAGAGTTGGCAGACTTTAACAATGTAAAGCAACAAATATCAATTGCTAAATCATTATCAAAAGAAACCGTATCTTTTCATTAGTAAATTAACTCGGAGATATTGATGTCTCAATTATCGAGTAAAACCAACCAACTATGAAGCAATTAACTACGATTCTATTTCTTTTTTTAAGTTTTAATTTTTGTTTTTCGCAATCAGAAAAATACCCATTTCAAAATACCGAATTACCTGAAGATGAGCGTGTAAACGATTTAATAAATAGATTAACAGTAGACGAAAAAATAGCGCAATTACTGTATCAATCTCCAGCAATTGAAAGATTAGGAATTCCAGCATACAACTGGTGGAATGAGTCTTTACACGGCGTAGCTCGAGCAGGATATGCAACAGTATTTCCTCAATCTATCACTATTGCAGCCTCTTGGGATGATGAATTGGTTGCTGAGGTTGCAAATGTAATTTCAGATGAAGCGAGAGCAAAACACCATGAGTATCTCCGGAGAGGACAACATGATATTTACCAAGGACTAACTTTTTGGTCGCCTAACATCAATATTTTTAGAGACCCTCGCTGGGGTCGTGGTCATGAAACTTATGGAGAAGATCCATATTTAACAGGAGTTTTAGGAACAGAATATGTAAAAGGATTACAAGGAAACAATGCTAAGTATTTAAAAGTGGTGGCTACCGCAAAACACTTTGCTGTGCATTCGGGACCAGAGCCTCTAAGACATGAGTTTGATGTAGCTCCTTCTCAACGAGATTTGTGGGAAACGTATTTACCAGCTTTCCGAACTTTAGTAAAAGATGGGAATGTGTATTCTATTATGACGGCTTATAATAGAATTTATGGAGAAGCGGCCAGTGCAAGTAATTCTTTATATTCTATTTTAAGAGATAAATGGGGCTTTAATGGTTATGTAGTTTCAGATTGTGGAGCAATTGCAGATATGTGGAAAACACATCATGTAGCTAAAGATGCTGCCGAAGCTTCTGCAATGGCGGTTAAAGAAGGATGCGATTTAAACTGTGGGAATTCCTATGAAAAACTTACAGATGCTCTTCAAGATGGACTTATTACAGAAGCAGATTTAGATGTTGCGCTTCACCGATTGATGCGTGCACGTTTTAAACTTGGAATGTTTGATTCAGATGAAAAAGTACCTTATGCAAAGATTCCTTTTTCAGTAAATAATAATCCAAAACATAAGGTGTTAGCACTTAAAGCGGCTCAAAAAAGTATTGTCTTATTAAAAAATGAGAATGCTATTTTACCATTGTCTAAAAATCTAAAAAATATAGCTGTTATTGGTCCAAATGCCGATAATATACAATCGCTTTGGGGGAATTATAATGGAATGCCAAAAAATCCTGTTACCGTTTTAGAAGGAATAAAAAATAAAGTGGGAGCACAAGTAAATGTACATTTTGAGGAAGGAGCGCCATTAGCAAAAGGAATCCCAACTATGGAAGTAATTCCATCAGCATATTTTTCTACAGAAGACGGAAAGCAAGGTCTTACAGCAGCATATTACAATAGTACAGAATGGAAAGGAGCACCTCTTTTTACTAGGGTAGATCAAGCTGTAAATTTTCAATGGGATATTGATACGCCAGACTCACGTTTAAAAATAGGAAATTATAGCGTGCGTTGGTCGGGTTACATAACACCTCCTAAATCGGGGACGTATTATTTTAGCGATTGGGGAAAGCCATTTATGACGTTTACAATTTCCGATACTATAAAAGGAGGAGGCACGCATGAGCATCATGCGGTTATAAACCCAAAAAATATGTATTTAGAGGAAGGTGAAAAGTATAAAATTGAAATAAGATATAACAATTATTATGGAGATGCTACTGCAAAAATGATGTGGAGTATTCCTACAGAAAACCAACTTGAAAAAGCAGTATTAGCAGCTAATAAATCGGATGTAGTAGTATTGGCTTTAGGGTTAAATGAACGGTTAGAGGGAGAAGAAATGAAGGTAGAAGTAGAAGGATTTGCCGATGGCGATCGTACTAGCTTAAATCTTCCTAAAAAGCAGGTTGAGTTAATGAAGGAAGTAGTTGCTACAGGAAAACCAGTAGTACTTGTATTACTTAATGGAAGCGCATTATCTATTAATTGGGCTTCAGAGAATATTCCTGCTATAATTTCAGCTGGCTACCCAGGGCAAGAAGGTGGAAATGCTATTGCAAATGTATTGTTTGGCGATTATAACCCTGCGGGAAGACTTCCTGTAACTTATTATAAATCGGTTGACGATTTGCCACCTTTTGAAGATTATAATATGGATGGGCGGACGTATAAATATTTTAAAAAAGAACCGCTTTATCCTTTTGGGTATGGATTAAGTTATACAAAATTTAAATATTCAAATCTAGAAATTCCTTTAGAAATAAAAATAAACGAGCCTATAAAAGTTTCCGTTCAAGTTGCTAATGAGGGAGATTTTGATGGCGATGAGGTTGTTCAATTGTATGTAAGAGATGAAGAAGGCTCTACTCCTAGGCCTATTTGTGAATTGGTTGGGTTTAAAAGAATTCATCTAAAAAAAGGTGCTAAGCAGAAGGTAGAATTTACTATTCAGCCTAGGGAGTTAGCAATGATAAATAAGGATGATAAATTTGTAATTGAGCCTGGTTGGTTCTCTATTTCTGTAGGAGGTTCACAACCAAATTTCACAGAAAATAAACATATTAATTCTACAAACACAGTAATCGGAAGGGTTGAAATAAAAGGAAAAACTACCGAATTAGAATTTTAAATAAAACCATTATGTTAAGAAGATACAAGCCATTGTATTTGCTATTGTTTACTATAATTGCTAACTGTTTTATATTACAAGCTCAAGAGAAACCGACTACAATTTATTTAATAGGCGATTCTACGATGGCCGATTATACTGGAGATTATGATCCAGATAAAGACTATATGGAAACCCGGTATCCAGTAACGGGTTGGGGGCAAGTATTCCAACAGTTTTTTGTGGATGATAGCTTGTCTCAAATAAAAAATCTCATTTTTGGAGGTCAGGTAATTGTAGACGATCGTGCTCGTGGAGGAAGAAGTACACGAACTTTTTTTCAGGAAGGACGTTGGAGATCGGTTTTTGAAAATTTACAACCAAATGATATCGTTATTATGCAATTTGGACATAATGATGCAGCTGAGAATAAGCCAGAACGTTATGTAGATATTGAGGGTTATAAAGAGTTTTTACGCTTATATGTATCTCAAACTAGAGAAAAAGGAGGTTTGCCAATTATTTTAACTCCTGTGGCTCGAAATTATCCTTGGGAAAATGGTGTTTTAAAAGATGTTCATGGAGATTATGATATAGCCCCAAAAGAAGTTGCTGAAGAAATGGATGTGAATTTAATCGATTTAAATAAACTATCGCAAGCGTATTTTACTTCTAAAGGAAAAGATTTTGTAACTAAAAACTACTTTATGAATTTACCTGCAGGAAAATATAAAGCATATCCTGAAGGCCAAAATGACAACACTCACTTTCAGCTTAAAGGTGCAGAAGCAATAGCGCAATTGGTTTTTAACGATTTAAAAAGAATTTCTTCAAACACTATAAAACTGAAGCCATATACTATTGAAACTACGTATGAGAAACTAAAAAAACATTATCCAGAGATTAGTCCTATTTCTGAAGATAAATCTTCAGAAATTATAAGTATTGAAAATGTAATTTATAAAACTACGAAGGAGAAAGATTTGACTGCCGATGTTTTTATTCCGAATAAAAAGAAAGAAAATTATCCTGCGGTTTTATTAATTCATGGCGGTGGATGGATTTCTGGGAGTAAAGAAAATCAAAAAGTAATGGCTCAAAAGTTAGCTGAAAATGGCTATGTAGCGGTGTCAATTAATTATACATTGAGTACGGTGGCGCCATATCCGCAAGCTGTTTTAGATATAAAGGATGCATTGAAATGGATGCGAACTCATGGAGATAATTTAAAAATAGATACTGATAAAATAGCTGTTTTAGGAGCTTCTGCAGGCGCGCAACTAGCAACTTTGGTAGGGGTTACTCCAAATAATCCATCTTTTAAAACTTCAAGTACAGTCTCAGATAAGGTTCAGGCGATTGTTAATATTGATGGGATTACTTCTTTTATTCATCCTGAAGCTGAAGAAAGTGAAATAGCAGGAAAATGGTTGGGGGGTTTAAGAAATGAAAACCCGACAAATTGGAAGTCGGCATCTCCGTTGGAATATGCAGGAGAAGATACCCCACCTATTTTGTTTGTTAATAGTGCCCAGCCTAGATTTCATGCAGGGCGAGACGATATGATTTTAAAGTTAGATGAATATAATATTTATGCTGAAGTGCATACATTACCAGATTCGCCACATTCTTTTTGGTTGATGAATCCATGGTTTCAGCCAACTTTAAAATATACATTGGATTTTCTAAAGAAAACATTGAAGTAAAAAGCGAGGATTTAAAGTGGTTTTTTTACATTAAAAAATTAATTAATACCAATTGAATTAAAGTCTATATTTGCGCACTTTTTTAAATAGCGCATAATGGATGAGTTGTTCGATCAGTTGGAGTTTATTGAAAACCCACTATATGAATCAATTATTGAGGATCTTTTGGAACAACAGTATAGCGTTGTAGATAATTTCTTTTCTGCTGAGGAAGTTTTTTTACTTAGGGCTTCTTTGTTGGATAAATATGAAGAAGACAAGTTTAAAAAGGCAGCTATTGGAAATAAGTTTGAAGAGCAAATAATAAAATCTATCCGTGGGGATTTTGTGCTTTGGATAGATGAAAAAAATAGTAATTCTGCTGAAAAGCTTTTCTTTAATAAAATTAATAGTCTGATTGATTATTTAAATAAAACCTGTTTTTTAGGGATTTTGCATAAAGAATTTCATTATGCAATCTATCCTGAAGGTACTTTTTATAAGCGACATTTAGATACTTTTCAGAACGATGATCGCCGAAAGCTTTCTTTTGTTTGTTATTTAAATGATGAAGATTGGAAGAATGAAAATGGAGGAGAACTTGTTATTTATAAAGATGAGAACGGAGTAGAAGTTCCAAAAAATTTATATCCACTTCCTGGGCGAGTTGTAATTTTTGAAAGTCAGCTATTAGAACATGAGGTAAAAACTGTACTCGCTTCCGAAAGATATAGTATAACAGGTTGGTTGAAGACAAGATGATTTTGTAAACATGTCCTTTCGACTGAAAGGAGAAATCACATTCTTGTTTTTTAATTCAAGAGTATTTTTTGGGATGAGATGTCTCCCTTTAGTCGACATGACTGTTCAAGGATGCTTTTGGTAATGAGAAGTCCCTCTTGGTCGACATGACTGTTCAAGGATGTTTCTGGTAGTGAGATGCCTCCTTTTGGTGGGTATGACTGTGGAGTTTTAGAAAAGAATTTTTATAAATCAAATCATCGAGTCCTTTCGACTGAAAGGAGAAATCGGATTCTTGTTTTTTAATTCAAGAGTATTTTTGGGATGAGATGTCTCCCTTTGGTCGACATGACTGTTCAAGGATGCTTTTTGGTAATGAGAAGTCCCCTTTGGTCGGCATGACTGTTCAAGGATGCTTTTGGTAATGAGATGCCTCCTTTTGGTTAGCATGACTGTGAAGTTTTAGAAAAGAATTTTTATATATCAAATCATCGAGTCCTTTCGACTGAAAGGAGAAATCGCATTCTTGTTTTTTAATTTAAAAGTATTTCTAGGGATGAGATGTCTCCCCTTGGTCGGCATGACTGTTCAAGGATGTTTCTGGTAGTGAGATGCCTCCTTTTGGAGGGCATGACTGTGGAGTTTTAGAAAAGAATTTTTATATATCAAATCATCGAGTCCTTTCGACTGAAAGGAGAAATCACATTCTTGTTTTTTAATTCAAGAGTATTTTTTGGGATGAGATGTCTCCCTTTGGTCGACATGACTGTTCAAGGATGCTTCTGGTAGTGAGATGCCTCCTTTTGGTGGGCATGACTGTGGAGTATGAAACATCTAAAAACATACTTTACACAAACTGAAAATCAGAAAACTTTTCCTCTACTTCATCAAAAGCAGCGAAAACATCTGCAGATTCATCGCTTGTTACCATTTTCATTCGGTATTCTTTAAAGTGTGGAATCCCTTTAAAATAATTGGTATAATGTCTTCTAGTTTCAAAAACACCCAGTTTTTCACCTTTCCAATCTATCGACATTTGAAGGTGTCGGCGAGCGGCTTTTACTCTTTCCTCAATAGTAGGCGGATTTAAATGTTCTCCAGTTTTAAAAAAGTGTTTTACTTCTTTAAAAAACCAAGGGTATCCAATACTAGCTCTCCCAATCATTGCGCCGTCTAATCCGTATTCGTCTCGCATTTTAACGGCCATTTCTGGAGTGTCAACATCTCCATTTCCAAAAACTGGAATGTGCATCCGTTGGTTATTTTTTACTTCAGCAATAGGAGCCCAATTAGCATTTCCTTTGTACATTTGGACACGAGTACGTCCATGAATAGAAATTGCTTTAATTCCAACGTCTTGGAGTCGCTCAGCAACTTCAACAATTTTTATAGAATCGGCATCCCAACCTAAACGAGTTTTTACGGTAATAGGTAAATTGGTGCGCTTTACCATTTCTTCGGTAAGTTTTACCATCAGAGGGATATCTTTTAAAATCCCTGCGCCAGCATTTTTACTAACCACTTTTTTTACTGGACATCCAAAATTGATATCAATAATATCTGGATTTGATTTCTCTACAATATCAATAGCTTGAAGCATAGAGTCGAGTTCTGCTCCAAAAATCTGGATTCCAACAGGGCGTTCCTTCTCGTAGATATCGAGTTTTTGCATACTTTTTGCAGCATCTCGAATAAGACCTTCCGAAGAGATAAATTCGGTATAAACTACATCGGCTCCTTGCTCTTTACACAATGCACGAAATGGAGGATCACTAACATCTTCCATTGGCGCTAGTAAAAGCGGAAATTCTCCAACATCTATCGTTCCAATTTTTGCCACAGTTCTATGTTTTAATGCTGTATAGGTTTTCTAACCTGCGTTTGTTGATTTTGCAAAGATAGGGATTTAAAAAAAACTGCTCAGCAGGATTTTAATCCCCATAGAGGAAGTTTAATTTTTCCAATCTCTCATAAAGGGTTTGATTTATTTAGGTAGGATTAAAAAATATTTTTCTTATCCAAGTAAATAAGCCCTTTAGAATCTTCATTTAAAATACGTTTAGTACGTAAGTAGCGGTTTAGGTTGTATTCATCATAATTATCTGCGTTTTTATCCATACTACTAATATGTACGCTTCCTGCTGAATGAATAAACTCGTTGTTGCCAATCCACATACCAACATGAATAACACGCTCTTTGGTAGAACCTGTTGCTTTTTTTCCAAAGAAAAGTAAATCTCCAGGAATTAGTTTACTAAAATCTTTGGTATCGTCTACTAAAATTCCTTCATTAATTTGTTGGGAAGCATCTCTAGGAATCACCATTCCGTTTAAGAAATATACAGTTTTGGTAAATCCGCTACAGTCCACACCTTTTGGAGAGGTTCCTCCCCATAAATATGGTAAGCCCATGAGGGTTTTAGAGGTTTCTACTAAGCTTTCTTTGGTGTGAGTTAAAGAGTTAATCCACTCTTTGTAAGGTTTAGCTTCGTTCTTTTTAAGATAAGCAACCCTTCCGTCAGGGTATTTTACTTCATAAAAATCATTTTTTTCGTCTAGTAAACTTAAAATATTCCCACCAACGAGATCAGAAATTACTTGTGAGTTGGCATTTGCTTCAGCATAAGAACTTCCTGCGGTAGCGGTAAAAATAATTTTATCTGAAGCTTTCCATGTATTAAATTCTTCTTTATCCATAGGTGTTACGCCTCCATAATCTACCCAAGCAATGTATTTATCTGGGGTTTGGATTAAATACCAGCTTCCTTCTTTCTTAAAAATATTTACGGGCATTCCTAAAGTTCCTTGCGTTACGAGTTCTGCTGAATGCCTTGGATTACCTCTCAAATTTGCTGCAGAAATTGCTATAATTCCTTGAGTTTTTCCTTCTAATTTTTTTGAAGGTAAAATCTCAATGCTATCTACAAAATTGATGTTTTCAGCTTTTAGTTTCCCTTTTAAATCTGCTACGGCGTCTGGTAAATTAGAACTTCCTTTTACCACATAACCATTATTGGATTTAATAGTTTCAATATCAAACATGGCAACCCTTTTATCTGGCGCATATTGTTCTTTTACCGAATTAATTATCGGGTCAACTTTACTTACTTCTTCCTTTTGAGGAGTATCTTTACACGAAATAAATAGTGTAGTAACTCCTAAAAATAAAAGGACATTTTTCTTTATAAAATTCATTTGTCAATATTTATTATTCTTTAAAACGTAGCTAGAATACCTTGAATACTATATTAGTTTTAACTAATTATAAGTAGTTGTTTTATAACCAAAAGTTGGTTAAAAATGCAAAGTAACATAAGATTTCTAAAGAGAAGTGTTAAAATTCTGTTTCTTCTTTTAATCTCTCTTCTTCTTTAAAATCGATATTTCTTTTGTTATCTGCTAATCTAAAGTTTCCAAATTTATAATTAAAGCCAATGGTAAATGTTCTTTGTTCAGGCTTAGCAGTATACCCATTATCTTGGTTTAAATACCTAGTGGTAAGGGGGATGTTATAAGTATTAAATACATCATTTAAATTTATGTTTAGGCTTGCTCTGCCGTTCCATAGTTTTTTACGTAAGCCAAAGTTTGTTTTAAATCGGTCTTTCATCAGGTAATTTCCAATAAAAAATCTAGATACATATTCTAGATATACATCGGCTGATATCGATTTTTCTTTGGAAATGGTAAACGAATTGTATAATTGTCCGAAATAACCAACAGTATTTTGTGTTTGTATAGCATCGTTACTTTCTCTAGCTATAAAAGACATTTCATAGAAAAAACCAGACATATACGTACTTAAAAACCACCATTTAGTAATTGGTCTGTAATGGATAAAATCAATGCTGTATTGGAAAGATTCTTCAATATTAAAAGTAGAATTATAAACTACTTGTGCATTATTCCTCTGAAAAGTTAAATTGTTTAATTCGTTTTTTTCTTGCTGATAATACACTTCAAAAATATAATTTCCATCAAAAGTGTAGTCTAAGGATATTTTATTTTCAATAGAAGGTTTTAAATAAGGGTTTCCAGCTATAAAATTATTTTCATTTAAATAATATCGAAATGGATTTAAACTTTGGTAGCGCGGTCTTGCAATGGCACGCTTGTAGCTTACTCCTATTTCATGCTTTTCCGAAACTTGATGGTGTAAACTGAAAGTAGGAAACAATTCTAAATAATGTTGTTTGTTTATAGTCCCTAGTGCAACAGAATTCCCGATAGCATCTGTGTATTCTCCTCTTAAACCAGCTACTAAAGACCATGAGTCCCAATCTCGTGAGAAATTTGCATAGGAAGCCCAAATCTGTTCGTCGTAATCAAAATGGTCATCTCTGGACGAACTCGGAGTGTAATCTCCATAAAAAGCAATTATATTTCCGCTACTAATAGAAGAGTATTTAGCTCCTAATTCTAAATTATTGGCGCCTAACGGACTAGAAAAGTCTATTTGCCCGGTAAAAATATTGTTTTTCTGACTTGCTTCTGTATCGAAAGCATTGGTGTATTGGTAAGAGTCGTTCTCATCAAAATAATCGGTTGCTAATATTTGGTTTTCTCCTTCGTTATAATAAACATAATTAGTTTGAATATCCAAATGGGTTCCATTTTTGCCAATTTCTCTATTATAAGTTGCGTTTAAGGTAATATTAGTGTTGTCTATATCAATATCGCTATTGGTGTTAAAGCTACTTTCTTTAGTGTCTTCCGCAGATAAAACATCGGTATTGACTTTGTTTTCAATACTTTTACTTGGGTTGTAAATAATGTTGGAAGAAAAGCTCACTTTATTTTTATCATCTAAATTAAAATCTAAAATAGTATTGAAATTATGCGCTTTAGAGCGTGTTGTTTTGTACAAAGAAGTCTCCCATTGGTTGCTTGGTAAATTACCATCAAAAAAATTTACATAACTATCACTTCTTTTATAATCTTTTCTTGGGTTGAAAGAATATCCTGCATAAAAATCTACTACATTATTTTTGTAATAATGACTTGTTCCGAGTGTATATTTAGGAAAAATAGCATCTTCCCATGTCCCATTTACAGCTCCTTTATAACCTATAGAAATGTTTTTTGAGGTAATTATATTAAGTACAGCGCCACCTTCAGCATCGTATTTTGCCGATGGGTTTGTAATTACCTCTATGGAAGCAATATTATTGCCTGCAAAGTTTTCCAAAAGATTTTTCAGTTCTCTATCATCAAGGTAAACTCTCTTATTATTTATATAGACGGTAGTTTTTAAATTTTTTACTGAAATTTTATCATCTAAAGAGATAACTCCAGGAGTTCTTTGTAGAATTTCATAGGTAGATAAAGAGGATAAAGTGGAATTTTCTACCTGAAAAATAAGTCGCCCATTCTTTTTTTCTAGTCGTGGTTTTTGAAAACTTAGGGTTACCTCTTCCAAGTTTTCTATATCATGCTTTAAGATAATAGTATCAGCATTAAAGTTATTATGGACAGTTATATTTTTATAATTATTATGATACCCTATATAAGAAGTTTTTAAAATATAATTTCCTTCTGGGATTTTATTGAGAATGAAAGTTCCATTTTCTTCAGTGGAGGTGCCTGCAATAGATACCGAATCTTTTGCATTTAAAAGCATAACATTTACAAAAGAGAGTGTTCTATTGTTAGAATCTATAGTTTTTCCTTTAACCATAAATTCTTGTGAAAGAAGAGGTTTACAAGTAACTAGCAAAAAAAGGAGTACTAAAACTTGGTTTCGGTGCATGGATTTAGGCGATTTAGGGCTATAAATATAGATTTTTTTTTAAAACCTTATATTTTTAACTGTGTAATTTAGAATTTATAGTTGATATATCTTCAATAAAAAATAATATCTTATTCAAGCGTGTTAAAATAGTTTATATTTGCTGATTGAAAATTTGCATTGATAAACGGCTATGAAGCACATAAGAAACTTTTGTATAATCGCTCATATTGACCACGGGAAAAGTACGTTGGCAGATAGGTTATTAGATTTTACTGGATCTGTTACCGAGCGAGAAAAGAAAGAACAACTTTTAGATAGTATGGATTTAGAGCGTGAACGTGGTATTACCATTAAGAGTCACGCTATTCAAATGGAATACATATATAAAGGAGAAGAATATATTTTAAACTTGATAGATACTCCTGGGCACGTAGATTTCTCGTATGAGGTTTCTCGTTCTATTGCAGCTTGTGAAGGTGCTTTACTGGTTGTAGATGCAGCTCAAAGTATCCAAGCGCAAACAATTTCTAATTTATATTTAGCATTGGAGAATGATCTTGAAATTATTCCAGTGCTTAATAAAGTGGATCTTCCGAGTGCAAATCCAGAAGAAGTAACCGATGATATTGTAGATTTATTAGGTTGTGATGCTGAAGAAGTAATTCCTGCTAGCGCCAAAACAGGTATTGGAATTGAGGAAATTCTTTCTGCAATTATTGAAAGAATTCCACCGCCTAAAGGAAATCCAGAAGAGCCACTTCAAGCTTTAATTTTTGACTCTGTTTATAATCCGTTTAGAGGAGTAGAAACCTATTTTAGAGTTATTAATGGAGAAATTTCAAAAGGGCAAAAGATTAAATTTTTGGCCACTGGAAAAACTTATGATGCCGATGAGGTTGGAACGTTAAAACTTATTCAGCACCCTAAAAAAGTGGTTAAAACTGGAGATGTAGGGTATTTAATTACAGGAATTAAGGATGCTAGAGAGGTAAAAGTGGGAGATACTATTACAGACTCAGCCAATCCAACTAAAAATATGATTGCAGGTTTTGAAAATGTAAAACCTATGGTATTTGCAGGAGTATATCCTGTAGATACAGAAGATTATGAAGAGCTTAGAGGTGCTATGGAAAAACTACAGTTGAATGATGCTTCTTTGGTTTTTACTCCAGAAAGTTCTGCAGCTCTTGGTTTTGGTTTCCGTTGTGGATTCTTAGGAATGCTTCACCTTGAAATTATTCAGGAACGTTTAGAGCGTGAGTTTGATATGACGGTTATTACTACCGTACCAAACGTTAGTTACCATGCCTATACCAAGAAGAATCCAGACGAAAAGATAATATTAAACAATCCATCAGATCTTCCAGACCCTTCAAGTATTGATCGGGTGGAGGAGCCATATATTAAAGCTACAATTATTACAAAAGCCGATTTTGTAGGTCCAGTAATGTCTTTATGTATTGAAAAAAGAGGAATTATTACCAATCAAACTTATTTAACACCAGAACGTGTTGAGCTTTCTTTTGATATGCCTCTTGCAGAAATAGTGTTCGATTTTTATGACCGCTTAAAAACGGTATCAAAAGGATATGCATCATTTGATTATTCGCCTATAGGAATGCGCGAATCTAAATTGGTAAGGGTAGATATTTTATTAAATGCAAACTCTGTAGATGCCCTTTCAGCATTAATTCATGCCGATAATGCTTATAATATTGGTAAGAAAATGGTGGAGAAGTTGAAAGAATTAATTCCAAGACAGCAATTTGATATTCCAATTCAAGCTGCAATTGGGGCTAAAATTATTTCTAGAGAAACGGTTAAAGCATTAAGAAAAGATGTAACTGCAAAATGTTACGGAGGAGATATTTCTCGTAAAAGAAAACTTTTAGAGAAACAGAAAAAAGGTAAAAAGAGAATGCGTCAAGTAGGGAATGTTGAAATTCCTCAACAAGCATTTATGGCGGTATTAAAACTTAACGATTAAACATAAAAAAAGACTGTTAAAAACGGTCTTTTTTTATGTTGTTTATATTTTTAAAAGAGTAGGTTATACTTTTCGGATGTAATAATCGCCTATTTTGTCTACTACAAATTCGTAATCTATATAATTTTCTGCGGAAGGGTTGTAAAATGTAACCGAAAATACTACTTCATTTGTAGTAGAAGCAATTTCATTCAGTTTAAAAGATTGCATAAATGCAGCTTCTAACATAGGGTTGTCTTTTATATTGAAAGTATCTTTTTCAACACGCTTTTTCAGCACAAGATTGTTTTTATAATAAACAGAAAGATCAGAATGAAATTCTTTATAAACAGTTTTATGGATCTCTCCAAGCTTGTTTTTTTCTACTTTAAGAATTTTATCATCTGTAGTATGATATTTTGTATTTACAACAAAATTGTTTGCTAAAGCAGAATCGATTTGAATTTCTGCATAGCCTTCGGGCACTTCTTTAGATGTGTAATTTGTAGTTGCTAGGTATGGATTTTCCCCAAAAAGTTGATTGCCTTTATTACGAAAGCGTGTTTGGTCACAACTAGAAATCCAAATAATAGCAAGTAAGAAAATTATCAGTTTTAAAAAGAGAGTTTTCATGTGTTTGTTTTTTACCATTTTTTAAACGGTCAAATGGAACATCCAAATAATTATTCTGCTGTGTGTCTATAAATGGATATTTCATTATTTTTTAATTGTTATCGGGAGCTTCTTCTTCGTCGGATTTATCGTTTTTAACATCCATTACATCCATTGGTTTTCCTAAATATACCAATTTATTACCTTCAGCTATTTCCATATTACTGGTGTAAGAAGCAATAATATGTAAGTCTTCATTATTGTCTTTTATGAAGATAGGAATGGCATCCTTTTCATTGTTAAGCTTTTCTATCTGCTCCAAGAAATGTTTTTTAGATTCCAATTCAACTTCATTAATTTTAGGATAGTCACGGGCAACTTCACTTAAGTTAATATAATCGTCTTTTTTTGAGAAGAGCAATTCTACCATTTCAATATAATCGCTTTTCATTTCTTCGGTTGTAATTAATCTAAAAGCGCCATTCTCTCCTAATTGATTTTTGAAGCGTTCTATAGCATGTTTATTAACCTCTTCACTTGCAGTTAATGCCATTAGATATCCAATATCGTTGAGTTCGATATTATTAGTTAAATCATCAGAAAAAATATTAGCCTCTTCAGCATCCAAATCCATACCTTTTGCGCGCTCAATATTTTCTTTATTACTATCTATAAGCACAACATGGCGACCGTTTTTTTGAAGATATTTAGCTATAATTCTAGAAATATTAGAAGCTCCAACAATTAAAATACCAGTAGACTCTTTTAAGAAAACTCCAGAAATTTTAGCAAATAATCTGGCTGTTGTTGCGTTAAAAAGTACAGTACCTAATACAATCATAAACACAAGTGGTGTTATGTACTCTGCGCCAGGTTCCCCTTCTAAAACAAGTCGGTTTCCAAATAGAGAAGCAATCCCAGCCGCTACAATACCACGAGGGCCTACCCAACTTATAAATGCTTTTTCGTTTGTTTTTAAACCAGAATTAATGGTACTTAACATAACCCCAATTGGGCGAATTAAAAATACAACGCATCCAAATAAGATGAGTGTATTCCAATTGTAAATTAAATACAAGTCTTGCATATTTATATTTGCAGACAGCAGAATAAAAAGAATGGAAATTAGTAAAACACTTAGCGACTCTTTAAAGTAGAGTAATTCTTTAATATTAGGTAAATCTATATTACCAAGTACCATTCCCATTACCACTACAGAAAGTAGTCCAGATTCATGAGCAAATTGTTCAGATAATACATACACACCAATTACAAAAGAAAGAGAAACTACATTCATTAAAAAATGAGGAATTGCATTTTTCTTAATGGCAAAATAGAGAGCATATGCAAAAGAAAACCCGATTGAAAAGCCTACTACCACTGTTTTTCCAAACTCTACTAAAGCTTGTTGGGTATATTCTGTTCCTTTTCCAACGGATATAAATTCGAAAACCAATACGGCAGCAACCGCTCCAATTGGGTCTATTAAAATACCTTCCCATTTTAAAACTGCAGAAATATCTTTTTTCAGAGGGATATTTCTAAGAATAGGGGTAATTACGGTTGGACCAGTTACAATAATTAAAGCGGCAAATAAGAAAGAAATAGGCCAGCTTAAATTAAAGAGAAAATGAGATGCAAAACCAGCACCTAAAAAAGTAACTATAGTACCTATGGTAATTAGTTTAAAAATTACAGGGCCAACATTTAAAACTTCGTTTCTCTTTAAAGTTAAACCTCCTTCAAAAAGAATTACACTTATGGCTAATGATACAAAGTGAAATAATCCTTCTCCAGGAAATAATCCTTTATCCAATTGCGGGTTCCAGATAGGTTCAATAAGCTTTGTTCCATCTTCCGTAAACAGCGTAGAAAAAGGACCAACAAACATTCCTATCAAGATGAGGGGTAGAATAGCAGGTATTTTAAATCTCCATGCTACCCATTGTGCAATAATCCCCAATATTACAATTCCAGCAAGCTCTATCATAAATTTTTGATTGTACAGCGAATATAACTTCAATAATAGTAAAAAAATGTTAAAAAACATTTAATAAAAGATGTCTTTATGATGAATGTTATTCCCTTTTCTTAATTTGCGGTGCGTTGGAATCATAACATTTTACATGAAGTTATACACAATTGAAACAGGAAATTTCAAATTAGATGGGGGAGCTATGTTTGGAGTAGTGCCAAAATCAATTTGGAATAAAACAAATCCTGCCGATAGTAATAATATGATAGATATTGCCGCTAGGTCTTTATTGATAGAGGATGGCGACAGACTTATCCTTGTCGATACAGGCTTAGGGAATAAACAATCTGATAAGTTTTTTGGGTATTATTACTTGTGGGGAAATGATAATTTGGATGCTTCACTTAAAAAGCACGGTTTTCATCGAGATGATATTACAGATGTTTTTCTTACACATCTTCATTTTGATCATTGTGGCGGTTGTATTCAGTTAAATAAAGAAAAAAACGGCTATGAACCTGCTTTTAAAAACGCACGTTTTTGGAGTAATGAAAACCACTGGCAATGGGCAACAAAGCCTAATGCACGAGAAAAGGCTTCTTTTCTTTCAGAAAACATTCTCCCCATTCAAGAAAGTGGACAATTAAATTTTCTTTCTGTTCCAGAAAACAGATTTTTAAAGAATTCTGAACTCGGTTTTGATATACTTTATGTAGATGGACATACCGATAAACAAATGATTCCGCATATAAAATACCAAGATAAAACCTTAGTTTTTATGGCCGATTTACTTCCAACCGTAGGCCATATTCCGTTACCATATGTAATGGGTTATGATACTAGACCATTACTTACCATAGAAGAGAAAAAAACATTTTTAGAAACAGCTGCAGATAATAATTTTTATTTATTATTAGAGCACGACGCACACAACCAAGTGTGTACACTTCAAAAAACAGAAAAAGGGGTTAGATTGAAAGAAACCTTTTTATTTAACGAATTATTTATTTAAATATTTGACAATGACTATTAAAAAATCTGTTGCTTATTGCGCAATTGCAACTTCCTTATTTGTAGGATGTGGATCTCCTGCTATAATTTTAACACCAGAAGAAAATATAGATTCTGTAGTATTAAAAGTGGATCCACTTACAGATACTCAATTAAAAGATTGGGGGCACAAAGACTTACTTACGGATACCATTCCTGGGATGAGTGTAGATAAAGCCTATAGCGATATTTTTAATAAACTGAAAAGTTTAAAGCCTACAACAGTAATTGTTGGAGTTTTAGATTCGGGAGTTGATATTGAGCATCCAGATCTTAAAAATGTAATTTGGACAAATGAAGATGAGATTCCTGGAAATGGAATTGACGATGATGAAAATGGTTTTGTTGATGATATCCATGGATGGAATTTTTTAGGCGAAGCTAATGATGAGCAATTAGAGTTTGTAAGAATTTTAGTAAAAGGAGACGACGGTTCTGAAGAATATAAAAGAGCTTTAAAAGAATATGATGAAAAGTATAACGAAGCAGTTCAAAATAAAACAAGATATGAGCAGATTTTAAGTTCTGTAAATGCTGCTGATGCGTTTCTTCAAAAAGAATTAGGGAAAGAAGTTTATACTAAAGAAGAGTTGGCTGCATACGAGCCTTCTGCAGAGCAAGGACAAGCGGCTAAAGGAATGATGATGCAAATGTTTAGTTTTGAAGATTCTGTTCCTGCAGTAAAGAAAGAATTAAAAGAAGGAATTGAGTATTTTGCAGATCAATTAAATTATAACCTAAACAAAGATTTCGATGGAAGAAGTATTGTAGGAGATAATCCAGACGATATTAATGATATTGGATACGGAAACAATGATGTTATTGGAGATAAAGAGCATGCAAAACATGGAACGCATGTAGCTGGTATTATTGCTGCAGAACGTAATAACAGTGTTGGAATGGATGGAGTTGCAGAGCATGTTAAGATTATGGCAGTACGAACTGTTCCAAATGGAGATGAGTACGATAAAGATGTTGCTTTGGCAATACGTTATGCTGTAGACAATGGTGCTAAAGTTTTAAACGGAAGTTTTGGTAAATACTATTCTCCACACAAAGACTGGGTTTGGGACGCTATTAAATATGCGGCTTCAAAAGATGTTTTAATTATTAAAGCTGCTGGAAACGAATCGATGGATTTAGATGAAAACAATGTATATCCAAACGATAACGAGAATAATACTGCAGAAATAGCAGATAATTTCTTAACTGTTGGAGCTTTAAATTACGAATATGGGCCAGAAATGGTAGCTACTTTCTCTAATTATGGGAAAAATAATGTAGATGTTTTTGCTCCAGGAACCAAAATTTGGTCTACTACTCCAAACAATGGATATGAGTATTTACAAGGGACCTCTATGGCAGCCCCTGCGGTAGCTGGTGTTGCAGCATTGATTAGAGCATATTACCCTTCATTAAAAGCATCAGAAGTAAAGAAAATTATTATGCAATCTGGACTTACTTCAACTGCAAATGTAATTTTAGGAGGGAATCCAAATTATAAAAAACCATTTGCAGAGGCTTCAAAATCTGGGAAAATGGTAAATCTTTATAACGCTATGATTCTTGCTGATAAAGTTGCAAACGGAAAAGCGAAGTTATAAATCATACTTTTTAACTAAACTCAAATATATGAAACGAACATTTATCACTGCTATAGGTTTAAGTGTTGCTATGCTATCTCAAGCATTTGCAGTAACTACGCCTACTAACGGTAATCCATTAGAAACTATACAACCCAATTCAACAACTTATTGGCAACAACATGTTGACTATAAAATGAATGTTGATATGGATGTAAAAGATTATAAATATACAGGAACACAAGAATTAAAGTATACCAACAATTCTCCAGATACTTTAAAAACGGTATTTTATCATTTATTCTTTAATGCCTTCCAACCAGGGAGCGAAATGGATGTGAGAAGTAGAACAATTCAAGATCCAGATAGAAGAGTAGAAGATAGAATTAGTAAACTATCACCTTCAGAAATAGGGTATTTAAAAGTAATTAGTCTAAAACAAGATGGAACTGCTATTGAATATAACGAAGAAGGAACTATTCTTGAAGTTACCTTAAATAAACCGATTCTTCCTGGGCAAACAGTTAAGTTTGATATGGAATTTAACGGGCAAGTGCCACAACAGATTCGTAGAAGTGGACGTAATAATGCGGAGGGTGTTGCTCTTTCTATGACACAGTGGTACCCTAAAATGGCCGAATATGATTTTGAAGGTTGGCATGCAGACCCATATATTGGTCGTGAATTCCAAGGCGTTTGGGGAGATTTTGATGTAAAATTAACCTTAGACAAAGAGTATGTAGTAGGTGGTACTGGATATTTACAAAACCCAGAGGAAGTTGGACATGGATACCTTCCAGAAGGGACAAAACAGAAAAAAGTAAAAGGAAAAACACTTACATGGCATTTTGTAGCACCTATGGTACACGATTTTGCTTGGGGAGCAGATCCAGAATTTATTCATGATACTTTAGAAACTCCTAGCGGTACAACGCTTCATTTTTTCTATAAAGACAAGGAAGAAATTAAAGAAAACTGGAAAAAACTTCAGCCAAAAACAGCAGAAATGCTAGCGTTTTATAATAAAAACGTAGGAAAGTATCCTTACAAACAATACTCTGTTATTCAAGGAGGAGATGGTGGTATGGAGTATGCTATGTGTACGCTTATTACTGGAGAACGTAAATTTGGGAGTCTTGTAGGAGTAACTGCCCATGAGTTTGCGCATTCTTGGTTTCAACATGTTTTAGCTTCTAATGAGTCTAAAAATGAATGGATGGATGAAGGATTTACTTCTTTTATTTCCGATTTATGTATGAACCAAATTATGGGAGAAAACAAACCAAATCCATTTGAAGGGGCTTATAGAGGTTATATCGCACTAGCAAATTCTGGTTTTGAACAACCACAAACTACGCATGCAGATAGATATAATTACAACAGATCATATAGTATTTCTGCATACAGCAAAGGGGAAGTTTTCTTAGCACAGTTAGGGTATGTTATTGGTCAGGATAATGTAATGAAAACACTTAGAAAGTATTACAACGATTTTAAATTTAAGCACCCAACTCCAAACGATATTATGCGTACTGCTGAAAAAGTTTCAGGAATGCAGTTGGATTGGTATTTAACAGATTGGACTAAAACTACCAATACTATAGATTACGGAATTAAAGGTGTTACTGAAGAAGACGGGAAAACAAAAATAGAAATGGAACGTATTGGACTTATGCCAATGCCTATTGATGTAATGGTGTTGTATAAAGACGGTTCTGCTAAGTATTTCTACGCTCCACTTAGAATGATGCATGGAGAGAAAGCTAATCCATTTGATGGAGTTGAAAGAACAGTACTTCCAGATTGGCCTTGGGCTTTTCCAACATATAGCTTTACAATTGATACTCCAAAGAGTGAAATTGTAGGAATAGCAGTAGATCCTTCTGGATTAATGGCAGATGTTAATAGAGAGAATAACGAATATCAAGCAGAATAAGGGTTTGGATAATGTTTAAATCCTTTATTGAGAGTTTATTCCTCAGAACCTGTTCTGAGTATACCGAAGTGCTCTACGTCGAAAAGGATTAAATTATTTTCTTTTGAATACCTCGTAAGCTTGGCTCGAGATAGTTGATTTAACTAAAGTTATACGGACGGATATTTTTTAAAAAGTTAGCTTATTAACGGAAAGAATACCTAGTTCAAACATACATATCTAAAAGAAAAGGCTTTTTAAATAAAGCCTTTTCTTATTTTTACACCCAATTTTAAATAGTATATGGATCAGTCATTTCCTTCAAAAGAAAAACTCAAAAGCGCTACGCTTATTAGCCAGTTATTTGCTGAAGGAGATTCTGTGTCCAAATATCCTATCCGATTAGTTTTTACAAAGCTAGAAGATGAGGTAAAAATTAAAGCAGGGGTGTCCGTCTCTAAACGCTCTTTTAAAAAAGCAGTAGATAGGAATAGAATAAAAAGACTCCTACGAGAAGCATACCGACTTAATAAACATCTCTTTTTTGATACTGTTGAAGGAGATTCTTATGGCTTTATGTTTTTATATACTGGCAAAGAAATGCCTACGTTTGAAAAACTGAACAGTGTGATGCAGAAATTGCACCAAAAATTTCAAGAGCATCTTAAAAAAGAATCATAGTATAGGTAAATTAAAGTCATTTTTCAATAGATTCATCTTCAACTTGCTAAATTTTAATGAATCTAGTACCTTGTACTTCACTATGAGAAGTATTAATTCTCATTTTTCAGAAAATAATATGAAGCTATTATGAAGAAGAAAATTATAATTCCAGCACTAGCATTAATTGTTTTACTAGTAGGAACTAGTTTTAAAAACGATTTTTTTGAAATTGCTAAGCAAGTAGAGATTTTTACTACGTTGTTTAAGGAGTTAAATATGAATTATGTAGATGAAACGAATCCTGCGGAACTTATGGACACCGCTATAAAAAGCATGCTTGAAGATTTAGATCCTTATACAAACTTTATGAATGAGCAGGATGTAGAAGGTTTTAAAATAAGCAATGCAGGAGAGTATTCTGGAATTGGAGCTGTAGTGAAGAGTTATGATGATAGACTTCTAATTATTGAGCCTTATGAAGGGTATCCTGCCGATAAAGCAGGATTAAAAGCTGGAGACGAAATTGTAAAAATTGGAGACATAAACGTATCAGATTTTAAAGAAGATGCAACAGAATTATTAAAAGGAGCTACCAAAAGCAATGTTTCTATAGCTTATAAAAGGCAAGGAAAAACAATGACTACAACGGTTTCTAGAGATGAAATAGAAATTGATGCCGTCCCTTATTTTAATATGATAGATGCTGAAACAGGATATATTGTACTTTCAAAATTTAATAGCAAGGCTTCTAAGCAAACAGAAGAAGCTTTGGAAGATTTAAAAGAAAGAGGAGCAAAGAAAATTATCTTAGATTTAAGAGGAAATCCAGGTGGATTGCTAACCGAAGCAATAGATGTTTGTAATTTATTTGTGCCTAAAAAGGAACTTATTGTAAGTACAAAATCGAAGGTTAAAAAATTCAATCAAGAATATTATACACGTAGAAATCCTGTTGATACAGAAATTCCGTTAGCAATACTTATTAATGGAAGAAGTGCTTCTGCAAGTGAAATTGTGAGTGGTGCCTTACAAGATTTGGATCGTGCTGTTGTTGTTGGCGCACGTAGTTTTGGAAAAGGATTAGTGCAGCGTCCTATTAAATTAAACTATGGAACCCAGCTTAAAGTAACTATTTCTCGTTATTATACACCAAGTGGACGTTGTATCCAGTCGATGGATTATTGGAATAGGGATGCAGATGGAAAAGCGGTTGTTAAGAAGGATTTCAATGAATTTAAAACTCGTAGTGGAAGAAAAGTTTATGATGGTGGTGGTGTAATGCCTGATCTTGAAGTGAAGGGATTGAAAGATAATAGTCTTACTTCAGCATTAATAGCTAACAATGTACTTTTTGATTATGCTACAGACTACTATTATAAACACCCAATAACTAACATGGACAATTTTAGTTTTTCTGAAACCGATTATCAAGACTTTAAAAAATACGTTACTGAAAGTGGATTTACTTATGAAACTAAAACCGAAAAAGCACTTAAAAAAGTAATGAATAGTCAAGAAATAGATGAGTTTGGAGAGTCTGTGAAGAATGATTATAAGAAATTACTTACAGATATAAATCATAGTAAATTAGCATCTCTTGATGAATATCAAGAAAGTATTACAAAAAATCTCGAAGACGAACTTATTGTACGTTACTTCTATAGAGACGGCTTGTACAAATATTATTTACAGAATGACGATGCTATAAAAAATGCAACTGCAATTTTAAAAGATGCTGCAAAGTATAAAAGTATCTTGAAGTAATTTTATAAATAGCGTTTTTGAAAAGCCTAGTCTAATGAGTTACTCTTCCGCAGGATCTTTTATAAAATCAAGATAACCACGACGAAGTAGAGTTTCTACCCGTCTTCTATCTGGAGTACGATGGATGGCTTTGTATTTTTCTGAAATATAATAACAAAACAGCCCGAATTGATCCCTCGGAACATCCAAATCGTTTAAAATATAATCTTTGTAATTGTCTTCTAAAAAACCAACAATTATATTTTTAGTTTCTGCTTTTAATCGTTTTTTTAATTTTTTTGTGCGTCCGCTTATTGCGTTAATTAATGGATCTAAACTCACAGACATTCCTCCTCCTTTGTAATGATATTTGGAGGCTGCTGCTAAACGTCTTTCTGCTGGAGTGTAGGTTTTAGGAGTATAATCGGTTAATTTTCCGACATTAATTCTGTAATCGGTAAGTACTACTTCTTCAAGCTGAATTACACCATCTTTAATGTAAACCTCTATTTTACCATTCATAATATCTTCTGTGGCCACAATTTTATAGAAGTTTTTAAACGCTTCAGAAGCAATAAATAATTGGTCGCCTTCTGAGGCTGTAATGGTATGAAAATCATTTTTATAACTCCCTTCTGTTTTTGTTGTGATATTGGCAATCCCAAATTTTGTCATTGCTATATTATCTTTATAAATAAAGATTTTAAGTACTTTTTTTTCTTCTTGAGAAAATAGCTGGAATGAACTCAAAAATAGTAAGAAGAAAAATAATAATAGATTAAGTAATTTTATCACATGTATAGCGTATTAGGAAAGCCAATATATCTCATTTCAAAGCTGTCTGGGTTTCCTTTAACACAAGTTTCACGGCAATTTGTGATAGTTTTTGTAATCCTATCAAAATCTTAAGAGTTTTTTAGTAATTATAGTAGTTACTGATTGAATTTATGGTAAAATAAAATGATGATTTTTTTCCTTTATATAAAGCAGAAAAATAAAGCATAGTCTTCGCTACATACTCTTTTTTATCTTGAAATTGAAAGGGAAAGAGTACATTTTATTCCAGTAAATTGCATTGGTAAATGGTATTACAGTAACTTTATTGAAATTTAAAATTAAAACGTATGCCCAAATCGTTTAAATTATGCTTAACTATGGCTGGTGCTGTTTCTGCAGGGTCTTTTACTGGTGGAGTACTAGATTATTTAATAGAAACCTTAACACTGTGGGAAGAAGCAAAAGCCACCAACAGGAAATTAGGAGTTAATCATCCAGAATACAATCATTCTGTTCCAATGCATAACGTAGAAATTGATGTGCTTAGTGGCGCTTCTGCGGGAGGTATTACAGGTACACTAACGTTGATGAGTTTATTGAGTAAAAATCATAAACCTGTAAATCGTTCAAACCCAAAAGGAGAGGATAATTTGTTTTACAAATGTTGGGTCAAAATGGCCGATGATGATAAAAGTAAAACGCTCGAAAAACTTTTAAATACCAACGATTTATCAAAAAATAAAATCCCTGAATCGCTACTTAATAGTATTGCTATAGATAAAATTGCCAACGAAGCACTAACAATAAATTCAGAGGTGCGTTATCCTCCATTTGTGTCTAAAGATTTGGATTTAATTTTAACCACAACCAATCTTCGAGGCCTTAATTTTAAAGTTGATTTTAGTGGAGATAGTAAAACCAATTCAGCAAATATTATTACCAATCATGGCGGTTTTTTTAGATATAAAGTGAAAAATGAATTGTTTGAAAGAGGAGTTCCTCCACAGGAAGATTCACTTTTTTATGTGTTAGACCTTAGCGAAAATCAAGACATAAATTATTTAAAAGATGCCACGCTCAGTACTGCAGCCTTTCCAATTGGTTTAAAGTCTCGGGAGATAGAAATCTCTAAAAAATATATTGAACGTTACCCAAAATATTTGTTCGGGATGCGAAAAGGGATTTCACCTTTAATTTTAGATAATGAAGAGAGTTATAAATTTAATTCTATTGATGGCGGACTCATAAATAACGAGCCTTATGGGATTGGGATTAAGGTTTTAAATGAAAAAAATAAAACCCTAAAAACGAACGATAATTATGCGGTAGTAATGGTAGATCCGTTCCCTAATCAAGATAATAATCCGTCGTTGTTTAATTCTGAGCGAGATATTTTGAGTGTTGCCAAAGGCATGTTTAAGGCATTGAGAAATCAGGTGATGTTTAATCAAGATGGAATTTTTGAAGCATTATCTTTAAGCGATAGAACTAAATTTTTGGTGGCTCCCAGTAGGAAAACAATTTTAAATGGAGAGGCTATTAGAGAGCAACATCATTTAGCATCGTCTCCTATAAGTGGTTTTTCGGGTTTTATGGATGAAAAATTAAGAAAGCACGATTTTGAATTAGGAAGAAAAAATTGTCAGGATTTTCTGAGATATCATTTTTCAGTAAAAGAAGAAAATATTGTCAAACGTTTGGGAGAAGAAATTCCAAAGGAAGCTATAGATAGGTTTTCTTATACAAACCCGCCATCTACTAAAAATGGAGCACGTTTTTTCCCGATTATTCCAGACATGAAAACCATAGAGGCTTTTAATCAAAAGTTTAATTTAGAAGACTACGGAACCGATGCTACTCTAGACTACCCTACATATCCAAAAATTGATTTAGAGGAGTTTGAGCAGGCTTATAAGGCTCCTATAAAGAAAAGGATTAGAAGCTTAGTACGAAGTATTTCTAGAAGTGGAATATTAACTTTTGCTTTTCGACTTATATTTCAACGAAAGGCTTATAAACTAGTTATAGATACTGTGAGAAATAGTTTAAGTGAAGCGAATTTATTGAGGTAGTAAACCCCTTCAGAATATGCTTTTTAAAAATTGATTAATGTAGGTACGGGGGAATCTATACCGTTGAATTTACAAACATCATAGCTTCCTCCATTTGAGAAGCGTCAAAGTACCTTTCATAACGTCCTTTACTGGCGCGTTCAAAAAATAAATTATCTATTGGAACTAGCACTTTAACTATATTAGAATGTGCAACAATTGCTAGATGCCCTAGCTTTTTATAATGCCGAAGAGACCATAAAATATCTTCAAAAAATGCTTTGGTACTACTTTTAGAAATTTTAATTTCATCCAATTTAATCAAGATATTCACCTTTTCGAAACCATGCTTTAGCTTCTCTTCAAATAATTTTTGACATATTTTTTCATCCGCTTTAGTAAAGCCCTCAAAGACTTCAAAAGCAAGCACATTACTTTCGAATGTTTTAATTTGTGAAATCATAATTTGTTGATTTTTCTCTGCGAGATATATAACCCATTACTTTCAAATTTAAGAAATATAACATAGCTAAACTTAAGATTAACACTATTTAACTGTCTGATAATTGGATAATTACATTATTATTTGTATACTGTATATATGATAGCAACAGATAAATTAAATTATACAGAATTTTTAAACAGATCAGTTAATTATTTAGAGAACCGTGGGTTTGATAATATTAAAGCCGATTTAGAAGGGTATGAAACGCCAAAATCGTTTGTTAAAAAGGGGAGTGATGTTATCATTACTCCAGATATTGTTGCAGACAAAAAAGGAATCAAACATTTCTTTGAAATTAGTGTTAAGTCAGAAAAACCACACTTATTAAAGTCTAAATGGATGTTTTTAGATGTGTTGAGTAAGATGAAGTCGTACCGATTTAAAATTATTAGTACTAAAGGACATTATAAGTTTACCAACACTATGCTTGACGATTTAAATATGGATAAAAAAATGATTAAGATTAATTCTTAATCATTTTTATATGTGGAATCCCATCCTCTAAATATTCTTCACTTGTTTGAGTAAACCCATGCGAATTGTAGAATTTTCTTAAATAGCATTGGGCGGAAATTTCTATGTCTTGTTTTTCAAAACGTTCATAAATAGCTTCGATAGAAGCTTTCATAATAGTATGACCATAACCAAACTTACGTTCCTCCATTTTAACAACAACTCTTCCTATACTTGGGTTGTCAAAGTAATCTCCAGAGTTGAAAATACGGGTATAAGCAACCAGTTTCCCCTCTTTTTTCCCTAAAACATGTAAGGCTTTTTGGTCTTTGTAATCAATATCTTGATATACGCAATCTTGCTCTACAACAAATACTTCACTCCGTAATTGAAGCATTTCGTATAATTCTTCTTTAGTAATTGCTGAAAATGATTTTACTTCTATAGAAAGCATCTATTAATTGTTTTTGCAAAAGTATTAATTTGTAGCAGAGCTAAAATCTATTTTATTACTTTTTATTTCTTCAATAATTACATGAGTTGTCATCTCGATACTATTTCAACTTCTTATATTTGCTAAAACCTAATTAGCATGCTCGAAGTAAAAAAGGTCTCTTTTGAATATGAGGAAACCCCTATTTTAAAAAATATTAATTTTGATTTAGATAAAGGAGAACACCTCTCTATAATTGGAGAAAGTGGTTCAGGAAAAAGTACCCTTTTAAAAATTATTTATGGATTATACGATTTAAAAAAAGGAAAACTTTTTTGGGATAAAAAACCCATGCTTGGACCAAATTATAACATAGTTCCTGGGGAACCTTTTATAAAATATGTTGCTCAGGATTACGATTTAATGCCTTTTATTACGGTAGAAGAAAATATCGGAAAATTCCTATCTAATTTTTATCCTCGAAAAAAGAAAAAAAGAGTTGCAGAATTGCTTGAGCTTGTAGGAATGACAGCCTATGCCAAAATTAAACCAACCGAATTAAGTGGTGGACAACAACAAAGAGTAGCTTTAGCAAAAGCTTTGGCAAGAGAGCCAGAATTACTTTTACTGGACGAGCCTTTTAGTAATATTGATAATTTTAAAAAAAATGCTTTAAGACGCGATATTTTTAGCTATTTAAAACAAGAAAATATTGCATGTATTACTGCAACGCACGACAATACGGACAGTCTCGCTTATGCAGATATAACAATGGTTTTAAAAGAGGGGAAGGCAATCGCTTTTGATAATCCTAAAACACTATTTGAAACGCCAAAAAATAAATACGTAGCTTCACTTTTTGGGGAGGTAAATGAATTGCCTAAGAGCTTATTGTATCCTGATAATTCTTCAACTAAAAAAGTATTGTTATACCCACATCAATTGGAAGTAGTTTCCTCTTCGTCTTTAAAAGTTAAAGTGAAAAAAAGCTACTTTCAAGGAACTCATTATTTAATTGAAAGTGTTAGAAATAGAAAACCAATTTTTTTTAATCACAACTCTAATCTCCATGAGAACCAAGAAGTAATGCTTTCTATAAAGGCTTAGTTTTTAGCAATTTTTATGTTTCCAATATAAATTTGTGCACCATGGTCGTAAGATATTGGAGCACTGATATAAAAATACTTATTCGGATTGTTTAAAAACATTTTCGCATCTAGTAATTTTGACTTGTCTAAGTACAGTCTCATTTGCTCATTATTTACTGCAATAGAGATATGTATAACGGTATTTCCGTATGCATCTAGTGGAAAATCTAAGGTGCTTCTGTTATCTGTAGCACTGCTACTGTGAGTCACATCTTTATTCCAGAAATGTAGTTCAGTAGAGGTAATGGAGTTGTCGTTATAGGCATCAGAAATCCAAGAACGGACACTGTTGTCTTTGCTGAATCCAAAATTCATAGCCCCTAAGTCTTCTGCTTTATCACTTCGGGTTAGGATATCAAATTCAAGGGTGAAATTCTCTGGCATTGACAGTAATGTATCTAGCTTGAAACTTGATCTTTGTCCTAACTCTAACCATTTCCCTGGGATTCCAGAAATTTCAACTATAGAACCTACGCCATTTGTTTTCCAATAAGTAGGCATAGCTCCGAAATCATCATTTTCAAACTCATCCTCAAAGTAGGTGTTTTTTCCAGGAACATAAGAAAAGGTTTTTTCTACGTAAGGAATTTCATCCTTTTTTCCCGCTTCTTCTTGTGTGCTTTTATCACTTCCATTTAAAATATCATCGGTAACATCTTCTGCCTTTTTTTCTACCTTGTCTTGGATTTTTTTCCAAAATTGTGCATGGATTTTATTCGGAAAAAGTAAGAAAGTGATAAGTAAACTAGAAAGGATTAATATTTTTTTCATCAGGTTGATTTTTGATAGATAAAAATATATAATTATTATTTCCCCTACAAGGCAGTTAAGATTTTTCATAAAAAAAGCTGATAATTAACTTTCATTAATATATCAGCTTTTTAACCTAAAACTTTATTTTTAGTCAGCAGGCTCTACATCTGCCAGTTTTTTTGTAAAAGTGTAAGTAACAATTATTTGGAAAGATTTCCCGTTTACATCTGTACCGGTTCCTGTGTTTTGAATTTTGTATTCATTTCTTTCAGTATTAAATTCTAAGTTCTGAATATCTTCATAACAAGCAGAAATAACACCTAAAGAGTTTCCACCTAATTTCCAGGTACCAGTTCCAGACCTTGCATTGGTACAATCTTCGGCATTTTCTCCTACTTCATAAATATAACTTCTATCGGTTCCGTATGTGTATGAGATGTCGTTTTGACAATCTGTTTGTTGTATAAAAATATCGGTAGTTGGATTGTCTTCGTCATCATCTGTTAAATCAAGTTCCTTACTAGATTCAATTGCTGTAAGCTTCCAAGTTCCAGCAAATCCTGATTCTTGTTCAGAAAGTGCTCCTGTATAATCTGGTACACAGCTAGTTGTGTCGTCGTCAGAACAGCTAATAAATAATCCTGTAAGTGCTACAACTAAAGAAGCTGCAATTAGTTTTCTTGTTTTCATTTAAAATATATGCTTTTAAGTTTTTTATATTTATAAGAAGCAAGAATGTAAGAAAGGTTGCGTAGGAAGCTGTTAATTTTTTAAATCCCTCATTGAGGGTTTTATTCCCTAGAGCCTGTTCTGAGTATATCGAAGGGTTCTACGTCGAAAAGGATTAAATTAGTTTCCTTAAAATACCTCGTAGGCTTACTTCGAGGTAGTTTTTTAAAGTGGAAATCTAAATTAAAAGGGATCCCTTACGGGCAATAAGAAGATAAATAACGAATTAATAAATTTCTAGAATTTTTATTTTTGATGATTGAAAAGAAACGTCATCGTTAATTGTTTTTCCTAATAATAGTTGTCCAATAGGAGATTGCGCTGAGATGCAATAAATGTCCTCATTTTGAACGGTAAGTTGTCCTAAGGAAACAGCTATAAAATAAGAAGCAAGGTTGGTTTTTATAAGACTACCTACTTTGACTTTTTGATTTTTTTCTTCAGAAGACTTATCATAGTTAATTCTAGAAAAAGCATGCAGCATATTTTCAATTTCCCGAAGTCGATTTCCGGCTTTTTCTCTTTCTAATTGAAGCATTGCACGGCCAGTTTCATGTTTATCTCCTGCACTACTTTTTGTTTCAGAAGCAAAAGATTCTTCAATTGTGGCAATTGCTTTTTGTACTTGATATAGCCGTTGGTTTAAAAGCTCTTGGCATTTACTTATTAAAAGTTCTTTTGTAGTTTTCATCATTTCAAATTTATGCAAAAACTTGTATTCCAAACACTTTTAAAACGCTCATTATTCCAAGTCCTAATGTTAATACCACAATAATGATTCCTATAATATTCTGAATTAAAGTATTCTTATATGTTTTTAAAATGGAAGTTCTGTTTACTGCCCAAAGTAAAAAAATGGTTATAATAGGGAGTAAAATACCATTTGCTATTTGCGCCAGTTTTATAACTTCAATAGGCTTTATTCCAAAGGACATTAAAATAACGCCAAGAATAATTATAAACATCCAAACTGCTTTGAAGCGTTTGTTTTGCATATTAGAACCCCATCCAAAGCAACTATTGGCAACAAATGCGGCAGCTAGTGGGGCGGTAATGGCAGAGGTTAATCCGGCTGCAAAGAGTCCTATTCCCATAAAATATTTGGCGCTATTTCCGTAAATCGGTTCTAGTCCAATTGCGAGGTCGAGCACATTTTTTATTTCTAAGCTTTGAGTTTTTGCTGCTGTAATCATTATAGCTATGGATACTAATCCGCCTAAGGAAATGGATAGAATAGTGTCTCTTTGTGCATATTTTAAATCTGTAGTTTTATTCCATTTTTTGCTTACTAAAGAAGCGTGCAGAAATAAATTATAGGGTACAATTGTAGTTCCAACTAAGGCTATTATGCTTAGAAGGCTATTTTTTGGTGCTGTAGGTATAAAAAGACCTTTAAGAATCTCTATAATATTTGGTTTGGTTACAATGGCAGTGAGTATAAAAGAGATACTCATTAGAATTACTAGAGCAACAAGAATTTTTTCTATTGTTTTATATTTCCCGATGTATAAAAATATAAATGCCAAACTACCAATAATTAGTGGGTATAAATAAGAGTGTTCGGTTCCAAATAGTGCTTGGAGGCCAAGGGTTGCTCCGCCAATATTTCCGCCTTCATAAGCGGTGTTTCCAATAACAATTGCTCCTAAAATTAGGGTCATAACAAGCCATCGCAACCAAGGTTTGTATATTTCGGTTGCAACTACATCTCCTAAGCCTTTTTGGGTTATAATTCCAATACGTGCTGCCATTTCTTGTAAAAAAATAGTAGCTATTATAGAAAATAACATTGCCCATAACAGTGAAAATCCAAAAGAATTTCCTGTTAACATACAGGTAGTAACTGTTCCCGGCCCAATAAAAGCCGCTGCAACTAAAACTCCTGGTCCTACTTTTTTAAACATTTATTTGGGTACATGGTTTAAAGAATACAAGGCAAAAGTTCCTAGCCAATGTGTGCCACTGTAATTGTTGTCTACAATATTTGGTAGTGAATAATTAATATGTTGATTGGCAATATTTTTTAAATGATTATATTCTGGAAGTGTTTGTGCAATGCCATATAAACACCATGCGCGACTAAAATTTAAACCATCTAAATGAACTAATTTACCATCCTCTCTGTCGCCAACTTTTCCTGGAGCTAATTCAAAATCTGAATGTGTTAATTGAGGTAAAAAATTATTTAACCAAACTTTAAAATCCTCTTTAGCATATACTTTTCTTACAAGGTTTACTTCTTCTAAACAAGGAGAAAGGAAATCAAATCCGCTTGGTTCCCAACTCAAAGGGCAATTTGTATCGCTTTTATAAAATCTGTTTACGGTTTCTGCTATGCTTGTCTGTAATTCATTGTTTTGAAGTGTAGAAGCGTAATCCCAAGCTAAGGAAAGTCCGAAGGCAGTATTTGTATGTTCCCCAACACGAATAGGATAATTCAATTTAGGGAGAAATTCAATATATGAAGTTGCAATATAATTGGTTAATGGCGCTAAATTTTTTTCTAGTTCTTTACCTAGCGGATCGTCCCAAGTATGTAATTCCTCAGCTAATTTTAGGATCCAAGCCCAACCGTACGTTCTTTCGAAGGAGGTGTTGCCTTTCATTTTAAAATAAGCAAGTTCAGCTTCTATATTTTCTTTTGAGATGTTCTCTTTTAATTTTTTTCTGATGATTTCTGAATGATTTAAAGAAGGAAACTGCTTTAAAAGTGAAACTAAAGACCAATGTCCATGTACAGAAGAATGCCAGTCGAAACATCCATAAAAAGCTGGGTGTAGTTTTTTTGGTGCTGCTAATTGAGAGCTATCTTGAAGGGTTTGGTTGAGTTTGTTAGGAAATTCTATTTGCATACATTCAAGTGGTAAGGATGCAAGTCGGTTAGCCTCCTCAAGATTCAAAACAGGAATTGGAGCAGTATTTTGAACAGTTTCTTTTTTAGTTTTATCGCCTTTACAAGCATTAAATAATAAGGTAATTATAAAAATGAAAAGCAATTTAGTTTTCGTCATAATCTATTTTGATTAAATTTTATTTCGCCGTTGTTTAGGAGTACATATTTGAAAAGCATTATTTTTTCTCAAACTGAAAAAGCTAAGATAATCCCTTTCACTTAAAAGTAAATATAAGTTATTGAAAGCAATTATTTAACAAAGCCAAGCTTTATGTAATTAATTATTGAAATATAGATTATTTTTTACTATTTTTCAATAATTATAAATTTTGACTCTTAATCTAGTTGAAAATGGATGTATTTAACACTTTTATTGAAGAAATAATAAATTTTTTAGGGATATCTCAGGCTTGGGATATTTTGCAGAGCGGTAATTATGAAGCTCTTAGAACATATGAAGGGATTACAGCTTTAATATTTCCTATTATTCCATTATTAATTCTTTTGGAATTTATATTGGGTTTAATCTATAAAAAGCCACAAACTAAAGTTTATAAAATTACATTTTTGACTTATGTCCTAAATCGTTTTATCGGTAGGTTTATTGCTATTGCAGTTACAACTTTTCTTATTGGCGTATTAGAGCCATACGCACCTATACAAACATCTCTAAAATGGTATTGGTTTCTATATGGATATGTTGTGTGGGAGTTTGCTCATTTTCTTTATCATTATTGGGGACATAAAGTTCGTTTATTTTGGTGTTTGCATTCTACACATCATGCTCCCGAAGACATGAATCTTTCCGTTACTCATGCACATTTTTTCTTAGAAGCTCCTTATGCAGATGCAATCCGGACTACTGTATGTATTTTGGCGGGAATCAAACCAGAAATGCTGTTTATTATTATGTTTATAGATGGCACTTATGGAGCATTTATTCATGTTGGTGAGAATTTAATTAAAGATGGGAGGCTAGGTTTTTTGAATAAAATTATTTTAACTCCTTCCCATCATAGAGTACATCATGCTAAGAATCCCTTATATATGGATACCAATTTTTGTAATCTCTTGAATATATGGGACAAAGTTTTTGGAACCTTTCAAAATGAAGAAAAGAACTTAAAAATAGAATACGGGATTACCCGGAAAATGAATTCTGGAAATTTTATAGATGTTTATTTTGGTGAAATTATTGCGCTTTGCAAAGATGTATATCATGCTCCTGGCATTAAAAACAAATTGGCTTATATAGTAATGCCTCCTGGATGGAGTCATACGGGCGAACATAAAACTGCAAAAATTGTACGACAAGAGTTTTTAAAAGAGAGAAGTATGGATTAATTATTTCGGATTTTTTAAATTGAAGGGACCGTAAAAATTCATCTGCCTTAGAATCCAATTTTTCCTATTCTGAATATAGCTTGATGCTGGAGAAGCTTTTAAAACCAATGGATTTGGTAATATTGCTGCTATTGCTGCGGCTTCTTGTTTAGATAATTGGGATGCTTTTTTATGAAACCAAAATTTAGAAGCTGCCTCCGCTCCGTAGATTCCATTTCCCATTTCAATACTGTTTAAATAGACTTCTATAATGCGTTCTTTGCTCCATAATTGTTCAATTAAAAAAGTAAAGTAGACCTCAAAGCCTTTTCTAATCCAGCTTCTTCCAGGCCATAAAAAAACATTTTTTGCTGTTTGCTGACTTATAGTGCTTGCGCCTCTAAGTTTTTTCCCTTCTGATGAGTTTTTAATTACTTTTTCAATTGCTTTCACATCAAAACCATTGTGTTTTTCAAACTTTTGGTCTTCACTACAAATAACTGCCAATTGAAGGTTTTTTGAAATTTTATCAATAGAAACCCAGTTGTGTTTCCAAGTGATTGTTTCTTGCTTATTATTTTGCTGAATAGTCCGTATTGCCATTAAAGGAGTAACAGGAACGGGAACCCATTTATAGATTAACACCCAAATAACAGAAATTCCTATAAACCACAGCAAAACCTTAAAAAGAAAACGAAAAACCTTCATAAACGACGTCAATAAATTAAAAAACCCGTATCAAATGTATAAAATGATACGGGTTTATATTTTAAAAACACTAGAAGATTTATTCTTCTACTGGAGGGTTCATTTTAAAAGTCTCCATAAACTTAGTTGTGTAGTTACCAGAAATATAATCTGGTTCGTCCATTAACTGTCTATGAAATGGAATCGTAGTTTTTACACCTTCAATTACAAACTCGTCCAAAGCACGCTTCATTTTATTGATAGCTTCTTCTCTTGTTTGCGCAGTTGTAATCAACTTAGCAATCATAGAGTCATAGTTTGGAGGGATAATATAGCCGCTATACACATGGGTGTCTAAACGTACTCCGTGTCCTCCAGGGGCATGTAAAGTTGTAATTTTTCCTGGAGAAGGTCTAAAGTCGTTATACGGGTCTTCCGCGTTAATTCTACATTCAATAGAGTGTAGTTTTGGAGTGTAGTTTTTACCAGAAATTGGCACCCCAGCGGCAACTAAAATTTGTTCACGGATTAAGTCGTAATCAATTACCTGTTCTGTAATTGGGTGTTCTACTTGAATCCGCGTATTCATTTCCATAAAATAGAAATTACGGTGCTTATCAACTAGAAACTCAACAGTACCAGCTCCTTCATATTTAATAAACTCGGCTGCTTTTACAGCGGCTTTTCCCATTTTATCTCGAAGTTCATCGGTCATAAATGGAGAAGGAGTTTCTTCGGTAAGTTTTTGATGACGTCTTTGTACCGAGCAATCTCTTTCTGAAAGATGGCATGCTTTTCCGAATTGATCTCCTACTACCTGGATTTCTATATGTCGAGGTTCTTCGATAAGTTTTTCCATATACATACCATCGTTACCAAAAGAAGCTGCAGCTTCTTGTTTAGCACTTTCGTATGCTTTTTGTAAATCTTCTTCTTTCCAAACGGCACGCATTCCTTTTCCTCCACCTCCGGCAGTAGCTTTTAGCATAACAGGATATCCCATTTCTTTAGCTAGCTTTTTGGTTTGGTCTAAAGATTCTAAAAGACCATCAGAACCAGGAACGGTAGGTACTTTTGCAGCTTTCATGGTAGATTTAGCACTCGCTTTATCTCCCATTTTTTCAATCATTTCTGGACCTGCACCAATAAATTTGATACCATGTTCCTTACAAATTCTTGAAAAATTAGCATTTTCAGAAAGAAACCCATACCCTGGGTGGATAGCATCTGCATTTGTAATTTCTGCAGCAGCAATAATGCTTGATATTTTAAGATAAGAATCCTTGCTTGGTGCTGGACCAATGCAAACAGCTTCGTCGGCAAAACGTACATGCAAACTTTCTTCGTCTGCTTTTGAGTATACAGCCACTGTTTTGATGCCCATCTCTTTGCAGGTTCTAATAACACGAAGTGCTATTTCTCCTCTATTTGCGATCAATATTTTTTTAAACATCTCTGAAATTTTAAATTCTAAATTTTAAATCCTTTTAAATGATGATTTCTAAATTCATCATTAGTAATTCATCCTTTCAAATTTCTTATGATGGGTCTACCAAAAATAATGGCTGATCGAATTCAACAGGAGAAGATTCATCAGCCAATACTTTTACAATTTTACCAGAAACTTCTGATTCAATTTCATTGAAAAGTTTCATCGCTTCAATAATACAAAGTACATCACCTTTAGCGATAGTATCTCCAACTTCAGCAAAATTAGGCTTGTCTGGAGAAGGTCTTCTGTAGAATGTACCAATAATTGGCGATTTAATTGTAATGTATTTACTGTCGTCTTCTTTAGCAGCTGGTGAAGAAGCTTCGGTTTCTGCAGGAGCAGCAACTGGTTGAGGAGCAATGCCTTGTTGAGGCATTGGTTGATTCATAGGGATTTGTTGAACAAAAGTAGTAGTTTCACCATTTTTGTCTTCAGACCCTGTTTTAATAGTAATCTTTACATCCTCCATTTCAAGCTTTACTTCGCTTGCACCAGATTTTGCCACGAATTTGATCAAATTTTGAATCTCTTTTAAATCCATGATTTAGTTTTGTTAGTTTTGAGTTCTATTGTTTTGCGTTATATGCCCATTTTAAATAAATGGAACCCCAGGTAAATCCACCTCCAAAAGCAGCAAATATTAAATTGTCGCCTTTTTTGAGTTGCTTTTCATAATCGTTAAGTAACAAAGGCAGTGTTGCCGAAGTTGTATTACCGTATTTCTGAATATTAACCATTACTTTAGATGGATCTAATTCTGCACGATTAGCAGTAGCATCTATAATGCGTTTATTAGCTTGATGCGGTACTAGCCATTGAACGTCCTCTTTAGTAAGATTATTACGTGTCATTATTTTTTCTGTAACATCTGCCATATTTGAAACAGCAAATTTAAATACAGTTTTACCATCTTGATATACAAAATGTTGTTTATTTTTCACAGTTTCTTCGGAAGCTGGTAAAATAGAACCTCCTGCTTCAATTTTCAGAAAGTCTCTTCCAATTCCATCACTTCTTAAATACTCATCTTGTAATCCTAATCCTTCTTCATTAGGTTCAAAAAGAGCGGCTCCAGCTCCATCTCCAAAGATTATACAGGTAGTTCTATCGGTATAATCTAATATAGAAGACATTTTATCGGCTCCTATAAGTAATACTTTCTTGTAACGTCCAGATTCTATATAACTAGCAGCGGTAGACATTCCGAATAAAAAGCTGGAACATGCTGCTTGTAAATCGTAGGAAAATGCATTTACAGCTCCTATTTGAGAAGCTACATAAGCAGCGGTTGCTGCTACGGGTTGGTCTGGGGTTGCCGTTCCGACAATAACCATGTCAATCTCTTCTGGATTGGCACCACTTTTTTGAAGGAGGTCTTCTGCTGCTTTAATTGCAAGGTACGAAGTACCCTTTCCTTCTTCTTTTAATATATGCCTCTGCTTAATTCCAGTTCTAGAAGTTATCCATTCATCATTTGTATCAACCATAGTTTCCAATATTTGGTTGGTTAATACATATTCGGGCACATATGCTCCTACAGCTGTAATAGCTGCCTTAAGTCTATTCATAATTCGCTTAGTTTTTTGTCAAAAACGGCAAAATTCGACGGAAATTAATCGAATTTACTAATTTTCCTTCGAATAGCGGTGCAAAATAGGGTGTTTTTGACTTATAGAAAAATTTTGAATAAAAAAACTCTCACTTCATGTGAGAGTTTTAACTTTTAACTAAATTTTTTAGCATTACGCTACTTCTTCAGTTGTGTTATCGATAAGAACTTGTCCTCTGTAATAAAGTTTACCTTCATGCCAGTGAGCTCTGTGATACACATGCGCTTCACCCGTTGTTGGGTCTGTAGCGATTTGAGGAGTCGTAGCTTTGTAATGCGTTCTTCTTTTATCTCTTCTTGTGCTAGACTGTCTTCTTTTAGGATGTGCCATTTTAAATCTTATTTATCCGTTAATAGTTTTTTCAATTGATCCCATCGAGGATCTGTTTCTCCGTCTTTATTTTCCTTTTCTTCTTTTGGTTGAAACGCTTCCAGTTTCTCTAAAATTTCTGTCGATAAAGTTCCATCTTTTACTCCCGGATGAATCCTTTTGTTAGGAACCGAAAGTACGATCATCTCATAAATATATTGTGCTACATTTATTTGATATTCGCTATGTGGTATAATTAGAACTTCTTCGTTCTCATCGTTATACTCATCACCAAACTTAACTAATAGATGAAGTTTACTTTTGATTTCTTGATCGTAAGGCTCATTGGATAAATCGCAATAAACATTTACAAATCCTTCACATTCAAAGGTTAACTCCAACATAGTGCTTTTTTTATCCAAAGTAAGATCAACATGCACATTGGCATCGTTAAACTCTTCAAACTCAAAAGCATCAAAGAACTTTTGCTTTATTTCAAAGTCGAACTGGTGTTTTCCTTGTTTTAATCCTACAAATTGGATGTCAAACTCCTTGAACTTCTTCATTTTAAACATCAGTTTTAATTGCCTATACCTCAAGTATAAGGCGGGTGCAAAGATATAAATTTTTATTTATGATAATAATGTTATTAACTTTTTTTTGTTTATAACTATCATTTCCCGCATCCTTGTAGTTAATTCACTTTGAGAACACTAGAAAACACTAGTGTTTTAAAGAGATGTCTACAAAAATGTAATAGATCTATAAGTACCTGCAAAGAATATATATTTAAGATTGAATTCGTCTTTTAAAGGAAATCCAAGCTTAAAAAGAACGATTGGACTTAGTTTAGTTTCTTTCAGGTGTTTTCTTGCTTAATTTTTTTAGCTGATTTTCTGTCAGCTCTTTATATTCTTCTCTATTCTTGAAAATTTGAAGGGCAGTAAATACTGCTTCTTCAAATGATTTATGATTAGCTTCTCCCTTTCCGGCAATTTCAAAAGCCGTTCCGTGGTCTGGAGAGGTACGTACTTTAGATAGCCCTGCCGTATAATTTACTCCTTTTCCGAAGGAAAGTGTTTTAAAAGGAATCAAACCTTGGTCGTGATAAGATGCTAAAATAGCATCGAAATTATGATGTGCTCCAGAACCGAAAAAACTATCGGCAGCATAGGGACCATACACTAGTTTTCCAGAATCGTTTATTTTAGTAATAATTGGACGGAGTACTTCGTCATCTTCTTTTCCTATAACCCCATTATCTCCTGTATGTGGATTAATGCCCAATACAGCAATTTTTGGTTTCCTAACCCTAAAATCTTCTATTAAAGAGTTGTAAATTTTATTGACTTTAGTTTCTACTAATTTGGCTGTTATTTTTTTACTGACGTCTTTTACGGGCACATGGTCGGTTAATAAACCAACTTTTAAATCGTTTGTAACCATAAACATTAATGCTTCTCCTTCCAGTTCTTTGGCTAAATAATCTGTATGGCCAGGGAAATTAAATTCTTCCGATTGGATATTATGCTTATTAATTGGGGCAGTAACTAATACATCAATTTCATCATTTTTTAAAGCGGTAACAGCTGCTTTTAATGATAAAAAAGCATATTTTCCGCCTTCTTCAGTCTCCTTTCCTGGTTCTATATTTGGAGTTTCCTTCCATACATTTACCACATTTAGTTTTCCATCAACAGCTTTATTTGCAGCATCCACACCATTATAAGCAAGTTCCATTTTTAGCATTTTGCGTTGATAGTTTATAACCTTGGTGGATCCAAATATTACAGGCGTACAAAACTCCAACATTCTGCTATCTTCGAAGGTTTTAAGAATTACCTCGCAACCTATACCATTTAAATCTCCAATGGAAATTCCCACTCTTATGCTGTTATCTGTTTTCATGCGAATATATTGATATTAAACATTTAGTTTTTTAGACCTTATATTAATTATGCAAGGAGCTGCTATCTTTTAAAAATCGATGCTTTTTTATCTCTTTTTTTTAGAGGCAATTGCCTTGATTATGTAAAATCCCTCTAAGAGGGCTTCCTATTGTTTGCTTTGCGCTTGTAACAATTCAGTTTATAAAAAGACCTATTGCGGATTGTTGTTATCTTTAGTAGGTTTGTTTATTGGTATCCGACTAAAAGTGAATACATGCAAATTTAATTAATAAATATAGAAATGTTTACGGGAATTATAGAAGAGTTAGCATTGGTAACGAATATTGTAAAAGAAGCTGATAATTTACATATTACAATAAAAAGTTCGATAACCAACGAATTGAAGATCGACCAAAGTGTTGCGCATAATGGTGTATGCCTTACTGTAGTTGCTATTAATGGGGATGAGTATACGGTAACGGCAATTAAAGAGACCCTAGATAAAACCGCTTTAAGGAAACTTACTACAGGAGATGTAGTAAATTTAGAACGCGCCATGAAAATGGGAACCCGCCTAGATGGGCACATTGTACAGGGGCATGTAGATCAAACAGGAATTTGCGATAAAATTGTTGAAGAAAACGGAAGTTGGCGATTTACCTTTGTTTATGATGCTTCTAAAAATAATGTAACTATAGAAAAAGGCTCTATTACTATAGATGGAACTAGTTTAACAGTGGTAGATTCTAAAAAAGATGAGTTTAGCGTTGCTATTATTCCATATACTTTTGAGCATACCCGTTTTAAAAACTACAAAATAGGGGACGAAGTAAACCTAGAATTTGATGTTATAGGGAAATATGTATCGCGACTAATGGGGTTGCAAAAATAATTTTTTTAAGCGTAGATATAATTCGTTATTTTTAGTGATGCTAAACTAAGAATGGATGCGATTTTTATTCTTCCTTATACTTTGTACACAAATAACATACAGTCAAAATCAACTACAAGCGGTGCTTTTAGATAGTACTACAAAAGCACCAATTGAGTTTGCAGATGTGTATAATCATTATAATTATACTACTTCCAATGCCGATGGTTCTTTTATGTTTACGTCTAGTGGAGATTCTGTTTTTATAAAATACCTCGGATATAAACCTATTAGAACTACTTTTAATGAGCTTCAAAATAAAAAAATAATATTTCTGGCTGAAGAAACTGTGGTTTTAGATGCGGTAGTGCTAACTGGTAAGAATGATATTTACAGTCAGCTTGCTAAAAGTATAGAGAATAACTATCCCTTTTTTCCGTATGAGGAGCGTTTTACATTACGTGCTTTTTTAAAGAAAAATGATACGGTTCTAAAATTGCAAGACCTTACAGGTAAATTAAAACGAAAGCAGCTTTTTGCTACCCAAAAGCATCCAATGCCAAGAAAAAACTATGAAGTGGAGCTTTTAAATATGCGAAAAGCAGGTTTGAAAGAAGAAAATGTAGAGTTTATGTTGGGAGATTTTACAAAGATTCTAAACTGGTTTATTTTACATGCTCCCTTAGAAAATGATAAATACGATGTTAAATCTGGAGCAATAAATGACACAGTTGATATGGTGGAATTTACCGTAAAAGATTCTATTGTAAATGCTATACATAGTAATAATAGTGGCTATTTAAAAATTAATTCTAATAACAAAGCAATTCTCGAAAACCATTTAGTTATTCGAAGAGATTCTGTTGATTATGAAAAATCTGGTCCCTATAAATACAGAACTACCCATATGGAAGTTAATGCCTTTTATGAAAAAGCTACTAACCGAAAGTATTTTTTAAAAAATGCTAAAGTTGAAGTTTTAGTAGCGGTAGTTAATATTAAAACGGCAAAAAAAGATATTTATAACTGTACCTATATTATTACTACCCACGATAATTTTAAAGAATTAAATACTCAAAAAAATGTCTCGGTTAAAAAAGATATTTTTAGGCTGAAGTATCCTTATAACCCCGATTTTTGGGAAAAACAAAATCAGCTGTTGCTAACCAATGAAATGCTCGATTTTTTAAGCACGGTTAATGCAAAAGACAACGAGTATCGAGCAATTTCTAATTTAAAATAGCATGAGGGATTGAGCGGTCTGTTTGAGCTCTCCAAATAAATATTTGGAAGCGAGTAGCGAAAGCCCGACCCGAAGGGGCATGCCATAAAAGGTATATAGAATTTTTGAAGGGATAAACACCTTTTAAGAAAACAATAACGCTACTGGTTTTTTAGTCTCTAAGCAAGCTTTTATCTTTATGTAAAAATTAAAATAAATGGACTTAAAAGGAAAAGTAGCCTATATAACTGGCGGTACAAAAGGAATAGGATATGGAGTAGCCGAGAGCTTGCTTGAGGCGGGAATGAAAGTTGCAATTAGCGGACGTAAATTAGAAGACGCTCAAAAAGCTGCAAAAAGTTTGAGTAACGATGCAGATTTGGTTCTCGGACTCTCTTCTGATGTAACAAAACTCCAAGATGAAAAGGATGCAATTAAAAGCATAGAAGAAAAGTGGGGGCAAGTAGATGTGGTATTAGCAAATGCTGGAGTTGGACATTTTGCTCCGATTGATGAGCTTGAAGATGATAAGTGGCACCAGATGATTGATACAAATTTGAATGGAGTCTACCATACGTTAAAAGCGTCTGTGGCTGCTTTAAAACAGTCTAAAGGATATTATATAACGCTAGCAAGTTTGGCAGGAACTAATTTCTTTCCAACAGCGGCAGGATATAATGCTACAAAGTTTGGAGTTGTTGGTTTTACGCAAGCTGCAATGTTAGACTTACGTCAATATGATATTAAAGTATCTACCATAATGCCTGGTTCTGTGGCTTCTCATTTTAACGATCATACGCCTTCTAAAGACGATGCATGGAAAATTCAGCCAGAAGATATTGGGCAGCTTGTGCTTGATTTATTAAAAATGAATCCAAGAACATTGCCTAGTAAAATAGAGGTAAGACCAACGCGTCCAGATAAAAAATAAATTTTTTTACTATAAATTGCAGCAAACAGATTTTAAGTCAGATACAAATCTCTTTCTTTTCAGAGTAGCGCAATTTAGTTTTTAATAAATTTAAGAGAAGCTTCTACAACTTGTTTCATGTGTTGTGGAAGCTTTTTTTCTTCCCAAGGATGTTTGCCACCAAAAACATGGTCTGCTTCTTCAATAACAAGTAATTTGCTATTTGGATTCCATGTATGCAATGCTTTTGCTTCTTTTAAATCGACAGTTGGGTCGTTTGTTCCATGGATAATTAGAAAAGGGATTTCAATTTTTTCTGCTGAAGTTTTTATAGTGAAGCGTTCTTCATTTTCAATAAAATCTTCGTAAAATTGATAATAATGGGGTAATTGCTGTTTTGTTCTGCTATTTTCTACATGGATTACCCCTTGGCTTTTCCAATAAGCACGTGCCTTTTCATCCGCAAAACGTGCCTTAAAATCGCTTACACTTGCCCAAGTAATTAGTTTGGTAATTCTTTTATCTTCGGAAGCTTTTATGGTAACAATTCCGCCACCACGAGAATGACCTATTAAAATAATATTAGAAGTATCTATAGTTTTAGAAAATTCATTTTCTGAATTTGTAATCCAATTTATTACGGAATTTACATCATCAAGCTCAATACTAAAATTATTTAGAGCAAAGGCTTCTAGGTCAGGGAAATCAATAGGTTGTTCTATGGTTCCTCCGTTATGAGAAAAATTGAATTTAATAAAGCAGTATCCATTCGAAGCAAATTCTCTAGCAACCAAATCCCAATATCCCCAATCTTTAAAACCTTTGTAGCCGTGGCAAAATAGTACAATGGGGCTTTTTTTAGACTCTTCTTTTATGTAAACATCGGTTAGGATAGGTCTGGTATGTTTTCCTTCTAAAATTATATTTCTTTTAATATGCATGCGTCTTTATTTCTTTTTCTTGGAAAGGAGTTTCCTTGTTAAATATATCAAGGATTAGTTTTTCCAGTTCTACTTTGTATTTTGATTGAATTTCAGCATCAATTTTATATTGTCTCTCATTATGCTTTGAGCCGTATTTAAAATTGAATTTTAGAAGTCCTCCTTTTATGTTTTTAAATGAGATTATTCCTCCTTCAAATTCATTGTAAATGGTTTCGCTTTGGATCATGTAGGCATAACATAATATCTGAAACGCTTTACTGTATTTATAATCTTCTGTAAGAATCTCCCAATCTGTAATGCTAACATCTTTTTGTTCTACCTTGCCCGTTTTATAATCTATAATGTTTATAGTGCCGTCTACTTCTTCAACGCGGTCTACTTTACCTCTAATGTAAACAGGGAAATCTAATGCTTGGATTGGAATCAAAGCTCTTAAATTACTTTCAATTTGAAGAATTTTGATTTGCTTTCCGCTTTTTAATCTATTTTCTTCAAAATTTAAGAAGTTTTGAATATAACGTTTCGCAACATGAAAAGAAATCAGATTCTTCCCTCTTAAATCGGTAGTTTCTGTATACGATTTTGAAAAGTGATTTGCTACTTCTTTGTTAAGTTCTTTCCGCATTTTGTTGAGGTCCTCAATGCTAATAAACTTTCCTTCTAAAGGTTTGTAAAAAGATTCTAGCGTGTCGTGTACTATGGTTCCTAATGTGTTTGCTGCAATAGTTTCTTCAACCTCTTCTGTTTCTCTAATTCCAAGAACAGATTGTGTGTAAAAATCTAATGGGTTACGAACATAATTACTTAGCGATGTTGGTGAAAATCCTTTGGCAGCTATTTCTTTAAGTCTATGGATTACATTTTCGTCTTTTGTAATTGTAGATAATTCAAGAGTGTTATTTTTTATAGTTGGACTCGCAACAATTTCAGTAATGGCATGTTTTTCTTCTTTTAGCATAGTTAATTGCTGTAAGAGTCTGCTTTTTTCACCTCCTTCAAGAGCATCTGGTTCGGTATTATACACCAAATAAATATTTTTAGCTCGTTGTAATAATCTGTAAAAGTGATAGGAATAAATAGCATCCTTTTCTTTGTATGTAGGGAGACCAAATACCGTTTTTAAATCGAAAGGAATAAAAGAATTGTTAGTTTTTCCAGTTGGTAAAATACCTTCATTTACGGAGGTTATAATAACGGTTTCAAAATCTAAATTTCTACTTTCTAGCATTCCCATTATTTGTAAGCCTTCTAAAGCTTCTCCTTTAAAATCGATAGTTTCACTTGCTAATAATTCACTATAAATTTTCTTGAGTGCTTTTATTCCTGTAATTGTATTGTATTCAGCATTGAATGTTTTAAGCTGATTAAAGACCTCGTAAAAGCGATATAGATATTCTAGAAAAAGAGGATTCTTCTGTTCTTCCGAAGTATAAGTGTTTTTTAATGATAGGATAATGGCTAAGCAATTATCAATAACCGAAGAAATGGTTGTGTCTTTTTTGTTTATGAATAATTTAGCATCTGTTTTATTTATAGTTTCTAACTCACTTTGTTTGATATAGATGAGGTTCTGATTCTTAATTTTTTCAATTAGTTGTTGGATTTCCTCAGCCGTATCTGTTGTCATGCTATAGCTAATCGGGTTCGAAAGTATATTTATAACATCTTGATAGTACCAAACCCCATCTGTATTTTTCTCCCAGATTTCAAATAATGTTTCAAAGAAGGAGGCAAAAGGCGATAAATCTAATGGAAATCCACTTGTTATATTTGCTTTATTTATTTCTGAAGGGATGCTATTTAATATAGGAGCTAGTAGATTTTCATTTCCTAAAACAATGGCTGTATTTTTTATGGAGCCTTGTAATTTTCCTAAAATTTTTCCTACATATTTTGCTTGCCCTATATTTTTTGGAACCCCAATAATTTCAATGTTTTTTTCTTCTGAAAAATGATTACTTATATTTTTAAATTCCTTGTTCTTAAAATAAGGCCACGCTGCTTTGTAGTTTCTTAAAAATAGACCAGCATCATGGTCTTTATTATCCATAAATTTTTGGTCAATATCCCAAAAAACTTCAGCATTTGTATTGGTGAGAAACTCCTGAATTATGTTTTTTTCAGCATTATTCAACGCATTAAAACCAATAAATAAATGTGTGGAGTTTATATTGTTTTGAATGTAGTATTCAACATTATCATTCGCTTCACGGTAAATCATACCTTGGTATCCAATGCCTTTTTTTTGGAGGTGTTCGTTATATACAGTATAATAGACGTTTAGTTTTTCCCAGAATTTTAAATATTTTTTTTGTAAAAGGGTCTTGTCGTCAGCATTGGTCCAATGGAATTGGTCTAGCTCTTTTATATTAAATAAATGAGAAAAGAATGTTTCTGTATCAATTAAATATCTATCAATCTCATTAAAATCTTGTAAGATAGTTTGAGACCAAGAGGTAAACGCGTAAAAGTCTTCCTGTTCGTTTTCGGGAGTTATTTTTTTATAGACTTCATATAGCTCAAATGATAATTGAATATTGGATGCCAATTTCAAGTTTGCTAACTCCTGAATAAATTCTTCAATGCTTATAATTTTAGGAGCAATAGTAGTTTTTTCAACAAGGTTTAAAAGTTCATTTTTTAAAAAAGTTACCGCTCTTTTACTTGGAAGAATAATAGCAAGATTTGGTAATTGTTCTTTGTGTTTGGAATATATTTCTGAGGCTACTTGAGCTAGGAATGATTTCATTGGTTGTTATTTACTCGCTTTATGAGTCCCGAATCCTCGGGATGAATACAACAACTAAATTACCAAAATTTAAAGTATAATAAATAAAAAAACGCTCCGAATATCGGAGCGTTTTCTATTATATGGTTTGAACTAATTTAGTTAATTACTTAACTAAGTTAATTTCAACTCTTCTGTTTTGAGCTCTACCATCTCTAGTAGAGTTAGAAGCGATTGGTTTAGTTTCACCGTAACCAGCAGAAGATAATCTGAATCCGTCAATTCCATGAGAAGTTAAATATTCTTTCACAGAAAGAGCTCTAGACTCAGAAAGTCTTTGGTTAAGAGAATCACTACCAGTACTATCTGTGTGACCGTCTACAGTAAATTTAGCATTTGGATATTCATTAAGAATTGCAATGATATCAGATAACACTTGCTCAGACTGAGGTTTGATAGAAGATTTACCAGTATCAAACAAGATAGTTTTAGCATAGTTATTTAATGCTTTTTGAACTTCAGCAGATAATTCAGGACATCCGTCATTAGCTACAGTTCCAGGAGTTTCAGGACACTTGTCATCTTTGTCAAGTACACCGTCTCCGTCTTTATCTGGACAACCGTTAGAAGAAGCAGGACCAGCAACATCTGGACACTGATCATCTTTATCAGCTACACCGTCACCGTCAGCATCTGGACATCCAGCTAATTCTTTAAGACCTGGAGTATTAGGACACTCATCTTGAGGATCAGCTACACCATCTCCGTCAGAATCAGGACAACCATTCATGTCAGCAGTACCAGCTTCGTTAGGACAAGCATCTTTAGAATCTTCGATACCATCTCCGTCAGAATCAGGACAACCGTTGAAAGCTTTTAAACCAGGAACTTCAGGACAAGCATCGTCTTTATCGTATACACCATCTCCGTCAGAGTCAGTACCACCAAATTTGATAGCAAGACCAGCTAAGTGTTGGAAGTGAGGAGTGCTGTAATCTTCGAATACATGCTTGTATCCAGTTTGTACAGTAAGACCAAGGTTTTCAGTAAACCATACATTGAAACCAACACCTCCGTTAAGAGTTCCAGCTCCAATTTCGTCTAACCATGTATAACCCCCACCGATTTCGATGAATGGATCAAATACATGACCTTGAGTAAAGTTGTACTTAATAGTACCATCTACACCGTAGTAAGATAAATCATCTACACTAGTGTCACCAAGGTTTTCAATTTTGTTAAGTGATCCACGAACTCCTAAAGAGATTCCACTACCTACGTACTTAGAAACAGATACGTAAGAAATAGAAGGTAGGATGTTCCAGTGATCACTTGCGTTGAAATACTCGTCGAACCAAGCTTCAGAAGCATATGGTCTATCAGAATTTGTTGGGTATGCATCAACTGCGTTTACCCCAAATGCGATTTGCCATGGATTGTTTTGGTCTTGAGCATTCATGTTGCTAATTCCTACAAAAAGGAACGCAGCAACTAGTAATTTGCTAAGATGTTTCATGTTCAATTATTTAATTTTAAGTGTTAATTTAAAGACAAATGTAAGTTGTTACAACTTATTAACAAAAACAAATATATAATTTTTTAGTTAAAATGAAAAGAGATGTAGTTTAAACTACCCCTAATTTCTTCCCAACTTCGGTAAAGGCATTTATGGCTCTATCCAAGTGTTCTCGGGTATGCGCAGCCGATAATTGAACTCTAATTCGAGCTTTTTCTTTAGGTACAACAGGGTAGAAAAATCCTATAACATATATTCCTTTTTCTAAAAGCTCATCGGCCATAGTCTGCGATAATTTGGCATCATAAAGCATTACTGGAACTATTGCTGAATCTCCGTCAATGATATCAAAACCCGCATTTTTCATTCCTTTTTTGAAATATTTTGTGTTTTCTTCAAGTTTATCTCTAAGTTCTGTACTTTTTGACAACATGTCGAAAACTTTTATTGATGCGCCAACTATATTCGGTGCTAGAGAATTTGAGAATAAATATGGACGAGAACGCTGACGTAAAATTTCTATAATTTCTTTCTTTCCGGTAGTATAACCACCCATTGCCCCACCAAGTGCTTTTCCAAGGGTTCCTGTTATAATATCAATTCTATCTAGCACTCCTTTTTCTTCCAAAGTACCTCTTCCTGTCTCTCCAATAAAGCCTGTAGCATGACATTCGTCTATCATTACTAAGGCATCATATTTGTCTGCTAGATCACAAATTTTATCCAGAGGAGCAACCAAACCATCCATAGAAAATACTCCGTCTGTTACAATAATTTTAAAGCGTGATCCGTCTGCATTTGCTTGTTGTAATTGTTTTTCGAGATCTGCCATATCGCTATTTTGATAACGGTAGCGTTTTGCCTTGCATAATCTAACCCCATCAATTATGGATGCATGATTTAAGGAATCTGAAATAATAGCATCTTCGGCAGTTAGTAAAGGTTCAAAAATACCTCCATTAGCATCAAAAGCGGCTGCATAAAGAATGGTGTCTTCAGTTCCGTAGAATTCGGCTATTTTTCCCTCAAGTTCCTTGTGGATGTCTTGTGTACCACAGATAAAGCGTACCGAAGACATTCCGAAGCCATGAGAATCTAATGTGTCTTTTGCTGCCTGAATTACCTCTGGGTGTGATGATAAGCCAAGGTAATTGTTTGCACAAAAGTTTAATACCGTTTCTCCAGTATCAACAGTAATTTCTGCTCCTTGTTTAGACGTTATAATGCGTTCTTTCTTATAAAGTCCTGCCTCTTTGATATCGGCTAATTCTTGTTCTAAGTGTTCTTTTATTTTTCCGTACATGGTATTCTGTTTTTTGCAAAGTTATAGGATTATTGGAACTATACCTTTATAATTTCAATATTCTCATTTACGAAAACCAATAATTTTTCTTTCACTTCGTAACCAATTTCAGAAATAGCACTTGCGTATCCTTTTATTTGGCTTTTATAAGTTTCAGAAAAAGAACCAGTTTTATAATCAATAATAGTTACTTCGTTGTTTTTAACAACAAATCTATCTGGACGAAGAAAAACTCCATCGGCAGTAATAATTTCACGTTCATTAAAAATTTTATATGCTGAAGTAAAGTAGGCTTCTAGCATAGGATGTTGAGTTAAATTTGTAAGATAATTTTCAAATTGTTCTTTTTCAGTCTCAGGAATTAAGCCATTTCCTATAGCCTCTTCAATGGTTGGAATTACATCATGACTGAAGAATATTTTAGATAATAAATGATGATAAATATTTCCTTTATCTATAGCTCTTTGCTGCTTTGTATCCCATAGAGAGCCACTTTTAGTAATTAATTCAAAGGAGTTTCCAAAGGAAGCATTGGATATAAACGGAATATCTTCAGAAGTACTCAAGTGTTTCTTTTTTACTTCTGAATGTTTTTCTGGATCTCCAAGAGTGTATTCTGTGTTGTTATCATTCCAAAGTCCTTCAGCTTTTAAAAAGTTAATGAAGAGTCCCGCAAAAGTTTTTACATTTTCCTCTCCTTTTGTATTAATTTCTCTTTTGCAAATTATATGAAGTTGCTCTACAGCGCGCGTTAATGTAACATATAATAGGTTTAAATTATCGAGCTCTTCTTTTTCCTCATACTCTTTAACAAACAGTTTTCCTGTGTCGTTTATGTTTTCAATAGCGCTTTTAGAATTAAAGAGACTGTAGTCTATTCCAAAAAGGTTTTTATCAACTGGAAACCATAAATTAAAGTTCCGAGAGTCGTAAATACTAGTATTTGCAAAAGGATAAATTACCACAGGAAATTCAAGACCCTTAGATTTATGGATGGTCATTAGTTGAATAGCATTTGAAGACGATGGAGCTACAATGCTTAAACTATCTTGCTTTTGTTCCCAATAGGCTAGAAAGTTACTCAGACTGTCGTTGTTGTTTTGTGTAAAAGATATTATTTCATCTAAAAAGAATTGTAAATAAGCTTCGTTGCCATTACTAATTTCAAACGCATTAATAGCATATTCTACTGCGTTATAAAAAGGGAGTTGTAGGAAATATTTGGTATTAAAGTTCTCTTCTTCGAATACTGAATTTATATCGGAGAGCTTTTTACTGTAATATTCGTGTAGGTTTTCTACCTTATTTTTTTCAGCTAAAAAACGCAATATCTTTAAGTGAATTTCAGCGTCTAATGGTTGATTAAAATACGTAATTAAATCTATTAAAAAAGCTACTTTTTTATCGTTTTTAAGAAGTAAAGTCTCCGAAGAAATAATTGGAATTTCTTGTTCAGCTAGATAGTTTGCAATAGTAATTCCTTGTGCTTTAGATCTAGTTATAATACACATATCATTGTATGTAAATCCTTTTTCTAGAGATGAGGAAATGGCATTTTGAGTGGCTGTACAATAGAGATTATCCTCACTTTCTTTATTCTCTTTTTCGTTTATAAAAGTAAGATTAATAAAACCTCCAGCTTTGTTGTTAGTTTCTTGTTTACTGTATTTTTCAAACAGTTCTCTATAGGTTTCGTTATTTAAGTATTGAGAAATATGCTGAAAAAAGTTGTTGTTGAATTCTACTATTTTGTCATGACTACGGAAGTTTTTAGGCAGATTTTCAACATTTATTTCCGCTTGAAATGGATTCTTTTTATTGTACAAATCTATAAATTGTTCTGCTTTTCCACCTCTCCATCTATAAATAGCCTGTTTAGCATCTCCAACAATCATTAAACTTCCAGTTTTTCCGCTTGGTAATTCGGCTTCTAGCGCGTTAGAAATTAAAGGTTGAATGTTTTTCCATTGCATAGAAGAGGTGTCTTGAAACTCGTCTATAAAATAGTGCTTGTATTTCTCTCCAATGCGCTCATAAATAAAGGGAGCAGGCTGGTTGGCAATAGCAGAAGAAATGAGCCTATTGAATTCGGAGATTAACAATAAGTTACGTTCTTCTTTAATTTTATTAAGCTCCGCATTTATAGCATTTAAAAGAGATAATGGAACTAAATTTTTATAAAAGTTTTTTAGAAAGTTTAATTGACCGAAGTGATTTTTAATTTCTAAGTAATTTTCTAACAGAAAAGGTCTTATCTCATCTATTGTAGACTTAATACTGTCGTTGGTGGTTTTAGTGTATAGTTGGCTATTGTTAATTAAATTTTCTTCTAACTTATTTTCATATAATCTAGCAATATTATTTTCAATTATTTTAATGAAATGATTATATAAAGTTCCGCGGTTAAAAGAGGAGGCATCAAGCTGATTTGAGTGTAATTTTTCAATTACGTTTTTTGCTTTACTTGTAATTGCAGTTTCCAGCTCAGCAATCAGTTCTTTTAGTTGTTTTCCTAGCGCTTTAAAATCTTCTAAATTTTTGCTTTCTAAGGCTTCAATATGGTGTATGTATTCTTCGTTAGAAAGTAGCTTGGCAATTTCGTTTAACTCTCTAGAGATATCCCAACTTTTATCATCATCGGTTTTTTCTAATGCAAAATCTATTAAAACATCGGTAAGAAGTTTGTTGTTTCCTGCCTGATAGATTAGATTGTCTACCGCCTCATGGGTTAATGTTTTTTCGTCTAAAGAAACTTCAAAATTAGTGGGGAGTTTTAAATCAAATGCAAAAGTTCGAAGCAATCTATGGTTAAATTTATCAATTGTTACAATATCAAAAAAGGCATAGTTGTGTAGAATTCTTGTAAGTATTTTCTTGGATCTAGCATTTAATTCTTCTTCAGAAATAGCAAGTTCTTCACTAATAATAGAAAAAAGGGGTGTAGGTTTGGTTAGAATACTCTCCTGAGAGAATTCATATAAATTATTTAGCACCCGCTCCTTCATTTCATTTACCGCTTTATTTGTAAATGTGATAGCCAAAACTTGCTTGAAAGTGTCTATGTTTGAAGTACTCAGAAGGATGCTTAAGTACTTTTTTACAAGCGTAAAAGTTTTTCCAGAGCCAGCAGAGGCATTATATATTTGAAAAGGTGCAGAATTCAACATAAAAAGTTTATTGCAAAATAAGGAAACTCTATGAGGTATTAACAAATTATTACCATGTTTTCCGAAGCTTTTTCTTAAATTTGAAGAACTAATATTATTAACTAAAAAAAGATAAAAATGGCTTTTGATTTACCAAAATTACCGTACGCATACGACGCATTAGAACCACATATTGATGCAAGAACTATGGAAATTCACCATACAAAACATCACCAAGGATATACAAGCAAATTAAATGATGCTATTAAAGGTACAGATTTAGAAGGAAAATCTATTGAAGAGATTCTTAAAAATCTAGACATGAATAATGGTGCTGTTAGAAATAACGGGGGAGGATTTTTTAACCACAGTCTTTTCTGGGAAGTAATGTCTCCAAACGGTGGTGGAGAACCATCTGGAGAATTAGCAGAAGCAATTAATAGCGCTTTTGGTTCTTTTGAGAAATTTAAAGAAGCTTTTACAACAGCTGCTGGAACTAGATTTGGTTCTGGATGGGCATGGTTATGTGTTCATAAAGGTGGAAAAGTAGAAGTTTGCTCTACACCAAACCAAGATAATTCTCTAATGCCAGGTGTTGGTTGCGGAGGAGATCCAATTTTAGGATTGGATGTTTGGGAGCACGCTTATTACTTAAATTACCAAAACAAGCGTCCTGATTATATCTCTGCATTTTTTAATGTAATTAATTGGGAGAAAGTAGCAGAACTTTATGCTTCTAAAAAATAAATAATAGGCTAGAATTAGCAGATTAAAATTTTTAAAAACAGCTATCTCAAAATGAGGTGGCTGTTTTTTTATAAACCAACTTTTTGTTGTAGTTGATTCATTTTTTCTAATACTTTCTTGGGAGCATCAAACCGATAGCCAATATGGAATTCTACATACGCATGTTGGTCGGAAAGTTTGTTGTTTCCATCTGTATTATGGTTAAAAGATTGAGAATTGAGACTTACACCAGTAAAGAAATTAGGAATATTATATCCTAAACCTAAGGTTACTTGCCCTTGGTAATTTAAGCCATCCATGCTTGTGGTAACATTATTAGATTTAGAAGTTATGTGGCTGTAACCAACCCCCAAATGTGCACCAGAAGTAACTATAAACCGTTTGTTAATTACCCAATTGTAGAAATAAGAAGGACCGATGGTGATGTCTATAAATTTATCTTTATCAGAGGAGTCGTTAGAAATTCTGGAGTAATAATAGCTCAAAGTAGGCACAAAACTTCCTGCGCTTCTTTTTTGCCATTCATTTTGTTTAAAAATAGTTCTAAAAGAAAAGTTGTCATTAAAAATATAGGAAGTATTTCCGCCAATTCTAAGCACTTCAAAGTCGGGAAATATTATATTTGGTTCCCCAGGCGCAATATCGTTTAGGTCTACATAAAATCCTTTTGTTTTGTTCCATTCTAGGTTTTGCATCCATTTTTTGTAGTAAAAACGTGTCCCTATGTTGAAAAAAGTAGTTTTTCCCTTTTCATCGTTGTCGTCATTAAATTTTAAAAAGGCTGGAGTGTATCCTATATTTATTTCTATAAATCTAAATAGTAATGAAATATTAGAGCGCAAACGTTGATTTGGAGCAATAGTAACAGAAAAATCTTCCGAAGGAGTGGTAATCTCGTAAGAATTTGCTTCGTTAGTAAGACCTACGCGTAAGGTTATTTTATCTGGATATTTAGTAATATTCCCTACTTCTACAGAGATGCTGTCTAGATTACTCTCTTGAGCTTTTAAGCTTAAAATAAAACTTAAGAAAATGATGAAAAAAAGAAAATCTTTTAATTTCACAAAAGTAAAAATTAGATAGGTTGGTTTTGTAAAACTATAGAACAATTGTGTAGTTTCCTAATATTCTGTTAAGCTTGTTCTAGAAGTGTTAACTCATTCCTAATCAGTAGGAAGTATTTATTCAATTTTATATCTTTAAAATACCTATTCGTGCCTATTTAGTTATTGTAATGCAATTATGTAGCCTTGTTACACTTCTTATTTTGTTTAATTTGAATGCATTATACATGGAGAATAACATTTTTCAAAAAAGTATATATTTTATTCTGTTGGTTGTATTTTTTATTTCCTGCGGAACTCAAAAACAGTCTCAAACTTCTGAGGTAGGAATGTCGTTTGAGCCAACTGAGCCTTATGATAAAGTTATTCCTGAAGGTTCAGAGTCTAAAAAAGGTCTTTTTACAGTTCATAAAGTAAACGAGGATTACTATTTTGAAATTCCAGATAGTTTGCTAAATAGAGAAATATTGGTAGTTACGAGGTTTATAAAAACCCCTGGAGGTGCTGGGAATTATGGGGGGGAAGAAATTGGAGAGAAAACTATATTTTTTGAAAAAGGGCCTTCTAATAAAATATTCCTTAGAGTGGCTACTTTTGTAAGTCAGGCTAATGAAGAAGATGCTATTGCAAAAGCTGTAAATAACTCTAATGTTACCCCTATTTTAGAAGCTTTTGATGTAAAAGCTAGAAATGAGGAAAATGCTGCTTCTGTTATAAAAGTTACCGATTTTATAAATAGTGAAAACAATCTTTTAGCTCTAAGTGCATCGCAAAAAGAGACTTATAATTTAACTTCTTTGGAAAAAGACAAGTCTTATATTTCAACAATAAATAGTTATCCTATAAATACAGAAGTTAAGACGGTTAAAACGTATAATGCAAGCATAGCTCACAATAATAAAAAGAGTCTTCCTGCTGCTGCCTTGTCGGGAGTTGTTACTTTAGAGCTAAATAACTCTTTTATTTTATTGCCTAAAGAGCCAATGAAAAAGCGTTTTTATGATCCCCGAGTAGGGTATTTTGCTAGTTCTTATCTTTTGTATGGCGATAATCAACAAAAAGTAGATAAAAATATTTATATCCATAGATGGCGATTAGAACCAAAAGCGGAGGATATTGAAAAATGGAGACGAGGCGAATTAGTGGAGCCTAAAAAGCAAATTGTATATTATATAGATCCTGCTACGCCAAAAAAATGGAGACCTTATCTTATTCAAGGGATTAACGATTGGCAAAAAGCATTTGAGCAGGCTGGTTTTAAAAATGCAATTGTAGGAAAAGAATGGCCAGAAGCTAACGATTCTATGAGCTTGGAAGATGCTCGGTTTTCTGTTTTGAGATATTTTGCTTCGCCTTCTAAAAATGCATATGGTCCTAATATTGTTGACCCAAGAAGTGGGGAAATTTTAGAAAGTCATATGGGGTGGTATCATAATTTAATGAACCTACTTCATAATTGGTATTTAATTCAGGCAGGTGCTGTAGATGAAAGAGCAAGGAAAATGACATTTGATGAGGAGCTGATGGGAGAGCTTATTCGTTTTGTTTCCTCGCATGAAGTAGGGCATACCCTCGGACTAAGGCATAATATGGGTGCAAGTTATGCAACACCTGTAGAGCGTTTGAGAGATAATGAGTGGCTCAACAAAAACGGACACACCAGTTCTATTATGGATTATGCACGTTTTAATTATGTGGCGCAACCAGAGGATAGTGTTTCTGTTGAAAATTTAATGCCTAGAATTGGAGATTATGATAAATGGGCAATTCAATGGGGATATTCGCAATTTCCAGATAGTCTTTCTTCAGAAAAAGAAAAAGAGCAACTAAGTACCATGGTTGTAGATAGTATTTCTAAAAATCCGAGACTGTGGTTTGGAGGAGAGGGTCGCGATTTTGATCCGCGTTCTCAAACGGAAGATTTAGGAGATAATGCTATGGTTGCCTCTTTCTACGGAATTCAAAATTTACAACGTGTGGTTCCAAATTTAATGGAATGGACTAAAGATGAGTCAGGAAAAAGTTATAAGGATTTAGGAGAAATATATAATGATGTGGTAAAGCAATACAGTAATTATTTGTTTCATGTGGCCAAAAATATTGGTGGGATTTATGTTACGCCAAAATCTAATAATGAAGAGGGAGATGTGTATAGGCCTGTTTCTAAAGCGAAGCAAAAAGAAGCATTATTATTTATTGATAAATATGTTTTTAATGAGCCTACTTGGCTTTTAAATGATGAAATTTTAAATAAAATTGAAGAACCAAATACCAAAAATTCCACTACCGAAATGATGGAGAGTTTAATGATGACACTTTTGGGAGGAAGTAGAATGAGTAGAATTTCTTTTATTGCAGATAGGTATAATTTTAACGATCCATATACTCCAGAAGAATACCTGAATGATGTAAGCAGTTATATTTGGAGTGATTTAGATGTGTTTTATAGTCCAAATGATTATGAACGAAAGCTTCAGAAAACCTATGTTTCGGATATGATAGCTTTGTACAAGCCAGATGAAGCACAAGGGCCATTGGCCGGATTAATGGCAAAACTTTCTGAAGAAAAAACAGCTAATACAGATATTAGGGCATTGGCTTTAAATAATTTAATTAACCTAGAAAGGAGAATAAAAAACCTCCTTCCTAGTGTTTCAGATAGGATTTCAAGAGCACATCTTCAGTATTTATTAAAAGAAATTGAAGCGGTGGTGGGCGATACAAATTCTATGGAGCAGAGCTACCGTCCGATTAAAAATTAAGTAGGAAATCTACATCTTATTCTGTAAGTTTTTATATAATTATCGACCATAAAAGGTACATTTTATACTAATAAAACTAGATAATTATATGTCTCAAAATATATTACAAAATACTAAATTTTCAGTTTTAGATTTAGTACCAATTCCTCAAGGAAAACAACATATAGAAGCTATTGAGAATAGTTTGGATTTAGCGCAACACGCCGAAAAATATGGATACAACCGTTTTTGGGTTTCCGAGCACCATAATATGGAAAGTATTGTAAGTTCTGCAACAGTTGTATTATTAGGTTATTTGGCACAAGGAACTTCTACCATCCGAATTGGTTCTGGAGGTGTAATGTTGCCAAACCATGCGCCGCTTATTGTAGCGGAACAATTTGGAACCTTGGCAACTTTATATCCTAACCGGATTGATTTAGGTTTAGGAAGAGCTCCAGGAACAGATCAACTTACAGCACAGGCATTAAGGAGAGGAAAACAAGAAAGTGTTCAAGATTTTCCGAATGATATTGAGGAATTACAGCAGTATTTTTCTATAGAAAATCAAGATTCTAAAGTACGTGCTATTCCAGGGGAGGGTCTTGATATTCCGATTTACTTATTGGGTTCTAGTACTTTTAGTGCGCAATTAGCTGCTGAAAAGGGACTGCCATACGCTTTTGCGAGTCATTTTGCACCTGCGCAATTATTTAATGCCCTCAATTTATATGCTGAAGGATTTAAAGCTTCCGAAGAAAATAAAACCCCTTATCCAATGGCTTGTGTAAATGTTATAGCCGCCGAAACAGATGAGGAAGCACAGCGTTTAGCAACAAGTTTATATCAGTTTGCAATGGGAATAATTACAAATACCCGCCGACCATTACCGCCACCAATTGATTCGATGGATGGAGTTTGGAGTATGGAACAAGAAGCCATGATAAAAAATATGATGTATTTTACTTTTATTGGCTCTAAAAATACAATTGCAAGCGAGCTATCTAAGTTTGTGGAAAGTACAGGTGTAAAAGAAATTATTGCTGTTTCACACATCTACAATCATGAAGCGCGCTTAAAATCCTATAAAATTTTAAGTGATATTTTTTCTGAAACTACTGCTTAAAATTACTCAATAATTAAGCTACATTGGAGCAAGCCCTTTGTTAAACTCAGGGCAGGCTTTGGAGCATTTAGCTTAATTATTGAATAACTTTTAATGGGGAGCTTAGTTTTTTAGCAAAGTCTGAAAGATAAGCTTCCCATTCTTTTTGAGAAGTAAATTCTCCTGCTTTTTTCCATCCAAATCCTGCGTAATAAGTCACCTCATTATTGTTTAAATTCAGCGTAGCAAAAAGGTTGCTCTCGTCTGTTTTATTGGTAATATATTTATCAAAATTAACTATGTTTTCTGGAGCTGTTACAATTCCCATCCCTAATTCAGAATCGGCATGAGGTTCCCAATAACTCATCCAACCTTCCTTTTTATTGGTGTTGGTGTTACCTTTTTGTTCATGAAGTGTTATTCCAGGTGAGATAGAATTTACGCCTTCTACTTGAAGCGTTATTCTTGATACATTCTGACCGTAATCAAGAGAGATGATTTTCTTTTCAGAAATGGTTTTTCCGTTAGCGTCCCAAGCTTCATAAGTAAGTTCAAAGCTGGTACGCAATGGACCGTTGGTAATTGTTTTCCAACTGGTAAAGTTTTTTGAAAAGTAATAAGAGGTGTCTACTTTTTTGGCAATTCCACCAATACCACGACTACTCCCAACATGAAAATTGTCAAGTCCTTCCCCAGTATCTTCATGATAAGTACCCGTTCCAGAAACATATTTTTTGTACCATTTATTAATAATTGGATATTCAACACGTTTTAGCCAAGCGTCAATTCCGCTAGAAAGCGTTCCGCCTGGCACACTATCTTCTACCATTTTTTGAGCTACGGGGCCATAAGTTCTAAAAGCAACTTTGTTATTTTCCCACGCATAATCGTCGGTTCTTTCTGGAACAAAACGAGAATAGCATACAGTAGCTGTGTCTGCTGGAGACTTATCTTTCTTCGGATAAATTTCAAATTTTATTTCAGAAGAAGCATTAATTTTTGGTTGAAATAAAAGCACATCCCACTTTCCGTCGTCATCAATATCAATTAATTGAGAAGTTAATTCAGATTTGTCTTCTGCATTTCTAACTCCCCAATAATTATATGCTTCGTCTAGCGCATCTGGGGCTAAATCTTTTAAATTAATTTCAACAGTTTCAAATTTCCTGTCGAGATTCAATTCGTTTTTAACAGTAATAATTTTTCCATCATTACTACAAGAAATAGCAAATAATGAAGCGAAAACGAGGAAGTATGCTTTTACTTTTTTATTCATTTTGGTTAAATTATAAATTTTTAATCTTCGTTAGAAGGTTTTCCTATAGTTGCCAAAATACCTCCATCAACATACAGTATATGTCCGTTTACAAAATTACTAGCCTGAGAAGCTAAAAATATTGCGGCTCCACCTAAATCTTCTGGTGCTCCCCATTTGGCAGCAGGAGTTCTGTTAATGATAAATTCGTTAAACGGATGTCCGTCTACACGAATAGGCGCTGTTTGGGAGGTAGCAAAGTACCCAGGTCCAATACCGTTGATTTGGATGTTGTGCTTAGCCCATTCGGTAGCCATATTTTTGGTTAGCATTTTTAAACCTCCTTTGGCAGCGGCATAGGCTCCAACAGTATTTCTACCAAGTTCCGACATCATGGAGCAGATATTGATAATTTTCCCGCTTTTACGAGCTATCATACCTTTTACTACATGTTTAGATACTATAAATGGCGCTACTAAATCTACATCAATAACCTCTCTAAAAGCCTCAACTTCCATAGTTTCAAGAGGAATTCTCTTAATAATTCCGGCATTATTTACCAAAATATCTATGGCACCTACTTCTTTTTCTATAGAAGCAATGGCTGCTTCTACTTCAGATTCTATAGTTACATTGAATTTGTATCCAAAAGCTTTAATGTTTTCTTTTTTGTAAACTTCTAGTGCATCATCTATTTTTTGTTGTGATGAGTTTCCGTTTATAACAATTGTAGCACCAGCTTTTCCAAGTTGCATAGCCATTGCCATTCCTAAACCGTGTGTAGCTCCTGTTATTAAAGCTACTTTTCCTTCTATGTTAAATAATGATAAGCTCATTTATCTTAATTCTTTAATTTTTGCAATATCCATATCAGCATAATCTAAATTCTCTCCAGCCATTCCCCAAATAAAACTATAATTTGAAGTACCAGAACCTGCATGAATAGACCATGGTGGCGAAATAATTGCTTGGTGATTATGCATCCAAACGTGACGAGTTTCTTGTGGTTCCCCCATGAAATGGCAAACAGCTTGTTCTTCTGGAATATCTAAATAGAAATAAATTTCCATTCTTCTGTCATGAACATGTGCAGGCATAGTGTTCCAAACACTCCCAGTTTTAAGTTCTGTTAATCCCATTTGTAACTGACAAGTTTCTACAATTCCGCCTATAATTAATTGATTTACCGTACGGTGATTTGCAGTTTCTAAAGAGCCTAATTCTAATTTATTAGCCTCTTGCATGCCTACTTTTTTTGTAGGAAGTTCTTTATGAGCAGGAGCAGAGTTGAAATAGAATTTAGCTGGGCTAGTGCTATCTTCACTCTTAAAAACAACATCCTTTTTTCCGCGGCCAATATACAAGGCCTCCTTATGCTCTAAGGTATAGGTTTCTCCATCAACCGAAACACTTCCTTTTGCTCCAACATTTATAATTCCTAGTTCTCTTCTTTCTAGAAAGTATTCCGCTTTTAGTAAATCAACAGTTTCTAGTTTTAGTTCTTTCTTTTTAGGAACTGCAGAACCAGCAATATATCTGTCGTAATGAGAATAAGTAAGACTAATCTCGTCTTCCTGCATTAAATCGTTTATCAAGAAAGTCTCTCTTAAGGTGTCCGTATCCATTTGTTTAACTTCTTTCGGACTAGAAGCGTATCTTTTACTGTAAATCATAATTTTAATTGTATTATTTACGCAAATTACATAAATGTATTTGTTTTTACAATCGATTGTAGCTTAAATTTGTTATATTATTTAATAAGTTGATGAGTATTCATGTTGGTTTGTATGAGACAATTAGATATGACCTTATTAATTTATTGGAAATAAGTACATTTGTAGGTGCTAAATATTACTTTTATGTAATTAAATACCCCTTCTGGGGCTTATTATTTTAATTTTTTGATGAAAAAGAATAAACCGACGATTCATGAGATAGCAAGATTATTGAATATTGATAGTTCAACAGTGTCCCGAGCTCTTAATAACAGTAATTTAGTGACCCAAAAAACGAAAGACAAAGTTCTAAAAAAGGCAAAAGAGATTGGGTACCAACGAAATCTTTTAGCTTCAAATTTAAGAAAGAGCAAATCTAATACCATTGGAGTTATTGTTCCTAGAATTTCAAGGCATTTTTTTTCGTCTACTATTGCAGGAATTGAAGAAGCATCCTATGCGCAAGGCTATAATGTAATTATTTGCCAATCCATGGAGAAGCTTGAAAGGGAAATTAAGATTGTAAATAATTTGATTTCAAATAGGGTGGATGGGATATTGGTTTCTGTTTCTATGGAAACAACTGAAGATACCCATTTAAAACAGTTTGACTTAAGTAATATTCCGTTAGTATTTTTTGATAGAGCTTTATCTGAAATGCCAAATAGTAAAGTTCTTATAGATAGTATAAAAGCTTCTTATGATGTAACACAGCATCTTATAGATCAAGGATGTAGGAAAATTGTGCATATAGGAGGACCTGCAACTTTAGATATCTATAAAGATAGGTTTAAAGGGTATAAACAGGCATTGCAAGAAAACAATTTACCTTTTGAAGAAAACCGTGTATATACTTCTGCACTTAATGAGCAAGAAGGAAGAAAAATTATAAAAACACTTATAGATTTAGGGATTGAATTTGACGGGATTTTTTCTGCAAATGACTTAGCAGCTATTGGTGCTATTAAGTATTTAAAATCTGTAGGGATTAAAGTGCCTCAAGATGTTGCTGTGGCTGGGTTTAGTAACGAACCGATTTCTGAAGCCATAGAACCATCTTTAACCACTGTAGATCAATCGGGTTATGAAATTGGAAGAATAGCGTGTAATTTATTATTAGATAGAATAAGTAGGACAGATAATGAAAGTGCAATAGCTAAATCTGTTACTTTGAGTCCCACATTAATTATAAGAGAATCTAGTAAAAGGAAGAAGTAACTTTTTTCGTTTTTAAAATTTATTCATTTTGATATAAAAAGAGGCTGTCTAAAAAGTATCTAAACTCTAGATGTCGTCTTGAGTTTGACAACTATAAATCACTTTTTAGACAGCCTCTTTATCTTTTTAAAAGATATTCTAAATTAGAATACTAATAAAACTAATTTTTATAAAAAGAATTGCTTGGCCAAGTATCATTGGAGTAATTCACGTCTGGTAAAATCTTGTCTGGATCTATCTCTATGCTTATTGGAAGCACCTCCGTTTTTAATAAATAACTCCATGTATCTCCTCTTTGCCATATTTCTACTGGAAGGGTGATGTTTTCTATTGAATTATCTCGATGTGTAACCTTCATTTTAACAGGCATAGGAACTCCTCCTTTATTAGCAATTGTAATAATAAAACCAGTTTTATCTTCATTTTGTCTTACACCTTCAATAGCTAAATCAATATTTCCTGTTCCATAAAACCAATTTTTAAAGAACCAAGAAAGGTTTTCGCCCCCAACATTTTCCATATGATTAAAGAAATCTTTAGGCTGAGGGTGTTTATAAGCCCATGTTTTTATGTAGGATTTAAAAGCATTATCAAAACGCTCATGTCCTAAAATATATTCTCTCAAAAGCAATAAACCAATAGCAGGTTTACGATAGGCAGTCATTCCTAGATTTCTCAAATTGGTAACATCTGGGTAAGTGTCAATACCTTCACGAGTTTCGCTATTAAACCAATCCGTCATATTTCTGGTTTTGTTAAGTCTGGCTGGATACTCTCCAAACTCCAAAGTGCTGTAATAGTTAATAAAAGAATTAAAACCTTCATCCATCCAAGCATATCTTCTTTCATTAGTACCAACAATCATAGGGAACCAGTTATGTCCAAATTCATGATCGGTAACACCCCATAAACCAGCACCTGTACTTTTCCAGCTACAAAAATTTAATCCAGGATATTCCATACCACCTATATCAGCAGCAACATTTGTAGCCACAGGATAAGGATATTCATACCATTTGTTTGAATAATTCTCAATAGAATGTTTTGAGTATTCTGTAGAACGACTCCAAGCATGAGAGCCTGCGCTTTCTTTAGGATAGACAGATTGAGCCAAGGCTTTTTTACCACTTGGAAGATCTATTTTAGCAGCGTCCCAAATAAATGCTTTAGAGGATGCAAAAGCAATATCTCTAGAATTATTCATGGTAAAATGCCAAGTTAAAGTACCACTTTGTTTAGCCTTTAAAGAAGCATCGTTTATTTCTTCTGGCTTTATTATATGTACAGTTTCGTTACTTTCTTTAGCCTTTTCCATACGGTTTCTCATAGTTTCAGACATTACCTCTCTAGGATTTTCTAACCTACCAGAACCTACTACAATATGATTGTAAGGAGCAGTAATTTCATAATCAAAATCGCCATATTCTAAATAAAACTCTCCCGCACCTAAATACGGTTCTACATTCCAACCTTCAATATCATCATAAACGGCGGTACGTGGATACCATTGAGCCATAGCATAAATTGTTCCGTCTTCTACATCAAGTCTTCCCATTCTATCCATTCCTTTAACAGGTATTTTGTAAGTAAAGTTCATAGAAACTGTTGCCGTTCCTCCATTTGCTTTTATAGGCTCTTTAAACCAAACTTGCATTCTGGTATCTGTAATAATATGTTTTGTAGAGGTATTTCTTCCAGTTTTAGCTTGAAGGTTTGTAATTTCATACCCTCCGTCAATATCGCCATTGTATCGATTCCCTTCAATAGGAGTGGTTAAGTTACCTCTTGAATTTTCGGTAAATCTATTTTGCTCTAAATACAACCATATAAAGGGAAGCGCATCTGGACTATTATTTGTGTAGTTAATAGTAATTTCTCCTGTTAGGGTATGTTGAGTATCGTTTAATGTAGCTTTTATCTTATAATCAGCTTCATTTTGCCAATAATCGGGACCGGGAATCCCAGAGGCCGAACGGTAACGATTCCCGCTACGATCCATGAATTCACTAAAATCTTGTTGATTGTTGTCTAACCCTTGTGCATTTGCAACATAACTTGTAAAAGCTGTAAGCATAAAAAATAAGGAAAGAAAAAGCTTCCCTTTTGGAAATTGATTTTTCATCTTCATATTGAAAATTATTCTAATGATTAAAAAAGTAAATTGAATTTTCTTGTAAAAGAACAAACCTAGTGAATTGAATGAAAAAACCGTATGCTTTTATATGAAATATCTTAAAACAAAAAGAAAGAAACGCTAAATACAGCCTCTTTGCAGGCTAGATTGATTAATTTACTACAGTTGATTTTTCATTTTTATATTGAAAATTATTCTAATGATTAAGAGGATCAATAAAACAGACTTCGGTAATTTTGCTGCTTTTAGTTTTTAAATTATTCCTACATACTATATCTTTATAGTAAGAATAACTTCATGCGTCAATCTATTACTAAAGATTTTAAATCTAACTTGGCTAGCTATAGCAATTATTTTTGTGTTTTAGCAATTTCCTTTTTGGTTTTATTATTATTTACTAGGATAGTAGAAATCGTTTTTTATCAAAATAGTCATTCTTTACCACTCACTTTATTTAAATTGGTAGTTGCTTCTTGGAAAGTAGACTTCACTTTTTGGTTACAAAATATCCTACTATTCTATACTGTTTTTGTTGTACTATCTTTTATATCCTTTAAGCTGTCTAAATTATTTTATAAAATAATGATAGTCCTTTTTTTGTTTTTAGAACTTTTGTTTGTTTTTTATTATAAATCAACTCTTGTTTTATTGGGTGCAGATTTATTTAGTTATTCATATAATGATATTTTTCAAACAGTAGCATCTTCGGGAGGGGTTGTAGTTTTAGCAATTATTTCCTTGTTAATTTATGGAGTGATTGTAATTAAATTCTTAAATTTTTTCACCAGAAAAATAAAGTTATCACTTAATGTTTTAGTACTATTATTTCTTCTCGTTGGTTTCACATTTTTAGGAACTATTATAACAGCGAAGCATAACCATTCAGATTTTGTAAGTAATATAACTACTAATAAAACCTTATATTTTCTTGAAGCAACACATACTTATTATTATCCATATATTAATGAAACAGATATTTATGCGGATACTTATTTAAAGAATTCTATAGCTACTAGAGCTTTTAGGAAATTTGAATATCCACAACCATCAGAATTTCCATTTCTTCATAAATCGATAGATGAAGATGTACTTTCTTCTTTTTTTGTTACTGAAACAACACAACCAGATCTAGTTTTTCTAGTTGTAGAGGGTTTAGGAAGAGCCTTTTCTGGGAATGGAGCATATTTAGGTAGTTTTACCCCTTTTTTGGACTCGTTAGCACAAGAAAGTTTATATTTGGAAAACTGTTTAAGTAACACAGGACGTACTTTTGGAGTGCTTCCTTCGCTTTTTGGGTCGCTTCCGTTTGGAAAAAATGGGTATTTGGAAATGGGAGAAAAGATGCCTAAATCACTATCTCTAATCAATTTGTTGAAAAAGAATGGGTATTCCACGAGCTTTTATTATGGAGGTAATGCCTCTTTTGATAAGATGGATATTTTTTTGAAGAAAAATAATATAGATTTTGTTTTTGATGAGGATACATTTCCAAAAAAATTTGCAAAGCTTCCTAGTAAGAATAACTTTAGTTGGGGATATGGAGACAATGAATTGTATCAATATTATTTTGAGACAAAGAAAAAAAATAAAATAAAACCGAATTTAGATATTCTCCTTACTATTTCTACGCACTCACCATTTAAAATTAATGATGCAGCAATATATAATGATTTATTTGAAAAGCATTTAAATAGCCTTGAACTTTCTCCAAAAGAAAAAGACGATTATAGAAATTATAGAGACCAATATGCAACTATTTTATATGCTGATGTTTCTCTAAAAAATTTTTTTGAAAATTATAAGAAGAAAGACAGTTTTGAAAATACCATTTTTTTAATAACTGGAGATCATAGATTACCAGAGATACCAATGCAAAATAAAATAGACCGTTACCATGTGCCGCTAATTATTTATTCTCCAATGCTAAAAAGCACTTCTACAATGTCTTCTATAGTTTCACATTTTGATGTTACTCCAAGTGTAGTTACTTACTTGTCTAATAAGCATCAAATAAAAAAGCCTGAGTTAACAACTTGGATGGGATTCGGTTTGGATACTTTAAAAAGCTTTAGAAACCAAAATAAGATTCCGATTATGCAAACAAAAGCCGATTTTGTTGATTATTTGGTTGGGACTTATCATTTAAATAATAATACGCTGTATAAAGTAAATGAGCATTTAGAGGAATATATTATAGAAAACGATACTTTAAAAGCAGAAATAAAATCGATGTTTGAAGCTTTTAAGAGGAAAAATTCTGAAATAACAGAAGGAAAACAACTACTTCCAGACTCTTTACTAGTTAAGTATACCCCTTAGGCTAATTTTTTACATAGCTGTTTAACATGGTGCTAATCATTGGTTTATAAAACCGCCAAAAAAATTCGCTGCGTTTATCTGTATCGTAAAAAGAACTTTGAAAAATTTCAATCCCTTTAAAATAAGAAGTTTTCATAGATATTTTATTGTCACAAAAATCTCCAGAGAGATAGGTAAATTTATAGGATCCTATTTTATTATTTGTCACTGCCGGAAAGCTATTAGGAATGCCATATGTATCTAATAAATGCTTGCCTTTTTTGGTAACATCTAGCGTATATATTGCATTAGACTCATTAATATTAGTGTCTATTTCTATGATGTCAAACCAGAAAGTATAGTCTATTTTTTCGGGTACATTATACATGGATTGCGCTTTTTCATTACTGGTAATAAATGGTTGTGGAGTTTTTAATTCTTCCCCTATTTTTAATACTACCACCTGTTCGTCTTTTACTAAAATAATTCCTTCATTTTGAAAAGTCCATTTTGTATTATTAGATTTTTCATAGTTATTGACAATCCATTTAGGAAGTTCAGTATTGCTTTTTTGATTTAAATTTTGGTAATATCTTCCAGACCAACCAGTCCATTTTATATGAAATAAATTTTCAAACTTTTTTCTGTTTTCAGAATTGGTAGGCTCTCCCAATACATTAAATTCTGTGATGATGGGTTTGTTTTTTTTCTTCATCAATTGTAGAAATTCAATATCTTGAGTGCTCAAACCGCCATATAAAACCCCATAAGGCTTTTCTTTATTATACCAATCAATATTGTATAAACCATAAGCATCTGTATAATACACTACATCAGAATCTAGACTTAATTGTGCTAATTGCTCATAAGTGTACCTTTCTAGTCCTTTAACTTTATAATTGTTTTGATCGAGAGGGAAAAAGCCAAAATAATCATGATTAGTATTATAGAGTTTTTTTGAAGTTTTAGAGAATTTATTGTGATTTAAAATCCAGGATAAAGAAAGATGCTCTTCAGTAGCTTTATTAATTACAGTTTTATCAATAATAGCAATAACTATTTTTTGTTTGGGACTGCATAACCAGACGCCCCACATTATAAGAGGGGTGCATACTATAGTTAATAAAATACCAAGCAAAATTTTCCTTTTCACCTTAAAATCTTTTAATATATCCTATCCCTATTGTGTATTGGTTTCCTCTAGAATCTGTTGCATATTCAATATTTTCATATGCTGCTTGTGCATATATAATATGTGTTTTTTTAATAAGTTTTCTATAACCTACAGAAAAGTTAGTAGAATTAAGTTGTGTATTACTGTTAATTAATACATTGTTTGTGGCATCGTCTGGAGAGAAACCTGTACCTGCGCTAACACTCAAATAATCGTCTGCTCCTCCTAAATAATACCGTACTGTTAATGCATAGGAGTTGGAAACGCCACTATCTGAGGGGGTTAAATATGTTCTAAAATTAAACCAATAATTTTTGTAGTACTTTCCAATAGCAGCAGTATATACCCATGTCTGATCGGAAAATACTAAAAGCCTAAAACCAGCATCGGCTTCAAAGGCTGCAGGGAGATTTGCATACAGCGAAAAACCTGCTCTATATTCTGGAAAAATTCCTTTATTATTAGAGATTCCACCATTAATATATGCATAGAATGTATTTGAAATCCTTGGATATAAATCTAATTCAAATTGTGTACTTCCTGTTCCAAAACGATTTGCATAATTAAAGCGGCTTATAATAGAACCATATTTAGTTTGCCTAGAATAGTCAACACTGGCAAGATGCCAAGGTTGATCAAAACGTTTGTCAAAATGCACAAAATCATAGGAAACGCCGATTTCATTTTTAGCAGATTCTTTTTTAACATTTTGCATTAAGGCTCGAGCTTCGGTTGATTTTGGATTGTTCTCTAATATTGTGTTAAGGGTAGTATTAGCTTCTTGATACTGCTTTAGATCCATTAATATTTTGGATTTTAGTAACAATAAATCTTCAGCGTTTGGATTGTACGCTAAGCTTGTATTTACAATCTCCAAAGCTTTAGGGGAGTTATCATTCCAATATTCTAAACTAGCATATGCAATTGCAGCATCTTCATAATTTTTATTGTTTTCGAAGACTTTTTTTAAAGTAGTTCGAGCTTTATCTGTTTGATCTGTCCAAGTGTATAATCTTCCTAAAAAGATGCTTAAATCTGCATATTCTGGAGCTTTTTCAGTGGCAATATTCATTAATCGGATAGCTTCATCGTAATTATCATTATCAAAAGCTTCTTTACGTGCCATTACAAAAAGTTCGTCGCTAGTTTTTTCCTCTTGAGCAAAAGAATTAAAAGCTATTAATAGACAAATTGCAAAATATATGGCGTTTTTCTTATCCTTATAGTGAGCTAATAAATTTGTTGTAATTATGGAGTTAATCATTTTAATAATATCTTAGTTTACCTATTTTGCTGCATTTCTTAATCCTGACCTACTCATGGTTCCCCATGTTTTACGTCCTCTAAACAAATCAATATTACCTTTTAAAGATGCCCAGAGTAAAAATGGATGATAAAAAATAGGCTCTAAGCATGCGGTAATTATTAATTTATAGATGTAATTAGTTTTTTTGTATTGTTGAAACGAATATTCTTCAAATAGTAAAGCTGTAATTGAGTATAAAATACCAAAGCTATAAGAAACTAGAAAGAAGCTTAGGGCAAATAGCCAATTTATTTGACCTAGACATAGTAAAACTATAAAAAAGAGAATTCCTGTAAATTCTATTATTGGTGCTAGCCACTCAAAAAACAGCCAATAAGGAGTGCTTAACATTCCTAAAACTTTGTATTTAGGATTAAATATCATAGCTCTATGAAGCCATAAAGTTTCTGCAGTTCCTCTTGTCCATCTATTTCGTTGTCGATGTAAAATACTCCATTTTTGAGGGACTTCTGTCCAGCACAATGGGTCTGGAATAAATCCAACAGTATAATCAATGTTTTGGGTTCTCATTATTCTTCGCATACGAACCAAAAGTTCCATGTCTTCTCCTACGGTATTGGTATTATACCCTCCAGCATCCATAACAGTTTTTTTATCGAACATACCAAAAGCGCCAGAAATAAGGAGTAATCCATCCATGCGAGACCAAGCCATTCTTCCCATTAAAAAGGCTCTAAAATATTCTATAACCTGAGCTCTTGCTACAAATTTATTTGGCAGTTTTACTTCTATAATTTTACCATCTTCTATAATACAAGAATTTGCAATACGGATAACCCCTCCAGAAGCAATTACCTTTTTCTTATTGTTTAAAAATGGTTTTATGAGTTTTAAAAGCGCATCGCTGTCCAAAATACAATCAACATCAATACTAGATATAATGGAGTGCTTACAGATGTTTATTCCGGCATTGAGAGCGTCGGATTTACCGCCATTCTCTTTATCAATTACTTTTAAATTTTTAAAAGATTTACTTTTAGACTTATATACTTTTCTTATTTCTTTAGTAGGAATAAAATTAAAGTATAAGGAATCGTCTTCTACTAAATGAAAGTTTTTAATAAGCCTTTCTAAAGTCCCATCTTTACTCCCGTCGTTAATAATTACAATTTCATAAGAAGGATAATTGATTGTGAGTAAGGATCTTATGTTTTCTACAATATTAGCTTCTTCATTATAAGCAGGTGCCAATATGGAAATAGAGGGGAGACTAGTTGATTGTAATAAAGCTACTTCGTCTTTTAAGCTATATTTTCTTTTATAATCTCTAATTTCAAAGAACGAGAATATTGCAGAAAAGAGGTATCCAGAGCATACTATAATTCCATAAATTAAAAATAGCCAACTAAGTATTTCCGATATTTGGTTTAAATTAATGATAGCTTTTCTTTTTAAAATTAATTAACTAATAAACTCTTTTCTGCTTGTAAGTATGTAAGCTGTATATTTTTATCTTGATTATTTATATACACTTTCAGTTTTTTTAACTGCGTTATGTATAATACTCCCCAAATTTAGGACAGGAAATTAAGTTGTAATTTTAACCCTGTCAATATGAAAACATCAAGAAGAAAATTCAGCGCATCCTTTAAGGCCAAAGTAGCCATTGAAGCGATAA
>Ga0114902_1000040_pt1 | contig 121070 bp, 112 predicted proteins | sample MalvireepMed_s12_FD_87291 | JGI IMG/M metagenome (GOLD analysis project Ga0114902, IMG submission 87291) | Marine viral communities from the Global Malaspina Expedition - Malaspina viral metaG DeepMed_s12 | ecosystem: Environmental > Aquatic > Marine > Oceanic | place: Mediterranean Sea... | reverse complement strand
CAGCAAAACATCAACTGATAATAGAAAAAATCAAACAGCTATTAAGTATAATAGAAATCATAGAAATGGACAGAGATGTTGTTTTGGATGCTCTTAATTCAGAATTTAAAGATTTTGAAGATGCTTTACAAAATTTTTCTGCAGTTCAAATTGGAAAAATAAATATTATTCTGACAAGAAATATAAAGGATTTCAAAAAAAGTGATTTAGCAATATTGACACCAGAAACTTATTTAAAAGGAAAAGCCAGTGACTAACAATGGTGGCTGTTGCACAAGCTTTTTTTAACCAAATTTCTAATTAAAACCAGTTCTTGAAAATGACATATGCTTAGAAAACAACAATTTACCTATTATTAAAAATTAGCATAATCCTCTTTTTTTATAAAATTAATGGCTTGAGCAACCCTTACAATGTATAAAAATAATAGCGGTTTTATCGCTAAAACGAAAGTAAGTAAATATAAAAAAGGTCTGTGTTTAACCGAAAATCAGGGCGTAAATCCGCTACTATTCTTATACGAGACCATTAATGATTCTTTTTAGTTTCTATAAAATTTAGTTATAAATCTCTCCATTAAAAGGCGCATAGAGGATTATTTAATTGGAATATATACCTCTGTGGTCCATTGCAATGCATCTCCCCCAAAATTAGGGTTGTTATGAAACTTCTCTATTATATTGTTTTTTAAATCAATAGCATTATTTTCAGCATAATCAAAAATTTGAAACCAAGCATGATGAGAATACATATAATTCCCATTAAAAACAGCCTTAAGAGATGGGACAGCCTTTAATTCCCTAAAGAAAATATCAGGGTTTTCAGGGAGTTTATCAATTCTTGTTACAGGGAAACAAAAATCCATATCAATAGTATTTTCCTCTTTATTAAAGTTATTAATAACCACCATTGGTCTGCCATCTGGTTGCAAATTGTTTTCATCAACAAAATCGGCTATGTAATTGTAATTTCGCATCATGTGTTTAGCCTTGTTTTCTAGTTTTGTTTTTGCATTTACACAAGCACATTTTTTAGCTGGAGAATCTGTTTTTCCTGTAATTTTTACTCTAAAAGTAGATAGATTCATTTTTAATTTACGGATAAAGTTCATTACAATATCCTTTGACATACTTTTAAATTCAGTATTTAAAAAAGGCGCTGTAATTCTATTAATGGCATTGTTTTTAGCTCCTTTAATGCCAAGCGCTACTTTTGTAACGGAATCATTTTCAGCTTTAATATCCCAAAATAATGTATAGTTTTTATCCAAATAATTTAGCTTTTGGGTGATGGATTTATATAGGGTGCTATCTATGGTTTCTGTGTGAATAGAATCGTTAGTTTTTTTCCAATTTGAGATACTATAAAATACTGTAGCCTGACTAGTTTTGGTTTCAAATCTATAGATATAATCACTTTTTTTAATGAATAAATACCAGCCAAGAATACATAAAACAATAAGGATTAAAACGCTTATAATTTTTTTCATTTGATTTTTATTACTTTACGGAAGTACTTGCTACTTCTTTATTAGTCATTACCGATAATTTATTAATTACATACTCTCCCAAAGATCGACCTTGACTCAAACCAACATCTATAGCTGCACGGTAGTGAATTCCACCATACATTCTACTTAAAGCAGCTTCAGTAGAAGCATTGTTAAAGGAAGAGAAGGAACGAACAGGAATTCCATATGGAGTTTCAGTATCGTCATCAAAAGCAAAATCATCTCCAAAAATAGAAGTCAGTGTTTTTGCTGCAGCTCCAGAAACTACCGAATGCCCACTCGTATATTCAGGGAAAGGAGGGGTTTGTAAAACAGGCTTCCAATTCTCGTCTATATATTGATTAATTACAGTTTCCGGACGGATAAGGTTGCTTCTGTATTTTTCATCCCAACAGCTTATAAAACCATCAAATATAGAAATGGCAGTTTTAGTATAAGCAAAAACTGTTTTATTGAAATCTGTATTTGTTTTCCTACAGGCTATTTTAGTAATACCAATCCAATGTGCGCCTGGAGTAATTTTTTTGGTTGCAAACATTAAATGTCCTTTGGTAACAGAAACATATGGGTTACAATCCCAAAACTTAGCAATAGCAATTTCTTCAGAATCATCGCCTTCCTCGGTCATTTTATTTCTCACATTATAAACTTCCATAGTTTCTTTGTAAAACTGACTATCTTCTTCCATTGAAAACTCAGGAGGTGGAATCGGTTTAAATTGAGCAGCAGAGTCTATTGCAAGGGTTCTTATTTTCATCCAATGGGGTTCAATTCCGTCCATATATGCAGGAGGAGTTGGTTGCCAACGAGAAGGGTCGTCTGTGTTTACTGTAAATTTTGGCATGGTTCGGGTTTGTTTATAATTGTCCGTATCCATCCATTTTTTCATATGTGTTACCACTTGCATGGCATATTCTTTAGATTTTTCAAACTCTTTTTCGTTGGTTTTTTTCCAAGTATTGTATAAGCTATCTTGATAAGCAGTTATTCTATCTTCAGAAAAAATAAGACTCTTACTTAATTCCAAATGAGCAATCAATGCAGAAACCTTGTAGTTTACATTTACAGTATCAATAGGATTTGGAATGGGTTTTAATCCATTTATAGTACCTGCAAGCGAATTGTAATTTGGGTCATTCTTTGCAATAATTTCATAAGCAGCAATATCTGGATATACAAAAATCCTACTCGCTACCACTGGCGAAAAAATATCATGAATCATAACTTCAACAACTTTATCAATTGCCCGATGCATGTTTTCTGAAGTTACTTCAATAGGCTGTTCTTCCTTATTGCAAGCAATAATGCATAAAAGGGAAGCGCTAAATAATAAGAGGGAAATACGTTTCATTTTAATTGTTTTTTAATTTCTCACAGAGGGTTTAGTTCCTCGACGCTTTTTGTCGAAATGAGTTAAGGTTATTTTGTTTGAAAACCTCATGGATTTCCCCCGAGATTTTTGATTTGGTACAGTTCTGCACCGTTATTATTTACTGTTACCAAAAGGTAATTTTGATTGTTAATTCTAATAGTATTTAACTGTGTAATAGCTTTGTTTGATAAATCCAATCCAATATTTGAGGTTAGCTGAATATTCTTTTTGTTGCTTATGAGTGCCCCAGGAAAAGCATCAAATTTTCCATGATACGGTTTTACTCCAAAATAATTTCCAGCAGCTAAAACTTCTTCTTTTCCGTCATTATTAAAGTCGTGTTTTAAAAAATTAGTAATGGGAGCCGTTTGTAATTTCCTTTCGAAAGCATGAAATTTAAATTTTCCATTTTCATTCTCTAGCCAACCAGATGTCAAGGTGTGAACCTCTAAGAGGGTGGCATTGTTAAGCAATTTCTCACCAAAAACTTCTTCTATATTTTTTCCTGCAAAAGATTTATAGTCAGTAAACTTTTTTCGCATTATAGAAACTAATTGTTCTGAAAGTTCATCAAAATTTGCTACGGTATAGTAAGCTCCATCTTTTTCGGTCGCCAAAATTGTTTCTGTGCGTTTGTTGTTATCAAAATCGGCATAATACATCCGCATTGGGTATTCCTTGGAAGCCTTAAATTTAGAATTAGTTCCCCAATTTCCTAATAGGTAATCATTGTCACCATCACCATCCATATCAAATTCAGTAATACTCCTCCAAAGTCCGTTTAGTTTTTCTTCGGAAGGAAATACTTCTTTAAAATTACCATTTTGATTGCTGAAGAATTTTGGCGACATCCATTCTCCTACCACAATTAAATCTTTTGTGCCATCATTTGTAAAGTCCGTCCAAATAGCATCGGTAACCATTCCTGCTTTTTGCAATTCTAAATTTTTAAGAGCCTCAAATTTTCCATTTTCATTTTTTAGAATAAAAGAGTTTGGAATGGCTCCAAAGTCGTAAGAAACAGTATTACTACCTACAAAAACATCTAGATCTCCATCGGTATCAAAATCAAAAGGTTTAATTACAGAGGTGTTTTCAAACTCATTTTCGAGGATACTTTTAATAAAGAAACTGTCTTTTTTATAATACACCACATCATTTAAGGGTTTAGATTCCCCGTAGAAATCACCGCCAGCATTGCCTGTAAAAATATCATTCTTACCATCCTTATTAAAATCTGAAATTAAGGCAACCACAGTTTCGTTAATAGAATCATTTCTTATAAAATTATCTGTTTGTTTTATAAAACCAGTATCATTTTGAAAATATACTTGAGAACGTTTAAACTTTGAGCTTCCGAAAAAAATATCATCTTTCCCATCCCCATTTAAATCGCCAATTGCGGTTGCAGGTCCACGATCGGAAATTTGATAAGGAATTAATTTTTGTCTTAGAAAATCTATATAATCATCTTCTTTGTGCTTGTAGTTAATTCCTAAATTTCCTTCTACTTTTGTAAAAAGGGGTTGTTGTTTGTTCTTTAGAGAGTTGTAGGCAAATTGATTTCTATTTTTTTCAGCTGAAATTGTTACTGATTGATTCGGATTAATGTTTTTTAAGGTTTGATATGTTTTATCTGGCCATACAATAACCAACGAATCTATTTTAGAATTTGTAGGAAATCCGAAGTGGATAAAAGGCTCAGAAGAAGCTTGAAATCCACGAACGGTATATAATTCACGAAATTGTAAAATTCCTTTTTGGTAGGCAAAAACTTTGGTTCCTATGGCAAGGCTATTTGGTTTTGTGTAATTGAACTTCAGTTTTAAATAGTTTCTTTTGTTTGTTGATTTATTGATGTAAAGCGTTGCTGGTTGATTGATGTTATTTGTTACTAAATCAATATCGCCATCATTATCAAAATCTGCCATGGCAGTTGCGCCAGAAATTAAGCTATCTTTTATAATCCATTTCCCAGATTGGTCTGAAAACTGAGTTTCTTTTTTCCCTTCAAAAATATAATTATGGTAGGCTCCAGAAGGCATTAATTCCAATGCTTTTTGGTCTACAAGTTTTGTGTTATCTAGTTTTTTACGAATCTGTTCATTAGAGGTAAACTTTATAAAATCTAAGTTGTTAGGGCGTTTTGGAATTCCGTTAGCTATAAAAAGATCCTGCTCTCCATCCTCATTATAATCAGCAAAAAGGGCACTCCAACTCCAATCGGTTGCCGCAATCCCGCTCATCAAAGCTGTTTCAGTATAATTTCCGTCTTGATTATTTAACTGAAGCATATTCCTAGTATATTGATAATGGTATCCTAGTTTTTCGGTACGCATTTGTAACATTTGCACATTTTCATCCCCTGCTGAAGATTTTAAAACAGCTTCATCTTCTGGGAGCATATCTAAAGACAAAATATCTGGGAGACCATCGTGATTAATATCTGCAACATCATTTCCCATAGAAAACCGACTTGTATGCCCAAAATGCTTTTTTAAGCTTTCAGTAAAAGTACCATCACCATTATTAAGATAATAATAGTCGTCTTCATGAAAGTCGTTTCCAACATAAATATCTGGATAGCCATCTTGATTAAAATCGGAGATAGCAATTCCTAATCCATATCCATTTACACCGCCAAAGATATTGGCTTGCTCACTTACATCGGTAAATTTTCCGTTGTCGTTTCTCAATAATTTATCGCCTGTTTCATAATTTCTTTGATTTCTAAGCGCTGCTTTACCAAAAGATTCTTGAGTATGAACAGCATGATTCAATAAATAAATATCTAAATCGCCATCCAAATCGTAATCTAGAAACGCTGCAGAGGAGCTATAAGATTCAAAGTCTAAACCATATTCTTTAGCACTTTCAGTAAAAGTAGTGTCGCCATTATTTATGTACAGTTCATTATAGCCTCTAAATCCATTAATTCCCACTACTGCACACACATAAATGTCTAAAAAACCATCGCCATTAACATCGCCCATAACGGCTCCGGTATTCCACGTGCTGTTTCCTTCCACACCAGCAGCAACCGAAATGTCTTTAAATTTTAAATTACCTTTATTGAGATAAAGTTTGTTCTTTACTTGGTTTCCAGAGAAGAAAATATCGGGTAAATTATCATTGTTAATATCTCCAACCGCAACACCACCGCCGTTATAAAAATATAGGTAATCTAGGATGTTTAAATCGTTTGTTTCGGTGAGTGTATTTGTAAAATTAATACCCGTTTCTTTTTCAGAAGGATTCATAAACAACTCGCCTTCTTTTTTACAAGAAGCAATCATAAAAATCGTTACTATGTACAGATAGCACCTATTCATTGATTTTGAAAATTTTTGGTTGTTCATTATTAATTGCAACAAAAAGGAATGAATTACCAGCAGCATCTTTAAATTGCTCTATTTTTTTTACTTCTCCTTTTACAAAAAAGCCAGATTTATTATAATCTTGCCATTCAAAATCGCCTTTTCCATTGCCTAGAAGGACACTTCCATAATTGGCATCTAACCTTGAAAACTGAGGTTTAAATTCATAATTATTCCCAGCCATAATGAGGTCTAGATTTCCATCGCCATTGAGATCTGTAGTACTGATATCACAAACACAAGAAAGTTGTACTTGGTTTGGAAGTTTTTTAACTGTAAAGTTTCCATTTCCATTATTTATAGCAACAACAGATTCTGTAATATTTACCTCTTTTTTAATGGAGCGATCAAAAATTTCTTTTGAAAATAACTCTTGAATGGATTTTTTAGAATACTCAGAAGCCTTTAGATTTTGCTTTTTTAATGATGATAATTGTGCTGTTAATTCTTTCTTCATATGAATAGGCATATCTTTTCCATTAATAGAATGTGTTACAATCTGCTCTATAGTACCATTATTGTCGTAATCGTTTATAAACATTCGCATTGGAGCATCTTTTGTGGCTTTATATGCAATATTGGATCCTTGATTTCCAAGGATTAAATCTTGGTCGCCATCTTTATCAAGATCTACATTTTCTATGGTGTTCCACCAACCGCTGTAATTATCTAAATTAGATTTTTCTAGCGTTAATCTTCGACCAGAATTTTTCAAAATCTTTGGAGCTAACCAATCGCCAACTAGAATTAAATCTTTTATAGCATCTCCATCAATATCAACCCATTTAGCATTGGTAATCATACCTGCATCTTTTAGGTCGTATGCTTTACTCTCTGTTACATCTTTAAAAGTGCCATCTCCTTGATTTTCTAAAAATAAATGCTTCGGATTTACGCCATAAGTTCCTGGAACACTTCTAGACCCAATAAATACATCAATGTCATTATCATTGTCAAAATCGTAGGGAGCAATTACAGAAATATTATGAAAAGTAGAAGGGAGTGTGTTTTTGTCTTTTGTAAACTTACCTTTTCCGTCATTTAGATACAGTCGTGCTTTGTAATTAGTAGCATCTCTTTCTTCATTTCCACCAGATCCTATCATTAAATCAAGATCGCCATCTCCATCTACATCAAAGAAAGAAGCATAGGTATCTTCTAAAAAACTATCCTCTTCAAATACTTTTTGTTCTGCTTTACGAAGTTTTCCGTTTCCTAAATTGAGGTATAAGTTTCCTAATTGATTTTTTGCTCCACCAACATACAAATCTTCATTACCATCTCCATTTATATCGCCACTTGCCACAGCAGGGCCTTCTTGTGATGTCATTTTAGAAATTAATCCTTCATAATCAAAGTCTACAAAATTATTTTCTTTATGAGGTTTAACAACATTATTTTCTATTTCTGTAAAGAAAGTTTTGAGTTCTTTTCTCTTCGGAATTTTATAAATATCGACTGCCTCTGCTTGTTTTAGAGTAAGTGTTTGGTTTGCATCTACAAGCTCCAATTTCTTAGTTGTATTATTTGGCCATATAACTCTTATAGAATCTATTTTTTCAGCATTTCCAATTCCAATCGTCATGATATAGTCCATAGAAGATTGAAAACCTCTGTAAGGAATTTGTTCATAAAGTTGTGTTTTTCCTTTTATGTACATTTTTACAGTTGCTCCGATAGCAAAAACATTCGGACTCTCACCAACTAATTTGATTCTTATGAAGTTGTTGTTTGTGAGTTTATCACTGTTGTTTTTATATACAAAAGCCTGCATATTTACATTATTAACAATGAGGTCTAAATCTCCATCATTATCCAAATCTCCATACGCCACTCCGTTTGACATACTCGGGCGGTAGAGTCCCCATTCTTTTGTGTCGTCTTTAAAAGTTAAATCTTGATTGTTTTTAAAAGCATAATTGGGTACTGGTTTAACAGGCATTTTGTCGATAATTGAATCGATAGCTTGTTTTTTGCCAGTTAACGCCATTTTTTGGATGATTTCATTAGCAAAGAAGTTTACAAAATCGATATCTGTTAAGTCATGATTAATTCCGTTTGCTACATAAATATCTCGATATCCATCGTTATCCATGTCAAATAATACACCACCCCAACTCCAATCTGTTTTTGCAATACCACTGAAATAAGCGGTTTCGGAAAAAGTTTCATTTCCATTATTTACCTGTAGGGTGTTTTGCATGAATTGTTGAGAGAAATCTTTACTTTGTTTCAGTTTAAAAATATCATATCCCTCAAATTCGGTTACAGTTTTTGTTCGCTCATCTCCTTCTGGGAGCATATCGGTAATAAAAATATCTGCAAGTCCGTCGTTATTAATATCCGACATATCCACTCCCATGGAAGAAAGACTTAAATGAGAAGTCCAGTTTTTTATTTCTTCCCTAAAAGTACCATCTTGATTGTTGATATATAGATAATCTCGTTCATAAAAATCGTTAGAGACATAAATATCAGGATATGAATCTTGATTAATATCACTAACCATAACACCTAAACCAAAACCAATAAGACTTCCATAAATACCAGCTTCCTCACTTACATCTACAAATTTTCCGTCGTCATTTCTAAGAAGCATATCTCCAACGCCTTTAAAAATATCAGGGACTCCTTCCCAATCTTGAGCCCTTACTTTTCTTTGTGCAGCGTACCCGAGACTACTTACTGGAATATTACTATTATTTAAGATATACGCATCAAGGTCGCCATCTTTATCGTAGTCAAAAAAAGCAGCATGGGTGGTAAAGCCGCTTCTTGCTAAATTATAATCGTTTGCTTTCTCAGTAAAAGTTAAGTCGCCATTATTAATGTAGAGGTCATTATCATGGTTGTTTCCTTCCATGTTTCCAGCATTTGCAACATAAATATCCAATAATCCATCGCTATTTATATCCACCATAGTAACTCCAGTAGACCAAGGTTTATCACCACCTACACCTGCTTTGTCTGTAATATCTTCAAATTTAAAATCTCCTTTATTAAGAAAAAGTTTGTTTTTCCCCATGTTAGCTGTTAAGTAGATATCGGGGAGATTATCGTTATTAATATCTCCAATGGCAACACCTCCGCCATTGTAAAAGTTTCGGTATTTAAAGATGTTAAAATCCTTCTGGTTTTCAATTTCATTTATAAAATCAATACCGCTTTCTTCATGAGATACAAGTGTAAACAGCGTTTCTTTATCAGGTTCAATACGCTCTTTATTTTTATTCTTGGAGTTACAAGAAATAAATAAACTAAAAATGCAGTATGTAAAAATTATCTTTTTCATGGAGTTATTATCTTTTCTAAAAAAATCGGATTACCATTATTTATAGTAACTATATAATAAGTTTTGTCTTGTATATTTATTTTGTTGATGTTCCTTGCAGGCCCTGGAATGTCAAACGTTGGATTTTCTAAAACCTTAAAAAAACCATTTTTGTTGTTTATTAATAACAAGCCGTGTAAAGCGTCTAATCTTCCTAATTGTGTGCTTATTTCATAATTGTTTCCAACTAGTAAAATATCTTCATATCCATCATTATTAAAATCATCTTTTTGAAGATCGAAAATAGCAGAACTCTGCGCCATAAATGGTAAAATATGTTTGGTGTAATTTCCATTTCCATCGTTTTCAAATTACAAAGAGGCGAGTTCAAAAACTGTTTTTTTATAAGCTGCTTCTAGTTTTTCCTCTGGAAACAATTCAGAAAAAGAAGCGTTTGCAAAATCGGTATAGGAGAGGAATTTTTTATTTAACATTGGGATTTGCTTTACAATTTCGTCTTTTGAAGAAAAGGTAGTTTCTTCCCCTTTATAGAAATAAGTAACTATAGGTTCAATGTTTCCGTTATCGTCAAAATCGTTACTATATAGTGTAATAGGTTCTTCTTTTGAAGCTTTTAGGCGAGTATTAAGTCCCCAATTTCCAGCAATTAGATCCAAGTCTCCGTCTTTATCAAAATCGGCTACCTCTAAAGTATTCCACCAACCATTGCTCTCTCCAAGATTATTTTTTTGAAGTTTTAGTTGTTTTCCATCATTAATAAAAATAGAAATCGGCATCCAGTGTCCAACCGTTATAAGATCTAAGAAATTGTCTTTATTAATATCAATCCAAATAGCATCTTGAACATTTCCTATATTTTGAAAAGCTTTTGCATAGGAGGAGGAGATATCTTTAAAGCTTCCATTTCCATCATTTTGAAAAATATATTGCTTTGGTGTTTTTCCGAACGCTCTTGGAATACCGTTGGAGGTAATACAGATATCTAAATCGTTGTCATTATCAATATCAACTGCGTTAACAGTTGAGGCATTTATAAAAATATTTTTAAACTGAAGTGTGTCTTTCATCATCAATCCATTTTGATTAAAATAGAGTCTAGGAGAAAGAGGGTTTCCAGTAATAAATTCGTTTCCTCCACTTACAACAATTAAGTCTTTATCGCCGTCATTATCGGCATCAAAAAATAAATTGTCAACATCTTCATTGATGGCATTTTCTTCAAAAATATTTTTTTGAACTTCTTCAAAAGAGCCATCTTTTGTTTGCAAAAGCAAAGTAGAACTTTGTGTTTTAGCTCCTCCAATAAAAACATCATCTAAACCATCGTTATTAATATCTGCAATAGTAGTTTTAGGACCTTGATTGGTATTTGCAAAAGGAACAAGAGGATCTCTATTAAATTCAATAGAAGTAAAATCTTTATGTTTGAATGTAAGCGGTGCACTTACATTTTTTAAATAAGAATTTGTGTTTGTTGATTTGTAGGAATAATTCTCTTGTGCATTTTTATGAGAGGCCGTAATAGTAACGTTTACTTTAGGATGCGTTATTTTTTCCGACTTTCCATCCGCCCATATAATACGTATTGAATCTATTTCTGAATGTGTTCCTAATCCAAAGTGAAGTTCTGGAGCTACTGCCGACATAAATCCTCTTGTATTGAAATTTTCTGCTGATAGTTTTAAAGAATCTGAATAAACAGTTGCTTTGGCTCCAATTCCAAATGTGTTTTTATCAGATCCTTTAAATTTAATTTTCAAATAATTTCTAGTGTCAAAATGTTCTTTCGTGTTGTTTTTTATAATAAAGGCTTTTTCGTTGGTATTGTTTACCACAAGGTCTAAATCGCCATCATTATCTAAATCGGCATACACGCCACCATTACTATAAGAAGGGGTTTCGGAAAGCCAATCCTTGGTTGTGTTTTTAAAAGTTTGATTTCCGTTATTCTTAAAGAAATAATTAGGAACATGCTTTTTTGGAATTTCATTTATAAAAGTCATGTCTTCTTTTTCCATGCCTTTACTAAGTCGTTTTTGGATATTTTCATTTGCTATAAAACTGATAAAATCCATATCGTTAGTAGCTCCTAAAATTCCATTGGTAATATAAACGTCTTTATTTCCATCATTATCAAAGTCGGCAATAAGTGGAGCCCAAGACCATTCTGTAGCTGATAATCCGCTTGCATAGGCAGTTTCTGTGAAATTTTCATTTCCATTATTTAGATGAAGCGCATTTTGCATAAATTGAGGTGCATATCCATTTTTAAGATATCCACTATAAGTTTGGAAATTATATTCGGTTCCAGAGGTTTTAAAACTCTTCAATTCTTCTGGAAGCATATCTACAGAAATAATATCCGCATTTCCATCATTATTGATATCGGCAATATCATTTCCCATGGAAAAATGACTCGTATGCCCTAATTTTGTTTCATCTTCAGCAATCAAATCTTTAAAAGTTCCATTTTTTTGATTGAGATATAAATAATCGTTTTCAAAAAAATCATTCCCCACATATATATCTGGATAACCGTCATTATTTATATCTGAAATAGAAATGCCCAGCCCGTAACCTATACTTCCTTGGTAAATACCAGCTTCTTTAGAAACGTCTTTATAAAATCCATTTTCGTTTTTGTAAAGCCTGTCTCCCGATAAAGAGTCCACCGTATTTCTTTTTTTGCCACTTCCATACGTTCTGTTTGGATGCACCGAATGGTTAAGTAAGTACATATCTAAATCGCCATCCAAATCATAATCAAAGAAAGTTGTCTGAGTTGCATAAGAAGAAATTGCCAAGCCGTATTTTTTAGCTTCCTCTTTAAAAGTTGGAACGCCATTTTTATCAACCCCTTGATTAATGTATAGGAGATTATGACTTTTATTGGAGAGTTCCCCTACTTTAGAAATGTAAATATCTAGCCAACCATCGTTATTTATGTCTACCGTTGTAACACCGGTTGTCCAATTTTTTGCATTATCAATTCTCGCTAGTTCTGTAATATCTTCAAATTGAAAATTTTGTTTATTGAGATACAGTTTATCATTAGTTTGATTGGCTGTAAAATAAAGGTCAAGCCAACCATCGTTATTAAAATCTCCAGTTGCAACCCCAGCGCCATTGTAAAAATAGAGGTAGTTAAGAATGTTAAGATCTGGTGTATTTGTTAATTGGTTATTAAAATTAATGGTAGTTTTTGAAGGATTTATAAACGTAAAAAGTTTCTCTTCCTTATTGCAAGAAAATAAAATAGATGCAATTAGAAATAGTAAAAACTTTTTTATCATAATTCTATAGTCGTTTTTTAAATCCTTCGTGGGTTTATCCCAAGGTAGTTAATTTGTTTTTAGTTATTGCCTTACTCAATAATCGAGATTTAAATATTTCAAAGGCTGTCCTGATTTTGCCAGAGAATTTGCTTTGAAATGTTCTAACTTTTTTATACTATCTCGTTGACTAGTCCATCTAACTTTGATTAGACAAGCTCCGAGAAAGTTTTACATTAAAAAAAGCTAACTTGAAAGCTAGCTTTTTTCATAGTTAATTGTTGAAGAATTATTTAAACTATTTTGAACACTACTAAAATAGTAAGGTTTTATATATGTTGAGGTTAATGATAAACGAAAAAGATTAATGAAAGGTTAATTAGATTAATAATTGCTTAATGAGTTACAGATTTTTATAAATTATAGTTCTCATAAAGTGATATTTAAAATGAGAGAGGCCATAAGTCGATTTATTTTTTAGATTTGTTTAAATCAAGAACTTCGAGGGAAGCCTTGAGGTATTAAACCCTTTCTGAGGTAATAATGCCTATAAATTTCTGCTGTGGCAGATTGTTAAGTTAGTAAGTATGCTCAATTTCAAAAAAGGATATATTATAATTTTCATTATTTCGGTAATTGGGTTGGCTTTTATTCAATATCAATACTTAAAAGTTGGATTGAATTTAGCAAAGGTTCAATTTAATTCTAAAGCAGGGCAGGCGGTACAAGCTATTAAGCAAGATTTGAATCACCAAAATGAACTAACTTTTTTAATGGAACAGGCTATTACCAAAGACAGTTCCTATTTTAAGATGAGTGTAGATAGCATTCAAGATGCTTCTCGTTATTTTTTGAATGATTTTTTAGTAGACCGATTGATGCAAAGTGGAATTAAATCTGAATTTAATTACCGTCTTTTTAAAAACGATTCCACTGTATATTTAACATCTCCTAATTATAAAGTTTCCGATGAAGAGCAGCTTAAATTTCCGATAGTTCTTAGTGGATATTTACCTGATAAAATAAATGAACGATTAATTTTAGAGCTTCAGTTTGAAGATTTGAATAATTATTTTCTTTCACAATTAAATGGCTTAACTATTCCGAGTTTAATTTTTATAATAGCTATTATTCTCGTTGTAATATGGGTGTTACGATCGCTTTATTGGCAGCGGAGTGTTATAACTACTACCAATGATTTTATAAATAACCTTACACACGAATTAAAAACTCCTGTTTTTTCAATAGGGCTTGCTACCAAATTGTTGTCTGAAAAAGCTACTGACGAAACAAAGCCAATTGTAGCTATTATTAGAGAGCAAAATAATAAATTGAAAGTTCAAATTGAAAAGGTTTTGGACTTGGCAGGTTTGGAGAGTAGAAAAAGTGTGATGGATTTACAATTAACAGATTTTAGACCTAATTTGCTTTCCTTGGCAACTTCTTTTTCTAAATTATCCAATTTGGAAAATATAGATTTTGAATATGAACTTCAAGATGGAGCGTATTGGATTTTGTGTGAACCAAATCATTTAGAGAATGCCATTAATAATTTATTAGATAATGCCAAGAAATATTCTGAAGGTAAACCAGTAATAAGATTAACAGCGGTTACAAAGGGCAATCAAATGTATGTTGAAGTGAAGGATAATGGAATTGGAATTGCAGAAAATGAATTGAAGAATGTTTTTAAAAAGTATCATAGAATAATCTCTGGCGATCTCCATAAAGTGCGAGGCTACGGTCTTGGACTAAGTTATGTAAAGCAAGTAATACGCTTGCATAAAGGGAAGGTGTTTTTGAAAAGTAAAATTAACGAAGGAACTGTAGTTACAATTAAAGTACCCCATCAATTACCTCGGTAAAAGCCTAAGAAGTGTTAAAATGAAACAAAAAGGAAATGAATAAAATATTATTAGTAGAAGATGATAATTCCCTTGGGTATTTACTGAGTGAATATTTAAAAATGAAGAATTTTCAATTGCATTGGGTTACCAATGGAGTCAAGGCTTTGGCAATTCTGGAAAAAGAGAATTTCGATTTACTAATTTTAGATGTAATGATGCCAGAAATGGACGGATTTACATTGGCAGAAAAAATTAGAGATTTATACCCATCTGTTCCTTTTATATTTTTAACAGCACGTTCTTTAAAAATTGATGTTTTAAAAGGATTTTCTTTAGGAGCAGTAGATTATTTAAAGAAACCGATTGATGAAGAAGAATTGGTAGTTAGAATACAGACGTTGTTATCAAGGTTACAAGTTACTAGTAATGAAGAAAATTTTAATGAAATTCAAATTGGACGGTATATTTTTAATCCTAAGCTTCAGCAGTTAAAATTTGAGGAAGAGATTATTTCACTAACCTCAAGGGAAAGTGAATTGTTACTGTTTTTATGGAGGCGTAAAAATGAATTAGCGCCGCATAAAGATATTCTAACAAGTATATGGGGAGAAAATGATTATTTTAACCGAAAGAGTTTAAATGTATTTATTTCTCATCTTCGAAAATATTTAAGTAAAGATGCTACAATAGCTATTGAAAATATCCATAATAAAGGATTTTTATTAAAGTTAACAGAATAGAAAACGCCTCTGTGAAGAGGCGTTTTGCATGTTCAAAAATAGTTAAAAACTCTATTTAGTAACCTTCGTTTTGAGTTAGGTTAGGATTAGTAATAATAGCAGTTTCAGGAATAGGGAATAATACTCTAAACGCTTCAGTATTATCTTTAAACTCCCATGTGTCATTAAATTTTCCGAAGCGAATTAAATCGTTTCTTCTCCAATATTCGCCATACAATTCTCTACCTCTTTCATCCAACAAGTTTTCTTCTGTTAATGAGCCAAAAGGGGTTGCGCCTCTAAGTGTTCTTAAATCATTTACTAAAGTAAGTGCATCTTCTCCAGAAGAAGTACCTCCACGCATAATAGCTTCAGCCTTCATTAAATGTGCATCGGCATATCTAAATAGCACCATATGGTTAGCAAAAGAACCATTTTCTGGACTGTATTTAAGAACTCTAATTCCAGTTACTTCATTGTTACCTAAAAGTCCTGGTAAGTCTTTAGTATAAGAAAGAGGGTTCCCTTGTCGGTTTTTAAGCTGTTCTCCTTTAGGACCGTATTGTTGTCCGATAAGGAAACCATAACCAATATTAGAACCATCTTTTATTCCATCTCCATCAGCATCTATATCATCTCCAGTTGCTGCTACACCTCCAGTAGGAACAAAACCTCTTCGTTCCTCTTGTCCAGATCCAGGGGTGTTTACATTAGGATCGCCTTCGAATAAATCGTAAAATTCAGCAAGAGTTGTAAATCCATTCCATCCACCACCAGTGTTATCTGGAGCTCCTTGGTTGTAATGTAATCCATTCCAAATACGAGACCCTATGTCGGAAGTAGTAAAAAATATTGTTTCGTTATCAGTATCGCTTGTGAAAAGTTCAAAATATCCCTGTTGAAGTGCAAAACCATCTCCTTGAATTGCGTTTACCAAATCAACAACTTGTGTCATATCAGCTGCATTTGGAGAACCTGCTCCAGTGTAAATGTGTTTATTTAGCATTAGTTTAGCAAGTAAATAACGAGCTGATGCTTTAGATGCCTTTACTAAACCATCTCCAGGACCAGTGCTAGGTAGAGCAGGAATAGCTTCCGTTAAGTCCTTAACAGCAAAATCAAAAGCTTCTACTCTTGTCATTACTGAAGGAGTTACATCAGGACCATCTTGAGGACTTCTAAAAGGCACTTGCCCAAAAAGGTCGATTAACCAAAACATGCTATAAGCTCTAATAAATTTAGCTTCAGCTGCTTGTTGAGGTGTAGGTTCACTTAAAGGATCAATAATAGTAGATGCATTATATACATTTGAATTTAATTCATTCCATGTATTTTTGATAAGATTGTGAGTTGTGCTCCAAGTATGGCTATGTAATGTTCTCCATACTCCATTATCTCCCCAATCTGTTCCTCTTGTAGGAACCAAAAATTCATCTGATGATACTTCGGTGATACCATACATGTTTTCTTGTGTTTGAACTTGACTTCTTACAGAGTTATACAAGTTTTCCAAACTTCCAGCTGCATCAACTCCCGTAAATTCTCCAGATAAATTTGGAAACCGAGAATCCGTCTCTTCAATCTCCAGATCTGTACATCCAGTTATCCCAAGGAGGAGAGCAGCTATTAATAGATTATATATTTTATATGTTTTCATAAATCAATTTTTTAAAATGTTGCATTAATACCAAACGTAATCGTTCTTGGCCTTGGAAAACTTGTGTAGTCTATTCCTAGAGAAGGAATGTCGTTTAAAGGCTTTGGCGTATTTACTTCTGGATCTAAGCCAGAGTAATCTGTAATTACAAATAAATTTTGTCCAGTTACGTTAAATCTTAATGCATCAAGGAACCAATCTTTTTTAATAGGGAAGCTGTATCCAATAGAAGCATTTTGAAGTCTAACAAAATCTCCTTTTTCTAAAAATCTTGTAGAAACATCAGGTGCATTTGCAGCAGACTCTCCATTAGTTAATACATCTTCTGTAACATTTTTTCCACCCCCAATAATACCAGCAGTAAAGAATGCATTAGCATTATTGTTATATAGATATTGACCAAACTGACCCGTAAAGAATGCATTGAAATCCCAATTCTTATATGATAAACTGGTAGAGAGACCAGAAGTTACTTTTGGCAAAGCACTTTTCCCTACAAATTCTTGAATATCTCCATTTGGGTAAATAGAAATTCCGTTTTGATCATATCCTCCAAATTCTCTTAAATAGTAGGAGAATAAAGGATGACCACCGGTTAATAACTGAGCATATGCTCCAGTTAGTCCATTACCGCTAATAGCTCCTGTTTGAATTTGGCCATCAAAATTTTTCACCATATTGTCATTATAAGCTATGTTAAAGCCCACATTCCAGTTTAGGTTATCGGTTTGAATAAAATCGTAATTAATAGCAAATTCAATTCCTTTATTAATAACGTCAGCATCTACATTATCAAAGTAAAAAGGTTGCGGAGAAGGTTGTGCTGCTTCTTGTTTTAGTAGTAAATCGTTTGTGGTTTTATGATAAAGATCAATACTACCATTTAGGCGTTCATCCATAAATCCAAAATCAAAACCTATATTAGCTTGCGCTGTTTCTTCCCACTTAAGACCCGATTGAGGAAATGCAACTAGTCCTAGAGTAGGTGGGTTTACATCTCCACCATTTCCTATACCAATACCTCCAAAACGTTGTCTGTATGTAAAGTTACCATATCCTATGCCATCTTGATTACCAGTGATACCGTATCCTAGACGAAGTTTAAGTGTTGAAAAAGATTCTCCAATAAAATCTTCTTCATCTAGTCTCCATGCAAAAGCACCGGAAGGGAAGTATCCATAGCTGTTATCTGGACCAAACCTTGAAGAACCATCGGCTCTTAAAGTGAAGGTGAAAATGAATTTTTGGAATAGTGTATAATTAAGTCTTCCAAAATACGATTGTAATTCATCTGTGTTATTATATGTGTCGCCAGTTACAGCTGCCAACGGCACGTTTGATGGAGGAGTAAGTTGTTCGTTACTTGAAACTTCAGGAAATAGTCTATTAACAAATAATCCATCTGAATCAAAACCATACTGTTGATATGAACCTGTAATAGAATTTTCTATTATATTTCTTGATATTTCTAGCTCATCAAACATTTCATCCATATTTGTAGAAGAATATCCAAATCCTTGAATTGTTTTACCAGCGGCTTTAAAGCTCTGAAAGGAATATCCAACTAATACTTCAAGTTTAGAGTTTTCAAATTCCGTTACATAATTCAAGGTTGCATCTAAAAGAGTGTTTTTATTATAGTTTTCAGCAAAAAAACCTCTACCGTTAACAGGAGCACCATTACTTAATCCAGAAATATTTCCAGAAAGTGCTTGATTTTTATCAGCAGAAGATTCATCATATCCAAGGTTTACTTTTGCTTTTAACCCATCAATAATTTCATATTCTGCAGAAATATTTGCTAAATATCTGTTTGTATTGGTCTGGTCTTTAAAATAGTTTAAGGCCTGAGAAGGAATTAAATCACTACCAGTTGAAAAAGAAGGATCTGTAGGCCAAGTTGGATTAGCAAAATAAGTGGCTCCTAATAAATCTCCAGTGGAACCAGCAGTATTAGTAATCATAGGAGCATCATCATTTATTCTTGAGATGGTTCCATTAAAATCAAGTTTCAATTTATCGTCTAAAAAACGTTGAGATAAATTTAACCTACCAGTAATTCTTTCCTGCGAGGAGTTTTTAATTATTCCATTTTGATCACCATAACTAAAAGAAGCTCTTACAAATCCAGAGCCATAGTTGTTTGAGTAAGCAATATTTTGATCTGTAGAAAAGGCAGTTCTTAATAAATAGTCTTGCCAATCTGTATCTGCACCAAAATCTAATGAATTAGCGTCACCACCATATTGGGTAATAGCGCCTAAATATTGTTCTCTGTCAAGTAAATCATATTTTTTTGCAGCTACTGAAACACTGGTGTTTGAAGAGAATTCAAATTTCCCTCCTTGACCTGCTTTTCCTGTTTTAGTAGTAATAATAATTACTCCATTTGCAGCACGAGAACCGTAAATAGCAGTTGCCGAAGCGTCTTTTAAAACGGTCATGCTTTCAATGTCATTAGGATTTAAGAAGTTAAGTGGGTTTTTAGCAGAGCTAGTTCCCGCTCCTAAATCTGCACCGTCTGCTGCAGTATTTCCTCCTGCAAGCGGTACTCCATCAACAACAAATAGAGGGTTGTTGTTAGAACGAACAGAGGCCGTACCTCTAATTCTAACTTGAACCCCAGCACCAGGCTCCCCACTTGTTTGAGTAATTTGAACCCCAGCGGTTTTACCTTGAATAAGTTGCTCTGGAGAGGCAATAACCCCTTGGTTAAAATCTTCAGAATTAACTACCGCAACTGCTCCTGTTGCATCTTTTTTAGTAGTAGTACCGTATCCAATAACTACTACTTCATCTAAAGCCTGCGCGTCTTCAGTAAGTGTTGCGTTAATAGTAGATTGCCCATTAACAGCTACTTCTTTAGATGTAAATCCAACATAGCTAAACACTAAAGTAGCTGTGGCATCCACATTGTCTAAAGTGTAATTTCCGTCAAAATCTGTTTGTGTTCCATTGGATGTTCCTTTTACTAGAACGTTTGCCCCTGGGAGAGGGCCAGTAGCGTCAGAGACTGTTCCACTCACAGTCTGGGCTTTAGCCATGCTGAAACACAGAAATGCTCCAACCAAGGCTAAGCCTTTGATTAAATTGTTCTTCATACAATTAAATTTTAAAGTTCAAATAGTTAGCTTTATTTAACAATGAGTAATCTTTTTTCCAGTTAGCTTGTGTTGAAAAAGGATCATCAGATAATTGTTAAATTATAATAATATAGTGTGAATATAGTAAAAAAAATGCATATAATTTTAACATTGATATTTTTTATCTTAGTATTTTGTTATATTATTAAATGTAGTAAATACTGTTAAAATTTAAGTTGAAGAAAAATAAAACGGAGAACCTAATAGTTCTCCGTTGCTAACTTCAAAAGCGTTTAAGCATTTTGAAAAATGTGTATTTTAAAAAAAAATTTCTTACTCCTGTGGAGTAGTGGTAGACCATACAGCATAACCTTTTCCAGGTGCTTCTAAATTCACTTCTCCATCTTCTTTAGTGTAAGGAGCATATGTGGAATTTAAAGAGTAATCTATTAATGTACTGCTTGTCCAATTGCTTTTAACGGTACGTCTTTTAGTAGTGTCAGAAGTATTTATATAAATAATAAGACCTGGATTTTCGGATGTTCCTTTTCTTTTCATAATATATTCGTCTGCATCAACATATAAAATTTCCGTTTCCCCAATTGCCAAACTGTTATGAATTGTTATAAGTTGTTTTATTTCTTCTTGAAAAGCTTCATTTTCATAATCAGAATAAAAAATTGTAGGATAGCCAGGGTGTGTTAAAATGTAAGCATAGGCTATTAATTTATTTTCGGCCATTATAAAGTTATCTTCATTGCTATCTTTTTCGGTATCGTGATTAGCGGTAAAAGTGACTGCTTTTTCAGGGTAGGTTTGCCAAAGCATTTCTTTGTCTAAATAAGTCAGATCTTCATATCGGTCTAAAGCTTCTTCGAGTTTATAGAAAGTAGAAAAATCGAATACATTACTTCCTGTTTCTTCAATGTATTTTTTTAAAACTACGGGATTACCATCCCATAATTCGGCTACAGAAAATCCGCCTACTTCATCAAGCCAGGCTTTTACAATCCATGGCTCATACCCTAAAACATAATCAAAACGCCAGCCATCAAATCCCATAGTGTTTTTATAGTATTTTGCTACAGAATTATCTTGTTTCCAAAGCCAATTTTGAACATAATCTTGGTTATGATCCAAGTTCTGTTCAGCATAAAAAAGACTTCCTTCGTCATAATTACTAGTACTGTTAGGATAAAAATTTTCGTAATTTCTATTGAATAAACCTGATGCATTTCCATGAGTTTCATCAAATAAAGTATAGGTGTTTTTATCTCTATACGGATTGTATTCTTCGCCACCACCAGAATTATGATTTATTACAATGTCTGCAATAACTTCAAGATTATTTTCGTGCGCTTTTTTGATTAAATTTTCTAATTCGGTTCTACTTCCAAATCGTGTTTCTGTAGTTCCATGTTGTTCATATTCCCCAAAATCAAAATAATCTGAAGGGTCGTACCCCATAGAGTAACCTCCAGACTGACCTTTAGTGGCAACTGGTAACCAAAGGCGATCTACTCCTGCATCTGCCCAACCAGCTACTTTTTCGCTCAAAATATCCCACCAATCTCCTCTTGGTTCTACATCCCAATAGAAGGTTTGCATCATTACATTGTTTCCGCTCTCATATTTTGTGAGATCTAAAGGGGTTACTTCTCCAGCTTCTGGAGTGGTAGGTTCTGGGAGGGTAGTAGAACTATCATCATTGTTTGAGCATGACGATAAGATTAAAAAACTGGTTACAAAAAAGTATAGGAGTTTAGTTTTCATGGTTTAGTTTTAGTAATGGAAGTTAAGTCGGAAAACGAATCTAGTTTTCCGACTTTCTTTAATTTTATAGATAGGTTATTGAGCTTCCAAAGTATAGGTTAACTTTGTAAAACTTACAGTTACATTATAGTTTCCTCCGCTAACTGCAATGTTATCTCCACCTTGTTCTAGCATTCCATCTGCACCTGTGTCTCCGTAATCAACCACCCATTCGTTGTTTTGACGGAATTTCATTTCGCCGTCTACAAGTGTAACTGTTGCAGACCAAGAATCGGTAGCTGGGTCGTAAGTCAATGCAGCATCTGGACCATCCCAGCCATTTGGAGTTGCAGAACCTACTAATCCCCATGTAAAAGGTTCTATTGTGTAGGTAAGTTCTTTTGTGTTGAAGGTCACTTTGTAAGAACCAGCTTCTACTTGGATATTATCTCCTCCTTCTTCTAGTGTTCCATCTGCTCCTGTATCTCCATAATTAAGAGCCCAATCGTTGTTTTCTCTTATTTTAATTTCACCTTCTATAAGGTTAGCATACGCAATAATTACATCTGGATCCTCGGTTTTAACAAAAGAGACGTCTGGACCATCCCATCCATTTGGCGTTGCATCTCCTACTAATCCCCAGGTGGTAACAATGCTTTCTACTTCCTCTGTATTTTCTACTAATTCAACATTAATAGGTAGAGAATCGGAAAATTGCTCAACAGTATTCCCGCCATTACTCCCAACATACGCTCTAACTTTAAAGTATAGGGTTCCTGTATTAGGAGCTTCCGTTTCAGGATCATTATCTAGTCCTGCTTCTTCTGCCAAGCTTAACATATTAGTTACTGTAACCCCGTAATTTGTTTCGCTTAGGTTACTTCCCAATACAGTAATTCCTTCAAAACCTGTAGTTGTAGAAGCTTGTAGTTCATAAAAAACTGGAGTTGAGACTCCAAAATCAACAGCATTCCATACAAATCTTTCCGCTAGATTGTCACCATTTGAAGCTTCAAGAGGGTAGGAGTCTAATACCGTATTTTCAAATGCAATACCTTCTGGGTCAGGCTTTGCCACGAAAGTGAATTCGTCATCATCAGAACAAGCATTAAAACTTAAAGTAGCTATAAAAGCAAGTAGTAAAAGTGATATTTTTTTCATCTGTTTATATTTATTGTTTTTAACGGTCAAATGGAACATTTATAAAATCATTTTGCGGTGTGTATAGAATTAATCATAAATGTTTCATCTTAATTAGTTTAGGTTAGTAACCAGGGTTTTGAGTTAGGTTTGTATTGATTAAAACAATATTACTAGGTAATGGGAATAAGTTTCTGTAGTCTTCTACACCAGTTCCATTCTTTGCACCACCTTTAAATGGCCATAGGTAGCTTCCTGAAGTAAAATATCCAAAGCGAACTAAATCGGTTCTACGTTGACCTTCCCAGTATAATTCTCTAGCTCTTTCATCTAGAAGAAAATCAAGGGTTAAATTGCTGCTAGAAACATTGTTAGAATTATTTCCAAAAGCACGTGCTCTAATTTGATTGATATAATTTGTAGCCGTATTTAAATCGCCTCCAGATCCGCCTCTAACAACAGCCTCTGCGTAGTTTAAATAGATTTCGGCAACTCTAATAATTGGGAGGTCGGTGTCTACAAAATCTCCTCCTTCATCACTCCCAGCATTTCCTTGAGAGTCGATATTTTTGAATTTAGTAATTGCATAACCGTCTGTGAAAGTATTAGCAATAGTGTTAATTTCGTACGACTGTCCATCGGTGTAGAACATTGCTCTAGAGTCTGCCCACTCAATTGGATTTCCATCGTCGTCAGAATTTGTAATTGAGGTTTGAAATTTTTCAACTAAAGATTTTGTAGTACGTAGGCCAGCCCACCCGCCATTAACACCAAACTCTGCAGGCTCCATAGAACCTCCAACAGCTGCGTGTACTAAAAAGGTAGTACCTCCATAGGTTCTTGATTGATTTCCGTCGAAATTCAGTGCAAAAATAAATTCATTTTGTGCTCCATTAGAATCGTTGTCGGCTAAGAAAAGTTCATCATAGGCAGAACCATTTCCATTGGCATCTGTTGTGTTTAAAGCATAAGTAGAATTTATAGCTTTGTTTGAATAAGTAATTGCTTCTGTATATTTAGCTTCTCCAATCCAAGTTTCGGCATTTAAATAAAGTTTTGACAATAAAGCCCAAGCAGCAACTCGATCTACACGTCCATATTCATTAGCGCCACTTTCTTTAAGAGAAGTTTCTATTTCTGTTAATTCTGATTCAATAAAACTGAAAATCTCAGCTCTTGTGTTTTGTTCTGGTAAATCGGTAGAAACAACTGTAACCAGCGGAACATCACTATAAAAATCTATTAAATTGTAATAGGCAAAAGCTCTAAGAAATCTTGCTTCAGCAATAAAAGAAGCAACTTCTGGAGTATCGTTTAGCGGAGTAGCTTTTTCAATAAAAGAATTACAAAAAGAAACCTCTTGCGCCAAACGATAGTACATTGCCGTAGCAAAGTCGTTGCTTGCATTCCAGCTCATGGCGTGTAAATTTGGTAAACCAGGATCTCCCCAACCTACAACGGCATTGTCTGTAGTTAATTCGTTTAAACTAAAAAGCATTCTTGTGTACTGAGAAGTACCTTCGTCTATACCTGTAATATCTGCATCTCCAGCAGGACCTTCTTGCCCAGTTAGGGCTAAACTAGCATATAGTTTGGCTAGTGCCCCTTTTGCTTCGTCTGCATTAGCAAAAACATCTTGCTCTGTAAAACTATCTGGATCGATAGGAGTTTGATCAAGGTCGTCGTGACAAGAAACCATAATGGTTCCAGTTGCCAATAATGCGATGAGTAATTTATATGTGTTTTTCATTGTAAATTCTGATTAAAAATTAAGATTAACACCAAATACAAAAGATCTAGGTCTTGGGTAGAAGTTGTTGTCGATACCTCCACCAATTTCAGGGTCTAGTCCGTCATAATCTGTAAAAGTGGCTACATTTTGTACGGAACCGTAAAAACGTAAACTTGTGTTTGGAATAGCATCTTGTAAAGTGTATCCTAAAGTGATATTGTCAATTTTAATAAAGGAAGCATCTTGGATGTAATAATCGCTTTGTAAATTAGTTTCCGTAATTGATTGGAATCTAGAATTAAAGTAATCTCTATGTAAATTAGTAAGAATGCTATTTTCAGTAGCCCTTAATTCATAGCTTTTACTAGAGGCCATATTGTTATAGGCATAGTTTCCAATATTTGCTCTTGTAACCACCGCTAAATCCCAATTTTTGTAGTTTAAATTGGTGTTTAAACCCATAATAACATCTGCATAAGGGTCTTTGTATAAATAACGGTCGTCGTCGTTTATTTGGTTATCACCATTTCTATCTACATAAGCGCCTTCAATTGGAGCTCCAGCTTCATTATAGACTTGTTTGTATACCCAGTAGCTAAAAGGAGAGTATCCTTCTTTATGTAGCTGAATATTATTACCAGTTCCACCATTAATTCCTCCTACTTCTACTTGATCTGGAAGATTGGTAATTTCATTGCTATTAACAGAAATATTGTAACCAATACTCCAATTAAAAGTATCGGTTTGTACTGGGACAACATTTAGTTCAAACTCAATTCCTTTGTTCTCCATATCTCCAATATTTTTGTCGATACCGTTAGAGAAATTTGTAAATGGGTCTACAGTTACAAAACTTATTAAGTCTTCTGTTTTCTTTAAATAAGCATTTACAGAACCAGAGATTCTATTGTTAAAAAATCCGTAATCTACTCCAACATTGAGCGTTTTACCAACTTCCCATCGTAAGTTTTCATTGTATTCTTCTGGTCTATAGGTTTGGTAAAAGCCATCTCCTAATTGGTAATTTGCATTGGTTCTACTGGCTGTATATTTAGTTAGGAAATTATAATCTCCTAAACCATTTACATTTCCAATTTCACCATATCCAACTCTTAATTTTAATTGGTTTATTACTTCTGAATCTTCTAAGAAACTTTCGTTGTTTAAATTCCAAGCTACTGCTACAGAAGGAAAATATCCCCAACGGTCGTTTGGATTTAATTTAGAAGAAGCATCTGCTCTTAAAGTTGCAGTAACTAAATATCTGTTATCGAAGTTGTAATTAAATCTTCCAAAGTAAGAAAGTAAAACACTTCTCCATTTATCAATTCTAATAGGGTTGTTTCCTTCTTCTTCTGCCTCACTATCGAAACTGTAATTATCATTTTCAAAACTCTGATAAGAATATCCAGCTACAGCAGTTATGGAATGAACATCAATTTCTTTTGAATAAGTAGCGTAAGCGTCGAATAATTTATTGGTAGCTTCGTTTGTGTAATTAGAAAAAGATCCGTTCCAGTCTAATTGAGAAGAAGGCATTTGATCTGAAACTATTGTTCTTCCGTGACTATTACTTTTGTCCAATCCTACATTTACAGTAGCTGTTAAATCTGGAAAGAAATGAAGTTTATAGTCAACTTTAGCATTTCCAATAAATCTTCTTACTTCCGCAGTATCATCTTTTAAATTAACTAAGGCAACAGGGTTTGTTGGCGCTAAACTATTTTGAACATTATCGTTGTTTAGCCAAGTAAAGTAACCGCCAAAAGGAGAGTTTTCGTCATAAATAGCTTGTGTTGGGTCAAAATCTACAGACGTCCCAATAGCATCCCTATTGGCAAACTTGTTTTCGGTATACGAACCGCGTCCATTTAACTCAACTTTTAAATGATTATCTAAAAAAGATGGACGTAGATTAATAGATGCTGTAGTTCTAGCAAAGTTATCCCCTTGTAAAACACCATCTTGGTCGGTATACCCAATAGAAGCTCTTACGGGCATAAAGCCAGCAATATTTCCTGTGGTACTAAGGTTGTGTTCAAATCCAAAAGCATCGCCATAGATTTGATCTTGCCAGTTTGTGTTGCTAGCTCCTAAACGACTAATTGCATCTGCACTTCCTACTTCATTTACGAGAGTTCTAAACTCATTGGCATCCATAACATCTACATAATTTGTAGGGGTATAAAGGGTTGTAGAACCAGAATAGCTAAATTTAAAATCGTTGCCTTTTCCTTTTTTGGTAGTAATCATAATTACTCCATTGGCAGCTCTAGCTCCATAAATTGCCGTAGACGATGCATCTTTAAGAACCGTCATACTTTCAATATCATTAGGGTTGATAAAGTTTAGCGGACTTCTAGCACCTCCAACGCCACTATCTGCAATTGGAACCCCATCTATTACGTATAAAGGCGAACTGTTGAGCGATAAAGATCCTTGTCCACGAATTACAATATTCTGACCTTCACCAGGGGCTCCACCACCAGAAGTAACAGATACCCCGGCAATTTTACCTGTAATTAATTGCCCTGCATTTAAAACAGGTCCTTGGTTAAAATCTTCCGTAGAAACTTGGTCTACAGCTCCAGTAGCATCTTTTTTCTTTACGGAACCATACCCAATAACTACAACTTCGTCTAGTTGTTGGGTATCTTCTGTTAGTACAACATTCATAGTTGCTCCCGTTACAGGCTTTTCTTGTGTATTAAAACCGATATAAGAAAATTGAATAACTGTGCCATTTTCAGCATTAATGGTAAACTGACCATCAAAATCTGTAGTTGTTCCTGTAGTTGTTCCTTTTATTACAACATTTACACCTGGAATTGGGGTATTTGTTGAAGCGTCTGTAACAACTCCACTAACCGATTGTTGCGCAAAAATGCATACCGGTATTAGGAACATTAGTAGGCTTATTTTTTTAATTATTTTCATAAGAAATTGTAAAATAGTTTTGATAATTGTTAGCTTATATTTTTACTTCTCGGCGTTAAAACTATGTAAAATTTGAGTAAAGAAAACGTTGGAGTTCGTTTGGAGGGTCACGAAAACGTTTTAGTGTTGAGAACTTTTTATTTTTTAACAGAAAGCTCTATTCATAGACTTTAATTTTACTATTCATAATAAATGAAGTGGATTATTGTGAATAGTTTAATTTTTCATAAAAGCAGAATTCTGTGCTTAAATTGGAAAAGAGCAATTATTGTATGTATTTTTGCATATATTAAAATCTAATTTCTGCTATATAATGAAGAAAAAAATTACAATTAAAGAGATAGCTAGAGAGCTAGATGTTTCTATTTCTACAGTGTCTAAAGCAATGAGTAATAGCTCTGAAATTAGTAAAGATACTATTGAGAAAGTACAAGCTTTTGCCAAACTCTATAATTACAAACCTAACAATATTGCGCTGAGTCTTAAGAACAAAAAAACTAAGAATATAGCAGTAATTATTCCTGAAATTGTCCATCATTTTTTTACGTTAATTATTAGTGGAATCGAAAAGAAGGCAAATGAGCTCGGTTATAATGTAATTGTTTGTTTGTCCAACGAATCTTTTGATAAAGAAGTGATTAATATGGAAACGATGGCTAATGGACAAATAGATGGGTTTTTATTATCACTTTCAAAAGAAACGCTCTTAAAGAAGGATTTTCATCACTTACGGGAAGTAATTAATCAAGGAATGCCTTTAGTGATGTTTGATAGAACTTCCGACGAAATTTATTGTGATAAAATTATAATAGACGATGCCCGAGCTTCTTATAATGCCATTCAACATTTAATTTATTCGGGTTGTCAACGTATTGCTTTAATTACTACAGCCGATTATATTTCTATAGGGAAACTCCGTACGCAAGGCTATGTAAATGCACTTTATGATGCTGGAATTGAATTAGATGAAAATTTAATTGTAAAGGTTGATAAAGTAGAAGAATTAGACGAAAAAGTGAAGCATCTTTTTGATACTGAAAAATTTGATGCTGTATTTGGGGTGAACGAATTATATGCCGTGGTAGCAATGAGAGAAGCGCATAACCGCGGATTTAAGATCCCTCAAGAAATGAGTTTTATAGGTTTTAGCGACGGAATTTTATCTAAATATTCTTACCCAACTCTTACCACTGTTATTCAGCATGGTTTTGAAATGGGAGAAAAAGCAGCTAAAATGTTAATCGACCGACTTGAAACAAATGATGATGAATCGAGTTTTAAAACAGAGGTTATAAAAACCTCTATTCTAGAACGAGAATCTACGAAACCTATCTAGTAGTTTTCGTAGTTGTTAAAGTTTAATAGTAAGACTATTAGTTTCTTATCTGCTAAAATACTATCTTGCAGCCGTCAAAGTTTATATTTTTACTTCTCAATTTAAATTAAGCTTTGATAAGTCATAGCGCTTATCGTATAATAAACTAACACATTACGATAATGAAAAAGCGTATTTTAGGTTTCTGGGAAATCTGGAACATGAGTTTCGGTTTTCTAGGAATTCAATTTGGTTTTGCTCTTCAAGGAGGGTTTATGTCTCGTATTTTTCAGACACTCGGTGCTGAAAAAGACAATATTCCTCTTCTATGGATTGCAGCTCCCCTCACAGGTTTGTTAATTCAACCCATTATAGGGTATTTAAGTGATAAAACTTGGCATTCCAAACTAGGTAGACGCCGACCCTATTTTCTTATTGGAGCTATTTTAAGTTCTATAGCCTTATTTATAGTACCTCATTCTCCAGCATTATGGGTTGCAGCAGGTCTCCTATGGGTTTTAGATGCTTCCATTAATGTAAGTATGGAACCTTTTAGAGCGCTCGTTGCCGATAAATTACATGAGTCGCAACGTTCATATGGTTTTGTTGTGCAAACACTTATTATAGGTATTGGTACTTGGGTGGCTAGTAATTTGCCATGGTTGGTTAATTACTTAGGAGTAAGCAATGAAGCCGCACCAGGAATAGTCCCTATGTCGGTTAAAATAGCCTTTGCTATTGGAGCTCTTGTTTTTATAACCAGTATTCTTTATACCATTTTTACTACGGACGAATATCCGCCGGAAGACATGGAGGCTTTTAACAAAATGAAAGCTGAAACAAAAGGACATTTTGTAAGAGATATTATTGAAAATATTGGGAATATGCCTCCTACCATGATTAAGTTAGGAGTGATTCAGTTTTTTAGCTGGTTTGCATTTTTTACCATGTGGAGCCTTGCAATGCCAGCTCTTACCGAGCATGTTTATAACGCACCAGCTCCCGTAGAAACAGCTTTTAATTTTCAAGAGGTAGCACAGCAAACAGCCTTTAATGTTGCCAATAAAAAATATCAAGATGCCTCAGATAATGTAGGTTCTGCAATGGGGGTTTACGGACTTTCTTCCATGGTTTTTGCTTTGTTGCTAACTTTTTATGCCTCCAGAAAGCGTGTAAACCGTAAATATACCCATATGGCTTCCTTGATTTTAGGAGGGATTGGATTTATATCTATGTATTATGTTCCTGATCCTTCTTATTTATATATCAGTTTTATATTAATTGGAATTGCATGGGGAAGTATACTTTCAATGCCTTATGCTATGTTATCCAGTTCTATCGATGCTAATAAGATGGGCGTTTACATGGGACTCTTTAATATGTTTATTGTGCTTCCGCAGATAATAGCTGCAATAGGAGGTATAAATTATGCCTATAAATTAATAGGAGAAGAAACTATTTATTCCATGATTGTTGCTGGAATTTGCTTGATTTTAGCCGGATTGGCAAACCTACTTATCGTTAATAAAAAAGCTATTGCATATACCATAGATTAGTATTTCTAAAATATTAGTCTTTGTTTTAAAAGAAATTAAAATGAAGGAAGAAAAAGGATTTATATTTGATTTAGACGGCGTTATTGTAGATACTGCTAAGTTCCATTTTTTAGCGTGGAAAAAAGCGGCTGCCGAATTTAACTTTGAACTTACACACCAACAAAACGAACAACTTAAAGGGGTAAGTAGAGTAGACTCCTTAAAGAAAATATTGAACTGGGCTAATGCAGAAGTTTCTCAAGAGAAATTTGATGAGTTAGCAGCCAATAAAAATGCCGATTATCTAACGTATGTTGATAAAATGACAGCAGCAGATATTTTGCCTGGCATAAAAGAGATCCTCGCAGAGATTAAAAAAGAAGGGTATCCAATTGCATTGGGATCGGCTAGTAAAAATGCTCCTAAAATCTTACAAAAGGTAGGTATAATGGATCTGTTTGACGTTATAGTTGATGGAAATAGCGTTACCAAAGCAAAACCTAATCCAGAGGTGTTTTTAATTGCTGCAGAAAAAATTAATGTAGCTCCAAATAACTGTATTGTTTTTGAAGATGCCGAAGCAGGAATAGAAGCAGCAAATACAGCAGGAATGATCTCAATAGGATTAGGAAACGAACAAAACTTAAGAGAAGCCGATTATAATTTTTCGAGCTTCACAGAAATAACATTTAATTTTTTAAAAACACTTCAACCTAAATAAAAATGAATCAGGATTATATTGTACCAAACGAATGGTCATTAATAGAAGAAGGATTTCAGCCAGCAAAAGTAAAGTCGTCTGAAAGTTTATTTAGTATTGGAAACGGTGCTATGGGGCAACGTGCAACTTTTGAAGAGCATTATTCTGGTGCTACTTTCCAAGGGAGTTATATAGCAGGGGTTTATTATCCTGATAAAACTCGTGTTGGTTGGTGGAAAAATGGATATCCAGAGTATTTTGCTAAAGTACTTAATGCGCCAAATTGGATAGGAATTAACGTGCTAGTTAATGGTGAAATGTTAGATTTAAATACGTGTAAATCGGTTGAAGATTTCCGTAGAGAATTAAATATGAAAGAAGGATGGCATCAACGTAGTTTTAAAGCTACTTTGCCAAACAATGTGCAGATAAAAGTTACTGCTACTCGTTTTTTAAGTTTAGAAATAGACGAAGTAGGAGCTATAAAATATGAGGTAACACCGCTAAATACTTCAGCAGAAATTACTTTTTTACCATACGTAGATGGTGGAATTACTAATGAAGATACTAATTGGGACGATGCTTTCTGGGATGTTTATAAAACGGAAGCCCAAAATGATTTTGGGTATGTAGTTTCTAAAACCAATAAAACAGAATACCATGTGTGTACTGGAATGATTAGTACATTATTCTTGAATAATGAGAAGCTAACCATTGCTCCACAAGAAAATATTGAAGCGCTAAAAGCTGCTTTTTCATATACTATTGAAGCAAAAAAAGGAGAAACTGCTGCAATTGAAAAAATGGGAGGCTATGTTACTTCTTTAAATTATAAAGCAGAAAATCTTGTAGAAGCTTCATTAAAAGTGCTAAGCAATGCTTCAAAAATTGGTTTTGATGCCTTGCTAGAAAAGCAAAAAGAGGCTTGGGCTTCTATTTGGGAAATGGCAGATGTTACTATTGATGGCGATGTAAAAGCGCAACAAGGAATCCGATTTAATATTTTTCATTTAAATCAAACCTATTCTGGAAAAGATGCTCGTTTAAATATTGGTCCAAAAGGATTTACAGGAGAGAAATATGGAGGGAGTACTTATTGGGATACCGAGGCTTATTGCATTCCTTTTTATATGGCTACCAAAGACGATAAAGTAGCTAGAAATCTTTTAAAATATCGTTACAACCATTTATCAAAAGCTATAGAAAATGCAGAGAAATTAGGCTTTAAAAATGGAGCTGCTTTGTATCCAATGGTAACAATGAATGGAGAAGAGAGTCATAACGAATGGGAAATTACCTTTGAAGAAATTCACCGTAATGGTTCCATGGTGTATGCTATTTATAATTACGTTCGCTATTCGGGAGATTACAGTTACATTCCAGAAATGGGCTTGGAGGTAATGATAGCAATTGCTCGTTTTTGGCACCAAAGAGCTAACTTTTCAACAGCTAAAAATAAATATGTAATTCTTGGAGTTACGGGGCCTAATGAATACGAAAACAACGTAAACAACAATTGGTTTACAAATTATATTGCAAAGTGGTGTATTGAATATGCTACCGAAAATATTGAGAAAGTAAAGTTGGAATATGCTTCAGATTACGAACGAGTTATTTCAAAAGCAAAGCTTTCTTCTGAAGAAATAAAACAATGGTTGGAAGTTGCTCAAAATATGTATTTTCCTTACAGTGAAGAGCATCAAGTATTTTTACAACAGGATGGATTTTTGGATAAAGAATTAATTACCGTAGCAAATCTTTCAAAAGACGAGCGACCAATAAATCAAAAATGGTCTTGGGATAGAATTTTGCGTTCGCCTTACATAAAACAAGCAGATACCTTACAAGGATTTTACTTTTTTGAAGCCCATTTTAGTAAAGAAGAATTGGCACGTCATTTCGATTTTTATGAGCCTTTTACGGTGCATGAATCTTCGTTATCGCCTTGCGTTCACAGTATTCAAGCTGCTGTTTTAAATAAAATGGAACAGGCTTATAACTTTTATTTACGTACCTCTAGATTGGATTTAGACGATTATAATAAAGAGGTTCATGAAGGGTTACACATTACTTCTATGGCGGGTACTTGGATGAGTATTGTTGAAGGTTTTGGAGGAATGAGAATTAAAGATGGAAACCTAACTTTTGAAACTCGGATTCCAAAACAATGGAAAGCTTTTTCTTTTAAAGTTAATTTTAGAGGAAGTATTGTAAAAGTAGATGTGAGTCATCAAGAAACTACATTTACAGTTGTAGGAGAAGAGGATTTAAAAATTGAATTGAACGGAAAAGAAGTTGAGGTAAAAGCAACTTCAACAACCATATAAATTAATGTCAAACTGAACTCGTCGAGATATTGGTGTACAATGCTTGGCGGGTTATTGTTAAATTGATTCTGTTGAATTATTGTCGAACTGAGCTTGTCAAACTGAGCTTGTCAAACTGAGCTTGTCGAAGTTTAGTTAACACAATCCAGCATGACGTTAAAAAAACACAATATGAAAAAAATACTAATAAATATATGCGCTTGTTTGATGGTGATAAGTAGTCTCTCTGCGCAAGAATTAAAATCGCCTGACGGAAATTTCGTTATGGATTTTTCTTTGCTGAAAGACGGAACGCCAACTTATAAATTAACCTATAAAGGACAAGCAATAATAAAGGAAAGTAAACTTGGTTTTGAGTTGAAAAATGATGAAAAATCGTTGGTTAATAATTTTTCTATTCAAGACACTCAAACCAATACATTTAATGAGACTTGGAAACCAGTTTGGGGAGAAGTTTCAGAAATTACAAATCATTATAATGAGCTAGCGGTAACCTTAAAACAAGCAGAAACTGCTAGAAAAATGAGGATTCGTTTTCGTTTATTTAATGACGGACTAGGTTTCCGTTATGAGTTTCCTCAGCAAGAAAACTTAGTGTACTTTGTTATTAAGGAGGAGCACACCCAGTTTGCAATGGCTGGAGATCATACTGCTTTTTGGATTCCTGGAGATTATGATACGCAGGAGTATGATTATACCGAATCTAAGTTGTCTGAAATTCGTGAAGAAATGGAAGATGCTATTACTCCAAATGCTTCTCAACAACCATTTTCTCCAACAGGCGTACAAACCGCTTTAATGATGAAAACCGATAACGGATTGTACATTAATTTACACGAGGCGGCTCTGATTAATTATTCTACAATGCATCTTAATTTGGATGATAAAAACATGGTTTTTGAATCGTGGTTAACTCCAGATGCAAATGGAGATAAAGGATATTTGCAAGCGCCATTTAATACGCCTTGGAGAACCATAATTGCTAGTGACGATGCGCGTGATATTCTGAATTCTAAAATGACTTATAACCTAAACGAGCCTTCTAAAATAGATGATACTTCGTGGATTAAGCCAGTTAAATATGTTGGGGTTTGGTGGGAAATGATTACAGGAAAAAGTTCTTGGGCATATACCAACGATTTTCCTTCTATTAAATTAGGAGAAACAGATTATTCTAAAGCTACTCCCAATGGAACCCATGGCGCCAATACTGAAAATGTAAAAAAATATATCGACTTTGCTGCAAAGCATGGGTTTGATGCTGTTTTAGTGGAAGGATGGAATGTAGGTTGGGAAGATTGGTTTGGAAAATCTAAAGATTATGTGTTTGATTTTGTAACGCCCTATCCAGATTTTGATGTGGAAGAAATACATGCATACGCCAAATCAAAAGGAATTAAAATGATGATGCACCATGAAACGTCAAGCTCTGTTAGAAACTATGAGCGCCATATGGATGCAGCTTATAAATTTATGAATGACCACGGATATACCTCTGTAAAAACTGGATATGTAGGAGATATTTTGCCAAGAGGCGAAAATCATTACAATCAGTGGATTGTAAATCATTATCAATACGCATTAGAAAAAGCAGCCAATTATAAGATTATGATAAATGCGCATGAGGCAGTTCGTCCAACAGGAATTGCACGTACGTATCCAAATTTAATAGGAAACGAATCTGCTAGAGGAACCGAATACCAAGCTTTTGGAGGTTCAAAACCAAACCATGTAACGGTATTGCCTTTTACACGTTTAATTGGTGGTCCGATGGATTATACACCAGGAATTTTCGAAATGGATATCAGTAAAATGAATCCGAATAACAACTCGCATTTAAATGCAACTATTGCCAATCAATTGGCATTGTACGTAACCATGTATAGTCCGTTGCAAATGGCTGCCGATATTCCAGAAAATTACAACCGTTTTCTAGATGCTTTTCAGTTTATAAAAGACGTAGCTGTAGATTGGGATGAGAGTGAATACTTAGAAGCAGCGCCTGGAAAATATGTTACCGTTGCGCGTAAAGCCAAAGGAACTAATAATTGGTTTGTAGGAAATGTAAATGGCTTGGAGTCTCGTACCACAAAAATTTCTTTGGATTTTTTAGAGGAAGGAAAAAAATACGAAGCTATTATTTATGCTGATGCTAAAGATGCTCATTATAAAACCAATCCGCAGGCATATAAAATTACAAAACAAACAGTAACTAATACGTCAAAGTTAACGCTTACTTCAGCACCAGGAGGAGGTTTTGCTATTAGTATTATAGAAAAATAGAGAGCACCTGATTTTAGGGATTTGTAATAAACAAAATAGTTACCTCTACAAAAGGAGATGAGTAAAGCAAAGGTTTTGAGAGGTAGTGTTCTTTATGGGGTATGTAAAATACTGTAAATAAAATAATTAACTTAAAGATAGTCTTGTGAATTGCCCATTAACAAATTTGGAAACCAACCAATATGATAATCAAGGGCATTCCATCGGACCATTCAAAAACAATAAATAGTAACAGATGAAAAATCAAAATTCTTTTATTATCACAATAGTATTTGTTTTTTTAAGTGTTTCACTGCAAGCACAAATAAAAAAAATTGAGCCACCATTTTGGTGGAGTGGAATGCAGAAAACAGAACTTCAATTAATGGTATATGGAGATAATATTTCTTCTTTAACGCCAGAAATTGACGGATTAGAAATCAAAGAGGTTAAAAAAACCGAGAATCCAAACTATCTGTTTGTTACTATTGAAACTGAAAATGCTTCAGCAAAAAATTATACGATCAATTTTAAAAAAGGAAAAAAAATTGTTGATAGTAAGGAGTACGCATTAAAGTCGAGACGTGAAAATTCAGCCAACCGAAAAGGTTTCGACTCCTCTGATATGATTTATTTAGTAATGCCAGACCGTTTTGCTAATGGAGACCCTACTAACGATAGCAATTCAGCATTAACAGAAAAAGCAAACCGAGAAGAGCAAGGTGGTCGTCATGGAGGCGATATTGATGGAATTATTCAACACCTAGATTATATAGAAAATCTTGGAGCAACTGCAATTTGGAGTACGCCACTTTGTGAGGATAACGATGCCAAATACTCATATCATACCTATGCACAAAGCGATGTTTACAAAATTGATGCCCGTTACGGAACTAACGAAGATTATAAAAAATTGGGGAGTGAACTGCATAAAAGAGAAATGAAACTTATTATGGATTATGTGGTGAATCATTGGGGAGTGGAGCATTGGATGATTAAAGATTTACCTACTTACGATTGGATTCATCAATTTCCTGGGTATGCGCAAACAAATTACCGAATGAGTACGCAAATGGATCCAAATGCTTCGGAAATTGATTATAAAATGTGCATGGATGGGTGGTTTGTAAAAACGATGCCCGATTTAAATCAGCAAAATCCGTTGGTGTTAAATTACTTAATTCAAAATGCTATTTGGTGGATTGAGTATGCCAATTTAGACGGTTTTAGAGTGGATACGTATTCTTATAACGATAAAGAGGGAGTTGCAACTTGGACTAAAGCTATTATGGATGAGTATCCAAATTTTAATATTGTAGGAGAAATTTGGCTGCACGATCAAGCTCAAATTGCCTATTGGCAAAAGGATAGTAAAGTAGGAGCTATTCAAAATTATAACACGCATTTACCGAGTGTAATGGATTTTACGTTGCACGACGCTGTTACTAGCGTTTTTAATGAGGAAAATCCGTCGTGGGATAAAGGAACGATTCAGTTATATGAAAATTTTGTAAACGATTTTTTATATCCTGATATTGATAATATTCTTGTTTTTGCTGAAAATCACGACACAGGACGTATCAATCAAATTTATGAAAATATAGAAGATTATAAATTGGTTATGACCTTAATGGCTACCGTTCGAGGGATTCCACAATTATATTATGGTTCGGAAATAGGAATGAAAGGCGACAAAGGAAAAGGGGATGGCGATATCCGAAGAGATTTTCCTGGCGGATGGGAAGGAGATTCTAACAATGCATTTTTATCCTCCGGACGAACCGCAACGCAAAATGAGTATTTTAATTTTACTTCGAAGCTTTTTAATTGGAGAAAAAATAAGAAGGTAATTCATTCAGGAAAAACAACACAATACCTCCCAGAGAATGAAGTGTATGTATATTTTCGAAGTAATGAAAACCAAACGGTAATGGTAGTTGTTAATAATAGTAGTGAAAACCGTAGCTTAGATTTGAGTCGCTTTAAAGAAAATTTAAAAGAGGCTAAACAAGGGAAAGATATTATTTCTGAAAAGAATTTTTCTTTAGAAGAAAAACTGGAAATAGCTGGGAAAACGAGTTATATTATTGAAGTTTTGTAAAATGATAAAACTAAAAAGCACCTTCCTTTTTATAATCTTAGTATCTTTAGTTGTTGCTTGTTCTAATACAAAAACAATGGAAGAAACTAAGGAGGTAAAACCTTCAAAAATTGTAATTTATCAAGTGTTTACACGCTTGTTTGGAAATACTAATACCAACAATAAACCATGGGGGACTATTGAGGAAAACGGAGTTGGTAAATTTGCCGATTTTACCGATAAAGCTTTGCAGGAAATTAAAGATTTAGGAATAACGCATATTTGGTATACTGGAGTTCCGCATCATGCTTTAGTGAATGATTATACGGAGTATGGAATTTCTAATGACGACCCAGAGGTGGTAAAAGGGCGTGCAGGCTCTCCTTATGCGGTAAAAGATTATTACAATGTAAATCCTGATTTAGCAACCAATCCCGCAAATAGGTTAACAGAATTTAAGGAGCTTATTGATCGTACTCACCACAAGAATTTAAAAGTAATTATTGATATTGTTCCCAATCATGTGGCTCGAGATTACGAGGGAATTAGCAATCCAGAAGGTGTAGAAAGTTTTGGAGCTTCTGATGATACCTCGGTTGTTTATCATAAAAATAATAACTTTTATTATTCGCCAAACGAAGCTTTTTCTCTTCCAGATTGGAGAGATGGATATTTGCCACTTGGAGGAGAAGCAAATGCTTTAATTGATGGAGAATTTGATGAAAATCCTGCTAAATGGACAGGAAATGGGTCTAGAGCTTCTAAGCCAGATCAAAACGATTGGTATGAAACGGTAAAAGTAAATTATGGAGTATCTCCAGAAGGACATAGAGAATTTGATACGTTACCAGAAAATTTTGATAGCGAGTCCTATAAAAAACACTTTGAATTCTGGCAAGGAAAAGAGGTGCCCTCCTCTTGGGTAAAGTTTAAAGATATTGCCTTGTATTGGCTTGATTTTGGGGTTGATGGATTCCGTTATGATATGGCAGAAATGGTGCCCGTAGAGTTTTGGAGTTATATGAATTCTGCAATCAAAATGAAAAATCCAGATGCCTTTTTAATGGCGGAAGTGTACAATCCTGATTTATATCGAGATTACATTCGTTTAGGGAAAATGGATTATCTGTATGATAAGGTTGATATGTACGATTCGTTGAAGCATATTATGAAAGGCTATGGCTGGACAGACCATATTCCAGTTGTTCGGAATAAGTATAATGATATCGAATCTCATATGCTATATTTCCTTGAAAACCATGACGAACAGCGTATTGCGAGTCCTGAGTTTGTTGGAAATGCTAATACTGCAAAACCTGCAATGACGGTTTTAGCAACAATTGGAACGTCTCCGTTAATGATTTATTTTGGACAAGAATTGGGGGAGCCTGGCGCTGAGGATGCTGGTTTTGGCGATCCAAGTAGGACTTCCATTTTTGACTATATTGGAGTTCCAGCCCACCAAAGATGGATGAATAAAGGAAAATTTGATGGCGGACAATCAACCGAAGAAGAAAAATCGTTGCGTAACTTTTACAAACGCTTATTGAATATTGCCATAAGTAATGATGCCCTTACTGGGGAGAGTCGAGAAATTCATTATTATAATAAAGAACATACCAAAAATTATAACCACCGTGTTTTTTCTTTTGTTAGATTCTCTAAGGAAGAAAAGCTAATTGTGGTTACTAATTTTGATACAGAAGTTTCGCATCAGTTTGAACTTAGAATTCCTCAAGATATCATTTCTCTATGGGGGTTATCGGAAAATACCTATGAATTAGAGGACTTGTTATATCAACAAAATAACAAGCTAATATTAAGAAATGGTGAAGGTTTTATAAATGTATCGTTGGCTCCTTTAGAATCATTTATTTTTAAGCTCTAAATTTTATATGAAACCCTTATGGAAGGATTAATTATGACTAAAATAATAACCTTCACAAAGGAAAATAAATAAAGCAACAGCTTTTAAGAGAGAGTGATTTTTTTGTAATCATATAAAATATTTAAAAATCAATTATTCAAGATATATTTATTTGTATAAAAATGATAAAAAAAGTAGTTGTTTTAGGAGCACTGTTAGTGTTTTTTCAAAGTTATAGTCAGATGCAAGAACCCATTATTATTGGACATAGAGGTGCCCGAGGGCATGTGGTTGAAAACAGTTTACCTTCCATAGAAAAAGGAATAGCTCTTGGAGCCGACGCCATAGAAATAGATGTTTTTAAAATTGCAGATGGTTCTATAATTGTTTTTCATGACGATACAGTAGACCGTTTAACAGAAGCTACAGGTTCTATAGAGAATTATACAAAGTTAACTTTAGATACGTTGTCTTTAGAAGGAGGAGTGAAAATTCCAACTTTAAATGAGGTTTTGGATTTGATTGATAAAAGAGTAGTGCTCAATATAGAATTAAAAGGATCAAATACAGCAGTTCCTGTCCATAAAATTCTTCAGCAGTACATAACTGAAAAAGGATGGGAAAACTCCGATTTTATCATTTCGAGCTTTAAATGGGAAGAGCTAGAAGAAACACATCGCTTAAACCCAGAAATGCCAATTGGAATTTTAGTCAGTAAAAAAATTGATGATGCAATAGCAGAAGGTGAAAAGCTAAATGCTGTTGCTATTCACCCTTCATATAAAAGCTTAAACGCTGAGAATGTAGCGAAAATGCATGCTAAAAATTTTAAAATATATCCGTGGACGGTTAACGAGCCAGTCGATATTTCTAAAATGAAATCTTTTAAAGTTGATGGGATTATAACCGATTTTCCTGAACGAATTAGTGAATAATAGGCGGTATTAAGTATAGAGTACGGAGTACAAAGTATAAAGTATGCTTTATGCGGGAATAAATAATCGGGAGTCTGAAGAGTAGTGTACAGTTTTCAGTAGCAGTTAGCAGAATTAAGTATTCATTACAAAGTATGCGGGAGATAAGAGAACAGAGAAGCATCTTTATTCTTGTTTCCTATAATTCATCAATTTTTGTACTATCAACTATCAACTATTAAACTCAAAATAACTGTATCTTTGCGCCATGATATTCGATGTGATAATTGTAGGAGGTGGCGCTGCTGGTTTTTTTTCGGCCATACAAATTGCAACCCATAATCCGCAATTAAAAGTAGTTATTTTGGAGCGAGGAAAGGAAGTACTCACCAAGGTTAAAGTTTCTGGTGGCGGACGTTGTAATGTTACGCATGCTGAATTTGTTCCCAATGAATTAGTAAAATCATATCCTAGAGGGGAGAAAGAACTTAGAGGTCCTTTTCATACATTTTGTAGCGGGGATACGGTTGCTTTTTTTGAAGACAGAGGGGTTGCTTTGAAAATTGAAGAAGACGGGCGCATGTTTCCAGAAAGTGATTCTTCACAAACTATTATCGATTGTTTTTTAGCAGAAACAGAGCGGTTAGGTATAAAAGTAAATACCAGCTGTGGAGTTAAGAATATAAAAGAGTTATCGTCCGAAAATTCTTCATGGGAGATTGAAACTTCACAAGGTATTTTTCAGACAAAAAAAATTGTAATCAGCACTGGGAGTAACCCTAAAATATGGAATCAGTTGGCAGCACTTGGACATACAATTGTATCTCCAGTTCCGTCTTTATTTACTTTTAACATCAAAGATATACGAATTAATGGGTTAATGGGACTCTCATCTCCTGCGGAAGTGAAATTAATAGACCGTAAAAATAATCCTATAAAACTAGAAAACGGACAAAAAGCAACTGCAAAAGGACCACTTTTAATAACGCATTGGGGAATGAGCGGCCCTGCTATTTTAAAGTTATCAGCATGGGGAGCTCGTAAATTATTTGAACAGAATTATCAGTTTAAAATTCAAGTAAACTGGTTACCAACATATAATCAGGAAGAAGTTTTATCGGATTTAAAAGAATTAAAAACTTCCGAGGCTAAAAAGCTTGTTTTTAATACGCGTCCGTTTGAGATTCCAAAACGATTATGGTTTAAAATATTAGAGGTTTCAGGGATTACAAATCTGCATAAATGGGCGGAAATTAATAAAAATCAACTACAGCAGTTATCACAAGAACTTACAGAGGCCACATTTGATGTGAATGGGAAAAGTACATTTAAAGAAGAGTTTGTAACTGCTGGAGGAGTAGATTTAAAAGAAATTAATTTTAAAACCTACGAAAGTAAAATTTGTAAGAATATGTTTCTAGCTGGCGAGGTTATTAACGTTGACGCCATTACAGGAGGATTTAATTTCCAAAATGCATGGACGGGTGCTTATATTGTTGCTAAAGCAATAACAGAAGTAACTTAATTAAGTTGCCAAATGCTAAAATTTAGGATGGTGGCAAAGCAAACCCATAATAAGTAAGGAATTAACAAATACGCAGCTACCCTATTTACTACTTTAAACCATTTAATGGTAAGTAAAATGAGGACAACAAGTGTTATTATGATGAGTAAAGCCCAAAATGGTTTTTGAAATCCAAAAAAAACAATACTCCACATAGCATTAAATAACAGTTGAAATCCGAAATGATACAACGCTGTTTTTACCCATAAATGATAAAAACCTCTTGCCCATACAATTCCAGCGGAAATTCCCATTATAATATATAAGATTGTCCATACAGGGGCAAAAATCCAATTTGGAGGATTGAAAGAGGGCTTATTGAGTGTGGGATACCATGTGTCTACAGAGCTTTGTGTGGCAAATCCAGAGAGAAAGCCAACAACTAAACATACTACTACTGCAATTAATATTCTGGTAAGTTTTTTTGACATAGCACTCGTAAATATGCACTAAAATAACAATTTATTTTTCAAATCTCATATTTGTTTTATAAGTATTGTTATGAACTTATTTTTTATATTATTTCACACAATTTTTTGTCATAATTTACAGATATATCTTTCTCACAACATAGAAGAGTTCCGTTAGGCAGGGAATAAAAGATTTATTTTTGATTTCGTGTCAAATTGATTTTTAGTGCAAAGTAATTTACTCGATAATCGAGATTTGAATGCTCCGAAGCTTGCTTCGAAATGTTTTTTAGTTTTTTCTTCTAATGCCTCGTGAGCTTATTCCGAGGTAGTTTACTTATTAAGGGAGGTTTCAGTTTTTAACGCTTGTTTTTTTTTGATTTTTCTCTTATTGTCTCACGTTTTGTCTTGAGAGAGTTGACTTGCAATTGATAGCCTATTTTATGGCCTTTAGTTTTATAGGAACGATAAAAATTAGGGGTGGATATTTCTTTGAGTTATATTTGCCTAAACTTTTTTTTTAAATGACGGTAGCTAGTTTTATTCCATCTCCATATAAAAGCAAATTAGAAACTGGGAGCTTTACTTGGCAATCGCCTAGTAATATAGCTTTAGTAAAATACTGGGGGAAGTTGGAACATCAAATTCCTGCAAATCCTTCTATCAGTTTTACGCTTAATAATTGCCATACAAAGACAACGTTGTCCTACACAAAAAGAGCTAATAATAGTACAGATACTTTTAGTTTTGAGGTGTATTTAGATGGAGAATTAAAATTGGATTTTGCGCCTAAAATAGAAACTTTCTTTAAGCGAATAGAGAAATATCTACCTTTTTTAACCGATTATCATTTTAAAATAGAAACACATAATTCTTTTCCTCATAGTAGTGGGATTGCATCTTCTGCAAGTGGAATGAGTGCAATAGCCTTGTGTTTAATGAGTATGGAGAAGCAATTGGTTCCTGAAACTACAACTACATTTTTTACTGAAAAGGCGTCTTTTTTGGCACGCTTAGGTTCAGGAAGTGCTTGTAGAAGTATAGAAGGGCCTTTAGTTGGCTGGGGTGCGCATCAACAAATAACAAATAGCACCGATTTATTTGGAGTAAAGTATGATGGAGACGTAGCCAATGTTTTCAATAATTATCAAGACACTATTTTATTAGTAGATGTAGGAGAAAAAAAGGTTAGTAGTACCGTAGGACATAGCTTGATGGAGGGTCATCCGTTTGCAGAGCATCGTTTTGAGCAAGCACATAAAAATATTTCAAAGCTTATAGAAATATTTAAAACGGGCAATATAAAAGGATTTATAGAAGTAGTGGAGAGTGAGGCTTTAACCCTTCATGCTATGATGATGACCTCTATTCCCTATTTTATTTTGATGAAACCAAACACCTTGGCAATTATTGATAAAATATGGGAGTTTCGAAAAGCAACTGGATCCAATGTGTGTTTTACGCTGGATGCAGGAGCAAATGTACATGTGTTATATCCAGAAAGTGAAAAAGAGGAGGTTTTGAAGTTTATTAAAAATGAACTCGTTGCATATTGTAAAAACGAGCAGTATATTTGCGACCAAATTGGTTTTGGAGCTTACTCGATTGATAGTTGATAATTTATTGAAGCAGCACATTATATAATAAATGAACTTTGCCTTTACCGCTGAAATTGTTTATATTTATAAATACTTGGCGGAGAAAATATTGAAATTATTAATTAGTATCCATTAGTATTAGAATATGAAACATCCATGTCTAATTTTAGACATATAGTAAAAGGATTATTTGGATGTTCCATGTGACCGTTAAAAAACGGTAAAAAATAAACACATGAAAGGACCTTTATTTTACTCGAAAATACTCCTCTTTGGAGAATATGGAATCATTAAAGACTCCAAAGGGTTGTCTATACCATACAATTTCTATAATGGAGCACTAAAAGTAAGTGATGATTTATCTGCGGAAGCAAAAAAATCTAATAAAAGTCTTCAACGATTTTCGATTTATTTAGCAGAGCTTGAGGCTTCACAACCTGAATTGGTAACTTTTGATTTAGAGAAATTAAATAAAGATGTTGCTGGCGGAATGTATTTTGATAGTAGCATTCCACAGGGTTATGGGGTAGGAAGTAGTGGAGCATTGGTAGCTGCTATTTACGATAAATATGCTACAAATAAGATTACTGTATTAGAGAATTTAACTAGAGATAAATTATTAAAACTTAAAAAGATTTTTGGTGAGATGGAGTCTTTCTTCCACGGAAAATCTTCTGGTTTAGATCCTTTAAACAGCTATTTGAGTCTGCCAATTTTAATTAATTCTAAAGATAATATAGAACCAACTGGCATTCCTTCCCAAACAATTGATGGAAAAGGAGCTGTGTTTTTATTGGATAGTGGAACTACTGGGGAAACTGCTCCTATGGTGCAAATATTTATGGAGAACATGAAGCAGGAAGGTTTTAGAAATATGTTGAAAGACCAGTTTATCAAGCAAACAGATGCTTGTGTGGACGACTTCTTAAAGGGAGATGTAAAGTCGCTTTTTGGAAATCTTAAAAACCTTTCTAATACTGTTTTGAATAATTTTAAACCAATGATTCCTGCTCAATTTCATAAGCTTTGGAAGCAAGGAATAGATACCAACGATTATTATCTTAAACTTTGCGGTTCTGGTGGTGGTGGGTACATTTTAGGATTCACTCAAGATATTGAAAAAGCAAGGAAAGCTTTAGCAGGACATAAATTGGAGGTAGTTTATAACTTCTAAAAACTCATTCCTTATGTTTAATCGGGGGCAAAAGCTATTATTTTTAAAGTTATTGAGCCTCTTTTCGGTAGTGCGTGGCTATAATGTATTGGTTATTGTTATTGCACAATACCTTACTTCTATTTATATTTTGGCGCCTAATATTCCTGTTCGGAAAATTTTATTCGATCCCAATTTATTCGCTATTGTTGTTGCTTCAGCTATTGCAATTGCCTCAGGATATATAATTAATAGTTTTTATGATGTTGAGAAAGATTTAATTAATCGTCCTACAAAAACAATGTTAGATAGATTGGTAAGTCAGCGATTCAAATTATCAACTTATTTTATACTGAATTTTATATCGGTTATTTTTGCTAGCTATGTGTCGTTCCGAGCAGTAGTTTTTTTCTCACTTTACATTTTTGGGATATGGTTATATTCACATAAACTGAAGAAAATTCCTTTTATTGGGAATTTCGTTTCTGCAACGCTAGCAATTACTCCATTTTTTGCAGTTTTTGTCTATTATAAAAACTTTCAACATGTAATTTTCGTACACGCAATTTTCTTATTTCTTATTATTCTGATAAGAGAAATGGTAAAAGATTTAGAAAATATAAAAGGAGATATTGCACATAATTATCAAACAATACCAGTTGTTTATGGAGAGCGGATGTCAAAAATATTGATAAGTTGTTTGAGTTTATTAACTTTAATTCCCGCTTATCTTTTAGTTACAACTTTTGCAGTTGGATATATGTATATTTTCTTTTATGCCTGTATGTTGCTTATGGTTGTATTTATATTTTTTCTGTGGCGCTCCACAACAAAAATTCACTATTTGGTACTGCACAATATTTTAAAGTTTATCATTGTTTCTGGGGTGCTAAGTATTTTATTAATAGATATTGACTTGGTATTAAATAGAATTATGTAATTTTTTATGAGGCTCTGTAAATTTCAGTTACATATCCACAGCTATATTATTCTCTTTTTTCGGAGGGCGCTTATTGGGAATAAAAGAAGCATTTGTGGGAAATAGAGTTCCAGCCTGTTATTAACTTCTATACCTATGGGTACAGGGTGGTTTAGTTTCCAATTCTAATGTCCGAGTAAAAACTCAAGTCCGTTTCGGTATAAAAAAGAGCAAAGACTAAATGCTCTAGTTAAAAACAGCGTTGATGGCTAGCGCAGCTAAAATCCTTATCCGTAGAATAGTGATCGAAAGCTCTGAAATCAGGAGTACAGCAATACAGAGTTTAGGTTACGTTTTTTCGACCTCGTTGTCGAACAAATTCATTGGTTAAGGCGCCTTTTTCTTTGTTTCGTTTCTTTTGGGCGAGCAAAAGAAATGAAAAGCATGAAGTCATTGGTATTTGGATTGGAATTAGAGCTAACAAATAAACAACACAATTCTAGACTAGAGCCAGACTAAATTCTAACTACCCTAAAATAAGTAGTTTAAAGAAAAAACATTACTAAAATCCTCTTTTTATTCATTTTTATTAATAGCAATAGGTCTATTTTGAAAATTCCATTTAAACCTTGATATAAGTGGAGTCCAATAAATTCCGTTAACTTTTATAACACAACAATATTTCCAATTATAATTATCTTTTGACAATCTTTTATTATTTGATTTTGATTACCATATCTTTGCAAAAAATAAGTTTATGAGTAGAGAGGATAAATCCAGAAAAGGAAAGAGTTCTAGTAGGCAAGGTGGTGGTAGTAAAAAGTTCTCAGGAAGACAAGGTGGGAATATGAAGAGTAAGAGTTTTGCTAGAGGAAATGCTCCAGTAAAAAATACTCCTACACAGAAGAAAAGTCAGTTATCTCCAGATGAAATACGATTGAATAAATACATAGCTAATAGCGGTGTTTGCTCTCGTAGAGATGCAGATATTTATATTGCATCTGGTAATGTAACTGTAAATGGTGAAGTTATAACCGAAATGGGTTATAAGGTAAAGTTGTCTGATGAAGTAAAATTTGATGGACAGAACATTACTCCAGAGAAGAAAGCATATGTTTTATTGAATAAGCCAAAAGGATTTATTACTGGAAATTCCGAAGAAAAAGGAAAACGTACTGTAATGGATTTGGTAAGAAACTCCACAAAAAGTAGAATTGCAACTGTAGGAATGTTGGAGAGAAACTCCACAGGATTAATATTGTTTACTAATGATATAGAGCTTTCTAAACGTCTTACGCAAGGACAAGGATTTAGAAAAATTTATCATGTTACCCTAGATAAAAGTTTCCGTCATGAAGACCTTCATAAAGTGAGAGAAGGGTTGGTTATTGATGAAAAAGAGGTAAAAGTAGAAGAGATTACTTTTATTGAAGGAGGAAATAAAAATGAGGTAGGAATTAAAATCTTCAGTAATAGAAATAAGATAGTTACTCGTATTTTCAAGCATTTAGACTATGAAATATTGAAGATAGATAGAGTTGCTTATGGCGGACTTACAAAGAAAGACTTGCCTAGAGGGACTTGGAGACATCTTACAAAACAAGAAGTTATCAATTTAAAAATGCTTTAATTCCCCAAAGCCTGTCCTGAGTTTGCCTAAGGACTCTGCGTTGAAATGAGTTAAATTTATTTTGTTTGAATACCTTGTAGCTTATTCCGAGTTACTTGATTAGGCGTTTGTTAAAAAACACTTCGTATATAAAACAGCTATAAATTATTAAATATTCAAGCGTTACAATCCATAAATTTTCTTGAAAAACTGGATGAGCGTAGGCATGGTAGCTTAACACAGTAGCCGCAGACCATATAATTGGATATTTATAGCTAGTAAAAACACCCAATAATAGAGGCGTAGCAATATACCAAGGGTGTATTGTGGTACTCATAAAAAGGTAAAAACTAACAGCCAAAAGCATGGAAATAAACAATGTTTTTGGCTGATTGTTTTTTCTTAAGAATGCTAAAAGCCATATAAAAATAAATACTCCAATGGCCATTCGTGTTCCTGCTGTTTCGATAATATTATAACCTTTTCTGTAAAATCCTATTTCTCGAACGATATAATAGATACTTGCATTGAACTCAAATTTTTGAAACCAGAGTCCAATTGTTTCCGTATAATTAGTTATTAATTCTGAGGAGAGAAAGGGGAGAAATGAAGCAATAAAGCCTAAAATAGTGATTGAATAAAACCCGATGAGCTGAAATGCATTTCCTTTTATTTGCTGAAAATCTTTTAAAAACCAACGTAAAAAAAGTGGTAAGAAGAGCAGTGGCACTAACTTAGTAGAAATAGATATAGACAAAAATAGTGCGGCTATGATCCATTTTTGCTGAAGAAGGAAGTATAAGGAAACTACAAAGAAGAATAGCATAATGCCTTCAAAATGAAGATTTCCGGTAAGTTCTATAATTATAAACGGATTTAAAAAATACCAAAATATTTGATGTTTTGGGAGCTGTAATAATTGTAAAATCTTACGCCCAAAATATAAAATCCCAATGTCGGATAAAATGATGAAACTTCGTAAAATGATAATATTTCCTAAAATTGTTTTTCCACCAAGCAGTGCACTTAAATAAAAAAACAATTGATTAATAGGAGGGTAATTGCTGTAATGAGATGCGTTGAGGTTTCCCATACCTTCTTGTAAGCCTTTATAATTTTCCGCAGAAAAAAAATCGGAAGCTAGTAATTGCTCAACGGTATATTGAAAGGGATTTATTCCATCTAGAAGTAATTTACCATCCCAAATAAACCGATAAAAGTCTTGTGACAAATTGGGCGTTGCTGCAAAAAATACAAATCGAGAGGCAATTCCAAATAGCAAGAGAAACCTAAAGTTATTTTTCTCAAATTGAATTATTTTATAGAAAAAGAAAAAAAGGCCTATATATAAGCCTAAAAGTTTTGTAGTGTCTGCACGTTGTAAATCGTACGCAAAGCTTGCATAAAATAGAAGGGATGCAAGTACAAATAACAACGGAAATTTATGTGCTTTCCAATAATCTAACATTTATATTCTTGACCTAATTGAATGGAAAAATACAAAACCAAAACCAATAACCAGCATTAAGTGAAAAGGAAATAGGCTAAAATCATTCAATTTAAAGGCACTAAATATCCCAAAAGCAAAGTAGAGAACTAGCAGGGCCTCTAAAATAATATTTCTAGAAATTGATTTAGAAATATATTTATTTCCCCTCCATGAATCTGATATATTTTTGATATTAAATTTAGGAGTGCGTACAAATTCACTTCGTTTTCCTCGGTGGCCTTCTATAACCGCAAAACTGTTATGAAGCGTAAAACCTAAAATAACAGTAAAAAAAGTAAGGAATGTTTTGGTGTAGCTAAGGATGTTTTTCCAACTCTTTCCTTGGATATTTTTATAAGTAAACCAATAACAAACATAAAGAATTAAGGTGCTTAAAATAAAAATTCCAGTAAGGTTGAAAACCCAATTTGGAATAAAATCTTGTTGTTTTATAAAGAGAATAGGAACACTTAAAACCGAAATGAGAAATGCACACAAAAACATAGAACTATTGAGTAAGTGTATGAATCCGTGGAACTTTGTTTTGTTAGAAATGTTTTTGGAAGCTAATAAATTACGAACTGTTTTTCTAAAATTCTCAGCACCTCCTTTATTCCATCTAAATTGTTGTGTACGTGCCGCACTAATAATAACAGGAAGTTCGGCGGGGGTTTCTACATTTTCCAAATATTTAAACTTCCAGTGTTTTATTTGCGCTCGGTAGCTCAGGTCTAAATCTTCGGTAAGTGTATCTCCTTCCCAATTCCCTGCGTCCAGAATACATGCTTTTCTCCAAATACCAGCTGTTCCATTAAAATTGATAAAGTGACCTTTAGCACTTCTTCCAACTTGCTCAATAGTAAAATGCATATCTAACGCAAAAGCTTGAATTTTGGTAAGCAAAGAATAATTTCGATTAAGATGTCCCCAGCGGGTTTGTATCACTCCAATTTCAGGATCTTTAAAATAGGGGACAGTTTTTTGAAGCCAATGAGGAGCTGGAAGAAAATCGGCATCAAAAATAGCTATGAATTCTCCCGAAGCTATCTCTAAACCTTCTTTCAAAGCCCCAGCTTTAAATCCAACACGATTTTTTCTAGTGATATGTTTTATATCAACTCCTTCTTGCTGAAATTTATTTATTATTTCTGAAGTTTTTGTAATAGATTCATCTGTAGAATCATCTAGCACCTGAATTTCTAATTTATCAGAAGGATATTTTAGTTTTATAATGTTTTTAAGTAATCTATCTACTACATATTCTTCATTGTATATTGGAAGTTGAATGGTAACTTTTGGAACTTCTTCGGGTTGTGTTAAATTAAATTTCGGTTCATTTTTCGGGGCTTTTTTATAGGTTAAATAGTTTATCAATAAATTCAATTGTGTTAAACTATAAAAAAGAATAAGCAGCAAAGAAGTAACGTAGATGACTAAAATAGTATAGGAAACAATTTCTAAAATCATTTAAAACTATATTTAAAAATCCAACCTAATATTTTGATACCTGCCATAACACTTCCTTTTACAGTGCCAGATACTTTAGAAACTCCGATTCGGTTTTTGTAACGTACTGGAATTTCTACATACGAGTAGTTCTTTTTTATTGCTTTTAATTGCATTTCTACTGTCCAACCATAGGTTTTATCTTCCATGTTTAAAGCAATTAGCTTATTATATTTAATAGCTCTAAACGGACCTAAATCGGTAAACTTAGCATTAAAAAATATCCTCATAAGGGTTGTAGCTAGCCAATTTCCAAAAATTTGTTGTGGAGTCATTGAGTTTTTTGCGCGGAATTCTTCAACACGGGCGCCAATAACAAAATCAATATCATTTTCAATAATGGGGGCAACAATTTTGGTAAGTTCTTCTGGGTAATCGGAATAATCGCCATCAAGAAAAACAATAATATCAGGTTGTTTTTTTTGTTTTGCAATGTAATCCATGCCTTTCAAACAAGCATACCCATATCCTTTTTTATTTTCAGTAAGGACAGTAGCTCCTGCTTTTTTAGCAACAAATTCTGTAGTGTCGGTAGAGTTATTATTTACAACAATAACTTCCTCAACAACTTCAGGAATTTCATTTATAACATGAGCAATAGATTTTTCTTCGTTATAAGCAGGAATAATAACTTTAATGAGCTTCATTTACAATCGCCTAAATTAGGTTGCAAAAATACTATCTAATGTTGAGTCGCACAGAAATTATAGTATTATTTATTTTGTTTAATTAAATCGAGTAAATTCACATCATTTCCTAGTAAAACCGCATCACTGTTGATACGTCCTTTGGGACTTTCATTTTCTAATTTAAGGACCCCTCGTGGACAAACGGCAGAGCATATTCCGCAGCCAACACATGACGCTCTAATAATGTTCTCTCCTTTTTGTGCATATGCACGAACATCAATACCCATTTCACAATAAGTAGAGCAGTTTCCGCAGGAAATACATTGCCCACCATTGGTTGTAATTCTAAATTTTGAGAATAAACGTTGTTGCAGTCCCAGAATTGCTGCCATAGGACAACCAAAACGACACCAAACTCGATTTCCTAAAATGGGATAAAAACCAGTGCCTATTACTCCCGAAAAAATAGAACCTATAAAAAATGAATAGGTTTTACGAAGAGTTTCAGGATTGAAAATAAAGATATTACTCCCGCTGAAATAATGAATAGCAATGAGTCCGAGAATAATAGCCAAGTATCCAATTGCTCCATATTGAGCATCTTTTTGTAATTCGTCTCTTTTAAAGTACCAGATTACTGCAAATAATGCCCCTAGAAAAACAGCTACGCTTATTAAAAAAGCATCTTTATTAAGCCAGTATTTACTAGCGTCATAATTGAGGTAGCTATGCACTACAGCTACGGTCATCAATACAGAAAACACCAAAACACTGTGCACCAACCAACGTTCTATTTTCCATGCTTTTAAACTTTTATCGGACAAGTGTCTAAAAGAATCACCAGAAGTTTCAGCTAGTCCGCCACAACCACAAACCCAAGAACAATACCAACGTTTTCCGTAGAAATAAGTTAAAATAGGAGTAATAATTAAAATAGAAACAATTCCAAATATAAGCAAAGCAAGACCTATATCTCCGGAGCTTATGAAACCATCAACTCTATATTGGTCAAAATTGTAATAGCTTAGTGGCCAAATATTTTTTAAATCGTAATACGGAATATTATAAGCTTCAGAATTATTTAAACGTGCCATTAATTCTGGAATGATAAACGCAAAGGATAATTGAAAAAACATCACACTAATTGTTCGTAATACTTCATAGCGATTATGGCGATATTTCCACAAAAATTTAATTCCGAAAGCTAGAATAGCAACGGTATACAGCGTTCCATATACAAACCATTGACTGGCAGGATTACCACTTAAAAGCGTACTTAATGGATCAAATAATCCTATAAGCCCTACATTACTTCCTTCTGTTCGTAATCCTAGATATTGTGGGTAAAAGTATAAAACAATGTAAAAGCCAGTAAGGGCAATCCCTAAAAGCCAAGCTAAAAAGCCTCTTGAAGAAATGGATTTAAACCACACAGCATCGTTTTTAATTCCAGCGTATTTGTTATTGTAGGCTCCGTAGGAAAATAGTAGCACTCCAAATATTAAGGAGCTAAGAGATAGCGTTAACCACAAGGTTTTATTAGGAAAGTTTACATTAAAAATAGCTAGCAGTAAAACTCCTAGACCAAACATTCCTACAATAACAGCAAGTTTTTGAAGAAAATTAAGCGCTACTGGAGGCTCTCCCGCTAAAGACATGTTTCTTTGTACTGTGGTATTCATATGCAATTTTTATCAGTTTTTAACTGTTCTTTGAATGCTTTTTTGATGGCTGAAAAATGAGAATGGTAAAATTCTGGATCAAAATTAGCCTTCTCTAAATGTTCTATTACGTAATCAATATTTTTTTTTTCTGAAATCCAAGAATCAAAAGTTTTATGATTTAAACGAATTCCGAAAGTGTTTACTCCAAGAATAGCATTGGTGTTTTTATGATACGCCAAGGTAATGCGCTTTTCTCCATTGGGAACTTCCCATGAAAAATGAGCTTCATAATCTTTAGGTTTTGCCCACACCCAACCATAGGTTTGGTATTCAATATCAAAGAATTTAGCCGAGTTAAACCAAACTCCAGGGTTGTATGCTGTTTTATTTCCGCAGATAGTTTGTGCTACTACTTCTCCCATCATACGGCCAGTGTACCAAACAGCTTCAACAGGATTTCGTAAGCCTGTGGGTTCAAGTTGTTGTGCACAATCGCCAATGGCATAAACGTTTGGAATATTAGTTTCTAAATACTTATTAACTTTTACGCCTTTTCCAGTTTTAATAGAACTATTTTTTAAAAAGTCTACAGCAGGCGAAACACCAGCAGTAAGTCCTACCAAATTGCATTCAATTTCCTCTCCCTTTGAAGTAATAACAGATTTTACACGACCATTTTCGTCTCCGATAATTTCTTTAAGTTCTGTTTCTAATCGTAAATCGATATGGTGAGTTTTAATATGTTTGCTTATCAAATTAGCATCGCCAGAAGGAAGTACACTTCCCCAGAAATCTTTATCGCGCACTAAAAATGTAACAGGAATTTCTCGGGTACGAAGCATTTCTGCAAGTTCAATACCTATAAGTCCGCCACCAACAATAATAGCCTTTTTACAAGCTTTATTATTAGGAGCATTAACTTCTAAAAGTTCTAAATCTTGTTTGGAGTAAAGACCTTGAACTCCCTTTAAATCTTGACCAGGCCATCCAAATTTATTAGGCTTAGAGCCTGAAGCAATAATTAAATTGTCATAACTTAGGGTGGAGCCATCTTTAAAAACAAGTGTATTTTTATCGGTATCCACTTCTGTAACAAACCCTTCTTTAAGCGCTATGTTATTTTTCTCCCAAAACCAATTCTCATAAGGTTGCGTATGTTCAAATTTCATATGCCCCATATACACATACATCAATGCAGTTCTTGAAAAAAAGTATTTAGATTCCGCAGAAATAATGGTTATTTTATAATTACTTAGTTTTCGGATATGTCTTGCCGCAGTAGTTCCTGCAATTCCATTTCCAATTATTGCAATATGTTTCATGTATTAATTTAGCTATAGAATATATGTCGTTATACAAGATAAGAACTTATATATAATTTTTAATTTAGAAGAATTTTAAATTGTATTGTGAAAGAAGGGTTTGTTTAAATGAGGCTTGTATGAATACTTTCATTTTTAAAGAATATTTCAGTTTCTATTAAATCCCTCACTGAGGGGGATTCCCCAAAGCCTGTTCTGAGTAAAAATAAAAGACCGCTTCGCTATAAGAAAAAAGACTAAGTGCGAATCATCATAAAATAAGTAGTTTAAAGAAGCGACATTACTAAAATCCTTTTTTATTTATTTTTATTGATAGCAAGGAGCCTATTTTGAAAACCCATTTGAACCTTGGTATAAGTGGAGTTCAATAAATTCCGTAAACTTTTATAGCACAATAATAATTTAATTTAGAAAAACTAATTGCCAATTTTTATATTGAACTGGTTTAAACTTTTTGTTTTTAACCGAAAATAAACTGAAATTTGTCTAGATGAGACACTTTTTGAAAGACATAGCATGCGCTACGCAAAATAAAAAGTTCATTATATATTGTATTGATGAATAGATTTTTATTACTCATTACAGGTATTACTTTATTTTTTTTAGGTTGCAAATCTGATGATGTTTCTCATGAGAAAAAAATTCATGGCGTTAGTTTAGTAGCTTCAAAAGACTCTTTGGCTATAACGGAGGTTAAAGAAATAATAAAAGTACATGCTAATTATGTTTCATTAATGCCTTTTGCATTTATGAAAGATATTAATCATCCAAAAATCATTTATAATCAGGAAAAACAGTGGTTTGGAGAAACTTCAGTAGGGATAAGTCAGCATAAAGAGCTTTTAGATTCGCTCCATATTCAGGTGATGTTGAAACCACAACTTTGGGTTTGGAATGGTTTATTTACTGGAGATATAGTTATGACTAACGAAGCAGATTGGATAGCGTTGGAGCAACAATATGAAAACTATATTCTAGATTTTGCATCGCTAGCTTCTCAATTAAATATAGCTATTTTTTGTATTGGAACCGAGTTACATCAATTTGTAGTTAATAGGCCTGACTTCTTTAAGCGTCTTATAAAAAAGATTAGAACTATATATCATGGAAAATTGACGTATGCAGAAAATTGGGATGTATATCAAGAGGTTCCTTTTTGGAATGAATTAGATTATATTGGAATTGATGCTTATTTCCCGCTTTCTGAGAAGAAAACACCTTCTTTAACCGATTTAAAGTCTGGTTGGGAAGTTCATAAAGAAACAATGAAAAACTTTGCAGCCAAGAAAAGAAAACAAGTTGTTTTTACAGAGTATGGCTATCGAAGTATAGATTTTTCTGGCAAAGAACCATGGAAACATGACCGGTCTAAGTTACCTGCCAATTATGAAGCACAAATCAATTGCTTATTATCACTTTATCAAAACATATGGGATGAACCATGGTTTGCTGGAGGTTTTTTATGGAAGTGGTTCCCGCAAGGAGGCAACCATATAAGTGAGCAAAATAGGTTTACCGTACAAGAAAAACCATCCCAAACTGTTTTGGAACGTTTTTTTGAGCAAAGAAATAATGAGGTTATGAAAAAATAAGCTCCAATAAAGATGCTATCCTATTTAGTTATATTTTTTTGTTTATACATATTAATGTAATGCTGATCTAGCTCTTCGGAATCTTTATATTTTTCTCGTAATGTTTTGAGTTTTTCTTTCAGTTTTTTAACTACCTCTTGGTAATTTGGGTCGTTATACACATTATTCAATTCATGTGGATCTTTTAATCTATCGTATAATTCCCATTCATCTACATCATAATAAAAATGGATCAGCTTGTATTCTTTGGTCACAATGCCATAGTGACGCTTTGCCATATGTACCCCTGGGTATTCATAATAATGATAATATGCGGCATCTCTAGTCCATGCAGTGTCTTTACCTTTTAAAATTGGTAACATACTTTCTCCTTGCATATCTTCTGGTATTTTTATTCCAGCAGCATCCAAAAAAGTAGGAGCAAAATCTAGATTCTGAACCATATCGTTGTTTTTACTTCCAGGTTTGATAACATCTGGCCATTTTATTATTAAGGGAGTTTTAAAAGACTCTTCATAGATAAAACGTTTGTCAAACCAACCGTGCTCTCCAAGGTAAAAACCTTGATCGGAGGTGTAAACAACAATAGTGTTTTCGGCAAGTCCTGTTTCCTCCAGATAATCCAATACTCTTCCTACATTATCATCAACAGAAGCAATGGTGCCTAGATAATCTTGCATATAGCGTTGGTATTTCCACTTCATTTTTTCTTCATCGGTCATATTTGGCCAATGCTCTTCAAAATCTTTATTAATACTGTCTATAATGGGGTCATATAATGCTTTTTGCTTCTCATTCATTCTGCTATATGGATACGTAAAACCACCAGGAATAGGTTCCATTTCTGGAGTTACCTTCCCCATTCTTTTTAAAGTTTCTGGTCTTATTTTACTGTCGTGACCATATCTCATATGGTAAAGTATATTCATCTCGGCAGTTTTGGCAGCAGTGCCTCTATTTTTATAATCGTCAAATAATGTTTCAGGTTCTGGAAATGTTTTTTGTGTATATTCTTTGAATTTTTCAGGACTTGGCCACCAAGGTCGGTGTGGCGCTTTATGGAGATACATCAACATAAAAGGTTTTTCTTCATCTCTTTTGTTGTCTAACCAGTTTAAAGTTAGATCGGTAATGATATTGGTTACATACCCAGTAATAGTAGTGTCGCCTTCTTTGGTAATAAATTTGGGATTAATATAATTTCCTTGTCCTGGTAATATTTTAAACTCGTCTACTCCTTTTGGATTGTTGCCAAAGTGAAGCTTTCCAAACATTGCGGTTTGATAGCCCGCTTGCTGAAAAAGTTTAGGAAACGTAACATTGGTAGTGTCAAAAGGGAAATTATTGTCTATTTTTCCGTTGATATGGCTATGTTTTCCTGTTAAGATTACTGCTCTGGAAGGAGCGCAAATAGAATTGGTAACAGAGGCATTGGTAAAAAGCATTCCTTGTTTTGCAATCCTATCTATATTTGGAGTGTTTATCAATTTATCAGAATAAGCACTTATGGCTTGGTAAGCATGATCGTCTGACATGATAAAAATTATATTGGGACGTTCTAGTGTTGCGTTTTCTTTTTCTTCTGAAGTATTTTTACACGAAACTCCAATTAATAGAAGAGAGAGGAGTAGTAATCTTTTTAGATACATCATTAACGTTACATTTTGGATAGTTGTACAACAATGAAGAAAGATACTTAAAAAACATAAAAAAAGGATGTTCTACCATGTAAAACATCCTTTTAGTTATATAAACAAATGGTTCTTTATTCTAAAACCCCATCAATAATACCATATTCTAAAGATTCTTTGGCATCCATCCAATAATCACGATTAAAATCTTTCATTATTTTATCGAAATCTTGTCCGCAGTTATCGGCTAAAATTCTTGCACCAATTTCTTTTGTTTTAATAATTTCTTTTGCCTGAATTTCAATGTTAGAAGCTTGTCCTTGTGCACCTCCACTTGGCTGGTGAATCATTACTCTTGCATATGGGTAAACAAAACGTCTTCCTTTTTCTCCTGCTGAAAGTAATATAGAACCCATAGAAGCTGCTAAACCTGTACAAATTGTAGAAACAGGACTTTTTAAAGACTTCATGGTATCATGAATAGCAAAACCAGAAGTAACATACCCTCCTGGACTATTTATTATTAATTTAATTTCTTCATTATTTATAGAATCTAAATACAACAATCTGTCTATAACATGTTTTGCTGATTTATCATCTACTTGGCCCCAAAGAAAAACTTTTCTTTCTTCTAAAAGCGCTGCATCTATTTTATCTTGAATCTTATTAGTTGCCATATTTTTATTATTTATAGTTCAAATATACTGAACTCATCTTTACTTTTTAAGTTTGAGCGAAAAATAGTGCTTTTACTCACTATTTAAGATTTTAATGCCCTAAAGTCTGTACTGAGTTTGCCAAGAGCTTAGGGTTAAATATTTTTAATCCCTCATAGAGGGTCTAATTCCCCGACGCTCTGCGTCGAAATGAGTTAAATTTGTTTCCTTTGAATACCTCGTGGGCTTGCCCCGAGGTAGTTGATTATCCCTCTTAATGCCTCGCAGTTTTTCCGCAAGGAGTTTACTTTTTTTTGTTTATTGAATTCTCTTTAGAACTCCATGGATATAATTCCTGATTTATAAATTTCTTCGGATATTCATCGTCATCATGAAAACCTAATTCAATATCCCTTCCGCTGTAAGGAATGTAATTAGTTTTGAATATATAGTCCCATATACTCAATGTAATTCCGAAGTTAACCCCATATTTATTTGGCATTTCTTTACTATGATGCCAAATATGCATTTTAGGATTGTTTAAAATGTATTTAAACGGACCATAATCCCAACCAATATTTGCATGGTTTAGATGTCCAATAGTAATATTAAAAAAATGAACAATAGCCACTGCTTCGATGTTATAACCTCCAATAATAGCAATAGGAATGTATAAAATAGATTTATAAACTACTGGTTCCATCCAATGATAGCGAAAGTGAGCTGCAAATCCCATTTCTTTTACGGAATGATGTGTTTTATGAAAATTCCAAAGAAATGGAATCCTGTGTAATAAAATATGTGTTCCCCATTGAATAAAATCGGCTACTATAAAAAAGATAAATAGGCCTAATAACCAAGGTAGTTTTGAAGCATCAAAAAGTTGAAAATTAGAAAGTGAAGCTCCGAAAACATTTAGGAAATCATTAAAAATTTCGGCTGCGGTATTGGATAGTGCAATTAATGCAATAAGATTTAATAAGAAAAAATTAAAGAAGAGATAGAAGGTATCTAACCAAAAATCTTCTCTAAAAATTTTCTGATTTTTTCGCCAAGGAAATAAAATTTCGAGACCCCAAATGGTGAAAGAAATAATGAGTAGTCCATAAAAGTAATTCTCCCAATGGAAGCTGGTAATTTCAGAAATCAGGTAATTAAAATATCCTGAATACGAATTTTTTATAATGTCGAAATACTTTTCCAAAGGATGCTCTTCTTAGCTTTTAAAATCTATTTTTATGATAAGGATTTTCCATAATAAAGTCGGAATATTATTCAATAACTTACTTTTTAAAACATATGTTATTGGTTAGATTTTACTGTTAAGTTATAGTTTAACAACATCCACCGCCGTCGTAATGCCAAGTAGATTCAGAAATAAAAATATCATTTCTCTCTAAATTTTTCAAGGTGTTAGCAGTTTTATCACAAACAGCAAGGGGTTGGTTTTGTAATAGAACATGTCCGTTTTTATCATCAAAATAATCCTCTTTACCGTAATAAATGGCAGCTTTTCCAGTAAAAACACAAGGGCCGTCTTTCGGCATTGGATCTTTTATGGCAGCCACTTCAATGGATTCAATGTAAATTAATTCTTCTGTATTGTAGTGCAATGGATCTAGAATTCTATATGGTTTTCTAGCTCTTATTTCGATGGTTCCAAAACCAGCATCGGTAAGCATCTTTACATATTCTTTTATAGGGAGGCTTCCACTTAAACACAATGCTCTAAGCTTATCGTTGTTTCGGAGTTCCTCGCTCATTGTTTGCTCGCAAGTGGGATCACTCATTACAAGTCGCCCATGTGGTTTTAAAACCCGATACATTTCTGAAATAGCCTTTTTTAATTCTTCAGTTTTAAAAATATTAAACAAACAATTTTGCGCTGCCACATCAATACTATTATCTGCAACAGGAAGGTGTAAAGCATCGCCTTTTTTTAAGTCTATAAAATCACTTTTAAACCAATTGTTTTGGGTTTCGGCTTCTTTAAAATTTTTACGAGAAGCTTCTAACATTTCATCTACAACATCTACACCAATAACCCCATTTTTTTGACGAGAAAAATAAGCAAACTGTAAAAGTTCCATGCCTCCGCCAACACCAACATATAGAATTTTTGGATTGTTAACCAAATCTCTTGGGTGTACAGTGCTCCCGCAACCATAGTTCATCTCTTGCATTATTTTCGGAATTTTTAATCCCGGTAATTCCCAAATAGGATTTGTGGTGCAACAAAGTCCAACATCTGGAGTTAAAGCAGCATTTTTATATACGTCTTTTGTAGTTTCTAAATAACTCATAGCTGCTTAATTAGTTTTTTGAAGAGTGTAATCATTTTTGGTTCTGCTTCCCCGGCAATTCTAATAATTTCATTAATATCTACAGGTTCTAAATTATCTGGATCTCCTTCATCTGTAATTACAGAAATAGCGGCAACTGGCAGTTTTAAATGGTTGGCAACAATAACTTCTGGAACAGTGCTCATTCCTACAGCATCGGCGCCAATAATTTTAAGGTATCTGTATTCCGCTTTTGTTTCTAATTGCGGACCAACTACCGAAACATACACCCCTTTTTGGAGGGAAATATTTTCTTGTTTTGCTGTGTTGATAATTGTATTTCTCATGTCAACGTCGTAGGGCTGACTCATATCCACAAATCGTTCTCCAAATTCGCTAACTCCTTTAAATGCTAGTGGAGAACCACCTTGTAAATTAATATGGTCTTCAAGAAGCATTAAATCTCCTTTTTTATAATCTAAATTTATAGAGCCTGCAGCATTAGAAATAAGTAGTTTTTTAATTCCGAGTTCATGCATAGCACGAATTGGATAAGTAATATCAATAAAATCGTAACCTTCATACAGGTGAAAACGACCTTGCATAACCACTACTTTTTTACCTTCAATTTCACCATAAATTAATTTTCCGCTGTGGAATTCTACGGTAGCCAAAGGAAAAAATGGAATATGATTGTAATGAGCTACAATTGGATTTTCAATTTCATCTACCAATTTTCCTAGTCCAGTTCCTAAAACAATCCCAACTTCTGGAGCTTCAAAGCCCTTACTTTTTAAATATGCTGTTGTTTCTAGTAATTCGTTTTTGGTCATAATTTAATCTTTTAAAAATTTTTGAAATGCAGGATGTTCCTCAATATCTTCATACACATCCACATCATTAAGTTCTTCTAACAAAGCTACATTAATGGTTTTTAAATCTTCTAAAGTCTCTCTTAAAACAGTATCTGTGCCCCATTTTTTTTGTTGAAATATTTTAGGATACATTCTTTTTAAACCTAGAAGGTAATAACCTCCATCTGTAGCCGGTCCAATTACCGCATCATAATTATTGAGTTTTTGGAAGGCTTCTTCAATGTGTTTTTCAGTAATATCGTACATATCACTACCAATAATTATTACATTTTGGTAACCTTCTTTGAAACTTTCGTCAAAAGCATGCATCATTCGTTCTCCGAGGTCACTACTACATTGCAGTTTTTTTTCAAAATGTTCTAGATTCCACAAATCTTTTTTCGGAATTTCTTCAGAATAATATACAACTTTATTACTGTTAACCCTTTTGGCAACTTTGGCGGTGTGTTCGAGTAAAAAAATGTATATCTCAAGGGCCTTTTTATCACCTATATCTTTAGCAAGTCTAGTTTTTACTTTTCCTAATTCTGGATTACGGATAAATATGATTAAAATATTTTTTTCTTTCATTTAAAAGCACATTATTTTAGACTACTGTTCCTTGGCAGCTACTTCCTGCGCCAGCAGTACAACCATAGCAATGTTGAGAGATAATAATATCTCTATTGTTTAAAATATCTTCATTGTACTCACTAACATGTTTTACTTTACTATCTACTTTGAGGTCGAGCATTTGGTTGAAGTCGCAATCATAAAGCCAACCATCCCAACTAATGGAAATAGTATTGGTGCACATTACATTTTTTACTGCGGAAGGGTTAAAAGCTTCCACTAGGGAATACATATAATCTTCGTAGTTTTCTGAAGCGATGAGGTATTCCAAAAATCTAGAAATAGGAAGATTAGTAATAGCAAACAGATTGTGAAACTGAATTCCGAAATCGTCTATTAATGCTTTTTTGAAATCCTTTTCCATGGAGGCTTGATTGGTAGGTAAGAAAGCGCCAGCAGGATTGTAAACCAAATCCAGTTTTAAATTGCTATTCGGCATTCCGTAGCCAACAGCATTTAATTTTTTTAAAGCTTCTATTGATTTGTTAAAAACTCCCTGTCCGCGTTGTTTATCGGTCTTTTCTTTGGTCCAATGTGGCATGGAAGAAATTACATGGATATTGTGTTTTTTAAAAAAATCTGGAAGGTCGTTGTATTTTTTGTTCGCTTCAATAATGGTAAGGTTGCTTCGTACAATAAAATCTTCCACTCCAATTTTGGAAGCCTCCTCTACAAACCATCGGAAATTAGGATTCATTTCTGGAGCTCCTCCAGTTAAATCTAGCGTATGAGCCCCCGTATTTTTTATAATATCTAGACATTGTTGCATGGTTTCCTTTGTCATTATTTCCTTACGGTCGGGGCCTGCATCTACATGGCAATGGGAGCATACTTGGTTGCACATATATCCCACATTAATTTGTAGGATTTCTGTTTTATTTGGACGAAGCGGAAACTGATTTGTCTCTGCAATTTTGTCTTTAAAAGTAGGTAGTTCTCCATTCGCAAAAATTCCATTAGAAAGTATTTCTAATTGCTTTTTCGATTGAGAAAGTTGGTTTGCTCGTTTATGTAACGATTTTTTTAGCATGTTGATATGTTAGCGTATAATGTCTTTTAAAATTGTCCTGTAAAGGAAATAAGCCTTACATTTTAGAGTTGTAAAGTTATGAAGTTACGTTGTTACACAGTACAGCTACTGCTAGAGAAGTTGTAGCAGATTCATATTTTTGAAAAATACAACCCTTAATTCCGTAATAACAACTAACAATCCATATTTTACAATTACATGGACAACTTATCGTATTTCTTCATCATTTGAACCCCATGGACCAAAGTAGCGCCACTCTCAATAGCAGCTCCAGCATGCACGGCTTCCATCATTTCTTCTTTAGTGATCCCTCTTTGGAGACCGTCTTTTGTATATGCATCGATGCAATATGGGCATTTTACAACATGAGATACAGCTAATGCAATTAAAGATTTCTCTCTAGCTGTAAGAGCTCCTTCTTCAAAAACTTTTCCGTAGTAATCAAAAAATTTTTCTCCTAACTCCTCACTCCATTCTGTTATTTTAGGGAATTTTTTTAAATCTGCTGGGTCGTAATATGTCTTTTCCATAGTTTAATTGAGTATAAATATTGATTTTGTGAAATCCTAGTAGTATTGGACGTTTTTATTGCTATTTCTTACAAGAGAAAAATATTAAATTGTAATTTAGTTGCATAAGTAAAAGTAAAAGAAATAAAGAGATTCTAAGATGAAGAAAGGATTTTTAATTGATATGGATGGTGTAATTTATGGTAATGACACCTTAATTCCTGGCGCTGATAAATTTATAAAAACATTGCAAAAAGAGAATATCCCTTTTTTGTTTATGACCAATAATAGTCAGCGTACCCCTTTAGACACAGTAAATAAAGTGGCGAGGATGGGGATAAAAATAAAAGAAGAAAACGTCTATACAAGCGCAATGGCTACGGCTTATTTTTTATCTTTTATGAACCCAAACGGAACAGCTTATGTTTTAGGTGAAGGTGGATTAATAAGCAGTTTACATCAACACGGATATACATTAGTAAATCAAAATCCAGATTTTGTGGTGGTTGGAGAAGGAAGAAACTTCACTTTAGAAATGGTAAACAATGCAGTAGATATGATCCTCTCAGGAGCAAAATTAATAGCTACCAATTTAGATCCATCTCCTATGAAAAAGGGATGGTCTAATTTAGGAATAAAAGCTATTGTTGCCATGATTGAAGAAGCTACTGGAAAAAAAGCTTTTTCTGTAGGGAAACCGAGCCCCGTAATGATGCGTTCTGCAAGAAAGTATCTAGGTTTAGAAGCTCGAGAGACTATTATAATTGGAGATACAATGGATACCGATATTTTAGGAGGTGTCCAATTAGGATATACTACTATTTTGACGCTTTCTGGAGTTTCTAAAGAAAACGATTTAAACGATTATGCATTTAAACCAGATTTGATAATAAATTCTGTTGCGGAGCTAGATTTAAAAAAGGCTTTGGAACTTCAATAGAATTCTTACCTTTAAAACCAGTCAACCAGAAGCATTTCTGTTTCGGAAGGAATAGTATGCTTCAAAATGAAAACTTAGAATGAGTAAAGTATTACAATGGGCCATCATCATCTCGCTTGGTGGTTTTTTATTTGGTTTTGATACCGCAGTAATTTCTGGAGCAGAACAATCAATACAGCAAACATGGGGTTTAAGCGACTTGATGCATGGTTTTGCAATTGCAGTTGCGCTTTACGGTACATTAATAGGAGCTATTTTTGGAGGATTTCCTTCGGATAAATATGGAAGAAGAAAAACCCTTTTTTGGATTGCAATTTTGTTTCTCGTATCGGCCATAGGTTCAGCTTTAGCATTAGATATATACTCCTTTGTAATCTTTAGATTTATTGGAGGAATTGCTGTTGGAGCATCCTCTGTAACAGCGCCTATTTATATTTCAGAAATTTCTCAAGCGCAAAATAGAGGGAAATTAGTAGCGTCTTTTCAATTAAATCTAGTTTTAGGTATTTTAATGGCTTATGTGTCTAATTATGTTATTAGCTTACTAAATTTAGAAAATGCTTGGAGATGGATGTTGGGAGTAGAAGCAATTCCAGCTTTAGCTTTTGCACTTTTAGTAAGAAAACTCCCAAGAAGCCCAAGGTGGGTGTTGTTAAAACACAATGCCGAAGAAGAAGCACTACAGACTTTAAAATTAATTAATAATGATAATTATGAAGCGGAATTACAGGAAATAAAAGCCTCCGCAGCAATGGATGCAACTAAAACATCACTTAAAGAAAGGTTTTTATCTAAGAAATATAGTTTTGTTATTCTCTTGGCATTCTTATTTGCATTTTTTAATCAGCTTTCAGGAATTAACTCTGTAATTTATTATGCACCAAGAATATTTAGAGATGCTGGGCTGGGGAGTGAATCTTCAATGTTTTCTACGGTAGGAATTGGGATTATAAATTTAATATTTACCCTTGTTGGAATGTATCTAATAGATAGAAGCGGACGAAAAAAGCTTATGTATATTGGTTCTATCGGGTATATTATTTCGTTATTTTTTATAGGAAGAGCTTTTGATACAGGAAATACTGAAGGGAGCATAGTGCCTATATTATCATTTATATTTATTGCATCTCATGCTATTGGTCAAGGAGCTGTAATTTGGGTTTTTATTTCTGAAATATTCCCAAATAAAGTAAGAGCTTACGGAATGTCTTTAGGAAGTTCTACACATTGGATTTTTGCAGCATTGATAACAAACTTTTTCCCTTACTTTACAGAAGTTGTAGGGCCAGCGCCAATATTCTATTTCTTTGCTGGAATGATGATTTTACAATTGTTATTTGTAATCTTTTTAATGCCAGAAACAAAGGGAAAATCTCTTGAGGATTTGTCGAAATCACTTTTGAAAAAGTAAAATGTTATGTAAGTATTGGAGCGTTAAACTTTGATTATCGAGCAAAAAGCATTTATAAATTTAAAGAAGTACATTTTTAGTGTTAAATAAGCTGAAAAATTTAATCTAATCTTTTGTTTTTGGTTAACTTAACCATTATTATTGGAGGTGTAAATTGCCTTGATGTATTAAATACCAATTGCCGAGTCAATAAGAAAACGAAGTGTCAATTATGAATATTTTACTTTTTGGGATCACAAGAGAGATAGTTGGAGATGCTTCTTTATATATTTCTGCGGAAGAAAAAATAAAAACTGTACAGCAGCTTAGGCTTTTTCTGATGGAGCAGTATCCAGCACTCAAAAAACTTTCTTCGTTGGCAATTGCTGTAAATAATAAGTATGCGCAAAAAGAAGATAATATCACAATTGATGATGAAATTGCACTGATTCCTCCAGTTAGTGGCGGATGATTTTATGAAGCTATTAAAAAATTATATGTTAATAGACAACCATAATAGAGTTATAAATTATTTAAGATTGGCGGTTACAGACCGTTGCAATTTACGTTGCAATTATTGTATGCCAGAAGAAGGGATTGATTTTGCAAAGCGCAAAGATTTATTTTCAATGGAGGAGCTTTGTAGGTTGAGTAGTATAATGGTTTCTCAAGGGATTAATAAAATTAGATTAACAGGCGGGGAGCCTTTTGTTAGAAAAGATTTAATGGTTTTATTTCGTCATTTAGCTTCTTTAGAAGGTTTAGACGATATTTCTGTTACTACCAATGCTACTTTAATTGGACCCTATATAAACGAATTAAAGTCCTTAGGAATAAAAAACATCAATGTAAGTTTAGATGCTATAAATAAAGATGTTTTTGAGAGAATAACCAGAAGAAATCAGTATGAAACGGTTTATGAAAACCTTATAAAATTGATTTCTGAAGGTTTTAATGTGCGGATTAATTGTATTGCCTTAGAGGGGCAGAATATTGAAGAGATTATTCCATTAGTAGAACTCACAAAATATTACAATGTCTCAGTTCGGTTTTTGGAAGAAATGCCTTTTAATGGAGGTTCAAAAAGCTTCAATACTATTAAATGGGACTATAAAGCTATTTATGAGCATATTGCCAATCGTTTTGATGCGATTGAAAAATTAGTTTCAGAAAAAACATCTACCTCTATAAATTATAAAATCAAAGATTATAAAGGAACTTTTGGGCTTATCCCGTCTTTTTCGAGAACATTTTGCGGAAGTTGCAATCGCCTACGGATTTCTGCTACTGGAGATGTTATTACTTGCCTGTACGGAAAACCAAGGATGAATATTAGAACCCTATTAAGAAGTGAAAATTCAGAAGAAAAAATAAAACAACATATTCTAGCAACCATAGGAAGTCGTTCTAAAACAGGCTTTGAAGAACAAGAAAAATACAAAGGTGTTTTTAATAATTCGATGACCTCAATTGGAGGGTAGTTTTTGAAGTGCAAAGTGTTTAGAATAAAGTATTAAGTACAAAGTATCAAGTACGAAGTATTTAGAGTAAAGAGCAAAGAGATAAAAGTATTTAGAATAAAGTATTAATTATCAAGTATTTAGAGTGAAAAATATAGAGCAAAGACAAGTAAAGTCTAGAATCTTAATACTTCGTACTTGATACTTTATACTACCTGCTAAAAACAAAAAATGGGTAAATTATCACATATAAATGAAGCTGGAGAGGCAACTATGGTGGATGTTTCTACTAAAGAAGTAACAGCAAGAGTAGCAACTGCTTCTGGAGAAGTTATTTTTCCTGCTGAGGTTTTTTCAGAATTAGAGAAAAATCAGTTTTCAAATAAAAAAGGAAGCATAATTCAGACAGCAGTAATTGCAGGAATTCAAGCGGTAAAAAAAACGGCCGATTTAATTCCGCTTTGCCATCAGTTAGCTTTGTCTAAAATTCAGATTGATATTAAACCTAAAAAAACTTCGTTTATTATTAATTGTACTGTAAAATGTACGGAGCGTACAGGGGTAGAAATGGAGGCGTTAACAGGTGTTTCGGTGAGTGCACTTACAATTTATGATATGTGTAAGGCGCTTTCTCACGATATAAAAATTGCCAATATTCAGCTTGAGAAAAAATCGGGAGGAAAAAGTGACTTCAACAGGTAAATTATATGGATTGGTATTGGCGGGGGGATTGAGTACCCGAATGAAAACAGATAAAGGCTTGATTGCATACCACGGAGTTCCTCAACGTACATACCTTTATAAATTGCTAAAAGAGGTTTGTGATGAAGCCTATATTAGCATCCGTAAAGAGCAAGAAAACGAATTTACTTCCGAAGAAAAATTAATAATAGATGAAGATGTGTATAAAGGTCCTTTTAACGGGATTTTAAGTGCGCATCATTTTGATAAAAATAGTGCTTGGCTTATCATTGCCTGCGATTTGCCTTTAATAAATAAGCGTGCCATAAAGCAATTAATTGTAGAAAGAGACGTAAATAGTATTGCAACGGTTTTTACTGCTTCCACTAAAGAAATGCCCGAGCCTCTGTGTGCTATTTGGGAGGCCGAGGGTTTAAAGCAAGCTGAGGTTTTTATTGCAGCGCAAAAATCGTTCGCTCCAATAAAGTTTTTGAGGAATAGTAATGTCAAAATTGTGAAACCACTTCAAGATGACGTACTTTTAAATGTAAATGAAGAAAAACAACGTATAGAAGTTGTGAAAAAACTGAAAAATAAGTAAGAAATTGAATGCTAATAGATACATAAGACAAACTTTATTGAAGGGTTTTGGTGTTAAAGCTCAAGAGAAACTAAAACAAGCCAAAGTTTTAGTGGTTGGTGCTGGTGGATTAGGAGTTCCTGTACTGCAATACCTTAATGCTATGGGAGTTGGAGTTTTAGGGATTGTGGAAAGCGATACCATAGACCTTTCCAATTTACAAAGACAAGTTATATACGGAGAAGGAGATGTTGGACTCTCAAAGTTAGCTGTTATAAAGCAAAAACTAGAGGCTCAGAATTCTGAAACTAAAATCAATGCATACGATACTTTTTTACATAAGGACAATGCATTAGGAATTATAAAAAATTACGACCTTGTTATAGATGCAACCGATAATTTTCCAACGCGGTATTTAATTAACGATGCTTGTGTGTTGTTAAATAAGCCTTTTGTTTATGGGGCTTTACACGAGTTTGAAGGTCAGGTAAGTGTTTTTAATTACAAAAGTGGGCCTACATATCGTTGTTTATTTCCAACCATGCCAAGCAAAGGAGAAATGCCAGATTGCAATGAAAATGGAGTTTTGGGAATAGTACCCGGAATTATAGGAAATTTACAAGCTTTAGAAGCAGTAAAAGTGATTACTGGAATAGGAAAGCCATTGTCGGGAACATTACTTATTTTTGATGGGTTAAGTCAACAATATCAAAAAATAACTTTTGACGCTCAACAAGAAAATTTAAAACGAACAGCGCTAGAAGCAACTTATGAAAATGTTTCTTGTGATGTTGATGCTGTAATTTCTGCGGAAGATTTTTCGACTTTATTAAATCAGAAAAAACCTCTTCAAATTATAGACGTAAGAACCCCTTTAGAGTTTGAAGATTTTCATTTTGATACTTCGAAGAACATCCCTTTGCAGGAACTTTCCGAGAGAATTTCAGAAATTGATAGCTCTAAACCTGTGTATTTAGTTTGTCAATCTGGCGTTAGAAGTGGAAAAGCCTTAGTGCAATTAAAAGATAAAATAAACACCACTTTCCTTGAATTAGAGGGTGGTTTAAATAATTATTTAAAACATGCAGTTAACACCTGAATCTCTTAGTATTTTAGCCTTATGTTTTTTTATAATTGCAGTGCTATATTCTTCGGTAGGATTTGGTGGGGGAAGTAGTTATTTAGCATTATTGACCCTGTTTTTTGCAAGTTTTTTTGTAATCCGTTCCGTAGCGCTTGTGTGTAATTTAATTGTGGTTTCTGGGAGTACTTATCTGTATTACAAAAATGGACATTTTGATGTCAAAAAGTTTATTCCGTTTGTGGCTACTAGTATTCCTCTAGCATTTATAGGGGCATCTTTTCGGCTTAAAGAATATGTGTTTTTTATCATTTTAGGAGTGGCTTTAATGACTTCTGCAATTTTATTAGTTACACAAAGTATAAAGGAACGACAACGAAAAACAAGGCTTACAGCAAAGAAGTATCCAATTTGGGTAACTTATATTTTGGGAGCTGGTATCGGATTTTTATCAGGACTTGTAGGTATTGGAGGGGGAATATTTTTAGCCCCAATTTTAAACCACATGCGATGGGAATCGTCTATCAAAATAGCAGCTTTAGCTAGTTTTTTCATTTTGGTAAATTCTATCTCTGGAGTTGCAGGCTTAGTTTCTAACGGAATGTTTGTTTTTCCGTGGAAGGAAGGGTTGGTGCTTTTGGCAGTGGTTTTTATAGGAGGACAAATAGGAATCCGAATTAGTTTAAATAAATTAAGTGGTCGTGGAATAAAATTACTCACAGCTATTTTAGTGTTTATTGTAGGAGTCCGTGTTTTATTAAATAACGGACTTGGATTAATTGATTTTTAAATAAAAAAGGTATGATTTCTTTTGAAGAAGCACATAAAAAAGTGATGGAAAAACTACTTTCTTTTGAAGAAGAGAATGTTTTTTTTACCAATAGTTTAGGAAGAATTTTAGCTGAAGATATTTTAGCCGATCGAGATTTTCCTCCGTTTCATCGTGCTACAAAAGACGGAATTGCAATTAATTATGGAGCGGGAGAGAACACTAAAAAACAATTTAAAATTCAGGGAATTATTGCAGCTGGTACTCCAAAAGTAAAATTAAATAATACTAATGACTGTTTGGAAATAATGACGGGAGCGGTGCTTCCAGAAAATGCAGATACCGTTGTAATGTATGAAGATATTACTATTGAAAATGGAAGCGCAATTGTTAATTCAGAAATAAAAAAAGGACAAAATATCCACAGGCAAGGAACCGACGTTGAGCAAGGCGCTGTTGTAATTATGAAGAATACAAAAATTACAGCTGCTGAGATTGGGATTTTAGCTTCCGTAGGAAAAGTAGAGGTAAGGGTTAAAAAGTTACCAAAAATTGCTTTAATATCAACAGGAAATGAGTTAGTGGCAGTACATGAAACTCCCAAACCACATCAAATTAGAAACTCAAACATGCTTTCGCTGCATGCTTTGTTAGAGGAAGAAAATATACTAGCAACGCATGTACATTTAAATGATGATAAGGAGGAAATAAAAAATGGTTTAAATGAATTATTGCGCACCAATAATGTTTTAATGTTGAGTGGTGGAGTGTCTAAAGGGAAATTTGATTTTATCCCCGAAGCTTTTGAAGAGTTGGGGGTAGAAAAAATATTTCATCGGGTTGCCCAAAGGCCAGGAAAACCTTTTTGGTTTGGAATCCATAAAGAAACAAACACCGTTGTTTTTTCATTTCCTGGAAACCCTGTTTCTACCTTTGCTAATTATTATGTGTATTTTAAAGATTGGCTTTATGAGTCGCTTGGAATAGAGAACGAAAAAGAAAATATTGTTCTAGGAGAAGATTTTTTTAACCCTACAAAATTAACCCTTTTTGTTAGAGTAAAAATTGAAAGTAAAAATGGAATTACGTATGCTTTTCCAATAAAAGAGAATGGTTCTGGAGATTTAATGAGCTTAGCACATACAGATGGATTTATAGCACTTTCTCCAAATAAAGAATTGTATAAAAAAGAAGAAGTGGCTCCATTTATAGCAACCAGATAATGTGTTATGACGCATGAATTTAAGCAAATAATAGAAAGTTATTTAAAGGCGAAATCGAAAAACTTAAAGTCGGTTTTAGCAACTGTAGTAGCTATGGAAGGCTCGTCGTATAGGAGGCCTGGCGTTAGAATGCTTATTCGAGAAGATGGTAAAATGACAGGCGCAGTTAGTGGCGGATGTGTTGAAAAAGAAATTCTTCGTCAGAGTCAGTCGGTTTTTACTACCCGAATTCCTAAAATAATGACATATGATGGGCGTTACCGATTAGGTTGTGAAGGGATTTTATATATATTAATAGAACCTTTATCATTACAAAAACATTTCTTACAAGCTTTTGAAAAAGTATTGGATAATAGACAAGCATTTTACATTACTTCATATTTTAAAAGGACAGATGAGGAGAATGTAAATTTTGGTTCTTGTGTTGTTTTTGATGATGAAAATCAGTTTTATTTAAATGAGGATAATAAAGACAATAAGGTTAAGGAAGGTTTAGAAGTTTTTAATCAAAAATTAAAACCGTCCTTAAAATTAGTACTTATTGGCGCCGAGCATGATGCGGTTCAATTAGGTGTTCTAGCGTCATTAAATGGTTGGGAAGTAACTATAGTTGCCCCTGAGAGCGACCCAAAAACTTTATTAAATTTCCCTGGAGCAAAGCATATAGAAAATGTGAGTCCGCAAACATTCAACCAAAATATAATAGATAAGGAAACTGCGGTTGTTTTAATGACGCATAGTTATTCCAAAGATTTACAATACCTTTTAAGGTTAACAGATTTAAATTTAAAATATCTCGGAATTTTAGGACCAGCTAGACGTAGAGAAAAGCTTTTTCAAGAAATATTAGAGCATAATCCAGCTATAGATTCATTATTTTTTGAAAAGATCCATGCCCCAGCAGGAATTAATATTGGAGCAGAAACCCCTCAGGAAATAGCAGTTTCTATTATTGCAGAAATATTGGCTGTAGTAAGAAAAGAGGAAGTTTATTTGTTGAAAGACAAAAAAGGAAGAATACATTCTGAAGAAAAAGAAATATAGGTTTTAAAGCTTTTCAATGAAAAAAGTAGCTATTTTAATTCTAAGTGCAGGGGCTTCCAAAAGAATGGGAACTCCTAAGCAACTCTTGAAATGGGGCAAAGAAACATTATTAGAAAATGCAGTTTCTACAGCTGTAAATGTGGAAAATGCATCATTATTTGTGGTTTTGGGAGCTAATGCCGAGTTAATTCAGCAAAAAATAACTTTGAATGCGGAAGCTTTATACCATAAAGATTGGGAGCAAGGCCTTGGAAGTTCTATTGCTTTTGGGGTTGGAACGCTTCAAAAATTAGATTTTGATGGGGTATTAATTATGTTGGCAGATCAGCCTTTTGTAACTTCTTATTATTTAAAAGAATTAATAAATAGTTTTAATTCAGGAGAAAAAAATATTATAGCTTCTCGCTTTGCTGGAAGTGTAGGGGTGCCTGCAATTTTTTCTGCTGAATATTTTGAGGATTTAAAGAAGTTGGATACAGATACTGGTGCAAAACATATTATAAAATCTCACTTTCAAGATGTAGAAACCTTTCAAGCTGATGATTTGGTAATAGATATTGATACTGTTGAAACATATAAGCGGGCATACAAAATTAAATTCAATACTGATTAATAGGATTTCTAGATTCAAAATAAATCCGTAAATTTAAGTTACACATTTAGCGTAATTTCAAAATTAATCTTCTCGGAAGTATGGAATTTATTGATTATTACAAAATTTTAGAAATTGATAAAAGTGCTACTATAGCCGAAATAAAAAAGGCATATAGAAAACAAGCAAGGAAATACCATCCAGATTTAAATCCTAATAATAAAGAAGCTGAGTTAAAATTTAAAAGACTCAATGAAGCTAATGAGGTTTTAAGCGACCCAGAAAAGCGTAAAAAATACGACGAGTACGGAAAAGATTGGCAGCATGCTGAAGAATTTGAAAAAGCGAAGACTCAACAGCAAAGTAGTCAACAATATGCCTCTGGAGATTCATATTCTTATAGTGGAGGCGCTACTGATGAAGACTTTTCAGATTTTTTTGAATCGATGTTTGGAGGAGGAGGTTTTAGAAATCAGCGAAGGCAAACAGCCTTTCGTGGTCAAGATTTTAATGCTGAACTACAATTGCAACTACGAGATGTGTATACCTCTCAAAAACAAACTTTAACCGTTAACAATAAGAAAATCCGAATAACAATACCTGCGGGGATTGAAAACGGACAGACAATAAAAATAAAAGGGCATGGAGCTACTGGAAGTAATGGCGGTCCAAATGGCGACCTTTATATTACATTTTCAGTTATAAATAATACTCCTTTTAAGAGAGAGAAAGCAAATCTTTATAAAACAGTTCTAATAAACTTAACAACTGCCGTTTTAGGAGGAGAAATTACAGCAGAAACCTTTGATGGAAAAGTTAAATTAAAAGTAGCACCCGGAGTTCAAAACGGACAACAAGTTAAATTGAAAGGAAAGGGTTTCCCTGAGTATAAAAAGGAGGGGAGTTTTGGAGATTTATATATTACCTATCAGATAGATTTACCTTCAAATCTTACCGAAAAACAAAGGGAACTTTTTGAGGAATTGAAAAAGACAGATCTTTAATGTGGTAAGTTATGGAGACAAAATATAGAATTAGTATTCACGATTTTTGTAAGAATTATCAAGTAGATGAAGTTTTTGTGTCGCATTTTATTGAGGCAAAAATCATTCAAATTAAAAAAGAAGGAGGTAGGAATTTGATTACAGAACATCATTTCCTTAAACTAGAAAAAATGGTGCGTCTGCATCAAGATTTAGGAATAAACTTAGAAGGCTTGGAAGCTATTTCCCACTTGTTAAATCGGGTAGAAAGCATGAATGAAGAGCTTCAATATTTAAGAAACAGATTACAATTGTATGAATAAAATAAATCTATTTTTCATCTAAATCATTTTTATAGAAATATTATTGTATTTTTGATATAGATTATCCCCCCTATAAATCCTTCAGTTAATTTTACTTAATCTAAATTCGTTATGAAAACATTAAGAATAAGAGTGTGCTTATTTATGTGCTTTTTAATAAGCATTTCAGTTTTTTCTCAAGAAGCAGAGGGGAATGCGGCGCAAGCAAACAATCCGCTTGCAAATATGACTGCGCTGAACTTTCACGATTATTACATGCCAAAATTGTCAAATGCTCCAGACGATGCATATATGAATACTGCATGGGTACGCTTTGCTAAACCGCTTTCTGGCGGGAAATTATTACTAAGAGTATCCACTCCTATAAGTACTATTGGATTACCCGAAGTAAATGGAAATGTAAAAACATTAAATGGTTTAGGAGATATGAATGCATTTATGTCCTATAATTTTGTTTCAAACCCTACAACTACTATGGGTGCAGGGCCTTTAATAACAGCGCCAACTTCAACTAATCAAGCCTTAGGTACAGGGAAATGGCAAGCAGGTTTTGCTTTTGTTGCTTTCTTTGCTAAATCTCCAATTTTCCAATATGGAGCTTTAGTTACTTGGCAAACCTCATTTGCTGGACAAAGTGATAGAGAAAGCACTAATAATGCAGCATTCCAACCTTTTTACTTTTGGCAATTAGGTAAAGGATTGTATTTAAGAGGAGCTCCAATTTGGTATTTCGATATTAAAAATGATGCGTACAGTGTGCCAATAGCGTTGGGGATAGGAAAAGTTATTAAACTTAATGATACAATGATTAATTGTTTTATAGAACCGCAATATTCTATGCTAACAGCAGGAACTCAGCCAATTTTTCAAGTATTTACGGGGATTAATTTACAGTTTATGTAGATTTTTGGAGGTATTAGAAAGGTAAATAATCACTTAGCTTGAAACACTATGAAAATATTTAATAAATCTACTAATGCTGTAATATTAGGAGGGATATTTTTTCTAATTCCCTTACTCATTTTTATTGTTCTAATTACACATGCTATCAAGCTTGCTACACCTTTAGGTAGAAAATTGGTTGATATTTTTAATATTCATTCTGTTTTTGGAGCTGCTACAGTAACCATATTTACAGTAGCAATTTTAGTTTTTATTTGCTATCTAAGTGGATATCTAGTGCAGAAAGGACTTGTGAATGATTGGGGGCAAAAAGTTGAGGATAAATTGTTTTTACTTTTTCCAAGTTTGCAAATGTTGAAGTATAGATTGCTTGGAGATAAGCCAGCAAAAAAAGATGATGATAATTGGAAATCCATTCTTTTAAAAGAAGATATCTTCTACCGAATAGCTTTTATTACTAGTTATAAAGATGGTTTTTTTAGTGTTTATGTTCCAGATGCTCCCAGAATGGATGCAGGAGAAATACGTTTTATAGCCAAGGTAGATATAGAGTTTATCCCTATTTCTATGAAAGATGCAATGAATTCTTTAAACAGCTTTGGGAGAGATGGTACTTTGGAAAAGTATATGATTGATGCCATACATAAAGAGAATAATAAGGCGTAAGAAATTAATGCTTTAGAAGAGTAAGGAAGAGTAAGGATAATATTTCAAGTTTGAAATAAAGGATAAATATTCATTTTAAATTTTTCTCAGTTTTGTTTAAACGGAGATATTATTATAGGAGAGGTTTTATACAATAGATTACTGGTTCTGTTATTTTTCCTGTGAAAATATAATATATGAGGTATATCAAAAAAGACTTTTTTTTTAAGATAGGGTTACTATTGATTGTTGCAATAGTAAATTGTAATGATGTTTTTGGGCAAGATTTAGCTATTCGAAAGATAGATCAAGCTTATAGAGACAGTTTGATGAGTCATGATTACCCTTATGTTTTACCTATTTATGGAGACAGAGTCCAGAAAACAGGTCATGATTTACCACTTCCTTTTGGGATAATGGTAAATTATATTGCTCAAGACACTAAATTAAATATTGATAATATAGCGTTGAGATTGGACGACTCCGAATTTGTAGATATGGATTTTTTGGAGTTTGAAACTTTTGAAAATACTGCAAATGTTGTAAACGTACGATTAGAAGCTTGGTTGTTTCCCTTCTTAAATGTATATGGCTTATATGCGCATTCAGAAAGCAATAACGCCATAAAGTTAACAAACCCTTTCGAATTAGATATCCCAACCAATCCCACTGCAGATACTTATGGATTGGGAACTGTTTTGGCATATGGAGCAGGAAATTATTTTGCTATTTTGAATTTCAATGCAACTTGGTCGGATGTAAGTTCTTTAGACGATAAGGTATTCGGAACAGTTACTTCTTTTCGTGTAGGCCGTAGTTTCGGATTTCATAAACGGTTTCATAATATTAATTTTAGTATAGGAGCTCAACATCAATATTTGGCAAGAGATTCATCTGGCGAGCTTCGCATAAGTGATATGTTTTCTAAGGTTGATAAAGGGAAAGTCCAAGAAATAAAAAATGATATTTCAGATACAGCAAATAATTGGTATGATGGTTTGAAACCAGCTCAAAAGGTAGTTGTAAATCAAATTGTAAAAGAAATTGACGACTGGCTGGAAGGAAGAACACCCGGAGATAGAACATTGGGCTATCAGTTTGAGAAAGAGCCTTTAGGGCATGTGTCTTTACAATTAGGGGTTCAGTATAACCATGGAAAACGTTGGTGGTATCGTCTTGAAACTGGGGTTGGAAGAGGGAGAAACCAAATTATGCTATCGGCAAATTATCGCTTCGGAATAAAGAAAAAGTAAATTGAATTATATAATAGGGTGTAATTAAAAAAAATAATAATGAAAAAATTCTTTTATCTATTGGTTTTGTTTTTAGGAATTGGTAGCGCTCAAGCTCAAGATATTTATGTTAACTTTTATGGAAGTTATGCTTTTGATGATAGTTTCGATTCGTATTATGATTATCAGGCTTATTACGAAGGAAAAATAAAAGGAGGCTTTCAATGGGGTGGAGGACTGGAATATAAACCGAGTCCGTATATGGGGTTTGAATTTACTTATTTACGTCAAGACACAAATTCACCAACTTGGTATCAAACTTACAATACGATAAGAGAGCAATATACCAATTTTGATTTAGGGATAAATTACTTAATGTTGGGTGCAAATCGTTATTTTTCGAGACCTAGTTCTCAATTTCAAGGATATGGAGGATTAATGGCGGGAATGGTAATAGCAAACTTAGACAATCCAGATAATGGAAGAAGCTCTGATGCAACAAAATTTAGTTGGGGAGCTAAATTAGGAGGGATTTTTTGGATGAACGACTATTTTGGAATTCGGATGCAAGCGCAATTGCTCTCAGCAGTTCAGGGAGCTGGTGGTGGATTTTATTTTGATGGATATGGACCCCAAGCTACCGTAGTAACATACTCTACATTTTATCAATTTAGTCTTGGAGGAGGGGTTGTTTTTAACTTGAATTAAAAGTCTTAGAAAGAATTTATAGGGAGATTATTTAATGGTCTGCTGATAATATTGAGTCTTGATTGTGCCTAATTCTTTCTCAATACGTTTGAGTCGCTTTCTGGCTAATTCATTAGATTTACTATTGAAATTCTTAGTGAAGGTATTAGCAATAAATACGGCATCATATAAAGAATCCTTTAAATATACTCTCATTATACTTACGGAACGATTTATTTCTTTATCAATTAAATCAGTACCAAGTTTGTAATAAATATTAAAAATGCGGTTTTTATCTTCATCAGGGATAGAGTCATGATGGTTTATTAAAATTCCTATCACTTGTCCAATGGTAGTATCTCTTGAAAAAGTTCTATGTCCTAAAGGAGTTTCAACTGTCAAATCAAAATAGGGGAGCGCGCTATTTTTTTCTTCTTGATAGCCTGTTACATAAGCAATCTCAGGATTAGGAAAAGTAGAGAGGGAATAAATAATTCCCTTAGTGCCAGGGAAACTTTGTTGTTCTCGCTTTATACGCTCTTTTATTCCTTTTCGGATAGGAAGAATTTCATTCTCATACCTATATTTTTTAATACTGTTGGTGAGCAAAGGTTTAAGTACAAACAATCCAAGAATGAGTATAAGTCCCCCAAATCCCATATGCTTTTTCTTCATAGTACTTTTTCTTCAAATTTACAGGTTTTATAAATTTAATCCCAATAGGAGTTGGATGGGGGATAATTAATTTTATTTAATACAGAAAGCCAAATAGGGATTAGGTTTCCATAACCTATTTCTATGCTATCTTTTACAATAAAGGAATTTTCTGTAGTTGTTATTTGCTTTTTAAAAAAAGAAATTATCGTGAATAAATTTAAGATTTACTCCTAATGGATCTATTTTGCAGTATTTTTTGTGTTGAATATGTGATAGAAGCAATTTAATCTGTTACAAATTCTTTTAGCGCAGTAGTTTTATCAAGAAACAATTTTCGAATCTCTTTATTGGGGATTAAATATAAAAGTCATTTACAAGCAAAAAAATAATAATTACTAAAAATCAAATTGAGACTAAAGCTTCAGTTGGAACTGTTCACTCTTTTTGATTTGTTATCCACTATGACTAAATGTAAATTAGAGTATCTCACTTTTGAAAATATTTAGTTCATAACATAACATAACCTGAATATTAAACAATCTTAAATTGGGTAAAAAACATTGAAATGCTTATCCAACTTTGGTATCTTTGAGTTAAAGCAAGTGCTATAATGACTGAAACAAACCGGATAGAATACAAACGGGAACTTACCAAAGAAGTAGATATAGAAAAAGAAGTAATTGCTTTCCTCAACTATCGTGAAGGTGGAGTAATATACATTGGTATAGAAAAGACAGGTAAAACTATTGGTGTTACTGATGTGGACAGCGATATGCTAAAACTGAAAGACCGTATTAAAAACAACATTCTTCCTTCTGCCCTTGGCTTGTTCGATATTGTGACAGAAGAACATGAAGGGAAACATATTATTAAAGTGATTGTAGCTGGCGGAAGTGAAAAACCCTACTTTAAGAAGAAGTATGGAATGACCGAAAAAGGAGCTTTTATGCGTTCTGGTACAGCTGCAGAGCCTATGCCGCAAAGAATGATTGATGAGCTTTTTGCTAAACGTACACGGAATTCTATCAACATCATAAAATCAAACAGGCAAGAACTAACCTTTGAGCAGCTTAAAATTTATTATGAGGAAAGAGGCACCCGTTTGAATAAAAATTTTCCGATTAACTTAGAGTTGCTTACAGGTGACAAGGCATTTAATTATCTTGCCTACTTAATGGCTGATGAAAACGGGAACTCAATGAAGTTGGCAAAATACTATGGTAATAATAGGGTTGACCTTATAGAAAATCAAGAATATGGTTATTGCTCCCTCATTAAAGCTACCAATAGTATCTTAGATAAACTAGAGGTGGAAAACACCACCCGTACTAAGATTACCTCAAAAGAACGCATAAGCCAACGTCTGTGGAATCAGGTAGCATTAAGGGAGGCCGTTCTTAATGCCATAATCCATAACGATTATACTACTGAGGTTCCTCCAAAATTCGAAATTTTTGATGACCGCATTGAAATCACTTCTACTGGTGGTTTGCCAAACGGCTTAAGTAAGGAAGATTTTTTCGAAGGTTATTCCGTTCCTAGGAACAAAGGAATTATGAGGGTATACAAGGATCTTGAGCTAGTGGAACAATTAGGTTCTGGCGTGCCACGGATTTTAGAAACTTATAGTAAGGATTGTTTTAAGTTTTCGGACAACTTCCTTAGAATGGTCTTTCCTAAATCTGTTAGCAATGTTATTGAAAGAGAAACAGAAATAACACAGACCGAATATCAAGTCCAACTTGAAGAAGTTCGGAGAAAGTTCGGAGAAAAGTTCGGAGGAAGTTCGGGGAAAATAATTGGGTTGTTATTGGAAAATGAAAATAGTACTGCCTCAGAAATAGCCGAAATAATCAGCATTAGTACAAGGGCTGTAGAAAAACAGCTAGCTAAATTAAAAAAGACAGGTGTGATAGACAGGGTAGGTCCCGATAAAGGAGGTTATTGGAAAGTAAACCTATAAAAAGTGAAGTGTGGAAGGAACTCCTGAAGACGAAAGATTGAAACTGTTCAAAACCCTTTTCAGAGGTAGAGAAGACATTTTTGCCCTGCGCTGGGAAAAGGATAAGAAAAAAGGGTATATGCCAGCTTATTCATATGATCCATATATGTACCGGCTACACAAGCAACGGGGTGGAACTTTTAAAAATTATAAAGACAAAACGTATCTACGGCTTGATGATTTCCAAATCAAGAAACATTTGAAAGGTACGCAAGCCATTGGTGTTTATCCTTTGTTAAAAAACAATACATCCTCCTTTATAGTTGCAGATTTTGATAAGGAGGGTTGGCAAGAACAATCTAAACAAGCCCTTTCGGTTTGCGAGGAATTTAATATTCCAGCCTATCTCGAGCGTTCACGATTTCGGATTGGGAATACAGTGTTCCTTCCCAGAGCATCGTGAAGGGTTAACGGAATGGAAAGGAGAAATTGAGGATGGTGTCCAAGACTTTTTAGGGAAGCTCTTTGCCCGAAATCTAGCTTTTCGCAAAATGAAGGGGAATGTGCTGAGTGGTTTATATGTATTAATCAGAATAAATATGTATATTTGTTCACAAATAAATTATGTTCACGAATAATGAACAAATAAAAATAATGAACAAAAATGTTTTTGTAATGACTGAATTAGATATTTTCAATAATGCAATTCATAATTTAGAGAAGGATATCCCAATTACTTGGGACTGGAAAACTATTGCTCCTAATAAAGACATCGGTATAGATGGGGAATTGGATATAACCCTGAATGATAAGAAGGTCTTATTAATGGTAGAGATTAAAAAGGATGTAAAAAATCATCAAATACTCAATATACTTCATTACAACAATGAATTTCAAAACTTTCTATTGGTAGTGGAAAAGCTATTTCCAAAGGTAAAGGAAGAACTAAGAGAGCATAACGTGAATTATTTAGAGGGCAATGGAAATGTCTATATAAACCATAATGACGTATTCCTATATATTGATACCAATAAGACACTTAAAACTAAAAAGGATAAAGGAAATAGGGCATTTACCAAAACGGGACTTAAAGTCATATTTCATTTTTTATTAAATCCCCAGTTACTAAATCAAACACAGAGAGATATTGCTGAGATTACAAATGTAGGCTTGGGAAATATTCCTTTAATTATTAATGGACTATTGGACACCAACTTCATTTTAAAATTGAATAAGAATGAATACGTCATTAATAATTATGAAGAACTCCTCAATAGATGGATTACAGAATTTGAACAAACTTTAAGACCTACGATTTTTAAGCAACGTTTTAGATTTCAAAATAAAAATCAAGATTGGAAAGAGATACAGTTCAACCCAGGGAAAACCGTATGGGGAGGTGAACCTGCAGGGGATATACTTACTAATCATTTACGTCCGGAAAAGTTTATACTATATACCGTAGAGACCGTAAGAGATCTGATGGTCAACTATAGATTAATTCCAGATGATGAAGGAGATGTATGGGCATACGACCTCTTTTGGAACCCCCAATTTAACGAGAATACAGCACCCACAGCATTGGTTTATGCAGAATTGATGATTGGGAACGATAAAAGAAGCAAAGAAACTGCAAACATAATTTTCAATGAGCAAATCAAACCAAACCTATAAGGAATTAGCAATCCCTTATTTTAAAGAAGTTTTTGACATTATCGATGATGTATTGGTAAAACTGAACATACCATATTACCTCATTGGCGCAAGTGCGGTAGCCTTAGAACTATTGAAAGGGGGCATTAAACCGAGCAGGGGAACAAAAGATATTGATTTTGCAATAATGATAGCTTCCATACAGGAATTTGAAGCCGTGGTTGAAGCACTTCTCAAATATGGATTTAACAAAGTAGAAGCGCCGTGGACTTTATATAATGACAGATTCAATATTGCCATTGACCTATTACCTTTTGGAGAAATTGAGGAAAAATTCACCATACAATTTAATGAACGCTATACAGATTTGCACGTTTTAGGGTTTAGCGAAGTGCTACAAGAATCCGGGACCGTTCAAATAGAAGAAAAGTCTTTAAAGATTCCGTCCCTTCCAGGAATGGTGATTCTTAAATTAATCGCCTGGAGTGACAGGCCAGAAGATAGGGATAACGACCTCTATGATATTTTGAGAATTATAGAACATTACTTCGATTTAAATTTTGATGAAATAGTAGAACATCATAATGATACCTTTCCGGAAGAAGATGACTTGGATCAATTCAAAATTGCAGCAAGAGTATTAGGGAGAAAAGCAAGCCAGTTTTTAAATATTTCAGAAGCCATCAATGATAGAATTTTAAAAACTATCAACGATAACGTTGCAAATGCCAAAGATTCAGTAATTGCCAAACAATGGATAAGAAATAGAGAATGGGATTTAGAATATGCTGTTCAAATTTTGGAAGAATTTAAATTAGGTTTGATTGAAAATAAATAGAATTACCCGTCTCACAAAGATTTTGGTCGGTCTGGTATGGCATTAGGGAAAAAAGAAACAAAATCAGGGACACCAGACTCTTATATACTTTTGGATAATGATCTTTTTGTTTTTAATGAGATTGAGAAAGGCAAATAAACGTCCCACTTTTAAAAAGCACTCATAAAACCTATATTATAATATCATATATGATATTATAATGATAAAGTTATAGATAAAATTATTTCGGAGAAAGTAGAAATAATAGGATTTGATTGCAATTAATTACAATCAGTACAGATATAAATGCCTTGATAAAAAAACCAGTATTCTGTACCTATTCTGTACCCCTTGTAAAAAAGAAAGGCTTCACATTTCTGTGAAGCCTTTCTTTTCTAGTAGCGGGAACTGGACTCGAACCAGTGACCTTCGGGTTATGAGAAAATTACCTGTCCAAATCAATAAAATGCAATTTAACTGGTAATCAATTAGTTAAATATTTTTGAATGTTAAAAAATACCAAATAAATATAAGAAAAATGGTAAAATGTTTTACCTATGTTTTACCTGAGATGTTGTATCTTTATATTAAAGATATCATTTATGGCATCAATTAGAGCAATTTTATGGAAGAAAAAAAAAGCTGATAAAGAGCATCCTATTGTTATCAGAATTACAAAAAATAGAAGATCTACCTATTTGTATACTGGTCAATATGTTGCTCCTAAATTTTGGGATGAAGGTAATAGACTTGTAAAATCATCTCACCCAAATGCTACAAGACTCAACCAACTAATCCTCAAAAAACTTTCTGAAGCAAATGGTCAACTATTGGAATCTGAAGCAAAAGATGATTATGAATCTATTTCAACTATCAAGAAGAAAATCGTTGAAAAGAAAAAAGCTGATTTTTTTCTCGTTGCCGAACGCTACTTAGACAATCTTTTGAAAAGTGAAAAATACCGTCAGTACAAAACACAAAAGAACAGAATCCAAAAGTTTAAAAATTTTGTAGGTAAACAGGAATTAGCCTTTCGGGAAATCACTGTTTTTCTTTTGAGAAAATTTGAAACCTATTTGTTACATCAAGACAAAAAGGCTCCAAGAACTGTGGTAAACTATTTGATGGTTATTCGTACAGTGTATAACAGGGCTATTTCCGATTCATTGGCTAGTAAAGACAGCTATCCCTTTGGAAAGGGGAAAATTCAAATCAAGTTTCCGCAGTCTGAAAAGATCGGGTTGAGTATTGAAGAAGTCAGGTTATTGGAAAACGCACCAAACTTAACCCCTCCACAGAAACATGCCGTTAATTTGTGGTTGTTCAGTTTTTACTTTGCCGGCATACGGGTTGGAGATTTATTACTTCTAAAATGGTCAGACTTTAAGGATGACAGGCTTTATTACAGAATGAGCAAAAATCAAAAACATGATTCTTTAAAAGTTCCGGAAAAAGCTAAAGCCATATTGGAATTCTATAGACAATTCTCTAACAAAAATAACCTAGTATTTCCGGATTTGGGAGAAATCGATTTAAATGATAAAAAATCCCTCCTTTCAAGAACACAATCGGTAAACAGAAATGTCAATCGAAAACTTCAGCGAGTAGCCGATAAACTCAATATTAATAAAAAATTGAGTATGCATATTGCCCGCCATACTTTTGGTAATATCTCCGGGGATAAAATTCCTATTCAAATGCTGCAGAAATTATACCGTCATTCTTCCGTGACGACTACTATAAATTACCAAGCAAACTTTATGAAAAAAGAGGCTGATGCTGCTTTGGATAAAGTTGTTGATTTTTAGTTCTCTTTATTCTTTTTCAGGAGGTAAAAATCAAATTATATTGGGATTGAATATCTTCAATTTCTCTTTTAGTAAGCATTGAGAATTCTTTCGCTTTTGCCCGTTTAGAGAATTTACCATTGTTTTGCTCCAAAAAGCGTACTAATAATGACACCATATCATCAGGCATTGCATATGTGTTGTCAATATAATACTTAAACTCTTCGTATTTGGTCAAATAATCAACTTCTTGAGGAATGATATTTTCAATGGTATCCTTGACACAACCATATAAAAACTCTGCGTGTGCAGTTGCATCAAAATAACGATAATAATCTATAGTTTCATTGATGACTTCAACATTGTGGTCAGTTGTCTCCTTCCATTCAATAAAATCCAATAAAGAGGTGGAATAACTTTCCAGTACTTTTTGATAATCTCCAATATGATTAAGGATACAGGCGGAAACAGGGAAAATAATTCCTTGCTCCGAAAAACTTTTTTTAGCTAATATATGATGAACCAAATAGCGATGAATACGTCCATTTCCATCTACAAAAGGGTGAATGTTTACAAACCCAAACGCAATAATGGTTGCGGAAAGTACAGCATCTATCTCATCGTCCAATAGTTTACTATTAGTTTCCAACAACCCCATCATCAGTATCGGAATATCTTCATGTTTTGCGGAAATGTGGTCTGGGATGGGAGAAAAAGTATCCTTATCCCGTTACCCTATAAAACCTCCCTTTTTACGGTAGCCCATATCAATAAAACGGGAATTTTCTATGACGAGTTGCTGTAGGCGTTCAAATTCCTCATGGCTTAGGTCTTTCATGCCTGCTTGCCCTATGGCTTATCCCCAACGTGCGGTACGTTTGCTTTTGGGGCTTTCCCCTTCAATGGTAAAAGAAGCCTTGGAATCTTTTAATAATAAAAAGGAAGCAGCTCTTTGTAAAATACTTTTTCGTATACCCTTTAGATAGATTTTGTTTCTGGCTGATAAATTTTCCTGAATATGATGCTCCAAAAAAGCTGTTTTACGAACCAGTGGGCAGAAGTCAACGGTTCCGGGTAAATTGTTATTGACCATTTGACGGGGTGACCGTATTGCTTTTACACCATATTGTAATTGGGTGTCAATTACGTCAACATAGCTTTTTTTACTAATGCTGGAAATACCCGTAAGTTCCGATCCGAGTAACCATTCTATTAAAAACCAAATTCTTCTTGAATATTGACCTGTAGGCTCAATACTGACCAATTGAATCAGCTCCTCTTCACTATAATGTTTTACTAAGGCACTAAATACTAAAAGATTCACCCCTTCATATTTTAAGGCAAACACTAAATGTTTATAGAGTGCCTGTATTTCTGTATATTCAAGTGAATCATCCACTTTATAACTTTTGGGCAAGTAAGTGAAGTTATCATTTTGGACACGTACTGTTTTCAAACTTACCACTGTAAATGGAATTGGTAAAGGAACTGGCAACTGTAAACCATGAATAATCGCTGCATAACCTGAAATAAATCCTTCATCAGGAAGAGAGATACCATTAAAAACGGGTGCAAGAAATGAAAAATGAGCGCTACAAGACATATATAATAAAATTTAGGTGCAAAAAAATATAAATAGGCGCATTCAATAAGTCAATATGTATACTTAACAGTAAAACTCTACTTATCTATATGTTCAATAGCAAAACATGGGAATTAAGCAAGAAAAAGCTTATAAAAATATTAAATGCGGGGGTGGAGGAATTGGTAGACACGCCAGACTTAGAATCTGGTGCCGCGAGATGTGGGAGTTCGAGTCCCCCGCCCGTACAAAAGTCGAAGAGAAATCTTCGGCTTTTTTTGTTCTAAATCCACCCTAAAAAAGGGTCGAGTACAACATTTTGATATTTTTGCTGCCCAAATATTTTTTTTAGAATATGAAGGCATTTAATATCATTCCATATTATATTTCAAATTTAAAAAGAAATATCATTGATCCTTTAATAACTTAAAAAGACCACAAGTAGATATTTAAAAATCCAAATAATCAGAATATTATATTTCTCATTTGATTTTATGTAACATCTGTTACCGAAAATTAAATCAATTCCTTGTATTTTTACCTAAAATTTAGGTAGACTTAAAATTGAAAAAGACAAAATTATACAGCATCTTATTCTTAAAATGCCCACAGTGCCGTCAAGGGGAATTTCTGGAGGGACATCCTTATAGAATTTCAAATATGAATAAAGTAAGGGAATACTGTCCAAAATGTAAGTTAAAATATCATATAGAACCAAGCTTTTATACAGGGTCTATGTATGTTTCTTATGGCGTTGGTATTGCGGTGGCTGTGGCAGCTTATGTGCTTACGCTCATATTTGGTTTGGATTTCGGTCCAACAGGAATAATGCTAAGTATTGTCGCCGCGTTGCTTATTACAATGTCCTATATAGGAGCAGTTTCAAAATCCATTTGGGCACATTTCTTTTTAAAATACAATCCTGAAATCGCTAAAAAAGTAAGCAATGATTCAAGAACTTAAAAAATATTATGGCTCACAATTTGAACTTGCACTTTTGGAAGAAATCAACCAAGTTGGGACTTTTATGGAAGTTCCGGAAGGACAAGATTTAATGAAACCTGGTCAATATATAAAATCAATACCGTTACTGTTGTCTGGCAGTATCAAAATTATGCGTCCTGATGGCGATGGCGATGAATTGTTGCTTTATCATATTGAAAAAGGTGACACCTGTGCAATGACAATGAGTTGCTGCATCGGAGATTCCAAAAGTGAAATACACGCTGTATCTGAAACGGACATTAAACTTCTGATGGTTCCCGTAGGAATGATGGAAGAATGGTCCCGAAAATACAAATCTTGGCGAAACTTTGTATTTTCTAGCTATCACGCGCGAATGATGGAAATGCTTGAAAGTATTGACAATATTGCATTCAATAATATGGATGAACGTTTGGAAAACTATATCCAAAATAGAATTATCCTAATTAACAGTAAGCATATCTATACAACCCATAAGGAAATTGCTTCAGATTTACATACTAGCCGTGTGGTGGTTTCCAGACTACTCAAAAAAATGGAAATCAATAAAAAAATAAAATTACACCGTAGTTTTATTGAAGTCTTGTAACATCAGTTACCAAACTTGTTTAATATGCCCTTTACATTTGTTCTATCATTAGGTAGATAGATAAATGGACATTATAGAAATTTTTGGTTATGCAGGTGCGCTATTTATTGGAATTGTGTTAGGATTGATAGGTGGTGGTGGTTCAATTTTAACTGTACCCATTTTGGTTTATGCCTTATCATTTAATCCAGTAATTGCTACAGCATATTCATTATTTGTAGTGGGTACAACTTCACTTGTAGGAGCACTTAAAAATATGATGAAGGGTAAGGTAGATTTTAAAACGGCCCTTATTTTTGCCGTTCCCGCTTTTACAGCTGTATATTTAACAAGAGCTTATTTAATCCCTGTAATTCCAGAACGATTTTTTGAAGTTAATGATTTTATGGTCACAAAAAATTTGGCCATTATGCTATTTTTTGCCATTGTAATGCTTTTGGCATCCATTACTATGATTCGCAATGGAAATCGGCAACTTAATACAGAAATAGTTGAAAAAAAATCTAATCACCTCTTGTTGGTGGTGCAGGGCTTTTTCATTGGAATTGTAACTGGAATGGTTGGCGCAGGAGGTGGGTTTTTAATTATTCCGGCATTGGTTCTTTTGGCCAAATTGCCGATGAAAAAAGCGGTGGCCACCTCTCTTTTTATAATTGCTATTAATTCGTTGATAGGGTTTTTAGGAGATGTGCAAAACTATGATATAGACTGGTTGTTTTTGCTGCTATTTACTTCAATATCAGTAGTGGGTATATTTATAGGTATTTGGCTTAATAAATTTATCGATGGCAAAAAACTTAAAAAGGCATTTGGCTGGTTTGTACTTCTAATGGGAATTTATATTATATATAAGGAAATTTCCGATCAATAGCAATGGGGAAATACATTGACATAATAGAGCGTTCTTTTTCAGGTTACTTCAATTACCTAATTAAGGAAATTTCCAATCCCTCTTGGACTAATTATTTTTATTGGTTATTAGGTCTTTCTATTCTTGTGTTTTTATTTGAAATCATCGTTCCTTGGCGTAAGAAACAGTCAGTCATTAGAAAAGGGTTTTGGCTCGATACTTTTTACATCCTCTTTAATTTTTTCCTGTTTTCATTAATTGGTTACAACGCTCTTTCAAATGTAGGGGTCGAATTATTTAATGACTGCTTGGGCATATTTGGCATCAAAAATATTGTTGCAGTAGAAGTACAGGATTTTCCTGTATGGATGCAGCTTTTTATTATGTTCATAGTAGCAGATTTTGTGCAATGGAATGTGCACAGAATGCTGCATCGGGTTCCGTGGATGTGGAAATTCCATAAAGTGCACCACAGCGTAAAGGAAATGGGTTTTGCTGCTCAATTTCGATTTCATTTTTTGGAAACTATCGTATATAAATCCATTCAATACATTCCTTTGGCAATGATAGGTTTTGGTATTGAACAATTTTTTGTTGTACATATGTTTACTGTTTTTGTTGGGCATCTTAATCACGCAAATCTCGACTGGAGCTATGGGAAATTTGGTTATATATTCAACAATCCTCGAATGCATATTTGGCATCACGCCAAAGCATTACCAGCTGAACGCCCTTACGGAATGAACTTTGGGCTTACCTTGAGTATTTGGGATTACCTGTTCGGGACTGCATACGTTCCTGACAGTGGCCGTGATATCGAATTGGGGTTTGAAGATGACGCTAACTTTCCTAATACTTTTATAAAACAAATGAAGTATCCCTTCAAAAAAGATAAGTAGCGTAACAATGGTTACTGACAAACAGAAAAATCTCTTATAATTTTAAATCTATAATTCCCGCTCAAGTTTATGTTTAATGCAGTTGAATTGCGAAAGCATAATTTAAAATAGCGATAACTTAAAACATAAAAATTATGAAAATAGAACAGATTTACACAGGGTGTTTGGCACAAGGTGCCTATTATATTGAAAGCAAGGGAGAAGTGGCTATTATTGACCCATTGCGCGAAGTGCAACCTTACATAGACAAAGCTGAAGCGGCTGGTGCAAAAATCAAATATATTTTTGAAACCCACTTTCACGCTGATTTTGTTTCAGGTCACGTTACCCTTTCAGAAAAAACCGATGCACCTATCATCTATGGCCCAAATGCAAATCCAACATTTAAAGCCACTACTGCAAAGGATGGGCAGGAATTCAAACTAGGCGACCTTACTTTCATAGCACTACACACACCGGGGCACACAATGGAAAGCACCACCTATTTGTTAAAGGGCAAAGATGGAAAAGACCAAGCCTTGTTTACAGGTGATACATTATTCCTTGGTGATGTAGGACGACCCGATCTGGCACAAAAGGCTGCACATATGACCCAAGAACAGCTTGCAGAAACACTATACGATAGCCTTCGTAATAAAATTATGCCGCTTGCAGATGATATAATGGTATATCCGGCTCACGGTGCAGGTTCAGCCTGTGGTAAAAATATGATGAAGGAAACTGTCGATACTTTGGGACACCAAAAAGAAATGAACTATGCCTTACGTGCCGATATGACCAAGGAAGAGTTTGTAAGGGAAGTGACTGCCGGCTTGTTACCGCCACCAGCCTATTTCCCTATGAATGTAAAAATGAACAAAGAGGGCTATAAAAATATAGACGAAGTAATCGCTCAAAGCGAAAATGCGCTAGCGCCAGATGCTTTTGAAGCCGTAGCCAACGAAACAGGAGTCGTGGTGCTGGATGTAAGGCACCAAAACGATTTTGCAAAAGGACATATTCCAGGGTCAATTTTTATAGGTATTGACGGAAGCTTTGCACCTTGGGTTGGCGATTTGATAAAAGATGTGAAGCAACCCATCTTGTTGATTGCCGATAAAGACCGAATTGAAGAAACAATTACACGATTATCGCGTGTTGGCTTTGACAATACATTGGGCTATTTAGATGGTGGTTTTGAAGCTTGGAAAAGAGCGGCAAGGGAATACGATATGGTAACATCTATTTCCGCTAGCGAATTCAAACAAATTGAAGATGATAGCAATTATGATGTTCCAGTATTTGATGTAAGAAAGCCTTCCGAGTTTCAAAGTGAACACGTGCTCAACGCGAACAACACATCTTTATCCAATATAAACCAACATCTAGCAGAATATCCAAAAAATGAAACCTTTTACGTCCATTGTGAAGGTGGCTATCGCAGTATGATTGCAACTTCTATTTTGAAAAGCCGTGGCATACATAATTTAATCGATGTGCAAGGCGGATATAAGGCAATAAAAGAAGCTGGTGTTGAGACTACAGATTATGTTTGTCCATCAACATTGAAATAAAATACCATTTATCAAAGAAAACACACTAATGAAAAGGGCAAAGGAACTAAATCGCAAGCAACATTGGGAATCAGTATATGAAACTAAAAATCCAGAACAAGTAAGTTGGACCCAAGAAAAGCCTATAACATCATTGGATTTTTTAGATTCTTTTATGTTAGATAAAGATGCTAAGATCATTGATGTAGGAGGCGGAGACAGTAAATTAGTGGATTATTTACTTCAGGAAGGATATACTAATATTACCGTGCTCGATATTTCAGCCAAAGCTTTGGAAAAAGCAAAGTATAGACTCGGAGATAAATCCAAACAAATCAAATGGATAGTCAGCGATATTACAGAATTTAAACCTACAGAAACTTATGATGTTTGGCACGATAGGGCAACCTTTCACTTTCTTACAACAGCTCAAGAACGTGATAAATATTTTCAAATCGCAAAAAAATATGTTTCCAATTTCTTAATTATTGGAACCTTTTCGAAAGATGGGCCTGAAAAATGCAGCGGACTAAAAATTAAACAGTATTGTGAGCAAGAGCTTATAGAGTTATTTAGCAATGATTTTGAAAAAATCACTTGCTTAAATAATAATCATATAACACCATTTAAAACGTTACAAAACTTTCTTTTTTGTAGCTTCAAAAAGAAGATGAATCAAAACATTTTCTGAAACACCAGCGTCGTCATCGCTCGTTCATCTTTAACATTGGTTGTTTTAATAGGTTCTATCAAATCAATATTAAATTCAGTTATTAAATCAGTAATACGTTCGCGGGTGAGATAGTAGTTGCCTTTTTTTCCATTGTCTTTGAAGATGATTTTTAGGGCATTGCCATCCAAACCTATATTTGATGCCATCCTAATGAGCAGCATTCCATCAGGTTTCAGCACGCGGATTAATTCTGAAAACATAGCCGTAAAATGGGTTTCGCTTTGTGCAAAATGCAATACAGCACAACATAAAATGTGGTCAAAACTTTTTTCGCCGTAAGGCAATTTATCCAATGTGCCAACCCTAAAGTTTGATGCTGCTTTAGGGTAATTTTGTTTGGCATTTGCTAAAAATTCAGAATCCGCATCTATTCCAAATATTTCAAAATCGTTCTTATAAAACCACTTCAGATTTCGTCCTTTACCACAACCAGCATCCAAAATGGATTGGCCATTTAGATAACGACCCTTCAATATCTGGTCGATGACATAAATATCAACGTTTCCTAATGCGTCAAAAGTAGTATTGTAATCCATATATAATTTGATTTAACGTTTCTGCAATATAAACGAAACTATTCCTTGTTTGTGTAACGCTTGTTACTGTTTTCGGTAAGTAATCTTAATAATTTTATACCAACAAATAAAAAAAATATTATGGAAAACACGGAAACAACTACAGTGCATTCAATGCCAAGAATAGGCGATAAAGCACCTGATTTTAAAGCGAAAACAACTAAAGGGGATATGCAAATGGTTGATTTTGCAAAAAATAAATGGATTGTGATGTTCTCGCACCCTGCAGATTTTACACCTGTATGTACAACCGAAATGAGTGGTTTTGCAATTCGTAATGATGAATTTACTGCGCTCAATACAGAATTATTGGGATTGAGCATAGATAGCATACACTCGCATTTGGGATGGGTAAACAACGTAAGAGAGAAAACCGGTGTCTATTTTGATTTCCCAATCATTGCAGATATTGATATGAAGGTATCAAAACTCTATGGAATGCTACAACCCAACGAGAGCGAAACTGCAGCAGTACGGGCTGTATTCTTTATAGACCCAAAAAAGAAAATACGCTTGATAATGTACTACCCGTTGAATGTAGGTAGAAATATGGATGAGATTTTAAGAGCACTGGAAGCCTTGCAAGTTTCAGATGAACATAAAGTGGCAATGCCATTAGATTGGAAAAAGGGCGATAAGGTTATCGTGCCACCGCCGAAAACATTGGATGAAATGAATGCAAGAATTGCAGATGACGGCTGTGAAAAAGTAGATTTTTATCTCGCCAAAAAATCATTGTAATCAACAAAGTTAGTTTTTAGTTAAGGTTGGTTAGTTAAAAAGCGACGAGCAATCGTCGCTTTTTTTGCACTACTGTAACATAAGTTACTAACAACTTATAACTATACTCATAAATTTATAGAGCGTAAAACAATGAAAAAAATCGTATAAATAAGTATAATTATGAGCAGTCTATTCGGCGCAAAAGCGCAACAAAACAATTCTATAAAAATCCTTGCAGCTTCAAAATTTAATGAAGCCATTTCAAATGATAACATCCAATTGGTGGATGTGCGTACAGCACAAGAATATAAAGAAGGTGCAATTAAAGGGGCTTTAAATATAGATTTCTTCCAGCAGGAAAAATTTTCTGAAGAATTCAACAAGTTAGATAAAAAAGAACCTATCTATCTCTACTGTCGTTCAGGGAATCGAAGCCAACAAGCCGCTGCAAAGTTGCAGGAAATGGGGTTTACAAAAATCTATGATTTACGGGGAGGTTATATGGGTTGGCCATTTAAAAAATAAGATTATGGACAATACACTTGTAATTTGGGCACTGGTAATTGCCTTCTTGGTTCTAGCTTTCGTGGGCGTGTATATATATCGATTACGATTAGTGGCAGATGAGTATGAAGAGCTAAAAAGACTCTCCAGCCATAATTTAAAAGATAAGATATCCCGTTTTTTAGATAAGATGGACAGCAAGCAATTAGACATCTTGAATAAGGCCTTAAATAAGAAATAATAAGAACTACTAACGTGAGGAAATCAATATTTTATAGCATTCTCTTTTTAATGATACCCTCAATGGTATTGGCTCAAGAGCAGACCCCTGATGAAGTATCATTATGGAGTTCGCCAGGAGTATTGATAACCATAGTACTTATAGCTATTCCTATGATTTTAGGAATTATCATTCTTACGATGAAATCGTATAGGATTGCAAAGCAAATTAGAAATAAGGAAACTCTCAAACAGGCCAAAATTTTAGCAGAAGAAATTGTTAGAAACAAGGCCAGCTTAAATCCGGAACAAATAGCAGAGAAAAAACGACGACTGGAATATAAATTGTCAAATGCGGAACTTTCTGGAAAGCAACCCGCAAAGGATGTTCGCGGTTTAATACAGAACCCTACCAATGAATTGATTAATTCATTCTTTGCCAGAAAGAGCCAACCACCCAAGCGTCCTAAAATAGATAAAAACCTGACAAAGCTGGTGCTTTGGTTTTTGGGTTCTGCCATATTCTGGTTGTTGTTGGGAACGAGTGTTGGTGAATATTTAGGCATTAAATTTCTTGTACCTGATGCGGATTCAGTAAGTTGGTTAAGTTTTGGGCGTTTGCGTCCTGTACATACAAATCTGGTCTTTTGGGGATGGTCTTCCCTTGCAATGTTAGGGTTGGGATATTATACAGTACCACGAGTGGGTAACACGAGTATCGCCAGTTTAAAATTAGGATGGTATTCGCTCTATTTTATAAACGCATCCCATATCATTGGTACAATTTCGTTGATGGCAGGAATAAACAATGGTGGTGGCGAATATCGCGAATATATCTGGCCGGTAATGTTGTTGTTTGTTATTGGTTTAATGTTGAGTCTTTTCAATTATTACAAGACTGTAGCCATTAGGAAAACCAAAGAAATTTACATATCAAACTGGTATATAATAGCAGCTGTTATCTTCATTAACATCATTGCTGTAGTATCGTATCTTCCTTTTTGGCAAGATGGACTTGGAGAAACCATTATACAAGGGTATTATATGCACCAGGCCGTAGGGCTTTGGTTTATGATGTTTGTATTGGGGCTGTTATATTATTTTCTTCCCCAGCAATTAAATAAACCCATTTATTCGTATAGTTTGGGCATATTGGCATTTTGGACGCAAATTTTGTTCTATACCCTAATTGGCACGCACCATTTCGTATTTAGTTCCCTGCCTTGGTGGTTGCAAACCGTTGCAATTGTGGGTAGTGTGGGTATGTTGATACCCGTTGCGGCAGGAACAATAAACTTTTTGATGACTTTCAAAGGTTCTTGGAACAAGGTGGCCAGTAGTTACTCTCTACCTTTTTTCCTTGTTGGGGTTATTTATTATTTCACAGGCTCGCTTCAAGGGACTGCGGAAGCGTTTAGGTTTACCAATCTATTATGGCATTTTACTGATTTTACCATAGCACATTCCCACATCACAATGTATGGGATTATAACATTTACCCTGTTTGCAGGCGTCTATGCTATTGTACCAAGATTGACAGGCAAGGAACCGACCCAACTATGGGTAGGAGCACACTTCTGGATGGCCTTGGTAGGGCTTCAATTTTATACAATACCTCTTATGATAGGTGGGACGCTCAAAGGACTTTCTTGGGGAGATGGAGAACCTTTTATAAACTCTGTAGTATTGATGGAGCCTTATTGGCTATGGCGTGCCATAGGCGGGACATTGATGTGGTTATCCCATATTGTATTTGCCTATAATTTCTATAAAATGGTACGAGTGGAAAAAGAAGTTGATATCCATGAAGTGACATTGCAGTTATTGCAAAACGACAATAAGGAAAGTGAAATTGAAGAAGACCTAAAGACATAGCTATGGATATATTCAGCAATCATAAAAGACTCTTTCTATTAGTGATACTGTTATTCGGTACGCTTACTGTTTTCGTGGCTATTTTCCCTGCTTTAAACAACCAATACAGCTACGAACCCTTACCCGATTCTATACCCTTGACCGAAATAGAACAGCGTGGTAAAATGGTATATATTGGCAATGGCTGTGTTGCCTGCCACACGCAACAGGTGCGTAATGTGGAAATAGATAAGGTTTGGGGAAGCCGCCCCAACGTCGCAGCGGATTATGCAGGTATAGAACGGACTAATTTCTGGGTAAATACGGCCACCTTAATGGGCACAGAAAGAACAGGTCCCGACTTGACCAATATAGGAAAAAGACAACCAAGCGAAGATTGGCATTTAACACACCTTTACCAGCCAAGAGCAGTAGTAGAAAATTCAGTTATGGCACCTTACCCTTGGTTATTTGAACTTAAGGATTCTATCAAGATTACGGAAAAGGACAAAATAGTCAATCTACCAGCTAGATACATCAAGGACAAAAGCAAAAAGGTAGTCGCCACCGAAGATGCCATTGCACTGGTCGCCTATTTAAAATCACTGCAACAGGTTAAACTTCCAGATGGAACGCCTAGCCCAGAATTTTTATACAAAAGGGAACAGAAAAAACATGGAGCTAACGAATCTGGAGGTTCTTCCGCTTTAGACGGAGCAGAATTATATACCAATTATTGCGCCAGTTGCCACCAAACCGATGGCAAAGGGGTTAGCGGTGCGTTCCCACCATTGGACGGAAGTGCCATCGTGCAGGGCATAGACCCAACCTCTATGGTCAATATCATAATGTATGGCTATAATGCAAGGGAAGAATACGGCGAAATGCCCGCAATCGGCCAAATTAATGACCTATCGCTAGAAGAATTGGTTGCATTGATGAACCACGAACGTACCAGTTGGAGCAATGACGCACCTGAAGTAAGCCTAGAAGAAATCAATAAAATTCTGGAAGAACTTAAAAAGCAGAACGAAAATCAATGATTATGAAAAAAGGACATTTTTTAATTGTGACATTGTTATTGCCTTTAGCCGCTATGGCCTGCCCAGAATGTGAACGCAGTCAACCTGGAATATTGAAAGGTATTGGACACGGTGCAGGACCACAACAGCAATGGGATTACGTCATTGTAATTCTAACATCCATTATAGTCCTTATATCTCTTTATTATTCCATAAAATGGATTATAAAACCAGGAGAAACAAAACCATCGCACATCAAGCGTAAAATATTGAATTTTGACTAAGACAATGGAAAGCAATAAGGTCATAATATTTTTGGATGAAGAGCCAATACCTATTGGAGAATATGAGGTGCCTATAAATTTTGAACTCGACACAACCAAAATGGTGGATGGCGAGCATACTTTAAAAATTATCAGTAAAGACCCTTATGGCAAAGAGGGTATTAAGAAAGTAGATTTTATAGTGCGTAATGGCCCAGCTATCGATATTGACGGTATAAAACAAAATGCAATTGTAGATGGTAAAGTGCCCGTTATGATTAACGCTTATGGAAAAGGAGGAAAAAAACACTTTCTTATTGAGGGAAGCGAAACTCCACAAAGCATACCCTCTTGGCTGTGGGCAGGGATAATCATATTTGCTGCTTGGGCAATTTACTACTTGATAACCTCATTAACTTTATAAACTACACTATGATTGACAAAGAAGTTTATCATAAAATTGAGAAAGAGGTACATAATAATGATAGCCCTTTAGGTATCGACCCAACAAAACACATATCACCATCATAAAGAAGTTTATACTAATAGAAGAACGATTAATAAATCTAGAAAATAAATAAAATGAAAACAACACTTAAATTACAAAACATTAAATGTGGCGGCTGTACAAATGGCATTGCTGTTCGGCTACTGAAGTTATCAGGTATAAATAACGTGCAGGTAAGCGATGAGACTTCAGAGGTCAGTTTTAGCTATGAAACCGTAAATGACCTTGCCATAGCAGAACGAATGCTTACACAAATGGGCTATCCACCAGAAGGTGTTGATAATACAGTCGTAAATAAGGCAAAATCTCTTATAAGCTGTGCGACAGGAAAATTGAACATTGCTTAAATTAGTACACTTGATGCGAGCCAGCCAATAGTTGGTTAGGTTAAGGGGCAGACTATTAAGGTCTGCCCTTTTTCTTTTTTTCTTTTTTTTCGAAATGTTGACTTCTGTAACAGGGGTTACCTTTTTCTCTCGTTGCATACTATATTTTTGGCTAAACAAACATTTATAGATGAGATATAGTTTACTAATAGGTCTCTTGTTTTTTGTAGGGACTACAAGAGCACAACAGGAGCAATTTGAGCACAGTAGCAGTTGGAACACCTTCACAGTTAAGGCAGCTATAAATGAAAATTGGTTTGTAAAATCTGAATTCAATTTTAGACGTACAAATTTTCTTCAAGATTGGGAACAGTTTGTACTACGGCCTTCAATTCAGCACAAGGTCAATCCATTTATTACAGTTGGCATAGGTTATACATTTATTCAAAATTATTCTTATTCAGAGTTTTCAACACCCATAGATACGCAAGAAAACAATCTTTGGCAGCAATTATTTATCAAACAGCCATTTCATTCATTTACCTTATCTCATAGGTTACGATTTGAAGAGCGCTTTCAAGATAAAATAGCTACAATAGAGGACCACTCTGAAATTACAGGCAGTAATTATGGCAATAGATTACGTTATCGATTTATTATAGAGGTACCAGTTTTTAAAAAGCCCAAAATTTCAGTTTTGGCTTACGATGAAGTATTTCTTGATTTTAAAAAAAGACTACAGCCCAAAAAACTAGACCAAAACTGGATGTTTCTCGGTTTACGCTTTCAGGAAAATGAGTATATTACTATCACATCAGGATATCATTATATTAATATCCCGAGAACTGAAATCGTTATCAATAACCATATTTGGGAAACCTCTGTAATGTTTACACTATAAAGATTATAGCGAATAGTAAATCCTAATTTGTGTAACAAAGGTTACAAACTTTCAAATGTTCATCCTATATCTTTATTAGGATAAAAACTATACAACTATGGCAACGCATCATCAAGTGCTTATCATTGGCGGCGGAACCGCTGGAATAATGACAGCATCACAGCTTATAACGCAAAAGAAAACCAAAGATATCGCAATTATAGAACCAGCCGATACCCATTATTATCAGCCAGCTTGGACACTGGTAGGTGCTGGAACCTATGATTATGAAAAAACAGGAAAGCCAATGGCTGATGTAATGCCTAATGGCGCTAAATGGATTAAGGATAAAGCTACAGCTTTCGACCCAGAAAATAATTTGGTAAGTACAGCCAATTCTGGCAATATCACGTATGATTATCTCGTGGTAGCATCAGGTCTTGCCTACGATTTTAGTCTCGTGCCCGGGTTGGGTGATGCAATTGATAAAGGTGTGGTGTGCAGCAACTATACAGACCCAAAGCACACGTGGGACGTTGTGAAGAATTTTAAAGGAGGTACTGCATTATTTACACAGCCTACAACGCCTATTAAATGCGGTGGGGCACCACAAAAAATTATGTACTTGGCCGAGAGCCATTGGGCGAAAAGCAAAACACGTTCAAAAACTGATGTTGTTTTTGCCACCGCCGGAACAGTAATTTTTGGCGTAAAGGAAATTGCTAAAACTTTAATGGAAGTTGTAGATAGAAAAGATATCAATTTACGTTTTGGGTATCAACTAAAGAAAATAGACGGAGCAAATAAAATTGCTTGGTATTCATTTGCAGAGCACGAAAAAGAATATAACCATAAGAATGTGAAAATTGAAAAAGACGGGAATTTAACAGGTATTCATTATGATATGCTACATACCGCACCACCAAGTGTTGCACCAGATTTTGTAAGTAAATCAACTTTGGTAAACGAAGCGGGATGGTTGGATGTAGATAAGCACACAATGCAACACAATAGGTACGCAAATATTTTTGGTCTCGGCGATGTCGCCGGATTGCCCACTGCTAAAACCGGAGCAGCGATCAGAAAACAAGTGCCTGTGGTTGTGGATAACCTTGGCTTGCTTATCAACCACGATAAAATGGGGAATAAATCGTACAACGGCTACTCATCTTGCCCATTAGTTACCGATTATGGAAAAATGGTTTTGGCAGAATTTGATTATAACAATAATTTTACCCCTGATCCTAAACTTAAACAAATGTTTATTTCAGATAGTTCAAAAGAACATTGGCGTTTGTGGATGCTGAAAAAATACGGCCTTCCCTATCTATACTGGAATAAAATGTTAAAGGGTAAAGATGTATAGCATTGGATAAACAGAAAACAAAAAAGCTTCTTATAGTATGTGTGTTGTGTATCATTATAATAACTGCTGTGGTGCTATTTATTGAATTTTTAAACTAAATATTATGAAAAAAAATATGGGCGGTGCAGACCGCATAATTAGAATTATCATCGCTATTGTAATAGGTATCCTCTACTGGCAGGGTATCATAGAAGGAACCTTGGCTTATGTATTAATCGCAGTTGCGGCGGTTTTCCTGTTGACCAGCTTTGTGAGCTTTTGTCCATTATACAAATTAGTGGGTCTTAATACCTGTCCAAGAAAATAGCTAGATAAATTGAACTTATGTATCAAAGGTTACAGCTATTTGCTGTAACCTTTTTTATTTTTATATAAAATTTAAAATTATGAATATCAAACAATTTGAATATAAGCCACTATCACATTATTCCTATGCTATTGTGAGTAATGGCAAGATGGCGGTTATAGACCCAGAACGAAATCCCGAGCAGTATTATGATTTTGCGAAAGCAAACAATGCAGAAATTGTTGCGGTAATCGAAACGCACCCACACGCAGATTTTGTAAGCTCACATCTCGAAATACATAAAAAAACGGGAGCTACTATATACAATAGTGAAAAGTTGGGTGCAGACTATCCACACACTTCATTTGATGAAGGCGATAGTATCCAGTTAGGAAATGTAACCCTTAAAGCGATTAACACACCAGGGCATTCACCAGACAGTATTACCGTGATAGCTAAGGAAGGGAATGAAACAGCTTTATTTACTGGCGACACCTTATTCATAGGCGATGTTGGACGTCCTGACTTACGTGAAAAGGCGGGTAATATGAAAGCCAAACGCGAAGAACTGGCTGAAATGATGTATAACACCATTCAAAATAAATTTACAGACTTGCCAGATGATGCATTGGTTTATCCGGCTCACGGTGCAGGTTCACTCTGCGGAAAGAACTTAAGCGACGCTGCCAGCAGTACTTTGGGCAATGAGCGAATGGGGAATTGGGCGTTCAAAAAGCAATCCAAGAAAGAATATATGGATACCATTCTTGATGGGCAACCCTTTATTCCTCATTATTTTGGATTTGATGTCGATACGAACAAAACCGGAGCTGATAATTTACAACCGTCCATTGAAAAAATACCTTTTACTGAAAGTTCAACTTCCGAAGGTCTTATCGTTGATATGCGTGATGAAGGAACGTTTAAAAAAGGGCATTTAAAAGGAAGTTTCAATATACAGGCAGTTTCTGAAAATGCAAAATTTGAAACTTGGCTAGGTTCCATCATCAAGCCAGAAGAAACATTTACGCTGGTTATCGATAGCAAAGAAAACAAAGACACCATGTTGCACCGTGTGGCAAAAATTGGCTACGAAAAACTGCTCAACAAAGTGATTACGATTTCAGACGAAGATTTGGTTACTACTGAAAAACTGGATTTAGCAGATTTCAAAAAAAATCCGGACAGCTATACCATTGTGGACATCCGTAATACCAGCGAAGTGGAAGAAGGCAAGTTTTTTGACAATGCGATATCACATCCATTGAATGAATTGCGTGATACGGCGGGACAAATACCTACAGATAAACCTATTGTTGTACATTGTGCAGGTGGATACAGAAGTGCGGCGGGAAGTAGCATCCTTCAAAAAAAATTGAAAGGTGTGACTGTGTACGATTTAAGTGAGAATATTAACGATTTTAAACAATAAATTATGGACACTAAAAACAATAATAACATTGGTTTAAATATAGAAAAATCAAAAAAAGTAGCTGAAAATCTGAATGATTTACTTTCAAATTATCAATTGTTCTATATGAACTTGAGAGGGTTTCATTGGAACATCAAGGGGAAAAAATTCTTTGAATTGCACCTTAAATTTGAAGAGCTATATAATGACGCATTGATTAAGGTAGATGAAATTGCAGAACGCATACTTACTTTAAGTGAAACGCCATTTCATTCCTTCAAAAAATATCTGGATACTACCGAAATAAAAGCTGCCGAAAACATAAAAGTTGGTGAAGAAGCAATTAATATAATTCTTGACGCTTTAAAAATCTTATTGGCAAAAGAACGAACGATATTAACTATGGCTTCCGAAGCAAATGATGAAGGTACTGTTGCTTTAATGAGTGATTACATCGTTGAGCAAGAAAAATTGGTCTGGATGCTTTCATCCTATTTGGAATAAAAACCAACCATTTTATTAGTTAAAAGCTATTGAAAATAAATAAGCTTTCATATCAAGACTATCTATTCGTAGCACTTCAATTTTTGATATTTGCCACCTATTTTGTGCCTTTTAAAATAATATCAATCAGCATTCCCGAATGGTTGCGCTATTCGGGATTGGTTGTTACGGGGATGGCCTTAATTTTAGGAACAACTGCATTGCTTCAACTCAACACTAAAATATCACCTTTTCCAACACCAGTTTCAAACGGAAAGTTAATTAGAACTGGAGCCTTTTCAGTTTCCAGGCATCCCATTTACACAGCTTTGGTTTTTTCGGCACTAGGGTTTACGATATATCAGGAATCTTTAGTTAAGCTATTGATTACATTGGTGTTATTTACCTTATTTTATTACAAGTCAAGATATGAAGAAAAGTTGCTTGGCCAAACATTTTCCGAATATGAAGATTATAAAAAGAAAACACGACGATTTATTTAGGGAACTATGAAACAATACCCAGCTGAATTTTGGAACGAACGCTTCGGTCACCAAGAATATATCTACGGCACAGCGCCAAATAAATTCTTTAAGGAACAGATTGACAAGTTAAAACCTGGCAGTATCCTCTTGCCTGCCGAAGGTGAAGGGCGTAATGCAATATATGCCGCTTCACTAGGTTGGGACGTGGTTGCCTTTGATATAAGTGAAAAAGGTAAAGAAAAAGCATTGGGTTTGGCAGCTGAAAATCAAGTTTCTATCCACTATAAAATTTCGGATATTCTAGAATTTCAGAGCGACGCCCAGTTTGATGCCATTGGCTTTTGCTACGCCCATTTTCCCGCAGAAATACGCAACCAAGCTCATCTGCATTTGATGAAATTTTTAAAACCTGATGGCATTGTGATTTTTGAAGCGTTTGCAAAAGCACAATTGGGAAATGCTTCTGGTGGTCCAAAAAATGAAGCAATGTTATTTTCCATTGAGGAAATAAAAACAGAATTCCCGCAACTCGACTTTAAATTATTAAAGGAAGGAACCATTGAGCTTTCCGAAGGTAATCATCATCAGGGAATTGCTGAAGTGATTCGATTTGTGGGAATAAAGTAGAGAGTGTACTTTGATATAAATAAAAACCGCATTGTATGAATTAAACAGTGCGGTTTTTTATTTTGCAGTAGAAATTTACTTTAAACTATTAAGAAAGTTTTTAAATTCCGGGTCACTGTAATCAGCCATACCTTTATGCGTTAAAGCAAGGTTTCCTTTCGCATCAATTACATAGGTTGTAGGTAAGGCAGATGATTGAAACATAGCTGGAAGATTGCTCGCAGGAGCATAGATGGGTAAATTATAGCCTTTTCGTTTATCAAAAGCTTTGGCTTTTTCAAAATCATCATCAAATGATAATAATACAAAAGCAACATCATCACCCATTTCTTCGTGTAACTTATCAATGCTCGGCATTTCGGCTACGCAAGGTGGGCACCAAGTTGCCCAGAAGTTTAAAAATATTACTTTGCCCTTAAACTCTTCCAACGAATGTATGTTACCATCCCGGTCAGTCAATTTTAGATTATAATCTCCTTCAGTAAGGCTTAGCTTTTCAGTAATCGCTTCGGTGTTTTCATTGTTTCTTGCTTGCGCTATTTCAGCTACATCAGGATTCATCAAGCCAGTTGCCAATAGTCCACGCTGTGCAAAACCAATAACTTCGGTATGTAGTCCGGTTGCGTAAAGGAAAATCGCCACCACAGCAAAAATGCCATACTGAATCCAAGTTTTCTTTTTCTTCTTATCCATAATTTTATTCATTAGTGGGCGCTTAAAACCCATTGATTTTCAGTTGTTTATTTTTTAGTTCATTGACACCTTTGTAATCGTGTCTTGTAAGTATCTCTCTTACAGGTGTTTTATCGAGTAGCGATATGCTCAGAATCTGTAAAATTTCGTAGATTCTCCACTCCACTTTCAAGGTGTTCGCTATGATGGCAACCAAACAGTAAGCAATAATCGCACAGTAAATCTGGATTTTAACAGCATTTAGGGTCGTACCCCAAAAGGATTTGATTTTTAAATGTTGTTTCATCCACTTGAAAAACAGTTCAACCTCCCACCGTTTTTTGTACAACAGGGCGATTTCCAAGGCGTCCAGCTCGGTGTTGTTGGTCAAGAAAACAAACTCTTTTTGTGTTTCTTCATCATAATATTTTATCCGGCGCAGTTTGTCCGGAAAGGCCTTTCGGGAATAATATCCTTCCAGTTTGCCTATCTGGTCATATTTCACGCCTGCTGCTTTATCGGTCGGGTTGGAGTACATCAGCTTGAACCGCATATTGTCCTTGGCCCGGGTAACGAAAAAGGCTTCTTTACCGTGGAGTTTGTACAAGCGTTCAAAGTCTATGTAGGCTTTGTCGAGTACCTAAAAACCCCCTGGTTCAAAAGGGATGATGTCCAAAACGTTCACATCGTGTAAACTGGCATTGGATATGTGAAGGAAACTCGGGATGGAAGTTTTTACATCATACAGCGTATGGATCTTTATCCCGCCCTTGGCCTTTCTGAACTCTGCCCACCAAAACACGTTCAAGCACAGGTCTATGGTGGTGGAGTCCAGGGCATACACATTGCCTTCAACCTTAACCTCAAAATCGTTCCGATAATAGCTCTTTCTAGCCTGTTCAATCAGGACGATGGCAAACTCCTCAAAGATTTTGCTGCTGCGTTTTTCGTTGGCCTTGCCCAGGTTGCGCCTTGAAATTGATTTTCCGAAACCCAGATGATAATATTTCGAGTGATGGGCTTCCAAGCTTAGCATCAGGTCCCGCATGCTCTCCCTGGAGGTGAGCTGACCAAATACCATACAGAGCATTTGGTTCCAGCAGGTAAAGCTTCGGACATATTTGTTCCCATCGTGCTTTTTGACAATGCGGTCAAACACGCGACGGGGCAAGAATTCGGTCAACTGAGCAAAAATGTATTTACCTTGATTCATTGGATGTGGATTTTGCAACAGCAAAAATCCTGAACCCAATTCAAATCGTCACCGTGTTAAAAAACGCCGTAACCTCGATATACAAAGAATTTAAAAGAACTTGATTTATATTTTAGTGCCCATTAGTGAATTTTATTCTTTATTGAAATTTATAATCGGTTTTGGGTACGGTAGAAAAGGAATACTCGCCAAGATATTCGCAATAGGCCCTGCCTTCTAATGTTGGCGATACTGGCGAGTTTTCTTTTAAATATTCTTCCACCACATCGTGAATGGTATAATCCTTTACTTCAACATCCTTAACATTGGGCATCCTACAAAGATTATCGATAGGGTCACCGGGACGCACACAGGCAGAGATGGTATAATACTGGTCATCTTGCATTGGCTCGCCGTTTACGGTTATGCTATGGATTCGTTTGCGCTTTTCATTTTGGCTATTGAAGTTGACCTTCATTCCTGAAAAGCGTACTAACCAACCCCCAAAACGTTCGGTCGGGTTTTGAGAAAAGGCATTGTGCATTTCTTTTTCCAACCAGTCCTTTATCTGTTTTCCAGTAGCTTTTCCTGTTTTTACCTTTTCATTTACCGGGAGCAAGTTCCACAGATTGGCTCTCGTAATCGGTGCCGGTTTTCCATTTTGGGGCACAATGGGGTTACCAAACCGAAACCCATTTGAAATAGCGATATCTGCACCCGTTTTCCATCGAGCGGCATCGGTTATCATATTGTCCATCGGGTTTTCTACCGTTAAATATCTATAAATAGGTGTGTTGGTATAACCTACTATGGTTTCTAAATTTGCTTTGTAAGGTGCTTTTGCCTTATCCACAAGTGCCTGTATTTTTTCATCGGCTGAAAAGACTTTTGGGTCAACATCGATGAGTTCATAATCGTCATCCACTAACACGCCATCCACAAAATTCAAGGTCAACTTACCTACAAATGAACCAAAAGCCCCAGGTTCAGTCACTTTTGCATATTTGCCTTGTATAGGTTCACGCACACGTTCGTGGGTATCGTTACCCAATATATAATCTGCGTGCTCTGCTATGGAATTATTGGCAAGCTCAACTTGTTTAAAAATTCCAAGATGCGTTACTAAAAACAAAACATCAATATTTTTCTTGACCTTAAAGTCGTCCACCATTTTCTTTAGATTTTCGTCTAGTCCACTAAAGCCAATTCCTTTGCTAAAAATAGGGTTTTGTCTAATGGGCACATCTGGGTCATTGACACCTATAAATCCTAGGCGAATCCCTTCGATTTCCTTAATCCAAGAGGCTGGAAATAAGGGTTCTTCATTGTCATCGTGATACATATTCTGGACAATGACCTGTGTGTCGTACCCTTTCATTACATCCATCATTATATCTTTTCCGTAAACCACTTCCCAGTTTCCGGGAATGATGACATCATAGCCCATATTTTTTATAATATCAGGCATCACTTTTCCTTCAGATAAAGCAGTGTAACCACTACCTTGTATAAGGTCGCCACCATCTACAATAATAGTTCTATTTGGGTTTTTCACTCGTTCCTGGTCAAAAAGGGTTTTAATATTAGCGAGACCGCCACGGTTTTTAAATACTACCTTTTCATTTTCCCAAAATAGTTCAGGATGGGTGTCCAATTGACCGTGTATATCCGCTGTCTGTAATATCGTTATACTCAATGTGTCTTTAACTGAATCATTAGTTTCCATTGTGTTCGATTTTTCTGTTTTACAAGAAACCATTCCGAATAATATTCCGATTAATACTAAAGTTGTTTGGAGATATCTCTTAAATACTGTCATAGTTATAAGCTTATACTTTTATACCCTTTTTTCTGGAGTTGGAAGTTGTACAGAATTCCGTTCTCAACAACCTCAATTTCTTTTGGGACTTTGGTTTTATCTACTTTGAATTTATTGAGCGAAAAGCCACAGGCTATTAGTTGAACACTAGCTTTTTCGGCTTTTATGATGAAGTCGCTTATTTTTTCGGTATCAGTGATATCACCTATTTCCTTTCCGCAAATAATTACCTGAAAATCCCCAAAAGCTTCGCCGTCTTCAGCTTTTAGGGATTCGGCAGTCAATAGTATTGGCTGTAACTGTGGCACTTTTTTGGTAAGTACCACGTAATTGTTTTTGGCATTGTCTATTTGCTGTGCCTGTGTATTAAGGGCTCCGAACAGGGTCAACATTAAGATTACTGAACTAAAGATGTATGTTTTCATTTTTATTTATTTAAAAGGTTATTGGTATCGTTCAATATGAAAAAAAGAAGTCCACCGAGAATTGCTATATTTTTAAAAAGTGGTCCAAGTGTTGTTATTTGTCCCACTTGAACTGTTAATGTGATGGGAATTAAGACAGCTATCAGCACCATTGCCGCCCATTTGGTTTTATATCCTATTAAAAATAGAAAGCCTGCCACAAGCATTGCAATACCCGAAAGTATGATTAGCCACTGGGGTTCGCCAAAAAAATGTGCGATACCCTTAAAACTTGCCTGCTCTATACGCTGGGCAGTTTTCTCTACATTGAGTAGATGATTAAAACCTGCTACGAGGAATATACCGCTTACCATTACGCGCAATAGCTGTATGGAACGACGGCTTATTAAAATTTTTGTCGTCATTGTAAATAAGTTAAAAAGATTGATTTTGTTTAATGTCTGGCCATAACTATTCATTTAGCACAAAGTCTTGCATACAAACAACTTGTAAAGAAGCACCGACATTAAATTTTAAGAAAGTAATCGTATTTAAGCCAAACGTGGAGGTGGGGAATCATTATCCAAGTAGCGATAACTCAAGTTGGAATTGAAATGTTCGTTGAAAACTGCAATAGGCTTGGAGGTATTTGTTTCCCAAGTGAATAATTCCAACTGAAATTGTGATGTACAAAAACCGCTTAAATCAACAACTTGTGAAGTTGTATTGTCAACTTGAGAAAATGCCGATGTTGACTGTAAATTTTTTACAGAATTTTTCTTCTTGCAATGAGGTTTTACAAATGTGATATCGCTTCCGCTGAATAGAACATTCAATCCATTGGCATCTATAGCAAGAAATTTTGCCATAAAGATGAAAGTGAGCAGCACTGCTATGTAAGTTTTAGTTTTCACGATTGGAACAAAAATATAAGAAAGAAAGTGCATCGTTTGTAACCTTTGTTACTTAAGTTCATTTTAATATTCAAATCGATATAATTCACAATAAGGTTACATATGTTACACAGTTTAGAAAGACCTTTTTCTACCTTTGTAACAAAATATTAACACATTATGGATGTAGAAATTCTTGCTCGAATACAATTCGCATTTACCATTGCCTTCCACTACATCTACCCGCCTTTGAGTATCGGTTTGGGATTGATTATGGTTTTTATGGAAGGGATGTACATAAAAACAGGTAATAAACAATACGAGATTTTAACCCGTTTTTGGTTAAAAATCTTCGCCATCACCTTTGGTATAGGTGTGGCAACTGGTATAATTATGGAGTTTGAATTTGGCACAAATTGGGCTGTATATTCAAGATATGTTGGCGATATTTTTGGCAGTGCTTTGGCAGCCGAAGGTTTGTTTGCCTTTGGCTTGGAAAGTGCTTTTTTAGGGATACTGCTATTTGGCTGGAACAGGGTCTCGCCGAAAGTTCACTTCATTTCAACCATAGGGGTGTTTTTGGGCTCAATGTTTTCAGCGGTATGGATTGTTGTGGCTAATAGTTGGCAACAAACGCCTGCAGGTTATCATATTGTAGGTGAAGGATTTAATGCAAGGGCAGAGGTTACAGATTTCTGGGCAATGGTTTTTAATCCATCCAGTGTAGATAGAATTATTCACGTATGGCAAGGCGCATTTTTAGCCGGTGCTTTTTTAGTATTAAGCGTTCACGCTTATTATCTACTAAAGGAGCGATATGTTGAAATTTCAAAAAAAGCATTCAAAATCGCTTTGGGTATAGCCACTGTTATTTCTTTAACTCAATTGCTTTCAGGACATAGTTCTGCAGAAGTTGTTGCCGAAAACCAACCTGCTAAACTTGCCGCAATGGAAGGTCATTATGAGGAAAGTGGTTCGGCCGATTTATATCTGTTTGGTTGGGTAAATGATGAAACCCAAGAAGTCACGGGCCTAAAAATACCAGGTGGTCTATCCTTTATGATTGACCAAGATTTTGAAGCACCGGTTACGGGACTAAATGCCTTTCCAAAGGAAGATAGACCCGGACAGGTGAATGCGGTTTTTCAATTTTATCATATTATGATTAGTATAGGTATGTTTTTAATAGGCCTCACATTGTACGCTAGTTACTTATGGTGGAAAGGTAGATTATTTGAAAAAAAATGGCTGCTGAAGATTTTTGCATTCTCCGTGCTTTTACCGCAAATAGCAAATCAAGTAGGTTGGTTTGCAGCAGAAATGGGCAGACAACCTTGGATAGTTTATGGACACTTAAGAACAAACGAGGGCTTTTCACAAGAGGTGTCTTCGAATCAAATTTTGTTTTCACTGATATTGTTCCTAGTGGTTTACGCCATACTTTTTTTATTGTTCATTTACTCTGTAAATAAAAAGATAAAGCACGGTCCATACGATGAAGCTAAAAACCCGGATGAATTTTTAAAATACGTAAGTTAATAACTATGGAATATTTTTTAGGGATTGATTACCCAACACTTTGGTATTTAGTAGTCGGTTTATTATTTTCAGGCTATGCAATTTTAGAAGGGTTTGATTATGGTGCCGGAATGTGGCACTTATTTTTCAGAAAGGATTTAAGCAGGCGTATCGCAATCAATGCTATTGGACCACTGTGGGATGCTAATCAAGTATGGCTCATTATAGGAGCTGGTGCATTATTTGCCGGTTTTCCTGTAATGTATGCCACGATGTTATCTTCAATGTACGTGCCTTTTATGCTCTTTCTAATGTTTTTGGTACTGCGTTCTTCAGCTATAAAATTTAGAAGTGCAGAGAGGATGCTTTGGTGGCGTAAGACGTGGGACATAATTTACTTTACAGCAAATGTATTTATATCATTTTTGTTGGGGGTTGTTTTAGCAAACATTTTACAGGGAATAGAATTAGCCGAAAACTACAGCTATAAAGGTGGTATGTTTTTTTCGTTTTTAAACCCTTATGCTATAATGGTTGGCTTAACCACGGTATCACTATTTATGACACAAGGTGCTATTTTTCTGTTATTAAAAACGGAAGGTCGTTTACACGCGAGATTAACATTTTTACTAAAAAAAGGAATGATTTTTTTCATTGTAAGCTTTGCAGCTACATCACTTTATACATTGGTGTTTTTACATGGCGTTACCGATACATTTAAGGAGCATCCTATATATTTTGTGATTCCTGTACTGGCTTTTTTGGCTGTTGCAAACGTACCAAGATTAGCCTCAAAAAAGAAATATGCGTATGCCTTGATATTCTCGTCTTTAACAATGGCGTTTTTGTTAATGCTTGTTGCAGTTCAGTTATATCCAGTTCTATTACCATCAACTATAGGTCCAGAATATAGTGTAACAATTTACAATGCAGCAGCATCCCAAAAATCTTTAGGCATAATGTTAACTATTGTGCTTATTGGTACACCTCTTTTAGCTGGTTATTTCCTGTTCCTATATAAGACATTTCACGGTAAAGTGAAATTGGATGATACGAGTTATTAATTAATTATTCTATTTAAAGATTTGAAAAGCCCAAACTATCAAAAGAAATCCCACACCAGTGACTGCAGGTGCTGGTATTTTCATAACTATTCCTATAATAATCATTGCTACAGCAGTTAAGCCAAGTAGTACTGAAATCAAGTTTATTTTTTTGTTACGAGTCATAATCTTTCTATTTTAATAAAGTTAATGAAAATTAATTAGCACTACTGTAACCCTTGTTACAGTTTTAATTTTGCGAAAGTGTCATATTTGCATAAAATTATTTAGTATGGATTTGATATATGAACCCTGGCCTTGGTATTTGGCGGGACCACTTATTGCCCTTGTAATGTTTGTTTTGTTACTTGTGGGAAAACAATTTGGGATGTCTTCAAACCTACGGACAGCGTGTGCTGTAGTGGGTGCAGGAAAGGCAGCAGATTTCTTTAAATTTGATTGGAAAGCAGAACGCTGGAACTTAATGGTGGTATTGGGTGCCATCATTGGTGGTTTTATCGCTTCAAATTATATGAGCGACGGTAGTGTGAAAATTAATCCTGAAATCGCACAACAACTTGCTGTTGATTATAACATTCAAAGTGCCGGGGAAAGCTACCTTCCGCCAGAAATTTTTTCTTTGGAATCCTTATCAGACCCTTTAAATATACTGATACTTTTAGTGGGTGGCATTTTAGTAGGTTTTGGAGCAAGGTACGCTGGTGGTTGCACTTCTGGGCACGCCATTTCTGGATTAAGCAATTTACAGTTGCCATCCTTAATTGCGGTAATTGGTTTCTTCATTGGTGGATTGGTAATGATTCATATTATGTTTCCCTTAATTTTTTAGATAATGAGATATATAACATATTTGGTAATAGGAATTTTCTTCGGAATTATAATGTTCAAATCGGAAGCTGCATCTTGGTTTCGCATTTATGAAATGTTCCAGTTTGGCAGCTTTCATATGTATGGCATCATAGGTTCGGCTTTAGTGCTGGGTATAATTGGTGTTCAAATAATTAAAATAAAAAACATAAAGCCAATCGACGGAAGCAAAATGAGTTTAAATCCAAAAGAAAAGAGTGTTACTCGTTATCTTATTGGTGGAATCATTTTTGGTTTGGGATGGGCATTGGCAGGGGCTTGCCCTGGTCCAATGTATGTATTGGCAGGTGCTGGTTACTTATCTATTTTAATAGTGATTTTTGGCGCGTTGGTAGGTACTTTTCTGTATGGATTGGTTAAGGACAAGTTGCAGCATTAATCTTTAAGAATCAAAAGTTTAGATTTAAGATGTAAAACGACGAGGTAGGGGAGTTCAAATCTCCCAGCCAGTACAAAAGTCGAAGAGAAATCTTCGGCTTTTTTTATTAAAAATTACTTCACTTTTTTTCTTGGGTACAACATAGGTACAACATTTTGCCATTTTTGAAGTTAGAATATGTTTTGATAGTAATTGATATTTTTTAAGATTTAAAATTTAAGATTATTATAAGGGTCAATCACAATCGTATTTATCTCAATTTCAAATTTACATTGTCCCAAAAAGAGAATGAATTTGAGACAGAAAAGCTTCCATTAGTAGAGCACATTTTTCAAAGCCCCAACTAGTTCATTGTATTTTGATTCGTTACTGTTTTTAAGTTTAAGAAGGTTCTGTAGTTTCCATTGCACAGCAGGGAATCTTTCAAAATCGTAAACGCTCCAATCCGGTGTAAGAGTCTTGAAGCCCAATAAAAAATCTTTATCCTCTTTTGTTAGGCTCGCTTTGACGACCGTTATAAGTTGACTTCTGGTTTCTTCAAAATCTTCATGGGAAAACGGAACATAGCTCATTCCATCAAAATGATTTTCCATAGCATGCCTTTGGTCCGAGAGGTTAGGGCTGGGTATTTCGTGCAAAGGACGGTTGCTGCCCAATAGACAAAGTATAAACCCTTTTTTTATTTCATCTGTATAACCTTCGTTCTCCATTAGATATTTTATATCGAACAAATCCCTTGGGTGTTGCCTGTGTAAAGCAGCACATATTTTACCCCCATAAAGTTGACTTAGTGGGACTACATCAATAGCACAGAATGCTGCAAACTCATCTTGGGCTTTTTCGCATAGCATCATTTCCTTAGTACCATCGATTACACCCCTATTGGCTTGGTTGACTTCCAGTTTTATTTGTGCCTTTGGGGTTGAAATGAGCAATTTTAGTATTTTCTCCTGAAGGGAAATATGTGTTTCGGGGACGGCAGCTTCAATACTTGATTTTATCCGTTTTAGGGCTTCACCATAACACCCGGAAATTGGATATCTCCACTAAATAGCATTTGAAGTTTTGGGATACCGTGTACCAGCATCATGACTGCAACTCCCACTCTTAAAATCAAAAGTGCAATGTTTACAGAATTTGTACTATAATCAATATTCGTTATTTTATTCATAATCCAGTTTTTTGTTTAACCTATTTTTACTGAAGTCATTGTAAGTGAACCTCCAACAGGTTTATCGTTAAATAATGTGATGTTTTCGTTTTCTTCTTTTAATGCCAATGTATAAAGCAAAGGCATATAATGTTCTGGTGTTGGGATGGCTAAATCAAAGGCTTTCCCTTGCGATTTAAAGTTGATAAGGCTTTGATGGTCGCCACTTAAAATGTAACTTTTCATCTTGTCATTGGCTTCTATCGCCCAATCAAAAGCATATTCTTCATTTAGTTTATCCCAAGCCACTTTTCGTAGATTATGCACCATATTGCCACTTCCAATTATTAAAATACCTTTGTTGCGTAGGCTGTTTAGTTCCTTTGCAAGTTCATAATGATATTTTGCAGGTTGCGAATAGTCTATGCTCATCTGTATTACTGGAATGTCTGCATTTGGGTATAAATGCTTTATCACGCTCCAAGCGCCATGGTCAAGTCCCCATTTGTCATCTAATCCAACTTCGGTCAGAGTGATGATATTTTTGGTTTCTTGTGCCAATTCTGGGCTTCCTGGTGCAGGATATTGCACATCAAACAAGGCTTGTGGAAATCCACCAAAATCGTGAATGGTAGGCGGATTTTGCATGGCTGTTACAAAAGTACCTTTGGTTTCCCAATGTGCCGAAATACAGAGAATCGCATTTGGCCGCACCAATTCTTTCCCTAGTTGTTTAAAGTTTGCTACAAATTCATTTTCTTCAATGGCATTCATAGGGCTTCCATGACCAAGGAACAACACGGGCATTTTTTCTGTGCGACTCATTGTTGAGGTCATTTTATTTAAATCTTTTAAATTCATACTCGAACTTGCAAGTGGCAAAAGTGCCAAGGATTTTAAAAATTGTTTGCGATTCACTTCATAAAAAAGTTATGAAATTTGCTTTACAAATTGAACTTCTGCATTAATCTTCACTTCATTACCAACCATAACGCCTCCTGCTTCCAAGGCAGCATTCCAGTTAAGTCTAAAGTCTTTACGGTTTAATTTTCCATTAATAGAGAAACCTGCTTTTTCGTTTCCGTATGGGTCTTTCATAAAACCTCCAAACTCGGTATCAAGCGTGATTTCTTTGGTAACACCTTTAATGGTTAGGTCACCAACCAACTTATACTCATCATCATCTCCTTTTTTAAGGGAAGTGCTCTTAAAAGTGATTTCAGGAAATTGTTCTACTTCAAAAAAATCAGGACTTTTTAGATGTGTGTCCCTATCATTGTTATTGGTTGATATAGAACTGGCATCAATTTTTGCGGAAAGGGTTGAATTTGTAAAATCTTCACCATCAATAGAGGCTTCAAAAGTTCTAAACTCTCCTTTTACGTTAGAAATCATTAAGTGCTTAACTTTAAATGTTATTTCGCTGTGCGCTGGGTCTATTGCCCATGTTGTTGTTTTCATAAAAATTATATTTAATGTTTAATGCAAAGTTACTTACATACATTGGTGCAGGTGTTACACTATTCGGTAGTTGAGTTGTAGATTTAGGAAGGAAGGATGTTTTTCATATCGTTCCAGAACCCATTTGGTGATTGATTAGACTAACACTCAATTATTTTGATAGGGTTTTGACAACTTATTCTTTTAAAAATTTTATTACCGGTTGAATAAAACTATCAAACTTCTCAATATGAGGTAAATGCCCTATATTTTCTAATTCCACTAATTGTGCATTAGGAATTTCCTTTTGGGTTCTTTTACCCAATTCATTATAAAGCCCCATGGTTTTTCTAACATCTTCAGAAACAAGCGGTTTTCCAAGAGCCGTTCTATCTCTTATGCCAATAATTAAAAGTGTTGGAGCGGTAATATTTTTAAATTCGTAAACCACAGGTTGCGTAAAAATCATATTATAGGTTAATGCTGAATTCCATGCAATTTTTTTATAATCTGAATTTAATGTCCAACCCGCTAATAGGTTCACCCATTGATCATATTCAGATTTCCATTTGTTGTCATAATAGTTTTCTAATTGATATTTCTTTATGCCGTCATAACTACTTTTAAGTTCATTTTGATACCACCATTCCACAGGTTTGTATGGTGCTTTTAGTTTCCAATCTTCCAATCCAATAGGGTTTTCTAATATTAGTTTTGTGATTGTTTTAGGGTACATTAAGGCAAAACGTGAAGCTATCATACCTCCCATAGAATGTCCTAAAATGGCTGTTTCCTTTATGTTTAAAGTATCAAGTAGCGTTTTGGTATTTTGTGCTAATTGTTGAAAGGTATATTGAAAATGTTCTGGTTTCGAGGATTTACCAAACCCAATCTGATCGGGTACGATGACACGAAAACCTTCTTTGCTTAATGCTTCGATTGTTGTTTTCCAATAAGCTCCATTAAAATTTTTTCCATGAAACAAAACAATGTTTTTACCATTGTAATTTTTAGGGGTAATATCCATATAAGCCATTTTTAAATCTTGCTCTTGTATTTTCAACTCCAAAATAGAAACAGCATAAGGATATTGATAGTTAGACAATTCAATGTCCAACCATTGTAGGCTATCAGATTGTGCTATCGTAAACTGAAAAGTAATTAAAAAGGTTAATATAGATAATAAGTTCATTTTCATCGTTTTTATATTTTATGGATTGTTGTTTATGTAATATCTGTTAGCAAAATGATTTTTGAAAAATGAGCATTTTCAGCTTTATTAATTGAACAACATAAAGACACAAACAGGTAAGCGTTTGTTTGTTAAACTCTTCCTTAGGTGAGTTGTGCATTTGGGGTGAGTATATTTTTGTACCGTCCCTAAACTCGCTTGACGATTATACAGACTTCTTTATTAGATGGCAACAACGTTAGTGCATTAAGCCAATTTAATCGGAGTCAAATTATCTGTTTCTTCGGGAGTAAAAAGTCTGTAATGAATCTGAAAGGTTTTTCCGAGTGGTGTTTCGAGTGAAAATCCTCCAGCTCCAAATCCGTCGGTTACATCGAGTGTAAAATGAGAATGTTTCCAGTATTCAAACAAATCGTGATCCACCCAAAATTCGCATCCTTCCACTTCTCCGATACAAACATCATTCATCCGCAAATAAATACCTCCTTTTTCAAAACATTGTGGTTGTGTACCTTCGCAACATCCTCCAGCTTGGTAAAACATTAGTTCACCGTGTTTTTTTTGCAGCACTTTGATTAAATCATTTGCTTTTTCTGTACTGTCTATGCGAGATATCATAATTTATTGATTTTGGTTGTTAAAAAAAGAGCAAACCCTAAATGGAATTTGCTCTTTTCAAAACGTTAATTAAAAGAATCCTTGTTTTTTCTTGTCATAAGAGATTAGCATATTCTTGGTTTGACGGTAATAGCCTAACATCATTTTGTGGTTTTCTCTACCGAATCCAGATAGCTTATATCCTCCAAACGGAGCTCCTGCAGGATACGCATGGTATTGGTTTACCCAAACTCTACCAGCCTGAATGGCTCTTGGTACCTGATACAATTCGTGTGCATCGCGAGTCCAAACACCTGCCCCTAGACCGTAAAGGGTATCGTTAGATATTTCTATGGCTTCTTCAACTGTTTTAAAAGTTGTAACTGCCAATACAGGTCCAAAGATTTCTTCTTGGAAGATTCGCATTTTATTGTGTCCTTTAAACAAGGTTGGTTTGATGTAATATCCACCTTCCTGATCGCCGTCCAACTTAGCAGCTTCACCACCAGTTAATAATTCTGCTCCTTCCTCTTTTCCTAACTTCAAATAAGATAAAATTTTGTCATACTGAACTTTAGAAGTTTGTGCTCCCATCATCGTGGTTTTATCTAACGGGTTGCCCATTTTGATGGCTTCAACTCTTTCGATAACCCTTGCAATAAATTTGTCGTAGATATCTTCTTGTATAAGCAATCGGGTTGGAGCTGTACAGATTTCTCCTTGGTTTAGGGCAAACATAACTGCGCCTTCAATTGCTTTGTCCAAGAAGTCGTCATCTTCATCCATTACGGAATTAAAGAAGACGTTAGGTGATTTTCCTCCTAACTCCATAGTCACAGGAATGATGTTTTCAGTAGCGTATTGCATCACTATACGTCCTGTTGCAGTTGAACCAGTAAAAGCAGCTTTTGACACTTTCTTATTTGTAACCAAAGTTCTTCCCAGCTCAGAACCGAAACCGTTTACGATATTCAGCACGCCTGCAGGAAGTAAATCTTCAATTAATTCCATCAGAACTAAGATTGAAGTAGGTGTACTTTCTGCTGGTTTTAAGACAATAGTACAACCTGAAGCCAAGGCAGGAGCAAGTTTCCATACCGCCATTAAAATCGGGAAGTTCCACGGAATGATTTGCGCTACGACTCCAATCGGTTCGTTAACGATTAGGGAAACTGTGTTTTGATCCAGTTCGCTAAGAGAACCTTCTTCTGCTCTAATAACACCTGCAAAATAGCGGAAATGATCAATTGCTAAAGGAATATCTGCATTCATTGTTTCCCGGATTGCTTTTCCGTTGTCGATGGTTTCAACTGTCGCAATGTATTCCAGGTTCTCTTCAATTCTGTCTGCAATTTTGTTCAGAATGATGCTTCTTTCGGTTGCAGAAGTTTTACTCCAAGTTTTAAAAGCTTCGTGAGCCGCATCTACAGCCAAGGTAATATCCTCTGCGGTAGAATGTGCAGCTTTGGTAAATACCTTACCGTTAATTGGAGAAATATTGTCAAAATACTTTCCCTGTGCAGGAGGTGTCCATTTTCCGTTGATATAGTTATCGTATTTTCCCTTAAATTCTGGCCAAGCCAATATTGTTTCTTTACTCATAATTATTGTATTTAGATTTTTTTTTTTTGTTAAAAAGACATAATTGTATTATTTTTCAGTAAAAGGTAACATCATATTTAAAGTAATTATGCCTTTAGTAAACCAGTATAACTGGTTTAAGCAAGGTACAATTTTTTTACTCCCTTTCCCTTAATTTTTGTATTTTTAACTATTATAACGTCTTTATTTTCATATGTTTTCAACAAAAATCTAGACTATATTAGCATGTTTTTGCTTGCTGATTTTATTAAGCAATACTAAGTCATCCTTGTCTAATTTTAATGATGTACTCGACAAGATTTGCTCTAGTTGCTCTTTGGATGTTGCGCTGGCAATGGGACCACCAATATGAGGTTGAGCAGATAACCAAGCCAATGAAACCGTTGCAGGAACGGTATTGTGTTTTTCAGCTATTTGGTCCAAAGCATTTAAAATATTCAAACCTTGTTCATTCAGATACTGAGCCATTCTTTGTCCGCGCGGGCTTTTGCTAAAATCAGTTTCCGAACGATATTTTCCTGTTAGAAAACCTGCCGCTAATGCGAAATAAGGGAATACCGTTAAATTATATTCTGCAACGATGGGTGCATAAACGGTTTCGTATCCTTTTCGCTCTACTAAATTGTACAAAGGCTGCAATGCCTGATATTTAGGAAGGTTGTTTTTCTCTGAAAATTCCAATGATTCACGAAGTCGCTCCGGAGAAATATTTGAAACCGCAATGTGTTTTACTTTTCCAGCTTTTACTAACTCATGAAACGTTCTAAGGGTTTCTTCTATTGGTGTTTTTTCGTCGTCGTAATGCAAATAATACAAGTCGATGTAATTGGTTTGCAATCTTTCCAATGATTTTTCAACCCCTTCCAAAATGTGTCTTCTGCTAGAGTCTGTTTCGTGTACTCCGGTAGGTCCGCCTACTTTTGTGGCAATAATTACTTTGTCGCGGTTACCTCGGGCTTTCATCCATTTTCCAATGATGGTTTCCGATTCTCCACCAACACCTCCGTTTATCCAATATGAATACATATCTGCTGTATCGATAAAGTTAAAGCCTGCTTCGATGAAAGCATCTAATAATTCAAAAGATTTTTGCTCGTCTAAAGTCCATCCGAAAACGTTTCCCCCTAGGTTGAAAGGTGCTACTTCTATGTCTGTTTGTCCTATTTTTATTTTTTTCATTTTAAATTGTTTTATAAAAATTAATGTGTAACCTTTTTTATAAAGATTATTTTAAATTGGGTAACCCATTAATTTAATACGCTGCTGTAAATCGTTCTTGATGATGTTTTGGACTTTCAACTTCATCTAATATAACAACAGCTACATCTTCTCCTGATAGACTAGATACATTGTTTTGATCAAAAACTGGATTGTCTTTTCCTAAACGGTATTGGCCTGTTCTACCTGTAGTTATTCCAGGATGCATATCAATTGCGGGACTAAAAAATGCCCAATCAATATCTTTTTCCTCTTTTAAAATATTCAGATAATCCCTTGCAGCAGTTGCTCCAGGTTTTATTTCTTTAGGAAAATCAACCATATCTACTATTTGTTGCTTTTCAGTTGTATAGAGACTTCCCGCACCGCCAATAACTATTAGTCTTTGAGCACTCGCTTTTTTTACGGCTTCTTGAATTGATTTAGAACCGGCAATAAAATCCTCATAAATATTAGGGTTTGTCCAACCAGCATTGAATGCGCTGATGACAACATCTTGTCCTTTCAATGCTTCAGTAAGCTTCTCTACATTATTGACATCCACAGAAATTTTATTCACTTTTTTATCTATGATTGTATCTGTATTTCTAGCAATTGCAGTTATTTCAAAGTCTCTGTTTCTTGCTTCATTCACTAATTTGGAACCTAAAAACCCTGTTGCCCCAATGATTACTATTTTCATAATTGTATTGTTTAATATCACAATTGTGCTTATATCAATTTGTATCGGTGTTTATGTCCATCCCAACACAATAAGCTGGTATAATGCAAATTACCTACTGGAGTGGAGCATTGGATAAGGAAATCAAATCTAGCTTTCATTTTATAAGCTTCAATTGTAGCTAATCCTCCCATACTTTGTCCTAGCCCCTCAATCTTTTTCTCTAGCAAATTTTCATCTCTTCTTAGGAAATAAATAATGCTATCGATATCCGAAGCATACCTAAAAAGTGGAAATAAAGCTGCTGGAACTAGAGCACGTAAAGCCTCTTTAGAGCTTACGAAGCTTTTTAAAGAGTTTAGAAAAGTGTCCGTTGAAGAAGGAAAAAAGTAAGTAAACAAAAAAGACAGACTAATAGGTGTTAGTCTGCCTTATCATGATCGCTATTTTAGTAATAGCAAAAGAGAGCGTTTATGTGTTTATAGTTAAGAATTATCTACTATTGCTGCATCAGGTGCATTTGATTTAACAGAAGCGATTCCAGTTTCCATAGCCGAAGTACTCGAATACAT